>OBEQ010016842.1_pt1 | contig 118899 bp, 127 predicted proteins | sample 1670901 | NCBI WGS metagenome assembly OBEQ01 (sample SAMEA104232315, study PRJEB22302) | groundwater metagenome | biome: forest; feature: aquifer; material: groundwater | place: USA | collected 2011-08-07 | depth 5.4 m
CCCCGCGTTCCTGGATCAGCTTCACCGCTTCCACCTTGAACTCTCGCGTAAACTTGCGTCGCTCCATGACTCACCTCCGGTTTCATTCATACACCTAACTCGGTGTCTTTGAAACCAGCAGCAGCTCATTCTGCAGGACTGGGGACTAAAGCAAGTAACCAGTGTCGTGGAAATCATAAAAGAACAGATTGAAATTATAGGAAAACTCGAAGAGCTAGTACGGTCGAACAAATCTAAAGAAATTGAACTGCACACTCTCATAGAAAAGAATTTGTGGCTTGTCCGTGAGGGGCTTGAGCTCTGGAGCTCAGACAAACCGCTGAAGACTGTCCTAGATGATCGCGTGGATCAGATTTATAAGGGGAAGCAGGACCTACGCCCAGACCTAGTCTGCAGATCTCGCGACCAAGGGAATGTGGCTGTCATTGTAGAGTTTAAACGGCCAAAAGAAACAATAGTTATGGACCATGTTACTCAGGCGATGGAATATGAGGGGCTAATTAAAAAACATCGTCCTAACATCAGATTCGATGTCTATGTGGTTGGTCGTGAGTACGATCCTAGCGTTTTAGCCATGAAAGATAAGCTTGAGCAGGCGTCAGTCCACCTATGGTCCTTCGAAGAAATTCTTCAAAAAGCCCGAGTTAGGTTTGAAGAGATCCTGGAGATTTTAGGAAGGTAACTACCTTGTTAAGGGACGCGACGGAAAAGCTGTCAGACCTCATTTTTCTTCCTCTTTTCTCCCACTCCGTTTGATTCCCCTCTCGTTCAAATAGAAAATGGCCCACCACACGATGGCCGATTCGGATCGCCGGTGGGAATGTAAATGTTCCTTCCAAGCTCGCTCACTTTTCCTCTGTTGGAAGAGCACCCATATTGGTCTAAGTGCGGCCGTCGAACGAGGCCCTTCTCAGGGCGCGCGTTCCGGGAGCACAGGACCAACGTGGGCGCCCTTCCAAGAGTCCCCAATTTTCCATACCTCTCTTAAGAAGAGTGGCCAAGGCTGCCCTTCACTGCGCGCATCGGACGAGCACAGTTTCATCGTGCGCGTTCTGCGAGCAAGAAGGGCACCTGGCCATTCCTCTCACCCCTCTATTGGGGAATACCTTCCCCACTCCCAACTCCGTACACTCTGCTCCTCAATGGAACAGACCAGACCCTACCAACGCAGCCTCTACCGCCTGCCATTCGCCTGCCCAGCTATGTACTGCGCGATGTCGACCGTTGGTGAAGGAAAAATTACGAGTCTTTCGGCAGTCGGGTGCGCGATCGAAACCGATCAACCTCTATTGGCAGGCCAGAATGTCGCATTGCGCTTGATGCTCCCCGATCAGCACGAGTCGCTGCCGATCGATGAGGCCCACGTGCGGTGGGTGCAGGGTAATTTGGCTGGGATCGAATTTGTCGAAGTGGAACGTACCGCGAATCTCCGGCTGCACGGTTTCGTATGGGACGGGATGGTCCAACGCTTCCACTCGCTTCAACAGAAGCGCGCGACGTCCTAGCCTGAGTCTGTCGTACGACCAGCTTGATTGACTACCGATCGCCCACCGACAAGAGCCAGGCAGAGCAAGCCCAGTCCAATCCAAACCAATTCCCGAAATCGCCTCAGCAACGCGAAGGTGATGCCGGTGACGTCCGAATAACCAAAGGCGGTCAACAAGAGCATGTTCCCGCCGTCTTGGGCGCCGAGGCTGCCGGGGATGAAGAAGGTGCCGCCTTTGATAAAGACAGAGAGGGCGCCGATGGAGATAGCGGAGAGCGCCATGGCCGGGCCGCCGAGATAATAGATGATGACATAGACTTCCAACGCTTCCGCCATCCACCCAAGAAAGAACAGCCCGGTAGAGGAATAAAAGGCCGGACGGTTGTCGCGGTAGAAGGCTAAGATCGTTCGATCCAATGACCGTAACTGTTCCTCCCGTGCTTCGAGGTAGGCAATCTTCAGGCCGATATTCCGCAGAAATCCCAAGAGCCACGTAAAGAGTCCTTGCCGCTGCACGAACACGAACGCCGCAGTCCCGAAAGCCAGCAGTCCCACACCCAAGAGTGCCGCAGCCACGGTCTGACCGGATGAATCGTTCCCACCTAACAGCCACACACCCAATGCGATGCCGAGCAAAATGAACAACACTTCGGCGATCGTCATCGTCGTTTTCGAAATGATGACCGAGGCAAGTCCCTCCACCATCGGCACGTTCTGTTTTTTGAGGAGATAGGCTTTAAGCGGCTCACCCCCGACGTAGGCGGTCGGCGTGGTCATGTTCACCACTTCGCCGGCAGTCCGGATCGCGAGCACACGCCAGAACGGAATATCCTTTGCCGAGGGCCCCAACGTGACTTTCCACCCGTACGCTTCGACGACATACATGATGAGGGAGGGAATCAGCAGGACGAGAAGCGCGACCGGCCCGAGTTGCGCCGCCGCATCGTAGATTTGCCCAGGGCCGATATGCCAAACAATGAGAACGAGGGTAAGGAGGCCGACAACGAGTAGGAAAAGTTTTAGCACGCTAGGCTAGGAATCCACGGTGAGAACAAACAGGCAGGCATGGAGGAACATATCTGTATTTCCACTCCTTCAGCAAGGGAGCGGCCAAGGTTGCCCTTCACTGCGCGCATCGAACGAGAACCGTCGATCTACTAAATTGATCCTTCCAAGCTCGCTCGTTTTTCCCTTTGGGAAGGGCACCCATGTTGGTCTAAGTGCGGCCGTCGAACGAGGCCCTTCTCAGGGCGCGCGTTCCGGGAGCACAGGACCAGCGTGGGTGCCCTTCCCATCTTCTCTGTTAAGCACGGGTCCTGGCGGACGGTCTGATGACCCAGAGCATCAAGAGCGAGAACACCACAGATCCGATCGCGGCCAGACCGAGAAACCAATCGAGCTTGCCAATCACAGCGAACATCAACACGACGACGGAAAAATCCCGGCTCGCGACGTTCTTGAGCATGAAGTCCGACCAAGCAGCCTGCACCGGTGTCTTCCATCCATTCGAAGACTTGATCTTTTGCGCACGGGTGACGAGCCAAAATGAGAGCCCATTCCCAAGGACCGCTGCCGCACCCAGAGCAAGAGGAACCCAGGCATCGTCGGTCCCAGCCATATGCAGGTAGGAGCCCGTGGCAATGCCGGCAAAGATCGCCATGTGCACCACGTTGTCCATTGTAATATCGAGCCAGGCCCCGAACGGCGATTCGGTGAACGTCAGCCTCGCTACTTCACCATCGCAGCAATCGATGATCGCTGCCAGTTGGAACAACAGCGCGGCCATGATGCCGGCGCTGTAGGTCCCGACGCCAAAACCGGCGGCCGCGCCCAATCCAACCAAGCTCGCAATAATCGTGATGACATTCGGCGAGAAGCCTGCGGCAAGAAAAATACGCGTGAACCAGCGGGAGACCTTCCGATTGAAGAACCGGTCGACGAAGCCCTCGAACTCGCTCTTGAGGGAATTGAAGAGCTTCCTCTCAGCGGCCTTGACATCGGCAGCATCCCGCACGTCCTGATACCAGTGGGAGCGGTTCGTCTCCGTAGACAACACCCGCACATGCCCGTCCACCGCGGCCCGTTCGAGCCATCGACGAATCGGCACCGTACCGGTTTCCACATCGACTTGGCCGGCAGTGCTCATAAAGCCGGCTGGAACTACCACCAGATCTGTCGCGACTAACACTGCGTCGTCCTGTTTCGATGTGATCGAGAGGAGTCGTCCTGCCTGCACCTTCATGCGCAGGCTCGGCCGGCGTGATTGCCGATCTTGCTCGCTATTGGCCCGTGCCACGACGATCGCCTGGCCCTCCTGCGCCTCATGGCGCAGGCTCTCGATCAAGGGGCCAGCAAACACCCCCTGTACGCCGGACAGGAGACAGAAGCCGTGAATTTCAGCAGCCAGCGCCTCCCATGTGCGTGGATCATCCAGCGGAAACTCACGAATCGGCAACCAGCGCACGGGAATTGTCACGCGTGACCCTTTGCTCAACGCCTGTTTGAGCTGATCTTCCTCCGGCCCGACCAACACCATGAGCTGTCGAATACCGGCGCGCTGCAGCGTCAACACCGTCCGCTGAAACAGACCGATGCCCACCACGCTGGTGAGTGGACCCACCTCTTCGGCATACAATCCGGCCGGCTCACCGAATAGACTCACCGACGGCAAGAGAATCGCCGTGTTCAATCCCTGGAGGCCTGTTTGTTTCTGGACTATGCTCTCGCTCATGATTTAGTCCTGTCTCTTGTATCTCGTCGTTCGTCTCTCGCAAAACCAGTCAGCGTTTCACAAGGAACGCCTCACAAACAACCTCACTACAGCTTCGGCAACACATCCCGTTCCGCTTTCGTCACATCTTCCACAAAATCGATTTCGGTCCAGGGGAGTCCACCGATCTTCTCATGCCCCACTTTTACATCGCGGAAAAAACCCACGAGCGCATCCTCGTATTCCATCTGCCAGGCCTCGCGATCCACATAGGTCTTGAGCGACGCCACCACATATGATGCATCGGCATGCCGGACCTTGAGAAACCCCACGCCTTCTCCGGCATAATCGTAGTGTAACGGCATCGTTTTCGTCAGCGCAATCACGCGCCCGCCTTCGACCACGACCATACACTCTTCCCCAGTCTGCTTGACAGTGTCGTCCATGAGCAGCGCGTTCTCATAGGGGGATTGTACCAAGCGGCGCAAGATCTCTTGATGGAAGAGCACGTCTGCGTCCATGACGATCGCGTCGTCGTCCAACGCCGTGCGCGCGATCCAGAGCGAGGAAATGCTGCCGCGATGGAACTGCTCATTCACAAGGAAATTCACGCGCATGCCACACGAATCCGCTGCCACAGCCGCGCGAATCATCTCCTGCTTGTAGCCCACCACCATGTCGGCACAGTGAATGCCGACGCTCCGAAGCGACGTGAGATAGCGGTGCAAGAGTGTCTGCCCGCCAATCTCGATGAGACACTTCGGGCGATGTTGTGTGACCTGCCACAGGCGCTTCCCGACCCCGGCTGCAAGGATGATGGCTTTCATGCTGTGCTGCAGATCCGTTCGAACGCGTCGAGAAATCCAACCAACTGCGCCTCCGTGAGGGCGCCCATGTTCGCGACGCGGAAAATTTGGCTCTGGAGTTGGCCTTGGCCCGCATAAATCACGTAGCCTTGTTCCTTTAGCCGATCGTGCAATGACTGATAGGTCACACCCTCGGGAAGGTAATAGGCTGTGATCGTGTTGGACAGTTTGTCGGGGGACAGGAGCGGCTTCACGCCGAGTTTCGCCATACGGTCTCTGATTAAAGTCGCGACCTTCTTATATCGCTGGACCCGCTTGGCGACCCCTTCCTCCATGAGTTCGTTCAACGCTTCGTCGAACGCATAATAGACCTGCACGGCCGGCGTGAACGGAATCGTCCCGCGACCCTGGTCGTCCACATATTGAGTGATGTGAAGATAGATCGACCGTCTGGGGTAGCCACGCATCCGCTCCAGAAATCCCTTGCGGACGAGCACGAAGGACACACCAGGGAATCCCTGGATACATTTTCCCGCTGTACCCGCCACCATATAGATATGCGACCCGGCGATATCCAGCGGCTCGCCTGCCAAGGCACTGACCGCATCGAGAATGAACACGCGGTTCTGGCTGTCCACGACATCCGCGATTTCCTTGACTGGATTGATGAGCCCGGTGGTCGTTTCGTGATGGACCATGGCCACCGCTTGCGCTTCCGGATGTTGCCGCAGAGCGAGCCGCAACCGTTCAGGGTCAGGCCTTGTCGTCCAATCGTATTTCAGTTCGGACACGCCCAGGCGATAGAGGCCGATCATCTGGGAAATGCGTTCGCCATATACGCCGTTGTTCAGCACCAGCATCCGTTTGCCGGGTGGGAGCGCCGACATCACGGCGGACTCGACTGCCGCAGTACCCGATCCAGTCAATACCACCGCGGCATAATCCGCTTCCGCCCCCGGCACAAAGAGCTTCAACAGCTTCGCCTGAATCCCGTGCAAGAGTTCGGTAAATTCTGATTCTCGATGGCAGACATCCGGGCGCAACAGTGCCTGCCGCACCCGCTCCGACACATTGACCGGCCCTGGATTCAATAAGATCATCTCGTCTTTCTTCCCCTCACCCCTTACGCCTTACCCCTCACGCGTTACTTGATTGCCTGCATGAACCGTTTCGTAATGTCCGGCGGATCCAGCATCACACGCCCGGCGTCTTCCACCATCTCGTTGACTTTTACCAGCAACATACTCGGCCCGTCTTTCTTCAGCATGTCTTTGAATTCATAGACGAGATCTTCGCGTTCCCGCACTCGTTCGACGTTCACATACCCGGCCGCCTTGGCCACCTTTTCAAGCGGGACCACATTGGAAATCGTCGGCTGATTGCCGGTCGTACCGTAGACTTCGTTGTCGAATACCACATGAATGAAGTTCTTCGGCTTCAACGCCCCTACGGTAGCAAGTGTCCCCATGCCCATGAGCACGTTCCCGTCACCGTCGAATATCACAACTTGCTTCTTTGGCTTGGCCAGTGCCACACCCAGCCCAATCGCCGCTGCCGATCCCATCGACCCGATCATGTAAAAATGAGTCGGTCGGTCGGCAATCTTCTGCGCCTCGCGAGACGGAAATCCATTACAAATGATGACGGGCTGGTCGGTGAGCAATTCCAACAACGCGGCCATCGCCATAGCCCGGCTCTGCATCGTACCTTCTTCCGGCCTCATGGGTGCAACCCCTTCACGACACCCTTTGTGATATTCAGCGCTACGGGAATCCGTTTCTTCATAAACGTCTCGGCCACCCACCTTAGATCGTCGATGGCCGTCTTTTCCGTCAACGTCCGATGCGGGATCTTCATCGTATCCAGAAACTGAGGCATGACTTCGCCCATCACCAGATGCTCCGGCGCATCTTTGCCGCCTTGACCACGCCAGGACACGATCAGAATGCAGGGCTGCTGATAGATGTAGTTGAGGGAAATGAGCGTATTCAGTGATGTCCCAAGCCCGGAGTTCTGCATCAGGACGGCGGGAATCTTGCCGGCCATATAGGCCCCAGCTGCCATGGCCACGGCTTCGTCTTCGCGCACCGCTGGGGTGTAGAGACGCCGCTCCATCAACTCGGCAATGATGCCGCCCAGGATCGAATCCGGGACCCCCGTAAAGAAATCCACCCCAATATCTTGGAGTGCTTGGACAAACACATCGCTTTCAATCATCTGGTCGATTCCTCGCCCCAACACACATAGAAAAACCGGCGCATTATAAGCTATGCCTTTGGGCATTCTCAACAAAACTGCGGGAGTTGCGCCATACGATAGACCATGGTAGCGTTCTGCCATGATCGGGCGGCAGAGGAATCACATGGGCCTGCACCTTCTCCTGTTGAGCCTCCTGCTCTGTCTGACCCCCCCCGTACTTGCCCATGCAGTGCCAATGGTGAACGATCCGAACGGTTTTCAAAGCCTGGCCTGGGGTGTTGCCTTAACCACGAGGCCGGACTTGGAAATCGCCAAGGCAGGCCCGCATGTGAACGAATACCAATTGAGAAACGGCCAGCCATCGTATGCAGGGATCCCGGTCGAAAGCCTCCGTTTCTTATCGGTCGATGAACAATTCGCGCGCGTAACCATCCAATATCAGGGTGAGGATCGGCACAAACAGATCCTCGCCTATCTGGAACGACAATTCGGTTCCCTTGAACGTGTCCCAGGGCAGATGATGCGGGGCCTCAATCAGCAGTATAATTGGCGCGGGGCCGATACCGAGATCAACGTAACCTACCATGCGAACACGGAGAGAGGATTCATTTTTATCGACAGCCGTACCCTGGCCCCTCGATTCAACGACCGTATCACCGATACAGCGGAATAACATGCCTCGCCGTCTCTACACAGACCCTTGGGTCTGTCTCATTTCCCTCATCTACCTTTTCTTCTCACTTATCCTGCAGAGCACCCTGGCATCAGCCGTACCGATGCAGAACGATCCAAACGGGTTCGAGGGTATCCCCTGGGGCGCAACGTTTTCAGAAACCGATGCGTTCGTGAAAGTCGAGGACACCGGCCGGTCTCAAACCTATGAACTGAAAATCGCAACTCCTTCGCTTGGCACAGCACAGGTAGACTCCGTGCAATTCGTCACTTCCGAAGGCAAGTTCGCGCGTGTCACTATCCGCTACCAAGGCAAGGCGACTCACGACAAGATTCTTGCCTATCTCCAATCCCTCTATGGCCCACTCGACCGCACACCAGGACAGATCGCCGGCGGACCCGTCAAATTCTTTAGCTGGACTGGGTTCGAAACTGATGTGAATCTCCGATACGAAACCCGCACCGATCGCGGCATCATCTTTTTCGAGAGCCAGGAGCTCCGCCGAAAAATGACCGATAGCAATAATTCAACCACCGTATTTTGAGAGTCGTCATCCCGCCTCCTGCCTACCCATCCGAAGCTCTTAGCAGGATGCTCAAAAAGTTCGTCCAGCAAGGCCGCAGCGAGCGAAGAGGCGAGGCGTACGCTTCGGTACGTTGAGCCTCTGAGCGATGCGAGAACGACGCTGGCGGACTTTTTCAGCATCCTGCTTGGAAACCCGCGCCAATTGTGCCAGGACCCCCAACTCCCCCCTCTTCTGATGGGGCCTCAATCCCCTCCATTTGGGGATTGTTGAAATTCTCGAATACGGTATTCTCACACTATCGCGGAGGGATAGAGGAACCTCGGCGGAACCACTGAGGAGACACCGATGAAACTGGTCCACCCCATTCTCAAGGTCAACCAGCAGAAAGCCCATTCACTCTTGGATCGACGGTATGCCGAACGGGCTCCAATTGGACACCGAATCACCTACTCCGGAGAAGAAGGTGCACGAATCGTCAAAGGAGAGGGACTCCTGAAAGATCTCTCCAAAACCGGCTGCAAGATATTAGGCGTAGCCACGAGCTCACTGGGTAGCCGCCTCACTCTGCTCCTATACCTTGAGGATGGGCTAGCCCCCATGCGCATCACCGATGTCCTCGTTTCCTGGATCGCCAAAGACTCGTTCGCCGTCACATTCCCCAAGCTGTCATCGGAAGAAAGGAAGCGGCTGCAAGAAGTGATCTGGAAAAATATCAGCTTGTCATCGATAGGCGATCAGAGAACGGCATTCCGTATCATCTAAGCATCGATCCAACGTCACGGAGAAAATCATGGGTCCTCACACCACTGCTCCCGTCACCACAGTCGCTGAATTCCCCGGCCAATCGGATCGTCGGTATGGCAACCGTACTCCAGCACTCTTCTCATTGCTCTATTCCGGCATGGACTCTGGCCAGGTGCTGATCGGTGACGGCACCGTCACTAACCTCTCACGAGGCGGGATCGGCATCCGTGGGAATCGATCAGTCACACCCGGCATGGAAATGGCCCTCTTTGTCGACCTTCCTGGACTGGAAGAGGCTCTGTGCATTGCCCAGAGCCGAGTCTCCTGGGATGAAGCATCTGCAATTTTTCTTGTGGGACCGCGTCACCCCTTCAGACCGAAACAGGGGCATCTGAGACCGTAACAGGAGCAAGGAGGCGTCCTCATGAAACGAGAACAGATCGCATCTGGAAACGGGCTTCAGGCTGTGGCGGAAGCGGTCAATCGGAGACAAGTCTCCCGGCCCTCGGTAGAGTTTGGGTTGATGTACTCAGCGCAAGACCCCTCCGGCGAGATCCTCATGGGCGATGGTATGGTCACGGATCTCTCGCCTACGGGATTAGGGATTCGCGGCAACGCCTCCGTCGTGTCCGGGACTGACCTCACAATTTTTCTCTACCTCCCCGACGGGCAAGACCCGCTGTTCGTGATGGAAGCGAGGGTGGCTTGGGCATCGGGACGTCGATTCGGAGTCGAGATTCTCAGGATGAACCTGCGGGAACGAAACCGACTCCGTTACTTTTTACGCTCGAATCTCGCGCATTCCGATTAGATCGATTGCCTGCTCACGGAGAATTCGATGGCCGCACGACGAAAGACGCACAAACGAGCGACGACCCCTCTCCCAATTCAGGCCACTGACCGCAGAGCGGCACAGCGGGTCCCTGTTCAAATCATGGTTCGATTTTCAGCAACAGATCGCTTCCAACATGTTGGCCAGGGGGTCGCCCTTGACCTGTCCGAGAGCGGGTGTAAACTCTGCAGCGCACTGATGTTGCCAATGGGAAGCTTCTGGGATCTCTACCTGACAATCCCCGAAACATCCCATCCGATCCTCATCTCGAAGGTTCGGGTGGTCCGGGCCGTGAAAAACGAATACGGAATCGAATTTCTGCTCGTCACGACACAAGAGCGAACCCGGTTACGCCATTTCATCTGGAAGCACATGAATCGCTCCACGCTCAGAGGTGGACCTCCCTTGTTTACCCTCGTTGACCATTCCCGCACAGGTCGGTCACGTCTTGAATCCCTGCCCTAGCAATTTGCAGAAAAATTCGTTTTTCTGCCATTCGCTGCTGTGATAAGCGCGCTCCCAGTTGTCACCGATCTGTAACAAGCTCCGTTGCGCGAGGCTGGGTGGGGTAGAAGCCCGGAGCCTCTACCCTCCCCACGGTCCCAAATCATCACATCATTCCCACCACCGAAGCCTCAATACTAATTCGCATTCATACCACCACGAACACACCAGACGCGCTGGTCGAAAGCCTTATTGACGCCGAGCGCGCCGCCGTTGCTGAAGCCCACGCCCCACGTAAGGGTAGGATTGTCCACATGGGCCGATGCTGACCAATAGTTGGCCGACTGCACAGCCAGAAACGGATGACCCGCCGGAAGAGTCGGGCCCGGAGAAGCTACTGAGGGATCCACCAGACTGGCCAGCTCTGGAAGGGCAGGAAGACGCCAACCTTTTCGGCCTCCAACGGCTTTATTGGTGCAGGCTAAGCGGGCGTTTGGCAAGGATACCGCGGCCGACTGCGGGGACTTCTCCCAGACCAGCCCGGTTTCTTTATCCAACACCGCATCATTGTTAAAGGCCGCCAGAACGACGAACCGCTGCGACGCCGGCAGAACCTTATCCCATGACAGCGGCTGATTATCTTCGTCACCGCCACTCTTCGTGCTTTCGGCTCCCGCACTGGCAGCCTTAGTGGCCGCCAGAAGCTGATCGAGCTTGTCCGAAATCTGCCGAAGCTGTTGCTGTTGCGGAGTTAGATTCTGCGCCCACGTAAGCGTGATCCCTGGACCACCGCTCACGAGGAGTAGCCCTCCGAGTACGAGCGTACCTACACTCTCCGCTAGAAACCGCCGTCTCTTCATCACTCCCTCCTTGTTGGTTGTGTTGATATGACACTGCCTGGTGCTTGACCTTCTGCCCTCCGAAAATTTTCTCCCTCGGCACTGGACCTGCCACATGCGCAATCGAGTGAGGGTGCCGTCGCTGCGGCGCGATATCCGACGCCGGCCCGAGACGTACCAGCCTGTCTGCATCCTCCTCACAGACAGGCCCACCATACGAAAAGATGATGGCCGCACAATGAGGTGCCGAGTCGTGGGCGAGTGAGGACAAACAGGAAGCCGGCGGCAGGGAGCGCGTTAACCGTTGAGCGCCGGAGAAGCCCATGTGGCAACCCTCTGATGCGCGATGTGTGCGACTACGATTGTTCGCGCAGGTTATGGGAACGCGCTGTCGATACGCCAGAACGTCGATAGTCCCACGTCTGAAACAAACCCGGTCTGTCTGGTTATCTGGTTGCTCTGGTTTGTTTAGTTCATTGAGTTGATCTGGTTCAACCAGATCAACAAGATAAACCAATTAAACGAGACAGACCGATAAACGAGACAGACCGAACAAACCACATGAGCAAGACAGGCTGGTGGACTTTTAGCATGCTGCTAGAGCCGCCTCGCGAGGCTGCTGGCTTATACGCAGGTTGCTTTTCTCTGTCAAGCACTCTTACCACAAGGACTTGAACAGCACCGCCGCGCTCTTCGCCGATCGTGAGGATACAGAAGTCGGATACAGTGGGTGCGGCACACGATCGAGAGGCTGGCCGACATGCTCTCTGTACTCAAAACTCACCGTATAGGGCCCACATGAAACAGCTCGCTCGCAATGTCTATCCAACACTTGCCCGCTGGATACACGGCGTGCTAGGATTTTGGTGAGTAAGCACTCACTTACCATGAAGAAACGAGCAACACGGGCCACAAACGGGAACAAACAGCGGGCTTCTGCGCGCGACCGTCAGGCCAGCCTCATCGTGGCCGCCGCTTCCCTTTTCGCCGCGAGAGGGTTCAACGGCACCACCACAAAAGAAATTGCGAAAGCGGCGGGTGTAAGCGAGGCCTTGGTCTTCAAATATTTCCCGACGAAACGGTCGCTCTACGCCGCAATCCTGGAAGAAAAAGTCACCGTCAACGAACTGCTCGAAGCGGTGGAGGCGGCGGCCAAGAAACACGACGACTATCGCGTGTTTACGATGATTGCGCGCTATCGTATTCGCCCCGGCGTCGATTCGACGTTCTTGCGACTCCTCTTGTTCAGCGCGCTGGAAGGGCACGAGCTATCCGAAATGTTCTTCGGGAAGCACCACAAAGTGTTCTACGATCACCTCGCCGCGTACATTCGCACAAGGATTGAGGACGGCGCGTTTCGCCCGGTCGATCCCCTCCTGGCAGCCCGCGCGTTCATCGGCATGGTCGTCCATCACCGTCTGCTCCATGAGATCTTCGGGGTCCCGATGCATCAATCCCATGAGGAGACGGTGGCAACCTACGTCGATCTCTTCCTTACCGGACTGATCAAAGCGCCGGGGAGGACTTCGCGATGAATCCGCTGAAACAACATCCGATTGTCACGCTCGGAGTGATCATTTTCTTTGCGGTCTCAGCCCTCGTCGTGTTTCGCCTCAGCAGCGGCGCCAAGACCGACACCCGCAAAGCCCGCGTCATCACCGTCGCCACCGCGACGCCGTTGAAACAGGACCTCGACATTCGGCTCGCCTATACCGCCGACATCACCCCCAATCAAGTGGTCAATCTATTTTCACGGGTCGACGGCTACATTGCCAAGGTCTACGTCGAGAAAGGCGACTTGGTCAAAGCCAACCAGCTCTTGATTGAGATCGATCACTCGGATTATCGGCATGCCGTCGATCAGGCCAAGGCAAATCTGGCTGCAGCCAGAGCGAGAGTCGCGCAGCAAGATGCAAGTGTCCGCAACACCACCCTCACGCTGAGCCGGATGCAGGCGCTGATCAAAGACCAATTTGTCTCGCAACAAGATATGGATAACGCACAAGTTGCGTACGACGCGGCGGCGGCCGCGCTCGACTCACTCCGCGCACAGGTCCAACAGGTGGAGGTCTCCCTGGCGCAGGCTGAGACGAACCTCGCCTACTCGTATATCCGCGCGCCCTTTGCGGGCTATGTGGCCGAGCGCAACCTCGATCTCGGCGCCTATGTCAGCGGAACAACCGCCGGCACCTCCACCATCTCGCGCGGGATTCTCACCCTCCATGAGATTCAGACAGTCCGCACTCTGATCGAGGTCGTCGAGAAAGACGTCCCGCTCATCCAGGTGGGTCAAAGGGCAGAAGTGCGCGCCGAAGCCTATCCCAATCGCGTCTTCGAGGGCACAGTCACCCGTGTCGTTCAGGCGCTGAATCGAGCCACCCGCACGATGACGATCGAGGTGGATCTCCCCAACAAGGATCATGTCCTAAAAGGCGGCATGTTCGCCCGTGTAGAAGTCCTGGTCGGCACCCATCGAAGCGCGATTCAGATCCCCATCGACGCAGTGAGTCGATTGGAAGACTCCCAATATGTCTACATTGTGCGCGAAGGGAAGGCCCAGCGGGTGCCGGTGGAAATAGGAGTCCGCGACGAAAACCGGGTGGAGATCACCAAAGGCCTGGACGGGTCGGAGCAGGTGATCGTCTCCGGAAAAGACCTCGTGCACGATGGCAGCCCCGTGCAGACACAACCGCTCACTCAGTCCTAAGTGCTGAGTGCTGAGTTGAATGCATCAACGTAGACAGCACGGAAGAGTGTCTTGGATATACCTGAAATGATCTCGTACCCAGCACTCAGCACCCAGCACTCAGCACTGCTGCTTACACCATGTGGCTGACCCTCCTCGCACTTCGCAATGGCATCGGCATCCTGATGCTGTCCTTGGCCATGGTGATCCTGGGCGCCACCTCCGTCCAGCGGCTACCGGTCGATCTCTTTCCGCAGATTCAAGTACCCGTCGCCTTCGTCGGCGTCATCTACAAAGGCGCGCCGCCGCTCGACATCGAACAGAGTGTCGTCTATCCCATCGAGAAAGCCGTCAGTTCTGCATCGAACGTCGAGCATGTCGAGTCGTTTGCGAAACAAGGCATCGGCGCCGTGCAGATCTGGTTCAACTGGGGCGCGGACATTAACGTCGGCCAGATGGAGGTGATGCAACGCGTCACTCAAATTCTCAACAGCCTCCCGCCTGGCATTCTGCAACCCTTCATCGTCAAATTCGACGTCTCCAATATCCCTGTCTCTCTCGTCACGGTCTCCAGCGACGGTCTCGACGAACGGGCTCTGTACGACCTGGCCTCGAATACGATTGCGCCACAGATCGAACAGATCGCCAACGTCGCCGCTGCCACCGTTGAAGGCGGGAAGATCCGCCAGATCAACATCAACCTCGACCCGGCACTATTGAATGCCCGAAGCCTGTCGATCCTCGACGTCGTCAAATCCGTGAAGGCCGCCAACCTCATCCTCCCCTCGGGCGACATCAAAGCCGGCAATCTGGACTACAACGTCTTCACCAATAATCAGTTCCGCTCGGTCGACCCGATTCAGGACGTGATCGTGAAGGTCAACCAGCAGGGCAGCCCCGTGCGCGTACGGGATGTCGGAACCGTGACCGACTCGTCGGACATTCAGACCAATATCGTCAGGACCGACGGGACCAGGGCCGTCTATCTTCGAGTGAACAAACAGCCCATCGCCAATACTGTGGAGGTGGTGGATGCGCTGCGCAAGGCCCTGCCGAAGCTGGTCGGCATTCCGCCCAGCGTGAAGATCGGGATTTCCTTCGATCAATCGGTCTATATCCGCCAGTCGATCAGCAACCTCATCGAACAGGCGCTGCACGGATCGCTGTTGGCCGCAGCAGTTATCTTAATTTTCCTCCGTAACTTTACGAGCACATTGATCATTTCGGTGGCCATTCCGCTCTCGATCATGGTGACGTTCATTGTGTTGTACTTCTCCGGGCAAACCCTGAACGTGTTCACCTTGGGTGGCCTGGCCCTCGGAATCGGCCGCCTCGTGGATGATTCCATTGTGGAGCTCGAGAACATTCAACGCCATCTCAACACCACAACCCGCCGTTGGAACGCGATCCTGGAAGCGGCCCGTGAGGTAGCGATGCCCATTCTCGCCTCGACGATCACCACGGTCGTCGTCTTTCTCCCGATTTTCTTCGTCGCCGGAATTGCCCGCTTGCTCCTGATTCCTCTGACCATCACGATCGCAATCTCCTTGTTTACCTCCTTCTTCGTCTCTCGCACGGTCACCCCGGCGCTCTGCTACAAATTCCTCAAGCCCGAACAGGAGTCTCACCGTTCGATGCCGGCGTGGTTCGTGCGCCTGATGGAGTGGAGTCGCGAACGGTATGAGTCGTTGGACAAGGGTTACGAGGCATCGCTCCGCTGGGTCTTGGCCCATCGTGGGCGCTTCATCGTCGGCATCCTGCTCCTCTTCGCCGCTTCGCTCGCGCTGGCGCCTAAGATCGGCACGGAGTTTTTGCCGGTCTCGGATGAAAGCCAGTTTCGCATCGTCCTGCGAGGACCGGTCGGTCAGCGAGTGGAGAAAACCGAGCAGCAAGTGGCCGAGGTCGAACGGGTACTGCGGGCACAGATCCCTGCCGAGGAGTTGGAAACGATCGTCTCCAGTACCGGCGTGTTAGCCCAGGGCCGTTCCTCCCTGTTCAATCCAAATACCGGCCCTCATACGTCGAGCATCTCCGTCCATCTCGTGACACCGGACAAACGGACGAGAAACCAAGTGCAGATCATGAACGACGTAAGGCCCAAAGTCCTCAAACTCTTTCCGGGCGTCGCGATGTTTTTCGATCCGGGCGGGCTCATCAAGCGAATCACCAGCTTTGGGTCGCAGAAGTCCGTCGACGTAGAAATCTACGGCTACGATTTCGAGCAGGCACGCGGGGTCATCCGGCAGGTCGAAAGCGTGATGCAACAAATACCGGGCTTGGCCGACATTGAAGTCAGTCGCGAGGAGAACTATCCCGAGGTCAACGTGGTGGTGGATCGTGAAAAGGCCGCGCTCCTCGGTATCAGCGAAACGGACGTCGCCAGCGCCGTGCTCTTCTCGCTCAACGGCAACGGCCCAACCGACCCTATCATCTACACCGACCCTCAAAATGGCAACGAGTACTACATCAGCGCCTGGCTCGCGGAAGAACACCGAAAGGATTTCACAGACCTCGAGAATATTATTTTGACCGCACGAACAGGAGAGCCAGTCCTTCTCAAAAACGTCGCCGCGCTCAAGCTCAATGCCGGCCCGGTCAAAATCGACCGCAAATACTTTCAGCGGGTGGTCCATGTGACGGCCAACCCTGTGGACCGGGACCTCGGCGCCGTCGCCGCCGACTTGGAGGCAGCCATTGCCAAGATCCAGCTCCCCACCGGCTTCAGCATCCGGTTAGCCGGTCAGATTCAACAACAGCGGGAAACCTTTGAAGGGCTGTTATTTGCGACGGCATTAGCGCTGATCCTCGTATACATGGTGATGGCCGCGCAATTCAAATCGCTGATCGATCCCTTTGTCATCATGTTTTCGGTCCCGATGGGCTTCCCGGGCGTGATCCTGATCCTCTTCCTGACCGATACCACCCTCTCCACCACATCGATGATGGGTATCATCATGATGCTGGGCATCGTGGTCTCAAACGGTGTCCTGCTGGTGGATTATACGAACGTGCTGCGTCGGCGAGGACGGGAGTTGCACGACGCGGCGGTCACCGCCGCGCGGACTCGGCTCCGACCCATTCTGATGACCTCCCTCGCCACCGTCTTGGGGCTGCTCCCCATGGCCATCGGCTGGGGCATCGGCGGGGAAACCAACGCCCCGTTGGCGCGTGTGGTCGTCGGAGGACTCAGCTTCTCGACGATCCTGACGGTCTTTCTCGTCCCCACGATCTATGTCATGTTAGAGGAACGGTTCCCCCGCCATGAGGATAAGGCGCCACAGGATGTCGACTGGATACCGGCAGAGCCGACTAGTCGATAGCAGGATACGAGAAGGTTGAGGCTGAGGCTAAGCCTGGATGAAAAATGGTCTGATCTTCGCTCAACCTCGACCTCAATCTTAGCCTGCTGAGCGAAGCCGACCGGTTACCCGACCGTTGGAAAGAGCGCCCTCAATTGCATTGCCAAACCGATGTCCCCGCTGATCTTGAGCCGGCCCGACATGGCAACGGCGGTCCCACTCAGCTGGCCCTTCAGAATCTTGATGCAATCCTCTCCTGCCATCGAGAGCACAACGTGAGGGTCTGCATGCAGCCCCTCTGCAATCTGACAGGCCCCCTCCCGGATCGTGAGAATATACTGTCCGCCCTGCGCGCCGCTCAGATCGAACTGATAGACCGCATCGAGATCTTCAGCAGCATCTGAATCGAGCCGATCCGGGAGAAGTTGAAAAAACTCTTTGACGGTGGTGGGATTCATAGCTCGTGGGAAGGCGCTTTAGCAGAATGCTGAAAAATTCCGCCCGTATAATAAGACCGTTATTTGGTTTGTTTGGTTGAACCAGACCAACCAGAGAAACCAGATAGACCAGACGTGCGGACCTTCGAAGCGTTAGTCTGCCACAATGGTCTTTCCGCAGTCTGCTCGGGTCGATACCGGGGGCCGCGATACCGCGGCCCCCGGTCACTTCCTAGTATCGGAGCGTGACCGTCGCGGTACTGCGACGCGCGCCGAAAAAGTCTTTGGAGAACGTCTCGACGACGGCAGGGTCATAACCCTTGCAGCTGAAAATGTCGAGATAGGCGTTGTTCGTATCGTTTGCAAAATGGCCGCTGATCAGCGAGGTCGAGATCAGCTGCACCATGGAATAGCCGGCCACGCGGCCTGAGCCGAAATCGACGACCTGGCACTCGCCAAAACGCTTCATGTCGATGAGCTCGCACAGCTCGACGACATAGCGACGAATATGGTCGGCATTTCGAATCAGGTCGGGATGACAGTCTTGAAGATCGAGGGCGGTACAGAGTCCCCACGCCTTCCCATCGCCCACCATCTCCTGAGGGGCAATGGAAGCAGCTACTGGGGACTCGGTTGGAAAGATCGCGGACTCGGAATCAGTTGGGCTACTCATAGAGGTTATACACCTTTCTGTTAAGAGGGTGAAAAAACCGTGACGATGGACTGTTGTTTCGGACTATACCACGAAACTTTTCATATGAGTGGGGATGGAGAAACTTTTTTTCACACCGAGGCGTTCAGGGGGCACTCGATCGATTGACAAGGTTCTCGGCGGTCGGAGAGAATGCCGCACATGGCTGATGTCACTCCATCAACACCGAACCCGATTCCGCCCTCAGCCGACCTCCCCGATCGCCTCTGCACTTGGTGTCAGGTAGCGATGAAGAAGCGTCTCGTCGGCGGCAAGCAGTTCGTCCACTATACCTGCCCGAAGTGCATCTTCCAGCACACCACCAGGCTCGGCCCAAAACCACCCAGCCCTGCGCATTAGCAGGCTGAGGTCGAGGTCAAGGTTGAGTGAAGATCTAACGTTCTCACCTTAGTCTCAACCTTAGCCTGAACCTCAACCTTCTCCGCGCTGGCGGACTTTTTCAGCATCTTGCTAGCGCGGAAGAGCTACCGGCGGGAGTAACTGGTTTGTACGTGATCGTCGAAAATACGGGCCAGTCGCTCTCTGTCCTCCGGACTGATCGAGGTGATCTTCGCTCCGAACTTAGGGGAACGCACGTGGATGACTTGCAGCCCACAGGTCAAGGTTCTCCCTTGCTCAAGCTCGATCACGAGCTGGAGCGCGTCGCCGCTCTTCACGAACAAGCGGCTCTCAATCCGGACACCTGTCTCACTGACATCCAGAACCTTGCACGGCGCCGAGAGGGTTCCCCGCTGCAGACGGCCACCTCGGCTCACCTCGACACGCGATCCTTTCCGCTTGAACCCCATCGGCGCCTGCCTCCTACTTTCGACATCATACGCAAGAGACCACACGACTCCAAAGAAAACTTCCAAATGGGGCTACAACTTTCCCCCTACAAGGGCGCGCACCTGCTCCATACGCTTGCGATTAACGCCCAAATCGCCGTAGCCAGTGCGGGAAGCGGAACGGAATTGGATGGTCTTAGTCTCGTCGTCGAACAAAAACTCGACATCGTCAACGAAGCGAAACAACAGACTGGTGGCCTCGTAGTGGAGATAGGTCTCCTCCTCCTCGACGAGCTGCATGCGGGGGATTGAACGAATGACTTCCTTCAACGCCTCCTTCGCTTCAGCACGAGACTTACGATAAAGAAAGGGAGCAATGGAATGGCCCTCGTCCTGGGCCTGGGTCGAGACACAATTGGGGCTGGCAGGGCACGGCCCTAAAGTACGAGGGTTCATATAACACCTGGTAACGCCTTACGAGGGACGGGCACTCACAATGTCGCGCAACCAGATCTCACAAATCAATACCGCGTCTGGCGGAATGAGATCCGGGATGCCTTTGTCACGATAAGCCAAGTGCGGGCTAATGCGCACCTTCCGATAACCGCCGACTTTCATGCCCATCAAGGCATGCTCGACACCGGCCATCGCCTGACGGCTCCCAAGCAGGGTCTTGTAGTCGACGAAGGTAACGCTTCCTTCGACTCGAGCCATATCTTTGGGAAGGTGTTCCACCTGTTTCGCATTCAGTGGAACCTCCTCGCCTTTGTTCGCAGGCTTTCCCGCTCCTTCTCATTCTTCAAGCAATGTGAGACCACTGAGGCGTTTCATGGGATTAACCCGCATGATTCATGAAGGTTCGTCGCCCCCCACCCTCACCCTCCCCATAATATGGGGAGGGATGGGGTGGGGGGCGCGAGACGGGCACTCGGAGCCGTGAAGCCCTGATGCATACTCGTGCAGTATGTCGAGGGGTTGACCGGCGAGACTGTCCGTCACAGCCACGTATCCGCACTTGCAGCAGAATCTTCATGAATCATGCGGGTTAGTACAAGAACGATCTGGCCGTTGCTCCTGTCTCTCCCCGCTCAGCTACCTCAACAGACACTTGCCCGACCACTCGACCGTCTTCGGTTTCGACATCGACGCGCCATTCGCCGGGATCGAGCCGCTGCTTGAACGTGTAGGCCCGATAGCCGCCTTCGCGGCCACCGGCAATCTTGATTGGAATCTTGTCGGCATGGGTGAAGGGCTTGTCGCTGTTCGTTCGGAAGTACCAATGATGGTAGACGGTGGTGTTCAACGCGACCGGGGCGAAGACGGCGGTAAAACAGTAAATCGGCTCATCGGCTGGAAAAGGATTCTGCGAGCGCTTCCAGACTTGATACCACTCGCGATCGAAACTGAGCGCAAACCGGTCGTCCTGCTTCTGCACTTCGCGATACATGCCGCCGAACTTCATCGAGAGGGGCACAGGCGGTATCCAATTCAGGAAATAAAACCCGACGAGCAGACCGATGAGCGTGAAGGCAGGGGCCGTGACTCCGACCGCCTCGCGCTTCGAACGATCCGAATTGTTGCGATAGACTAATTGGACCACGCGGAATGTTACAACCGCGCTCAGGACGGCTCCGACCAGGAAGACCGTCGCATTCATGTACCCGGTCATGACCGGGAGAAAGAACGTGAAAAAGGCGAAGCACACCAGCGCGTAGAGGCTCACGAGGAGGCGCAGGCTGGAGAGCCGATCACGTAGAAATTCGTTGCCGACCAGCAGCACGACCAACAGAGCAAAAAAGATTGCCGTGCTGGTGAGTGTGGCGCTACGGGAATAGAAAATCGCATAGGCGCTGAACAGCCCGCCCAAGAGAAACTGCGCAGCCATCGGATAGTAGGGTCTTGCTCGCAGCACCCAACGCACGAACGGTGAGAATGCTGCTAACTGTTCCCGCTCCGGCGCGGGCTCGATCCCCAATCGCCCAGTCAGCACGATGAGCACGCCCAAGAGGAGCAGATAGATCAGCAGCAAGAGGTTGTCTTGCAGTCGGTCGATCCGGGTGAGTGTCAGCGTGTCATAGGTCACACCGGAAAAAAAGAAGACCGGAGGCATGAAGGGTTTGCCCAAAATGGTTCTGAGTGCAGAGGAAGGGGACATGAGTCCTAAACTTCAGGATATTCTGAGGATTGTCAAATGAAGGAGCGAAAGCGGACGGCTCAAAACGATTGTGCACGCGAGACTTTCGATGGCCCGCATGTGTGCCTGCGACGAGTTACGTCGAGCGGCACAACAGGAGAACACTGGCGCAGGATGCTCAAAAAATCCAGACTTCTCACCCGCCCACCCCAAGCTGCCAAGACAGCTTGTTCTCCGAGTGGGGCACGCTGAAAAACTCTTGGCAGGCTGCAGAAAACTATTGTGGCACGACAGGAGAACACTCCCGCGGACGACTCAAAACGGTCATCCAACGAGGCCGAAGGGGAGAAATAACCGGAGGCGTACCCTCTGGGGTACGTTGAGGATTATTTCGAGCCGAGAGCGAAGTTGGGGATCGTTTTCAGTCGTCCCCTAGACGAAAGGAGGGAGAGGCGCATACACCACCGCATACCCAATCACCCGCTCCAACCAGGAGGTCATCAGATCTTCGTGTAGCGGGGCTCGGTTCAGGCGGGCCTCAATGTGAAATCCCGTCTCGTTGCCGACGATCCCGATGATGGCGGAGGCATCCTCCCCATCTGGAAGCAGTTCCTGTGTTTGAAACTCGCAGAGGGTACTGTAGAGGCGGCCGTCAGGTTCGATGGCAGATCGAATCTCCGGCAAGTCGTCGAGCGGACAATGGACCGAACAGCGATACACGGAGCGGGCGATCGGTTCAATCGCTTGAAAGTTACCGAGCGCGTCCTCTGAAAAGCCCGTCAGGTAGGCCCTGACGCCGGCTGGCTCCGGTGCAGAAGTCGCGGCCAATTTACTGGCCGGCACCAGGAACTCGTAGGCGTCTGCCGTGTTGTATTCAAACTGACAGGGCCCAAAGGCATCGGGCCAGGAGCAGAAGAAGGGTACGGAGGGATCGACCGGACGCAACATAAGCTGCTGCTTCTCAACCAATGTCTCGATGGGAAGCTCCAACAGCGTGATCGCTTCGAGAAACGCCGTGCGCCGTTCCTCCAGCCACTGCGCCCGCTCGACATCGCCGCGCGTCTCGCCGGGAGTGATGACCTCTTTCGTTTGGAGCCGTACACGGATAAACGAATGCGCGTGGCGGAATCCAATCCAGAACATGCTGCGGGGGTCGTGCAGCCGTAACGGATCTCGAATGCGCCAGGGATGGCTGATCGAGCAGTAGGTGCCCACGTCCTGATAGCGCTGGTAGACCGTGTGGTAGGCTCCGGCCAGGAGAAAAAAATCTCCCCGCCAACCCTCTCGGACATGGATCAGGGTCACATCTTCCGTGGACCACGCATCCAGCTGGTCGAAATCCTCAGGAGACTCGACCGTCCATTCTTCGACGTAACAGATGACGTCCTTCGCAGGCACCGCCGGCTTCAATCCCAACGCAGCCAGTCGTTCGCCCACGGCGAGCACCTGACCGAAGGTCAGCGGGGTCGTCGTTTCCCAACGGCGTTCACGCACAGTGGGTCATCTCTTCCCCCGGCCCATCAACGTGCCGGTCGCAACGCCTTGTGCTCGATCGTCGTATCGGCGAGGTACCGATCGATACTGTCCTTCAGGGTCGCCACCAGTAGCTGTTGCACATCGTCTTCGCTGAACCAGACCACGGTATCGCGTTCTGCTCCCTCAATGTTTCTGACCGTTGAGCTCTGGTCGCCAATATTCCTCGCGGTGATCACCAGCTTGCTGCTCGTGTTTACTACAGTCGAGAAGAGTCGGCTCTTGGCGTTGGCTGAAAAATCGAGCAGCTGCCCGCTGATGACGATGTCGGCATCGTTCAGATTCGTCACGGCCCCGCTGGAAGCCACCCGCACCGTCCAGGCCCGATCCTTCCATCCGCGCGTTTTTAGACGATCCACAAGGGCCTGGGCAATCACGTCTCCTGGTCGCTCACCCGCCACATTGAAGTAGGTCACCCCACCCCACAAATGGGTCCGCAGACCGAGCCGATTCTTTTCCAGTCGCCGATCCTCGAATGATTCGACGACGATCCTGACTGGTTCCGGCTCCATGAATGGCGCCGCCGCTTGTTGCTGCTGAAGATCCAGATAGAACGTTTTCCCGGCACCCCCGCAGCCCGCGCCCATCAGCAAACTTGCTGTGAGCACGATACCGACGCCCAGCCGTCCCCTTGTCTGTTTCACGCTATCGTCCTCCTTGCGATTGGCCGCCCCGCCGTTCAAGCGGGCTCAGTGTACCCAAGTTGATGACCAGAGACAAATACCGAGGCTGGCAGGTACGGGGACAGTTCGACTCCATTGACCAAATCCTAGAATGGACGATAATATCGCTCGGCAAAATCAACCCAACCCCAAGGAGGACGTATGGCCGAAGCCCCTGATGTCTATGCCGATCAATTTCAGCTCAACCTTGGGCCACTTGGGTGCACGCTGAACTTTCAAGTCTCCGGAGCCAATCCGGTGGCCCCAGGTTCTCCCCCGCCGATTGAACGTGTGGCCACTATTCGGCTGAGCCTACAGCACTTAAAAGCCATGGCGTTCATTTTGCACAAACAAATAGTAGGGTACGAGGCCCAAGCTCAGCTGTCCACTGGTCTTCCAGTCGATGTGCTTCGAGCGCTGCAAATTCGGCAAGAAGACTGGGAAGCCTTCTGGCGTCCCTAACCCACATTCTTCATGAATGTTTCTGTTCCAATCGCCGAAGCCTGACTCAAGCGGGACGGGCGGGAAAAGCGCGACAGGCAGGGACATTGCTCACACGTCACGCAAGTCTCGCTCCTCGCGCTTGTCGCGCAGCAATTCTGCTAGCGGGTCACGATGGGAAGGATGACCCGAAAAGTCTCGCGGCTGAATTCCGGTATCTGACCCGACTGAATTCGCGGATCGGTGAACGGCAGGAACCGGACGATCTTCAAGAAGGACCGTTCGGCCAACACGGCGGCGATCTGCGCCTTGCGATCGTGGGTGATCGGCAACGTATACCCTTCGCCACATTTCCATTCCCATAACGTCGGCGCCAACGACAATTCCAGCCCCAGCCCGGCGAGCTGATGAAACCGGTCCACAATCCGTGCCTTGTGCTGCTTGATCCCCTCCCCCTCCAACAGCAAGGCGCACACGACGTGGTGCCCCCACCAAAAGAGCGTCCGAAAGGCGAACGCGTTCGAGTCGTGGAAATGTTTTGGGAAATCAAGATATTGGTAGGGAAAGAATTCGAGAGCCTCTCCCTTTACAAAGTGACAGTTTGCAGGATTGAAGTCCGGCGGGGTCACGAGAACAGCCGATGCAACTTCCTCTTTCAATGCCGCATGCGTGGCCGCAAGCAAGCGGCGCACCTTCGCCATGATCTGCGCCTTGGCGAGAAAGAAGTGCTGATCGGCCATCAAGGCCGCTTCTTCGTTTGTAAACTCTGATGGCATGGTTGTCGATCGGCTAGCAGGATGCTGAAAAAGGCCGCCAGCGGCGTTCTCCCCTCGAAAGCATCCTCAACGTAGCCCAGAGGCTACGCCTCCGGTGCTTTCATCGGCTGCGGCCTTGCTGGACGGCCATTTTGAGCATCCTGTGAACTGGTTTTGCATGAGCACCATTCCTACGGTCACAGTGGGATTGATCTCGGACGAGTTATTCCACAACTTGCTAAAGAGGGGTTACCCAAACAACGGCGGCTATTTCTGGTGCGTTTCGAACTGGGAGACGGTCAGATCATACTGCGCCCGGCATTCCGCACAGCGGACCCACACCGCATCTTGAAACACATCCATCTCCCGAAGCGACAGGGCGGGCGCATGGGCGCTCAAACAGATCTTGAGCGTCACAAGCCCGTCCGGCTGCGCAGTATCCGGTTCCGGCACGGAGGAATCCCCTGTCGAGACATACCTGGCAACCGAATCGGTTGTCACCCGATGCACCATGCGGCAGGAGCTGCACGTCAGCACCACAATACGCTCCGGCTCGACGCGCTTGACCGTCAGACAAAGCGGATGCACCGACCAACATTGTTGGAGAAACGCTCCGCTGCGGATAATCTCTGCCATCGACCGTCCTCACACCGAAACAGGTTGCCAACTCGGTTCATCTGGTTTGTTTTGTTTATCTGGTTGGTCTTGTTGAACCAAACAAACGAGACAAACCAAATGAACCAAACAGACTAGAACACCCACAGAGCCACCATTACCAACACCCCGATCACATAGGGGAGCACACATGAATAGAGCACTGCCGACCACGCACGGCCCGGCGACTCATTGCGCGACAGTTGCTCCTTGTAGACGAATTCACGAGAGAGGATCAATACGGTAAGTGTCAGCGCCAACGTTCGACTGGTCCCTGGCCAGGTATAGGAGCCGCTGATAATAAAGTTCGCCGTAAAAAATCCACTGAGGAGGAGAATTACCGGCGCCAGGACGAACCGGACTGAGTCGGAAAAAAAAGCATGCCGCCAGCCCGAGCGGGCTTCTACTGGGCTTGATTGTGAACTGGAATTCACGACCCGACGGCTACTGGAGTCGCTGCCGTCGGCGAAGGAGAGGGGATGCCCCCTTGGGTAGCACGGCAGGTCTTGCACACACGGGGGCGAGCTTTCAGAAACGAAACTTTGCCGCTGGCCAGACAGCTGTAATGGACGAACTCCTCGCACAAGGCGCAGCGAGACCAGCCGCCGGAGAACATCGTCTTGTTGCGGTAGAGCCCTTCCTTGCAGACCGTGCAGTTCCGGGGCTCAATCCCCAACAGCATCGGCTCCCATGTCCCGCCGGCTTTTCTAATACTCATGCATCGAAGTATAGCGAACGCGTAAGGCGAGAGGCAAGGGGCGATGGGCGATGGGCGATGGGCGACGTGAGGGGTTAGGGGTGAAGGGTGAGGGTCAGGATCTAGGGACGCCGGATCTGTCAATCCACCTGCCAATCTCTGGCGTGACTCCATGGGAACATTCGGTAGCCTGACATTACCGCCGGATCGAAAGTCGGTCAAACGTCCTGACCTTTTCAGTACTCTTCTCTTGGCGCACTTTTTCCCTCACGTTTCACGCCTTACCCCTAACCCCTCACGCCTTACGTTTCACCCCTCACCCTTCACCCCTAACCCCTCACCTCCCCAACGGTTTGACAGCTCCCAGACCTTTTGTTACGCTCCGCGCCGATTCTGGGCCTGTCACGACGAGCTACCCCCATGAACATCAAGGACTATCTCGAACAGAAGCGGGTCGATGTGGATCGGTTCCTCGATGCCGTCATGCCCGGCGTTGCCACGCCGCCCACCACGCTCCATGAAAGCATGAGATACAGTCTCATGGCGGGAGGGAAGCGAGTCCGCCCGATCCTGGCCATTGCCGCGGCAGAAGCGGTAGGACAGCCTGCGCCGGGCTTGATGCCGATCGCCTGTTCGCTGGAACTGATCCATACCTACTCCTTAATCCATGACGACCTGCCCGCCATGGACAACGACGACTTCCGGCGTGGGAAGCCGACGAATCACAAGGTCTACGGCGATGCGATGGCGATCCTGGCCGGCGATGCGTTGCTGACGATGGCCTTCGATCTCTGCAGCCATCCGGATCTGATGAAGGGCTGCGACCCGGCGCGCCAAGTGCGACTGATTCACGAATTGGCCTACGGCTCAGGGAACATGGGGATGGTGGGCGGGCAGGTGTTCGATATCCAGGCCGAAAACAAAGACATCGATCTCCCGACGCTCCAGAACATCCACAAGCATAAGACCGGCATGTTGATTCGCGCAGCGGTGCGGATGGGCGCCCTGGCTGCCGGCGCAAACGATCGCCAACTGGACGACCTCACGAGTTATGCCGAGGATGTCGGGCTGGCCTTTCAGATCGCGGATGATGTGCTCAACGTGACCGGCACGCGCGAGGAACTGGGCAAGAATCCCAATACCGACGCGGAGCGAGGAAAGAAAACCTACCCGACGTTCTACGGAGCCGAGGGAGCCAGAACACTGGCGGACGACTGCGTGGCTCGCGCGATCGCCCGCCTTTCCCCGTTCGGCCCAGCTGCCGAGCCGCTTAGCGAACTGGCGCGCTACATCACCTCTCGGAAGAACTAGTGCTGAGTGCTGAGCCATGAGTGCTGAGGTAAGAACAAGGCCACATTCTCTTATTGACTGCTCAGCCCTACAGCAACTTGTCTTACTCTCCCTAACTCGGTACTCAGCACTCAGCACTCAGCACTTCTTATGAAGGTCCTCGTCACTGGTGCAACCGGATTCGTCGGCGGCGCAGTGGTACGAGCGCTGGTCAAGCGCGGCATCGACGTCCGCGTCCTGGCGCGCGCCGGAGCCGACCTCCAGAATCTTCAGGGGCTGACCGTCGAGCGGGTCGAGGGTGATCTGCGCGATCCGGCCTCGTTGCGCAACGCGCTCACCGGCTGCCGGCAGCTCTACCATATCGCAGCGCACTATGCGCTCTGGGCCAAAGATCCGTCGATCTTTTACGACATCAACGTCACCGGCACGAAGAATCTGCTAGAAGCGGCCCGCGAGGTCGGCACCGAACGGATCGTCTACTGCAGCACCATCGGTGCGATCGGCCTTCCGCCCGGCGGAGGGCTCGGCACGGAAGAAACGCCCGTCTCGCTCGAACAGATGGCCGGCCACTACAAACGGTCGAAGTACTTGGCTGAGCAAGAGGTCTTGAAACTCGCAAAAGCAGGGCTGCCGGTCGTCATTGTGAATCCGAGTGCCCCGGTCGGCACAGGGGACGTGAAACCGACCCCGACGGGGCAGGTCATCGTGGATTTCATGAAAGGCCGCATGCCGGCCTATATCGAAACTGGAATGAATATCGTGGATGTCGATGACGTGGCCACCGGCCACCTGCTTGCGATGGAGAAGGGGCGGATCGGCGAGCGCTACATTCTGGGCAACAAGAACTTGATGCTGCGCGAGGTGTTTGAGATCTTGAGCCGCCTGACCGGCGTCAAGGCGCCCTCGATCAAGTTGCCCAGATTGGCAATCCTTCCGTTAGCCTATGCCAATCAGTGGATCGCGAATCTCACGGGCCAGTCTCCTCGTATTCCGCTAGAAGGGGTGAAGATGGCGAAATACAAGATGCACTACGATTGCAGCAAAGCCATCCGCGAACTCGGCATCCCGCAAACACCGCCGGAGGTTGCGCTTGAAAAGGCGGTGCGCTGGTTTAGGGATCACGGGTACGTGTGAAATGGGTGTGATGAGTGACGAGTGATGCGTGATCCGTGATCCGTTTCGGAAAAACCTGGTGGGTCACTCAGTGTCAAATGAGTCATCTTACTCTGGCACCTCTGTCTCATCACCCATCACCCATCACTGATCACTGATCACCGGACCTATGGACCTTCCGATTCTATTTTTGAAGACCATTCTCTTCCGCCCTTACGTCTTCGCCTTTCTGGCCGCGTTCTTGTTCGCCGCGATTCAACTAATCGGCTGGCCACGAACCTGGCGTTTCTGGCTGATTAGCTGGGCCACGGCCTTCGTCTGTGAATTTTCATCCACGCGCAATGGCATTCCCTTCGGGTGGTACCACTATAATGGCTCGACGGTGGGCCAGGAGCTCTACTTCTCCAACGTCCCGTTCATGGACTCGATCTCGTTCAGTTTCCTGCTGTACGCCGCCTACTGTGTTGCGCTCTGTCTCCTCCTTCCAATCAGGCCGTCCACGGCTTCCACTCGCTCAATGCTCAAACCGCTGCATCTTGATGTGGACACGCGAACGAGTTGGTCTGTGTTCTTACTGACTGCCTTCTTGTTTGCCTTTATCGATATGGTGATCGATCCTGTAGCCTTGCGCGGCGACCGCTGGTTCTTGGGGAAGATTTATTACTATCCCGACCCAGGCTTTCACTTCGGTGTGCCCTTCGCGAATTATGTCGGTTGGGCTGTCGTTGGGCTCATCTCCCTCGCGATCTATTTTCCGCTCGAACGACGACTCCCTGCGCTCTTGCCGCCTCCGTCGGCCACACCTCGCCTCCTGCTGGGTGTCGGCCTCTACTATGGCGTCCTGGCCTTTAATCTCAGCGTGACGTTTTGGATCGGTGAATCGTTCATGGGAATGAGCGGGTTGCTGATGCATCTCCCTGTCATCGCGCTGCTGATGTTTCGCCTTGCAGGGCCACGCGCCGTCTCAGCCTCCGAATAGCCCGGTGGCAATCAGACAAAAGAATTTGTATAGTGCTGGCTAGTAGCCATGCGAACAAAACTGATCGTCTTCATCATCGTCATGGGCCTTGGAATTGTCGGTGCCTTCGGATGGATGGGGTATCAATTGTTCGCCACCGGCTTTAGCGCCAAAGTCGAGCCGCATGCCCTGGAGGTCTTTATCGCGCGACAAGTCCGCCACCTGGCCATCCCGATCGAGCAACGAAACGCGCAGAATCCCATCCCATTGAGCTCCGATGTGATCAAAGAGTCGCTGGCACATTTCGCCGACCACTGCGCGCTATGCCATGCCAACGACGGGAGCGGCCAGACGCCCATCGGCAAAAACGTGCACCCCAGAGCGCCGGACCTCCGATTACCCGACACCCAGTCGATGTCAGACGGTGAGATCTTCTGGGTGATCCGCAATGGTATCCGCTTCACCGCCATGCCGGCCTGGGGAGAGGGTGACCCAGCAGAGGACAAGGACAGTTGGAAGCTGGTCCACTTCATTCGCCATCTCCCACAACTGACGCCGGACGAACTCGACCAGATGAAGGCGCTCAATCCCAAGACGAAGAAAGACCTGAAAGAAGAAGCCGCCTTCGGGGAACTCCTACAGGGAAACGACGCGGCGGCAGCAAAGACCGATAGCGGCCATCATCACTAGTCTGGTTTATTTTGTTTATCTGGTTTTTTTGGTTCATCTGGTTAATCTTCTTCAACTAAACAAACGAGACAAACCAAACAAACCAACAACGATCTTCATATACAGGAAAGAAGATTCACCCATGTGGTTACGCCTGATTGTCACTCTCACGTGTCTCGTCATTTCAACGCCGAGCTCCGCCCATGGCGCGGATCAACATGTGCTCGGCACAATTATGGCCATCGACACGACCCATGTCGAAATCAAAACGCGCAAGGGCCAGTCGATGGACGTGCGGGTCAACAAACAAACCCGGTACAAGGATGAGCGCAATCCGAAAGGCGCCGGCGTGCCCGAGGTGGGCGATCGTGTCGTCATTAAGGCCGAAAAGAGCGAAAAAAAAGGCGACAAAATGTTGCTCGCCACCGAAATCCATTTTTCCTCAGCCAAACGCGTACCGACCCCCATGCCCATGCCGCCGGTTCCGGCCCAACCGGTTCAGTAGGATGATCGATGCCGATGCTTCACGTATCACGGGATCTCAATGCCCACTTTTTTTAGCGGCGGATTTCGCGCGGCGGTCACTCGCGTCCTGATCACGGGCATTGCAGTATTTCTGGCGGTCATGATCGTGCCAGGCCTTGAAGTCGACTCGTTCGGCGCGGGACTCGCCGCGGTCCTGGTGCTCACATTTCTGAACCTCTTGGTCCGACCCATTCTCTTGGTGCTGACCCTTCCCTTGATCGTCCTCTCGTTGGGGCTCTTTCTCCTCGTCGTCAACGCGCTCCTTCTGGAACTCACCGCATACCTGGTCGGAGGATTCTCGGTGACAGGGCTTTGGCCGGCGGTCGGCGGCGCAGTCGTGATTAGTGTGGTTACCATGATCCTCAACGCATGGACCTCTGACCAGCGCCCGGCGGAACGTCGTTCGTTCCCTCAACGCCCTCCGAAGATTATCAATCCCGACGAATAGGAAGACCGTTGGTAACTACTCAGGTAGATAGGCTGAAGGGGTTCAGGCTGAAGTGTTCGGAACTTCGGCCTTCAGCCTGAACCCCTGAGTACTTACAATAAACCAAACCAACCGGATGTTCATTGAATTGCTGGTCCTGCGTTGTTACAATGCGCGCTCCTGGCTCCCTGATCTCACAAATGATACCCACAGCTCCACAGAGCAAACCAATTCCCGAGACGCATCTCCAGCGGACCTTGACAGCCGTAATCAACGAGCTGCCGGTCGACGCGGCGCTTGCCGCTGTGTTCCACCGCGACCAAGGCCCGCTGGTCAGCCATGCCGCACGAGGCTTCACACCCCGTGATATTCAAGCCATTCTCAGAACACTTTCGGCCCCTGCCATCGCTGCATCGGCCCCTGCGAACGATCAGGACGGCGGGCGTACTATTCGCCTCCGCTTGATTACGCCGGGCACGAAGTCGTTGCTCGGAGTTTCCCTCCTGCATCGGAACCGGACGTACGGCTTCCTCGTCATCGGGCGGAAAGAGAGCGCCACGTTCGCGAAAAAAGAGAAGAGTTTGATGGAGCAGGCCAGCGACGATGTGACGAAAGCGCTGGATCGCGAAGGCCTGTTCGATATGAACGTCCTTCTCAGCCGCCCATTTGTCACGCACGAGCCGGTTCCTTCCTCACCCTCTCCGGCGGAGCTATTCACGGCTCCGGCGTCGCAGCTCACACCGGAACTCCAAGACAAGATTATTGCCGTGTTGACAGATGCCAACCAATACGTCGCCTACGATCGCATCTGGGCTTGCCGCTACGATCCCCTCGCGGGCAATGTCGAAGTCCTGGGACTGGCCGGCGATCTCAAGAGCGAACAGAAGGATGGGAAGAAGGATCTAAAGCCGGGCCACCGCCTCACGCTCGATAGCTCCGCCTCCGGGTGGGCCGTCCGCCATCGTAAGCCACGCGTGGATCATGATCTCGCCTCCACGCAGGGGCGATTCCTCGATCACAAATATCTGTTCAAGGACCGGCTCCTTTCTTCGCTCGTCGTGCCGTTCTTTGTCCGAGGACAAGTAGGCGGGACCATCACCCTGGCCTCAAAAGAGTCCGGACGCTACCAACAGACGGATGCCCGCACGCTTGAGCCGACAATTGTGAAAATCGCGGACATTCTCCAAGCTCCGGCTCTGATGCCGACCAGCCAGACCCCCGCCGCTGGACCAGCAGGCGCCTCTGGGGCAGCCATAGCCCCCAGTGCCTCGGAACCCACCATCAGAAAACAAGAGCGGCAAGCCGCGATCGGCGAGTTCAGCATGTTCCTGGCCACAGAAGTGCGTGAGCCGCTCGCTTCAATCCGCGCCCAATTGGAAGAAGTCACGGGTGAAGGCATTCTCGACTTCGACCCGCAGACGCGCGTCGAGAACGCAATGCGCGATTTGATCCGCATCGAAGCCATCCTGAACGAGATTTTGGACTTTGCCAAACCACTCGAACTGACTCGACGGCTCCTCCGCATCCCCGAAGTGATCGAGAGCGCGCTCACGGTCGTCGCGACCGACTTCGAGGTCACCAGGATACAGGTGACCAAGGACTATGCGACGATGATCGCGCCGGTCCGCGGCGACGAAGCCAAGCTCCAGCAAGTCTTTCTCAGCATTTTCAGGAACGCGAGCGAAGCGATGAATCCCGGCGGGCATCTCCATATTCAGGTCACCCAGCATCGCGCGGGGCGCGGCGTAGAAGATCAAATCCTCATCAAGAACGACGGGGCTCCTATCCCGGCAGAAATCGTCGATAAGGTCTTTGAGCCATTTTTCACCACGAAGCGGACCGGCATCGGTCTGGGTCTCGCCACGGTGAAGAAGATCGTCGAAGAACATGGCGGCTCGATTGCCATCGGCAGCGCGCCTGGCGAAGGAACCACCGTCACCATCCGTCTCCCCGGCCTCAGCCACGGCCCATCCTATCGCGGACGCGGGCGCCGCCGTCCTCCCGCACGCCGCTAGGCCTAACATCCCGTTCATTTGGTCTATCTGGTCTGTTCGGTCTATCTGGTCTCTCTGGTTCAACCAAACAAACAAGACAGACCGAATAGACCAGACCAACCAGAAAGACCGGACTTGTGCCGCTCGTCTGAACCATTAAAGTCCTAGCCCGCACCGCTCCGTATCCGGGGCCAAAGCTCCCAGTACCGATGGTTGTGTATGTTTCGTTGAGTAGCTCCGGAAGGCGAAAACCTAACTCGAATTCGGCATGAACGATCGCTTACAGACTACGAGGCGGAGACATGTGAAACTTGAGCCCGATCGGTCCTTTCCTGCCAGGATATGCACGTAAGTACTGTTGAAGCTTACCGACAATATGGCTCCCAGCAGCTGGACGCCGTTGTTATGCTGCCCCTGACCCAAGCAATGACCCGTTGCGCACGAGCACGATCTTGCCTGTGACGCCGCCCTTCCCGAGCAACTCGTGCGCCTGTCTTGCCTCGGCAAGAGGAAGTCGCTGCGCGATCAGCGGCTTGATCTTTTGCTGTTGAAGGAGGTCGAGCAGGGCGATCAAATCCTGTCGAAACCATGCCAGTCTCAGCCGTTTGAGCCATTGGATGCTGTAGGGGACCACCCGCCTCCGACTCGGGAGAAGCCAGCCGCCAGCAATGTACAACCCGAAGATGGCGATCGCACGAAAGCGATGACGACGACCTGAACGACCTGAAGCCAATCGTCCCCTGCGTAGCGAGCCAGTAAGGCCATAGGCCACGACCATCCCGCCAGGACGGAGAGCCTTGCGGGAACGCCAGATATGCGCGCCACCGATGCTGTCAAAGACGACGTCGACACCCTCGCCCGTGAGGCGGTGAATTTCTTTCACGAAGTCCTGATGCTGGTAATTAATCGGGATAGCGCTCAGGTTGGAAACGGCCGACGCCCCTTGCGATGAACAGGTCCCATACATCTCCAGCCCGGCGAGGCGCCCAAGCTGCAAGAGCGCCGACCCGACCCCGCCTGCCGCGCCGTGGATCAGCACACGCTGGCCCGGCCTGACCTTGGCGGAACGATGCAGCATCTGGTACGCCGTGACGTAGTTCAGCACGAGGCTGACCGCCTCGGCGGCATCCAACCCAGGTGGCACCGGAACCAGTTCACGTTGCGACAGACAGACAAACTCCGCGTACGCGCCGCTGATCGGCAGCGCGGCGACGATCTGGCCTGGTTCGATTCCAGAGATACCGGCGCCGATCCGATCCACCACGCCAATCAGATCCCACCCTGGCGTGAAGGGCAGCCGGGGCGTCTCGGGATGAATGCCCTCGCACATCATCAGGTCGGGCAAGGAGACCCCTGCGGCCAGCACTCGCACCCGCACTTCACCATCCTTCGGCTCGGGGCACTCTTCTTCAACCACCTGAAGTGCATCGGGCCCGCCGTAGTGAGTGACGATGATGCGCGTGTGTTTCACGGACCTCTTCCTCCCTTGGCGGGCGCTCGAGCTTGTGCGGCGTAACAATGATTAGGCGGATCCGCATAAGAGCACCTCCGTAAGGAGGTGCAAAGTCCATCCAGCGGACTGCGAACGCCCGCAGGGCCGCAGTTGAAGACACGAATATACATCACGCTGTTCTGACGTCACTGTGGCAGCCAGGGAGATCCTCCCTTATGTCTCTCTTTAGTGGAACGGCCGAGGCTGCCCTTTGCGCGCCTTCTTTCAATTCCCCATTACATTTTCAAGGGTAGCCTGGTCGATCCTCGATTGCGCGCGTCGAATGAGCACATTCCTATCGTGCGCGTTCCGCGAGCAGGAGGACGACTAGGCTGCCCTTCTCATCCTTCTGAGACCGCGCGTTGCGCGAGCAAGGGAGACCAACAGGTAGTCCCATCTTTTCCTGTCATTTTTCCCCCACTTCGCCCCCAAGGGGAGTGGCCGAGGCTGCCCATCACTGCGCGCATCGAACAATATATATGTTCCCTCCAAGCTTGCTCGTTTTCTCTCCAGGGATGGGGGCTGACTGATCTTCCACTGCGCGCGTCCAACGAGGGGAGTCCGCGACCGCGCGTTGCGCGAGCACAGAAGATCATCAGGCACCATCCCCTCCTCTGTTCTGCGAGCAAGAAGGGCACCTGGCCACTCCCCTCCCATTCTTCCTTTGACAGAGCCACCCCCTCCTGGCTATGATCCCCGCTACTTGATTCGACCTTGACGTTGAGAACCTATGGTCCCCAGCCACCATCATTTATCCAAAAGGAGTAGGCGTATGAAACTCATACTCGGCACTGTTGCGACCGTCTCCGGCGTCTTATTTGCACTCTCGATGGCCTCGGCGAATCCATCGCTTCTCCCCAAGCACGAAGGCTACCCGATGAAGAACAGCGGAAGTCCTGTGACGGGTCAGGCAACCGCTAACGACCCTGGCCAGTCGGACGCACGCGGTGAGAGTTCGCTGGCAAAGTCAGCTGACTCCGTGAAGAACGCCCAGCAGAATCTCATGAAGACGGACAATGCGCGGATTACCACAGGCCAGGGAGCCAATCAGCTTCCGACCGTGCAGGGACCACAGATCAAGATCGCTCCTCCGGTTACCTCTGCCACGAAGATCTCCGGCGACCGGAAGATCGACTAGCAGTATGCTGAAAAAGTCCGCCAGCGGCATTCTCGCTTCGCTCAGAGGCTCAACGTACCGAAGCGTACACCTCGGCCTCTTCGCTCGCTGCGGCCTTGCTGGACAGCCTTTTTGAGCATCCTGCTGCGACTCCGACATGATCCTCGATCGTTATATCGCGACGACAATTGTAGGAAAATCACGTTTTTTAGCGGACTGTAAATCGAGACACTCAACGAGATCCAGTTAAGGGGGGGGGGTGCCGGACTTATCCGGCGCCTCCCTATTTTTTTGTCTGGCGCGTCCGAGTGGAGGCTGTGACCGTACGAAGCCTGAATCGCCAGGGCTTCTTAGCCCACTCGCCCGCATAATCGACACCGATTCTGGGGTGAGCCACCACCTCTCCTTTCTTGACCAATACCTCTCGATCCTCGAACCAGATGGATTCGCCGGTCGTGAGATCCACACGGTTGAAACGGCGATCGATCTGCAGCGCGCGACAGAGCCGCCCCGGCCCATCGACCAACTTGCCGTCGACTTCAATCGCCCTGATCAATACAGCCGCGGGAAACTCTTCCCGCTCCGTTACCACATTTAGACAATGGTGCATCCCATAGATGAGGTAGACATAGGCGATCCCTCCAGGGCCAAACATGACATCCGTCCGCTGCGTCCTCCCTTTCGACGCATGGCAGGCCTTATCCTGTGGACCGATATAAGCCTCCACTTCGATGATCTTACCCGCGAGGATACGACCATCGACCGCCCGAACGAGATACTTGCCGATGAGCGATCTCGCAACCGTAACCGTTGGGCGATTGAAATAGATACGTGGCAAAACTCTTTGCGTTGGCTTCATATGGCTTCACTATAGACCGCTCAAAACGATCTTCCTTCTCACCCACCCAACCCTGGCGGTTATTTCACCCGCCCGCCCTAAGTCTGCCAAGACAGACTCTTCGCCCTGGGCCGCGCCTTGCCCCAGGCAAGGCCGCAGGCGAAGAAAGCACCGGAGGCGTGACATTCTCACCCGCCCAACCCCGAGCTGCAAGAGCAGCTCTTTCCCGGCGGGGTACGTGGAGAATGTGTTCAAACCGAGAACGCAGTTGGAGATTATTTCAGTGAATGAGCAGCCGCTCAAAATGGGCATCCAGCAAGGCCGCAGGCGCCCCGAAACCCGGAAGCGTACCCTCTGGGGTACGTTGAGGAGTTTCGGTAGCCGAGAACGCTGCTGGTGGCCATTTTCAGCGGCTGCTAAAAGTACCAGGCCACGCCGCCCATAAACATACGCGGGTTCCCCGGCACGAAGTGAATACCGTTGACCGGCGCCGCCTCGTTTCTCAGTCTCGATTCAAATGCAAATATCGCCTGTTCCCACTGCGTATTGAACAGATTTTTAACGAAGAAGAACGCTTCGAGCCGTCCATGAGACAGTTTGATCGGCAGTTGATAGCGCTCCGTGAGGTCGACTTCAACCCAGGATGGCGATTTGACGCTCCGGTCCTCTGCCAGCGGTCGCACGCCGAGATAGGTTGCTTGCAGTTGAGAGCTCAGGCCTTCAGGCCAACGCAGCAACACGGCGCCATACCCCAGCAGTTCAGGCGCCAATGGAATCGCATTGCCGTTGCGAAATTCTGCTTTCGTCCATGTCACGCTGCCGTTCATATACAGCGGGCCCCAGACTTGTCCGCGCGCAGCCACCTCCACACCCTCTCGTTTGCTCGGTCCTCGAATTTCTGTCGTCCCTTCGTCCCCCACGAACACCAGTTCCGACTGAAGATCCATTCGCCACAGTGTGGCGATGAATTCTACCCCTTGGGACCCCCAGGGTAATGATCGTACCCCGATCTCATAATTCTTGGATCGCGCGAGCGGAGAGGACCCCGGCGCAACGGCAGATCGTGCGTCGTTGCTGTGATAACCTTCGCCATAGTTCGCAAAGAATTCGGTCCCGGCCCAGGGACCCAGGATCAGATTCATTTTCGGGAGGACGATGCCGGAACTCGTCCGACCGGCAGGTTGTTCTGCACAGACCGCGCAGCGATTACGCACGTCGAACGTGAACGCTTCGGCACGCAATCCACCAACCAGCCGCATCCACGACATCAGCTGCACCTCTGCTTTGACGAACGGCGCATAGGACGCCTCAAGAATATCGTTGTCTGTGGTAGCTCCGATGGGTGTCCGCTTCGTCTGGGTCCCGAGTCTTGCATGGATGTTATCGACTCTGGTTTGAAACCCGATCGTTCCGATACTCGGCATGCCCAATACCTCGCCGGTTTGTTTGTATCCAATATCTCCTCCGTACATGACACGTCGATCGGATTGCTGAATCCCGTCGCCATTGACGGGATCGTTGAGAGAGAACGTAAAATTCGTGTACAGGTCAAGCCGGTAATATTGCCCATACGCATTGGCAAAGAACTGACCGCCCGATGTCGTATCGTAGTGATAATTCAACCGTGCGGTGCTGCGAATCGTATTGCCTCCTTCCGAAGGATCGATGGCGCCGAATCGATCGAGCGTGCCATCATTGACGGCGCGAAGCGGAATCTCACCTGAGGCATTCCACTTCGACTTCTGAAATGTGCCGGTCAAACTTAATTCATCCCGGCTTGTCAGATTGGTCGTGATTTTGCCGAGCAGGTTGGTCCGAAAGTACCGATTGTCGTTCTCGAATGGGCCATTGGTGTAATAGCCCTCAGCTGCAAACAATGTACGCACTTTGTCCTTGGTCGGCGAGAACATGAGTAGATACCGTTGCGTATCGAACTGACCGCCGGTCGCCTGGACAACTCCTTCTTGAACCGCCTGCCTAGTCTTGAAATTCACCGCCCCCGCTGTGGCAAAGTCGCCATATTCAGGAAGATAGGCCCCTTTGGAGACATCCAGTCCCTCAATGGTTTCCGGAATAATGAAATTCAGGTCGGCATATCCTTGCCCATGCGCATGGGTGCGAAAGTTGATCGGCATCCCGTCTGTGAAGAATGCGACATCGGTTCCGTGATCCGCATCGAACCCACGCAAAAAATATTGATCGGCCTTGCCCGCCCCCCCGGAATGTTCGACGGCAAGAAAGCCGGGAATCAGACGCAGCACCTGCGCCGGACGTCCCTGCGGCTGGAGAAGAATTTCCTTGTCCGGAATGAATTGTTGCGAGGACGCGGCTACCGGACGCGTGCCAATGACAGACACCTCCGGCACATCAACGATTGTGTCGTCTGGATCGTGGGCGAGGGCGGAGGAAACTATGAGCAGAAGTACGGTGAGATGAAAGAAGAGGCTCAGGACACTCACGAGGGCGCTCAGCTTAGACCTTTTCCCGTGGTGGTGGTGGCCAGCTTCCCGTGCTTGACACCCTTGGTCCCGATGAGGGTGTCGGCAACCTTCTTAATGGCAGAGCCTTTACCCTTCACGACCAACACTTCTAAGCAATGATCATGGTCGAGATGCACGTGCATCCCGGACAGAATGATGGGCTGATAGCGGTGCTGAATATCGGTGAGCTTTCTGGTCAAGTCGCGCACATGATGGTCGTACACAAATGTGATCGTCCCGACCGTCTCTTTGTCGTCGTCCCACTCCTGCCCGACCAGATTGTCTCGGATCAGATCACGCAACGCCTCCGAGCGGTTCGTATACTTGCGCTTCTTGATGTGCAAATCGAAATCATCCAGCAGATGATGGTCCAACGACACACCGAATCGAATAAGCTTTTTCATAGCGGCCTCGCAGTAACACGTTTATGTGAAACGTAACACTGCGAGAGACGCGAGTCAATCCAGCATCAACACAATCAAGCAGGGAAACACTCGGTAGGAATCTATTCTTTCAACAGGCTGGAGGGCGGAAACTGACCGGCGCAGCGGGCATCCATAGAGGGTTTCAATTCTCCTCGCTTTCAAAGGAGGGAGTGGCCGAGGCTGCCCTTCACGGCGCGCATCGAATGGCCATCGTCGATCTATTAAATTGATCCTTCCAAGCTCGCTCGTTTTTTCCCTGGGAAGGGTACCCACGTTGGTCTAAGTGCGCCCGTCGAACGAGGTCTTTCTGAGGGCGCGCGTTCCGGGAGCACGTGCGGCGCCTGGCCACCTCGCGCACTTCTATTCGCTCTTCACGGGGATATACATGACATTCCCCTGCCGATTGACCAGCAGGAGGGCAAGGTCAGATGGCTTAATTGGATCGGCCAGCCGTTGAAACATGGTGAAGTTTGGAACAGGCTGACGATTGAGTTCAACCACCACGTCGCCCGGTTGGAGACCGGAGGATTCCGCCAGACTGCCTTCTTCGATGTCCGTTACCACCACCCCGCTGGTGACAGCCAGATCCATCTGCCGAGCCAACGGCGCGGTCACATCGTCGAAGACGACGCCGGCAAGGGGATGAGCCGTGGCAGCTGAAGCCGATGCGGCCTGATTCTTCTTGGTCCGGTCGCGCGGCGCCTCCTGCACAACCAGTTCAGCCTGGTACGGCTTACTCTCCCGTATGAGATCCAGCCGGTGCTTACTCCCGATCGTAGACGCAGCCACGAGGTTCCGAAGATGTCCGCTGTCCATCACGTCCCGCCCGTCGAATCGCACGACCACATCCCCACGCTTGAGTCCGGCTTTCTCAGCGGACCCTTTCGCCTGTACATCGGTCACGATCGCACCTTTCACGTCTGGGAGACGGAAGATCTTGCCTAACAACGGTGAGACATCTTGTGTCGAGGCGCCGAGGAGCCCACGGATAACGTGACCGGTCTTGAGCAAGCTCTGCATGGCAGCCCGCGCCATATTGCTCGGAATGGCAAAGCCCACACCGACGCTCCCGCCTGTAGGACTGGCAATGGCAGTATTAATCCCCACCAATTCTCCATTGAGGGTCACCAAGGCGCCACCGGAATTGCCTGGATTGATGGGGGCATCGGTTTGAATGAAATCTTCGAAGTCGGCGACACCGACATCGGCACGACCGACGGCACTGACAATGCCGAACGTCACACTCCGGCTCAAGCCAAGCGGGTTTCCAATCGCAAGCACAAATTCGCCGACGGCGAGTGTGCTCGAATCCCCCCACGTCACCGTCGGCAGATTGGTCGCCTGAATTTTCACCACGGCCACGTCGGTCTTCGGGTCGGTGGCCACCACTCGTCCTTTGTATTGCCGCCGGTCGGCGAGAATCACCTCCACATCGACCGCATCGACGATGACATGGTTGTTCGTCATAATGTAGCCGTCCGACGACACAATGACGCCGGAGCCCTGGCCATATTGCCGCCGGGACGGGACATCCTTGAACAATCCGAACGGCAGCGCTTCGTCGCTGAACGCTTGATCTCGAACCATCACCGTGGAGGCTATGCTGACGACAGCAGGAATCACTCTGGTCGCGGCCGCCTTGACCTGCGCCTGAAGTTCACCCCCGCTCACCACAGGAATCGCACGACTCTCGGCCAGAGCCGTTCCACAGACGAACAAGCCCCACACACAGAGCCCGGTCACGATTGGCATTATGATACTGGCTCGAAACACGCCACAGTCCTTTCTAACAGAATGCTGAAAAAGTCCGCCGCATAAGAAGACCGTTGTTTGGTTTGCCTGGTCTATCTGATTTTTTGGTTGAACGAAACTAACCAGATGAACCAAACCAACTAAATAAACAAAATAAACCAGCTTTGTAGCCTAGCATGCGTGCGTCGGAGGCGCACTTACAATTCCACATGACGCAGGCGAAGGGCATTGGAGATGACGGACACAGAACTGAAGGTCATGGCGGCACTGGCGATCATGGGACTCAAGAGTATCCCCCAGACCGGATAGAGCACGCCGGCCGCAATCGGTACCCCAATCACGTTATAGAGAAAGGCAAACAAGAGATTCTGGCGAATATTCCTCATCGTGGCTTGGCTCAGCCTCCGAGCACGGAGCAGCCCGCGCAGATCCCCTTTCACGAGCGTCATCCCCGCGCTCTCAATGGCGGTGTCCGTTCCCGTTCCCATGGCGATCCCGACATCGGCCAATGCCAGGGCTGGGGCATCATTAATACCGTCGCCGGCCATCGCCACCACACGGCCTTGCGACTTGAGGCCGGCAATGATCTGCCCTTTTTGGTCTGGCAAGACTCCCGCCATGACCTCCTCAATGCCAAGTTGCCGAGCCACCGCCTCGGCCGTATCGCGATGATCCCCCGTCACCATGACGATACGAATGCCTTCGGCCTTGAGCTCCTGCACTGCGTCACGAGTAGAGGCCTTGATCGGATCTGCCACGCCAAGTAGGCCCGCTGCCTGTTCATCTATAGCGACAAACAGGGTCGTCTGCCCTTCACGACGAAGCGCGACCGCCTTTTCGTCCAACTGCGCGAAGCTCTCGCCGGATACCCCAACCTCATTTCGCAAGAACGCGGCTGTCCCAATGGCGACTCGACGACCAGTGACTGTCCCGGTCACACCCTTCCCCGTCACCGAACGAAACTGCTCAATCGGAGCGCACGCAACCCCTCGCCCTTCCGCTTCCGCCACCACCGCTGCAGCCAACGGATGTTCGCTGCTCCGTTCAAGACTCGCCGCGAAGCGCAACAGATCGGCATCGGACCAAGGCGGCACAGCCAGCACAGACAGCAGTTTCGGTTTGCCCTCCGTGAGGGTGCCAGTCTTATCAACCACGAGCGTATCCACCTTACCGAACACCTCCAACGATTCAGCCTTCTTTACCAAAACACCAGTCGTCGCTCCACGGCCAGTTCCAACCATGATCGACATCGGCGTCGCTAATCCTAATGCGCAGGGGCAGGCAATAATCAGGACCGCCACAGCGTTGACCAACGCATAGGCTAACTTCGGCTCCGGCCCCCAGATCGCCCAGGCCACTGCAGTGATCAGCGCGACAGCCACAACCATCGGGACAAAATACGCCGCCGTTACATCAGCGAGACGCTGGATTGGCGCCCGGCTCCGTTGCGCCTCACTGACCATCTGCACGATCCGGGCAAGCATCGTGTCTCGCCCGACTCGTTCAGCGACCATCACCATCCCACCTGTACCGTTGATGGTCCCCCCGGTCACCCGTATCCCAACTGTCTTTTCGACCGGGATCGATTCCCCCGTGATCATGGATTCATCCACAGAAGTCGTACCTTCTTGGACCATCCCATCGACCGGCACTCGCTCTCCTGGCCTGACACGCAGCCGATGGCCTACCTGAATGTGCTCAAGCGGCACATCTTCTTCCTGTCCGTCCGGCTTGATCAGCCTGGCTGTCTTTGGCGCAAGCCGAAGCAAGGAACGAATCGCGGAACTCGTCTGACTCCGAGCCTTCAACTCAAGGACCTGGCCAAGCAGAACGAGCACCGTAATGATAGCCGCCGCCTCGAAATAGACCGCGATCGAGCCATCGTGCAGTCGGAATGAACTGGGGAGCAGCGTCGGTGCGACGGTGGCCACAGTGCTGTAGCCATAGGCCGCGCCCGTTCCCATGGCAATGAGCGTAAACATGTTGGGAGCCCAGTTCACCACCGAGGTCCAGCCTCGCTGGAAAAACGGCCAGCCACCCCAAATCACCACCGGCGTCGCCAACAGCCATTGCACCCAATTCCTCGTCGAACCAGCAAAGACCTGCGGAAGTGACAAACCGGGAACCATATCGGCCATGGCCAAAAGCATGACCAAGAGAGAAGGTCCGAGACAGATCCAAAACCGCCTAGTCATGTCCTCGAGTTCGGGATTCCGTTCATCTTCGAGCGAGACGACCTTAGGTTCCAGTGCCATTCCACAAATTCGGCAAGCCCCTGGCTGTGTCTCAATCACCTCCGGATCCATCGGACAGATGTACTCCACCACTCCACCGGACGGAACCGGCATAACAAGAGGAGCGCGCTGCTCAGGAGGAGTCAGATAGTGGATCGGATCGGCCCGAAACTTGGTGAGGCAACTCGTCGCACAGAAGTGGTAGGTCTTCCCTTGATACTCATAGGAACCGGCTGCCGTGGCCGGCTGCACCGTCATCCCGCATACGGGATCGATAGCTGCCACCCCGGTCACGGCCGGGGCAGGCTGCATCATTGGAAGGGGTCTTCTTGTAGTCGGCTTCGGGGAACTTTCTGTCCGTGGCTGCAACGCCCGCTCCGGATCGGCCTTAAATCGTTCCAGGCAGGACAGGCCACAGAAGTAGTAGCGTTGTCCTTGATGGTCATGACTTCCAGCTGCCGTTGCTGGATCGACCGTCATCCCGCAGATTGGATCAATCGCCATCTTTCCTCAAAGCAAGTGCTGAGTTGAAAGTGCTGAGTGCTAAGTTTTCAGACTCCCAGTCGCTCAGAACTCAGCACTCAGCACTTTCGAGTTTACTTTCTTGCATCGGCATCCAGAATGCTCCGAACGATCGTGATGACATTTTCAGGGGTCATGTTCGCACCATCGACTTTGATATTGCCGTCCAACAAGATTGACGGAGTGGACGACACCTTAATCCGCTCTCCCCACCGCCGGCCGTCTTCAACAGCCCTGGCCGGCTTTCCGCTCTCCATGCCGGACTCGAACGCTGCCACATCCAAGCCGACTTCTTTGATCAATAGCGAGCGAATCGAGCGATCCAGCACGCCATCGATTTTGTCTTTATGGATCGTGCGAAATAAGATCCTCCTCATCTCGTTGCCTTTACCCATCATCTTGGCCTGCTCATACATATCGAATGCTGTCGGGAGCTTTCCACGAATGACAGGGTACCCGACCATCGTAATCTCCAACTTGTTGCCGAACTCTTTCACGAGCAGCGGCAATCCTGTCTCTTCGAAGTGGTGACAATGCGGGCAATAGAAGTCGGCGAACTCCATCACCTTCACCTTACCGGGCGTATGTGTGGACACCTCACCGGTCAGAATTTCGAACTTACCCTGCATATCGAGGGGCACAGCGATGGCTGGTGAACCCCATAGGATGACAACACTCCATATAATAACCGCACAGATCGCCGAGGCCCATTGCGCATATTGCTTGTTCACCATATCGACTCCTTTCTTGCAGGATGCTGAAAAAGTCCGCCAGCGGCGTTCTCAGTCGCCCGTCTCCCTGCAACGTACCCCAAGGGTACGCTTCGGTCGCCGAGCTCCCTGCGGTCTTGCTGGACGGACTTTTTGAGCATCCTGAGATTATTTTGCATCAGCACCATTATGTATTTCCGCAGCTTGTTAGATCAACGCGGATCGTTCATTATATCGAATGGGCCACAAACATACTCTCTGTTATACTGTGGCCATGTTCCCATGTACATTGCTCTCCACCTTAATCTTGCTCGTTACGCTCGCAGGCTGTGTTTCGATACAAGAGGCGGAGGACAGACAGTCGCTCACCTTCCTCCAGGTCAAGGCGGCACCGGACTCCTTTAAAGGTCAACCGGTGGCTTTCGGCGGCAAAGTGTTGACGACCCGGCGACTGAAAGACAGCACGAGGATCGAGATCTTACAATTGCCGCTCGATCGATCGCTGCGTCCCGGATACGACTTAACCCAGTCGCAAGGCCGCTTCATCGCTCTGCAGCGAGAATTCCTCGATCCCGCGACCCTCCCGCCAGGAACCAGAATCACCGTGACCGGCGAGGTCTCTGGATCCATCACAATGCCGTTGGACGAAACGGACTATACCTATCCCGTCATCAACATCAAACGTGTGCAAGTGTGGGCCGCATTGGAAGACGTGGCCCCCCGTATCCGCCCCTATATGGGGCCAGGTCCCTATTGGGGACCGTATTGGCGGCCGTGGCCATACTGGTAAGCGAGAGGGGCGGGACTTGCGCGACGAGGAGGGGTCTGTTTGGTCTATTCGGTCTGTCTCGTCTATCTTGTTCACAGAATTGCATAACTATACACGCCAGACAGACTAAACAGACCAGATAGACAAGAGAGACCAGCCAAGTCTCGCCCTTCCCGCACGTCTCGCTTGTTCACCGCCCCGACGACCCGACGATGCGCTCGACACGATCATCACGCCCACCGAGGTTGAGGTACTGGTGATATTGGGCTAGGGCTTTCGGCAGGTCTTTCCGATGTAACTCATAGAAAACACCCAAGTTGTAGTGCCCTTCAGCATAGTTCGGTTTTAGCGCGACGGCTCGCTCGTATGACTGCTCCGCCTCATCAAGCCGATTCAGCTCGGTATAGATCACACCTAGATTCATATGCGCCTCGGCATACTCCGGGCGATACCGCAAGACTTCCAGAAGTTCCCGCTCCGCCTCCACAGGCCGGCCTTGGCTCCGATGAATAAACGCGAGATTATAGTGCGCGTCCACGAACGAGGGTTTCGCTGCAATGGCCTGTCTGTAGGAATCAGCAGCTTCCGCGAGCACGTTGTTCTTCTCCGCCATCCGCCCGGCGAGGTACCAGCCATCGGCATGCTTGGGATCGAGCTTGAGGAGTCGGCCTACCATTTCTCGTGCCGCGCGACTGTCTCCCTGCGCCTCATACAGCAATGCGAGATTGTACAGGCCGCCACGGTGGTTCGGATGGACGGCCAGCAAGGCCTGATAGGTCTTGGTGGCTGCGGCGACATCACGACGTTGTTCATACAGCTTGGCTAAGTCGAAGTACGAATCCGCATGGCGAGAATCAATCTCAATCGCCCGCGTGAGGGCTTGCTCCGCTTCGGCCGATTTTCCTTGAATCAAATAGACCTCGGCCAGATCGTTCAAGGCATCGGGGTAGGCCGGCTTCAACTTAACTGCGTGGGTAAAGGCATCGACAGCCTGAGCCGCCTTTTTCTCTTTGAAATAGATCAGGCCGAGCAGATGGTGTGCTTCAGCTGAGGAGGGATTCAACGCAATGGCTTTCCGAGCAGCGTCGGATGCCGCAACAAAATCACCTTTTTTCAGCAGCGCGGCGCCTCGCTCGTAGTGACGCTGCGCAACATCCGGTTGCTCAGCCGCGGCCAGGGCCAAGACAAGAGGAGAACCCACGGCCAGGCACAGGACGAACAGCACAATGGCGCTGTGCTGGCAGAGGCGATTCATGGTCAGCCCGTCTTGCTCATTTGGTTTGTCTGGTTTGTCTTGTTTGTTTGGTTGAACGAATCTGGCCAGATAAACCAAATAAACAAAACAAACCAGATCAACCAGTTAGACCCACACCAGGCCATCAAACTATAGACGGCAGCAACTATGAAATCAACGACGTGCGCAGGGTGAGCAGCCGGTTCCATGAGATAGGAGCAATTACCAGCGACGCATGGTCCGAAGTGTGATTGCAAAACGCGACTCCATTTCTCACCAATTCTCTCCTCGAGCGGTCCGTGGCAAGCGAAATCCGCCTCGACAGCCGGGCGATCCATTGACTCCATCCGCAAGCTTGTATATCATCGCGTATATACAAATAGGACTCTGAGGAGGACCTCGTCATGGCCACAAAGAAAACACGGCTCTTTATGAGCGGGAATAGTCAAGCTGTCAGAATTCCTCGGGAGTTTCAACTCGACGGCGACGAAGTCGAGATTCAGCAACGCGGCAATACCCTCGTCATTCGCCCGAAAAAACTCTCGTGGGCGCCGCTCATGGACAGTCTCACAAAGTTCACAGCGGACTTCATGGAGCAGGGGCGTCGGCAACCCGCCATCCAAAAGCGGAAGCGGCCTTTCGCATGAAGCTGATGCTGGATACCGATATCTGCATCTACCTCATCAAGCAACATCCTCCCTCCGTACTCGAACGGTTCCTCTCGCATCCAGTCGGTGACATCGGAATCTCCAGCATCACTGTCGCGGAACTCGATTACGGCGTCAGCAAGAGCCTGCATGCCACGAAGAATCGTCTCGCCCTCGCCCAGTTTCTCTCTCCACTCGAAATTGCATCGTTCGACCGAGAAGCCGCAGCTGCCTATGGCCGAATCCGTACAACGCTCGAAAAGAAGGGAACACTGATTGGATCGATGGATCTTTTAATTGCCGCTCACGCGCTCAGCCTCGCGGTGCGTCTCGTGACAAACAATGCGAGAGAATTTCGGCGCGTCCCTGGGCTACGCGTTGAGAACTGGGTCTAGCGAAAGCATCAGCCCACCACTCCACTCCATCAGCGCCTCTTCGCTGCAAAGGTGAGCAGTAGATAAGACAAAAGGGGAAACATCGCCAATGGCGAGGGACAGATGTTGGATTGCAAGACTTGATCCCATTTTTCTGACCTTAATCAAATCCTCACTGCGCCGGTCGACTGAGCACTGTTTCATCGTGCGCGTTCCACGACCAGTGGGAGTTACCTGGCGCCCTCACATTTGTTTCCACAGATTCTTCCATTCACTCAACACTCCCGCTACCTGCGCCATCGACTCGATGTCTTGCACATCTTTGGCTTGTGGTCGTCTGACCTTCAATATTTGATGGACGTCCAGTAGGTCCTGCGGTCCACCGGCATAGAGTTTCAAAATAATCAGCACTGGCCAGGAGACGACCGGAACCGAACATTCCAGAACAGACAACGTCTCGACATGCCTAAAGGCTAACTCTGTGAGAGGAGAGGGGAAACATACCAGCTGCAATGAGATTGGTTCGTGCTCAACCTCAATGGATACGGTCACCACGCCTCGCAACGGATCATCTGGTTCACCGGCTTGATAGCGGCCACCGATGAATGTTGCGAGCGCCTGCGGGTCGGCCTGGTCAATCGCAATGGCAAAATCGAAATCTCGAGTTGCTCGCGGTACGCCCCAAGCTGAGACGGCAAACCCGCCAATGAGCGCATACCTGCTGAGGAGCCCTCGACTCTGGGCCGTCTCAAGACGTGACAGGATTTCAGCTAACGCTTCTTGGAACACGCGCGGTGGAGAGCGGCGGCAGCGTCGGAAAGCTCAAGGGCAACGAGCAGCCGCTGTTCAGGGGTGAGTCGTCGGGCTTCGTCAATCTTCTGTTGTGCCAGCATGTCGCCAAGCTTACTGGGACGTCGCGAAGTATTTCGCCCGAGAGACGGAGATGTGGCTACAGATTTCGCTTTCATCGGACTATCTTACATGGAAACGACATGCCCGTCACCACTCAAGAGGATGACTGGAGCAGAGACGCCCCCGCCATGATGGGAATTCGTTCGCCGGACGACTTGATTCTCCTTCGACACATAATGAGTCGGAAAAGACTCCCGGTACATTTTCTTCAGCCTAGATGTTTGATTACAAGACTTGAGGTGGCCCCGGAATAACGGACACCTCAACTTGACCCCATTTTTCCGTCTCTGACTGTGAACTGCTGTGTTAGGCGCCACGCATTTGAAGCTTTCGCTCGTATATCATAGTCTTTCCACAGTACGCGCGAACTGCCGTAACCGGGATGCGGAGGTTGTGTAGTAGACGCTCGATGACTGGCTCGTGGTCGGTGCCAGATGGCAGAAACTCGCAGTCGTACTCCCTGTCTTTGTATTCGTATGAGATGCGCACGGTCTCCTCCCCTTCAGTATCCACTCCCGCATGAACAAGCTGAGAATGAGCCATGGTCCCCGGGCCTCGATCCCAGCCTTTATCGTCATCGTCTTGAAGCCAATCCGGTGGAGACTTACCGACTCGAGCAAAAATGTCATTAATAGCATCGCGTACGGTCGAGATTGCGCGATCGGCCTCCTCAAAGTTTGGAAAGAGTTTGTCTTGGGTCGCGTTGATATGCACGAAGTCTTTCCGTGCCAGGTGAAGCATGTTTACTCGTTGCCAAACGCCGCTTCTCCAGTCGACCTGGGGCGCCGCTTTCGCGAAGCACGCTGCATCAAGGTTCTCCTTGAAACGGCGCCCGATACCGGTGGTCTCTAACGCATCCTCGCAGGCCATCTCAAGAACAGTCCAAGCAGTCATCACGGTCCAGCGCACGTATGTGCTTCGATCCCAGCGATTCTTAGCTTGCTTCGCTAGTGCTCGGGCGTGAAGAGCATCCGTCCACAAGTGATAGTGGGAGTTCTCAACGATCTTGGGGAAAGTCATTGTCGTATCCGGCTTCTGTGCGCCTAACGTGGAGCTAACACGCGTCGCGCACAATGGCACAACGAAATGCGGCGCTTCGCGGCGTCGCGGTTGAGCGCAAGATTATACGGCATGCTTTTTGAGACGCTGAATGTCTTCGAGGTGCTTGTCTCGTTGTCTTCCGCAGAGGCCACGGCCTGCTCCTTCAGTCGAATGAGTGACACCACTGACGCTAGCCGAACAGGGATACTGAACAGCTTCGCGTCTACTGCGTACTTGGTGATTTCAAAATACGTTGGCCCATCTTTTGGGGGAGTGAGGAGTTCAGCGTAATAAAGCTGTTTCAACGGCACTTGCAGCCCAGGTTTTGTGAACGAAATGGGGATGAAGCCGTTCATGTGTAGACCGTCGAGGGTACGAGAAATGCGCGCTGAGTTCTCAGAAATGGGGTTCACGAGAAGATCCATGTCGTCCGCTTGACGGTCGGCGCAAAGCCCACCGACTCGACGGTGCTACGGTTGACGAAACGCGACGCTGACGGTGCGTCCAGTAGAGCATCGGGTTAGCCTCCAGCTTGCTCACTGGGCAACCTCAACTCAATAACCGTCTGTAGGCGGGTAGCCAACTCAACGTAGTTGAGCACCGATTCGTAGCTGGGTGCAAACTCGGTAAGGTGTACGGCTTCATTCCGCAAGTTGCGCAGGTTATTAAACAGCGCAACTTCGTCGCGTGTGAGCACCTCATGTCTGTTGAGGCCCCTTAGCAACGCCACGGGTGACTGAACATCCCTTTCGGATAGCGAAAGTTCTTGAGCTTGAAGGAATCGGCGAGCAGCAAACTCTACTCCCTGCCACGCCTCGATGACCGCAGAACGCGGATTTATCTCAGCAAGCTGTAAGAGCTTTTGCCGCTGTGGTGAAATCGTTTGGGGTTGTAGACCTGCTGGCAGCTGAGCTTCTGCCGTCGTCTTCAGTTCCTTAACCTCCCGATCAAACTCTGCCTCAACTGGCCCAGCCTTGAGCTTCTTTAACAAGGGCAGGAGAGCCTTGATCTCTGTGCGGAGAAGCGTAATCACGACCACTGCCGCCACCGGCCAAGCCAAAGCTTTCACAATCTCAGCAATGAAGCTCAGCACATCCATTTTTCTGTCAGCTAACTATTGAGTATACAAACCGACATCCTAGGCGAAATCGGTCCGCATATTTTCCGTGATTGTCGGGTCGATTCAAAGACTTCTCATGTCACCCGCATGGTCAGATTGGCGCGCTATACGGGCGGCACATTTTCAGCCGATTCATGTGTGTCGTCAAGTGCCACCCGGATGGTGCTCTGAGAAATACTTCCATACTGTATGCCCAGTTCCAAACCGAATCCCTCACCACGCACTCAGGCAATATGTATTGGAGAATTAATACGGGTGAGCTGAAATTATCTTAGCCAGAAGCATGTGGGCTAGCTCCCGCAGGGCGCTCAAAAAGGCCGTTCAGCAAGGCCGCAGGCGAGTGGAAGCCGGAGTCGTACACTCAGGGGTACGTTGAGGATTTCGACGAGCCGAGAACGAAGCTGGCGGACTTTTTCAGCGCCCTGCTAAGGGCGTCGGTTGGAACCAGTGAGCGCCTGCTTAAACACCGTGCGGAGGCCGAAGTAGGCAACGGAATCTTTGAGGTTGGAGTACAGCCGCTTGAAGGTTCCCATGTCCGGGTTGGTGACATATTCCATCGTTAAGGCGATCCGTTCCTCCCCTTCACCAAGTGGAGTCACCGCATGCCAGAGCTTATCACCGTTGAAGATGACGAGATCGCCTGGTTGTGTGATCAGCTCAAGATGCTTGGGTTGTTTCACTGGGTCGTCCTTAAACAACTCACAGACCAGTTTGCATTGCGTGGACTTATCGACGAGCCCCATTAGAATGGTATAGCGAGCCCCCTTGTAGTAGGACGTGTCATAGTGAAACCCGATATGGTCCCCTGGCTCCGTATAGTAGTAGAGCGCGCAGGAATGGGGGTCGTTCTCAGGGCATAGACTGAGTTTGGCCCGAACCAGACGGCTCAAGAATTCGATGAAGGCCCCGGATCTATATAGATCGAGAAAGCGCGGGGCTTTCTCCATCACGGTGTAGTAGCTCACACTCCCGCCCTTTTTATGGCCGGGAATGTAGTTGCGATTCAGCAGACTCTTCACCCCCTGGGCCTGAGGAACGAGATGCTCTTCCACGACTGATCGAGGGAGAAACTGTGGAATAAACAGGAACTCGTTCTGGTCCCAATACTCACGCGAGACTCGATCGAGGTCCAACCGCTTAACTGCCTCATCGACCGTTTCAACGAAGGAACCGACCATTGACTGACTCATACCTTCACCTACTCCTCAATCGTCCGGCAGGATGCTGAAAAAGTCCGCCAGTTTGTTTGGTTTATTTGGTTCATTTGGTTTGTCTGGTTTTTTTGGTTGGACGAAACCAACCAGATGAACCAGATAAACAAAACGAACCAGATCAACCCTCCCGCATCCCGTCACACTCACTGCGGAGTATTGAACACCGGAGCCTTCACCACTTCCACACCGTCCGGCAACTTCAGATTGAAAAATGCGTCGCCGAGGTTCGTGTTGGGCTGAAGCGACGAAAACTCAAAGCTCGCAACATTGCCGCTGGTTTCGTAGAGAGAGATCGTGCGGATGAAGTAGGTTTTCGGAAACACTTCGAGCACGATCCGTTGTAACGATCTCCCCGCTTCACCTTCATGCGACTTAGGCAAGAGAGTGAGTAAGCGAATTCCTCCTATGCCACGTCCCTTCCCCGGCGTCGGCTCAATGTCGAACGACTCATCGAGCTTGGCCGCCCCCAGCAACAGCTCCAACGGAGCCTTGGAGGCTGCCATCTGCGTGAGCTTCCCGACCAGCACTTGTTTGTGCTCCGGCACATACACTTTGACATCGTCCCGATTGACATAGATGTCCTCGACCGACGGGGCGAGATAATTCCACCGTAACCGGCCAGGTTTTTTGATATAGACCTTCCCCGAGGACATAATCGGCCGCTCGAACCCCTCGATCGTGGTCTTCTGCGTAAAGTCTGCCTGAAGGTCTTTCGTTTTTTCATACCGAGCCTGAAGCTGCTTGACCACCTCTCGCACTTCCGTCAATGCATTCTCATCGAACTCTTCAGCGGCGGCAAGAGTCGGCAATGGGAATAGGCTCAACGCACACACGAGCACGCCCCCGACAACACATGTCCAATTCAATTTCTTTAACATACTAATCACGAGGGGAGTGGCCAGGCTGCCCTTTACTGCGCGCATCGAACGAGCACTACAATATTGCTCCTTCCAAGCTCGCTCGTTATCCCTTCAGGGATGGGGGCTGATTGATCTCCCACTGCGCGCGTCCAACGAATGCTTGTTCATTTGGTCTATCTCGTCTATCTGGTTTGTTTGGTTGATCGGACTGGAAATTCATTCAGAAGAACCAGACAGACCAGAAAGACCGGCCAACCAGACAGACGAGCCCGAGCGCGTTGCGCGAGCACAGGAGATCATCAGGCTCCATCCCCTTCTCCTATTCCCACCGACCCTCGCCGCCCCACAACCTCTCTCCGCCCATCGCGGCCAGCCGCGCCCACGAGGCCATCCGCCTCCATTTGCTCGATCATCCGAGCCGCCCGAGGATAGCCCACCCGCAGCCGGCGCTGGATCAGCGACGCAGAAGCTGAACCGGTAGACAGGACCAACTCTTTGGCTTGCTCGTAGACTTCGCCCAGAGACTCTTCCTCTTTCGCCCCTTCCTGTTTCAGCACGACCTGTAACTCCTGATTGTAGGCGGGGCTGGCTTGATCCTTCACAAACTCAACCACGCGGCGGACATCGTCATCCGACACAAACGACCCGTGCAATCGCATGACACGTCCGGTCCCTGAAGCCATATAGAGCATATCCCCACGGCCAAGAAGCGCCTCCGCACCATTCGCATCTAGGATAGTGCGTGAATCGGTCTTCGACGACACTTGGAACGCAATGCGGGCCGGAAAGTTCGCCTTGATCAAACCGGTCAGCACATCGACCGACGGGCGCTGCGTCGCCAGCACGAGATGGATGCCCGATGCGCGGGCCATTTGCGCCAAGCGCGCAATCTTGTCTTCCACTTCCTTCGGCGCCACCATCATCAAATCTGCCAATTCATCGATCATCACGACAATATACGGCAAGGGCTCCGGCGGAGTCGGCGGCGGTGTGAATGATCCGGGGCTGCCATCCGGAAGCGCGGTCTCTCCGGCAGAGAGCCGCTCCTCTTCAGACAGAAACTGGATGGGCAATTCCGGCTGGTCCAACTTGGCCGCCGATTCCGTATCCAGCACACCCTGCTTCCCGGCGACTTTTCGATTATACGTATCGATGTTTCGCACCCCTGCCTCAGCCAGCAACTTGTAGCGCCGTTCCATTTCAGCCACGACCCAACCAAGCCCCCGCGCCGCCGACTTGGGATCGGTAATAACCGGCCGTAACAGGTGAGGAATGCCGTCGTACGTTTGAAATTCAAGCATCTTGGGGTCGATCAGGAGCAGCTTGACCTCATCGGGTCGAGCTGAAAACAGCAGGCTCAGGAGCATTGTATTGAGACTGACGCTTTTCCCGGCCCCCGTGGCGCCGGCAACCAACAAGTGCGGCATCGTTTTCAGATCGGCGATCATGGGGGCTCCGAAAATGTCTTTTCCCAAGGCCAAGCTGAGCTTCGATCTGGCGCGTAAAAACGCCTCGCTCGTCACCACTTCCTTCATCGATACCGTCTCTCGATAGAGGTTCGGCACCTCGATCCCTACCACCGATTTCCCCGGAATCGGCGCGACAATCCGAAGACTGATCGCCTTCAGCGCCAACGCCAGATCATCGGCAAGATTCACAATACGCGCAACTTTGGTCCCCGGCGCCGGCTCGAACTCGTACATTGTCACGACTGGTCCAGGGCGAACTTCCGTCACCTTCCCTGCGATGCCAAAACTGAGCAGGGCACGGGTCAGCACATCGGATTGCGCCTTGATTTCTTCTTCCGTAACACGCCCAAGCGGGCCTGACGGTTCGCCCAAGAGCACGGCCGGATCCGGCAAGATATAGTCTCCCGCCTTCTCTTGGGCAACTACGACCTGTTGGTCCGACCCAGATTCAATCGGCTCAGCTGATTCGGGCATCGGTTGTCGTGATGGCTGCTGAATGACCGGCCAATCCAATTCCGGCTCCGCGACCGCCTCAGGAAGCGCCTCCTCAATCACCGCGCGAATGGCTGTAGCGGATTTCTGTCTGGCTTTCCGTGAAGACTCAGGAACGGCTTCTTCCACTGGTCGATCCGGAATCAATGTACGCGCCCGGTTGAACATCCAATTGCCCAAACCAGGAAGCCGCCGAGCAATCTCCGACAGAGAGATGGGCGCCGTGAAGAGGAGCGAAACTAGTAGTCCCGCTATGATCAAAATGTGGGCGCCGGTACTCGCAAAATAGGCTCGTAAACTCTCGGCCAATACTTGTCCGAAGAAGCCTCCCGCCATCCCTCGGTAAATAAGGCCGCTGGAGACCGTCGGCACCGCCATGATTTCGAGATGGAACAGGCCGCTGAGAAACAGCAATGCCGCCAGCGAGGCGCCGGCGTTCCGCAGACGGATCGACAGATCGCTCTGTGTGAAACAGCGGGCTCCCATGAGCCCGAGGAGAATAGGAAACAGGTAGGCGGCCCCGCCGATGGACCAGAATAAGGTAGACGCGAAGAATGCGCCGGCTGACCCGATGAGGTTTTTGGACGGAGGCGTCGCAGCTGCCCCAGCCTTGATCTCTCCTGGAACAAAGGACAGCAGGCTGAGCAGCGTCAAGAGCGCCAAGGCGATCAGGACGACTCCGATCACTTCTCGTTTGATGTGTGAAGGGGGGACAGCGGCGCCGCGGGCCTCGCCCCGCTTGGCCGAACTGGTGACAGCCATGATCGGGATGCTAGCACAGGGAATCGGTCATTTCAAACGAAGAGGTGGGGATGGAGCCTGATGATCTTCTGTGCTCGCGCAACGCGCGGTCGCGGACTCCCCTCGTTGGACGCGCGCAATGGAAGATCAATCAGCCCCCATCCCTGAAGAAATAACGAGCGAGCTTGGAGGGATCATTATATGGATGGTGGTCGCTCGACGTGCACAGTGGGGGACAATCCAGACCACCTCCTAAAAAGACGGTGGAGGGAACGTGAGAGAACAGGACGGGCACCGTCTCAAACGAGCGCAAGAGTGAGTCGGAGAAAGTCCTCGACCGATAACGCCTCTGCCCGGCGAGTCGGAGCAATATCCAATCGCTTCAATCTCTCGGCGACAGAAGAAAGTTCATACCCTTCGTCTCGCAGGGAATTCATGAGCGTTTTCCTTCGATGCGCAAAGGCCGCCTTCACGAGCGCACGAAATGCGGCTTCTTCCTGCTGACTGAGCCTCGTGCGCTCTTTCGTGCGCAGCAGCACCACTGCCGAGGCCACCTCCGGTCTGGGGCGGAAACACTGAGCTGAGACACGAAACGATTTGGTAATCTCGGCTGCGTACTGCGCCATGACGGAGAGGACGCCGTAGTCTGAGCCGCCGGGGTTTGCCACTAATCGATCGGCCACTTCGGCCTGCAGCATGAGCACCATGCGGGGGAAACGGCCCCGTTGATCGAGTAGTCGAAAGAGCAACGGGGTTGAAATGTAATAAGGCAGATTGGCCACGACAACCGTTCCCATCGGCAAACTCTCGACCGGATAGGCCAGCGCGTCCTCACAGACCAGCTCCACATTCGGAAGCTCCGTTTGCCTGGTTTCGAGATAGGCATGGAGCCGTGGGTCTACTTCAATCGCCGTCACACGACCGGCTGCTTGGGACAACGCCTCTGTCAGGATGCCGCGCCCTGGACCGATTTCCAACACGTGGTCGCTAGGCCCCAGTTCCGCCAATGCGACGATTTTGCGCACGATGTTGGGATCGATCAGGAAGTTTTGGCCGAGCCGTTTGTTCGGCGGAGGGAGGTCGAGGGTGGACACAAGTCAATTCCCGCTGGAAGGAGGAGTCGCTGTTTGCGCCAGTCGTTTCGCCAGATCTGCCAACGGGACTCTGAAATAGTCGGTGAGGTCGGTAAACTCCTCCACGAGGTCATTGGTGAAAGAAGGCCCCGGCTGCAGGGCTGCAAACTTCTGCCCTTCCTTCTGGCCCAGGGATTCGGTGATGAACGCACTCGTCCTGGCCTTCCACTTGGCCATTCGTTCAGCTCCGGCAACGGTATTGAGCGTCTCCATGGTCTCTTGAAAAATCTGGTCGAGTTCTTTCAACTGCCTCTGAAGCATGTCATGCGCCGCGCCCGATTGGTTGGTCATCATTAGGCTCCCGTTGATCTGGTCTATTTGGTTTATCTGGTTTGTTTCGTTTATTTGGTTTGTCTCGTTGAAGTTTCGGTCAACCAAACAAACAAGACAAACCAAACAAACCTTTCACCAACGTCTTTTGGTTAACCTGGCGGCCAGCGTGATCGCTTCGATTAAGCTGCCAGGGTCTGCAATGCCCTTCCCCACGATATCGAACGCGGTCCCGTGATCGACCGAGGTGCGAATGATCGGCAGACCCACCGTCAAGTTCACGCAGGTGCCGAACGCGACAAGCTTTAAGGGAATGAGCCCCTGGTCGTGGTACAGGGCCACCACACCATCGTAGTCGCCCCTCGCCGCCTTGCCAAACAACGTATCGGCCGGCAAGGGATCGCTGGCACGAATACCCTGGGCCTGCGCCGCACGAGCCGCCGGGAGAATGACCCGCGCCTCTTCGTCCCCAAACAGTCCATGTTCTCCTGCATGAGGGTTCAACGCGGCGACACCGACTCTCGGTTTCTTAATTCCAAAGAGATCCCTCAACGCCAGATGGGCTAATCTAATGGCTTTTTCAATCTTGGCCTGGGTGAGGAGTGACGGCAAATCTTTGATCGCGACGTGGGTTGTCACAAACATGATTCGGAGCGGCCCGCCGATAATCATCATGCCGGATTCTTGTGTCTTGGTCAGGTCTGCCAGCAGTTCCGTATGGCCAGGAAAATGACAGCCGGCCATATTAATCGCTTCTTTGTTGATCGGCGCAGTGACGATACCGTCGATACAACCCAGTTGCGCAAGCTCCACGGCTTTCTTGATGAACAGCACGGACGCCGCTCCAGTTTCAGATGCCGCGACTCCACGCTGGAACCGCCCAAGAGGATGATCGAGCGGGTCCAGCACAGCGAGGTGGTTCGGTCGTGGAGGCGCTGTTTCATGACCCTCCACGCGAATCACGTTCATCTTGAGTTTCAGGCTCTTGACCGTTTGCTGCATAACAGGAAATGAGCCGATAACAATTGGACGACACAGGCGCCACAACGCTTTTCCTGCCAAGGCCTTCGCAATCACCTCCGGACCGATCCCCGCCGGATCCCCCATGGTGATTCCGAGAAGGGGTTTGTTTGGTTTGTTTCGTTTATTTGGTTTGTCTGGTTGGAACTTCATTGATTTACTCCCCTTGAAACCTCACCGACGAAACAAACCAGACAGACCAGAGAGACCAGAAAAACCAGACAAACCTTTTCAACTGTTCACCAACCATATAGGTACACCACATACCCTATATAAAGGATCGCGCTCCCACTCAGCAACCAGGGCCGCCAGAGAGCGCCCCACGCAGCCTGCGCCAATAAGAAGGTGGCCGCGGCCACCGCAAGCACCATAGTGATCAATGCCGTCGGCGCCAGCGTCCAGTCCGTGCCCAGAAGCCCGATCGAGACTGGGATTGTACCCTGAAAGACCATCGCCCCTGTGACATTCCCTATCGCCAAGCGATCTTTCTTTCGGTAGAGCCAGAGAAAACTGTTCGACATCTCAGGCAACTCAGTCGCCAGGGGCGCGACGAGGAGGGCCAAGATTAATGGCGAAATCGACAAGGCCCCAGCAATCGTTTCTGCGGCGAGCACGAAGAGGTGCGCGCCGAGCGCAAGACCAGCCAAGCCAAGGATTGCTTGAAGACCGATGAGTCCAAACGACGGGGTTGCCGCCTTTCTGGCAAAGAGCAGCGGCTCAAGCCCACCCTCGCTCCCCTCCTCGTCAGTTTCACTGAACTTCAGCTTGACGTAATAGAGGTAGAGGCTTATCAACCCGATTGCGGCGACGATATGCATCGATCGAGACGGGACAAACGCACAGGCCAACGCGACGCTGTAGGCCGCTACAAAGAAGAAAAGATCGCCCCTCACATCTTGATAGTTCAATCGGAAAGCGGCGGTTCGCTTCCCCAGTCTGGCGTAGACCACCAGCAAGATGGCCAAGATGGGGATCACCAGGGTACTCAGCATGAAGGGAGCGCCGAGGATCGCGCCCAACCCCACCTCCGCTTCGGCACGGCTGTCCCCGAAGAAAATGGCGATGATGGGGATCGACGTTTCAGGAAGTGTGGTGCCGATAGCGGCCAGCACGCCGCCGATCGCGCCTTCTGACAGATTGAATCGCTTGCCCAACCACTCGATGGCGTTCGTGAAGAGCGTGCAGGCGCCCAGCGTCACCGCGACAGAAACGAGGAAGAGGAGGGTATAGAGTAGGACCGTCATCCCCGGGCCGTCGGCCTAGTGACCCGCTGTTTGGCATGGGCGAGGGCCGCATCTTCGAGCACCTCTTTCACGGGACGGCCCGTCCGTTCGGCTATCCGCTTGCAATCGAGATATTCCGGAGCCGCTTTAGTCGCCGCATCGTTTACATCGGCAATCTTCATCCGAACGACTCCCCCGCGCACCTTCACCGACATAAATCGACGAGGGAGGATCTGTCGCATCACTTCACGAATCCGGACTCCCAACGTTGTCGTTTCCTGAAATAAGACATCAAGAATCTCGTCCATCTGCGCCGGAGCAGCAAGACAGGTCAGGACGATGCCGGGTCGCCCACGTTTCATGATGACCGGCGCCAGGGTCACATCGAGCGCCCCGCGCGCGAATAACTGTTCGATCACATACTCATATGTTTGCGGGTTCACATCGTCGAGATTCGTTTCAAGCTGCAGCACGGTATCCTGTTCGCGCGCTCCTCGGGATGACGGTCGCGCGAGAAGCACACGCAAGGCATTCGGCCAGCCATCGGGATCGGCATCGCCCGCTCCATAGCCGATGGTTGTCGGCGTCATCAGCGGCATGGGGCCAAACTCCGATGTCAGTGTGCGCAACAAAGCCAGGCCGGTCGGCGTGGTGAGTTCACGGGGAGGGCCGGCGCTATAGATCGGGATCCCTTTCGCCAAAATGGCGACCGCCGGGCCAGGCACCGGCAAGATCCCGTGAGCGGATTGCAACGTCCCCGCTCCGACATTGACAGGGGAAGACGTCACGCGCGTCACGCCTAACAGATCGCAGCAGATCAGCCCACCGACGATATCGACAAACGAGTCCAAAACCCCCACTTCATGAAAATGGACATGATCCTTGGCCACGCGATGGGCACGCCCTTCCGCTTCGGCCAACCGATCGAACACCGATCGGCTTTGCTCCTTGATCTTGTCGGGAATTCGACTCGCGGAGAGGATGGTATGGATCCGATGAAGCGAGAGAGGCTTGCGCAATCCTGACGTGATCACGACATCCACTTTTGTGGCATGGATCGCCCCTCGATGCACCCGCCGCTTCCGTAACGTAAACCCTGAAAGCCTGAGTCGTTTCAATCCGCTCACCAAGTCGGGAAACGGGGCCCCCACATCCACGAGCGCGCCGAGGATCATGTCGCCGCTGATGCCGGAATAACAATCGAAATGGAGATGCGCGCCCACGTGCGTCCTTTCCTTACCTAACCCGCATTATTCATGAATGCTTCTGCTGCAATCGCCGATCCGCTGCTCCGACAACCTTCGGTCGGCGGGCTCGCCCCTCGGACCCTCGACGTACTGCAAGAGTACGCCTCGGGGCCTCACGGCTCCGCGCGCCGGTCTCGCAACGCGGCTCAGCGATTTCGCCACGAACCCTCATGAATAATGCGGGCTAATTCAAACCGCGCCCATCTTACCCAAGCCGCGCACGAACGGCAATCGGCTCAGAAGCCCGCAAGACCCATGACGGTTCGTCGCGAAAGCGTGCCAACAGGCCAGGCGAGGGGCTAGAGGAAAGAGTCGTGTTTCCGACCGGAAGTCTTTGCCGCTTGCCTCTGGCCACTTGCCTCTCGCCAGAAAGCTCGCGATTGCAGCAGAAGCGTTCATGGATCTTGCGGGCTTGAACGCATTGACAGCCTACCGGCGCTGTGTTATCCCCACTGGACTCGCCCACCGGCTGGGCATTTCACAACCAACAGTTTGGTACACCCGCATCCCCTATGACAATTTGCTGGTCCTTGATTACGCCCTGCTCAGAGTTACTCGGATTGTGGAGTGGTCGGATCGCCTCGGTGCTGCTCTGCGCCGCACTGCTATTCTTGGCCCCGCCTGCCGTCTCGGCAAAATCGAAGCCTCATCGGGCTCCACGCCCCGAACCGGAACTCAAGATTCTCGACCTGAAGGTTTCCCCCAACCCCTACACAGTCTCGTCCGGCTCATTGCAGTTTTCTGCCTTAGTTCAACTGCCCAAGGAGCTGAATGGCACAACCCTGCTGGAGTTCTCCTCATTCATTACATCGCCGTCGAAAAATTCGCTCCGTTTTCTGACCACACGTACCGCACTGGAGCCGCACGCCGCCTCGACCAACAGCGCCGCCCCCCCACAGGTCTCTGTCATCCTGACATGGGACGGATTGGACCAGAAAAAAGTCCCGTCGGGAGCAGGGCTCTATCAATTTGAAGTGCGAGCCAAGTTACTGGCGAACGGCGAGAAGGGCCCCAGGACGCAGATGGTTGCCTGGCCGAAACGCGGAACGGTGGAAGTGAAATAACGAGGCGTACGGGGTGAGGGGTGAGGCGTAAGGGGTAATTACAGAACTCGATTTCTCGGAGTTCAGGAAGTTCACCCCTTACCCCTTACGTGAGCCTTCTCCCAGCACATTAATCCGGTGCGCAAGACAGCCGGCCCCGAATCCATTGTCGATGTTCATCACCCCAACCCCCGCCGCGCAGGAATTCAGCATCGTCAACAAGGCAGCGAATCCACCGAAGCTTGCGCCATAGCCCTGGCTCGTCGGCACGGCCACGACCGGACAGGGAACCAACCCGCCGACCACGCTCGGTAAGACCCCGTCCATCCCCGCTGCTACCACGACCACCCGAGCTTGCATCAGCCGGCTTTGACGCTCCAGCAACCGATGAATGCCGGCTACGCCCACGTCATAAAGTGTCTCAACCCGACTCCCCATCACCTCCGCCGTCACCCTCGCTTCTTCCGCGACAGGAATATCCGAGGTACCGGCTGTAATCACCAAGATATGCCCTTGCAGCCGCCGCTTAGGATCACGGATCGCCACAATGCGCGCCTCGTCATGATAGACCGCTCGACGGTCAAGCCGTTTGATGAGTATAGCCACTTGGCGAGTCGCACGCGTCGCCAACAACGGGCGATGATGTTTCAACAACGCCTTCGCAATGGCACGGATCTGGGCCGACGTCTTCCCCTCGCAGAAAATGACTTCGGGGAATCCCTGCCGCAGCGACCGGTGGTGATCGACCGAGGCAAATCCAAGATCCTCATAGGGCAAGGTACGGAGCTGTTCGATAGCCTCCTCCACAGGCAGGGTACCCGTTTGCACCTCGGTCAGCAGTCGTTCAAGCGCCTCAGGATTCATGGCTGCCCTTTCTCCGGCTTTGCGTCGCGCTCCATCAGATCGGTCACCGCCTTGCGGCATGACTTCCCTTCGAACAACACCGCATTGATCTCTTGCACGATCGGCATGTCGACACGATGACGTCGCGCGAGTCCTAACGCCGCCTTCGCGGTCCGCACACCTTCCGCTACCGCCTGCATGCTGGCGAGAATCGCCTCCAGCCGCTCGCCTTTTCCCAATCGAACACCGACCGTATGATTTCGGCTCAAGGCTCCGGTGCAGGTCAACACCAAGTCGCCGACGCCGGACAGCCCGTAGAACGTTCGTGGATCGGCGCCCATCGCGACGCCCAGCCGCACCATCTCAGCTAAACCTCTCGTGATCAACGCAGCCCGCGCATTATGACCGAGATCCAATCCATCCACCACGCCGGCGGCAAGCGCCATCACGTTCTTGATCGCGCCGCCGAGCTGGACGCCCAGCACATCGCTGTCGGCGTACACGCGAAGGGCCGGTGTCATCAACGCGGTCTGGAATGTCTTGACCAGGCCCTCGTTGCTCCCGGCTAAACAGAGCACCGTCGGTTTCCCTGCGCTGACTTCTGCCGCGAAGCTCGGACCGGACAACACCATAAGATCCTGGTGCATGGCAGAAGGAAGGACATCGGTCATCACCTGAGTCATCAAATTCAACGTATCTTCTTCAACTCCCTTCGTTGCGCTGATGAACGGGATTGGGGTGGAAAGGGATCGGACCAGTTCGCGCAGCACAGGACGCGCAACGTGGGACGGCACCACGAAGAGCAGTCCCTCGCTCCGCTCGGTGAGATCTACCAACGATCCGGTAGCCACGAGCGATGGGGGAAGCGCGACACCGGGCAAGAAAACCGGATTCTCGTGTTTCCCGTTAATCGCATCCACGACCTCTCGTTCATAGGCCCAGAGCCGAGTTTCGAGACCTTTCTCCGCCAGATGTTTCGCCAGAGCCGTACCCCAGGCACCGGCCCCGATGACTCCTATGCGACGGATGGATGACATGATTAATACAGTGCGTTTGATGGAAGGGGTGACATCAACAAGGTTTGGAGCCCCGCGGATTATAGGAACGGTTCTCTCACCTGTCAATGAATGAGAGACTGTCTTTGAAATTTGTCAAGTCCCGCCAAGCTCCATAGCCCTGCCAAACAGGGTCGGGAAAACGGAGTGGCACATGCCTTGCTCCCTTTACTTACGATTTCACAATTTTCTTCGTCCTGACGAACTGGACGATTAGTATAAAACAGTGCGTCGTTACAGGTGAGAGTGGGAGAGAAGGTTATGAAAACCGCACGATTGACAAGGCGTTTCGTGATCACGAGCCTGCTGCTGCTGGCGCCGATTGTTCTCTTCGCGCCCCAGGCGTATGCAGAAACCTACGTGGCGGGGCAGTTCGGAGCGGTCTTCCCGCAGAGCCTGAGCGACGGCAAGGTCACACAGGATGGATTTGCTGGGCTCGACCTCTCTGACCTGCCCTTAAAAAGCTCTGCGATGTTGGGTGGGAAGCTCGGTCACTACTTCACAAGAGCCCGCTGGATTGGCATCGAGACCGGTGTGTCCTACACAACCCCACACGTCAAAGAAGGTTCGGTCACATTCTCTGGCCCTGGAGGATCGGTGTCCTCACCAAACCTAGCAGGCTTGAGCCATCGTGTAATTACTTGGGACATAGATATGACCTTTCGTTATCCAGGCTACCGACTCCAGCCCTACATCGGATTCGGCCCCTCCCTTTACTTTGCCAGCATCAAAGGCCCTGATGCCCCCCCAGGACAATCGGCCACCTCAATCGGCTTCAATGTTGAGGGAGGGTTGCGCTACTACATCACGCGCAGCTGGGCTCTGTTCGGAGAAGGAAAATACAACTGGGCACGCATGGACTATTCCTCAAACCATAGCGACCCAAACGCGGATCCGTTTGGATTTCGCGCGACCTATAGTGCGCTCGAGTTAAGCCTCGGCGTCAGCTACCACTTCTGACCGTCAACCATCTCGTCTCTCACCCCCATCTAGTAAACCGACGCAGTTCCGTGTAGCCTACGCACAAAACCGCCCATGAAACTCTGTCCTTCATGCCGACATGAACTCCCGGAGATTAGCCGCTACTGCTCGCAGTGCGGCCAGCGGCTTCATGCAGACTCCGTTGAACCTCCCCCGCCACCGCCACGACGCGTCGAACCACAACCAGATCGGCTGAATGTCGAAGTGCTATACGGCATGGTGGCGATGCTGTCTCTCGCGATCCTCTTCCCACCCTGGGAAACCCCGCCGTCACAGGCTCCCGAATTCCTCGGCCTGCATTTCATCTTAACGCCCCCCACACCGGAGGCCATTGTGAGCCGACTGCTGCTGACGATCGAACTTGTCACCATCGCCATCGCCGGGCTGTATGGATCTTTCCTCTTCCGGCAAAAAAAACCCTAGCAGGATGCTGAAAAATCCCGCCAGCATCGTTCTCGCATCGTTCAGACCCTCAACGTACCCCAAGGGTACGCCTCGGCCCTTCACTCGCTGCGGCCTTGCTGGACAAGCTTTTTGAGCATCCTGCGGGTGTACTATAGTCATCCATCATCGGTAGGTAAAAAGCAGGCGGGCCGCCCTCAGCCATTGACGAGTGGCTATTAACCGCTGACCAGCGACACTGCTCAGTCCAACGCTAGGGTCAGACACTTCGCCGAGCCGCCCGATTTCATGAATTCATCGAGCGGGACCGGATGAGGGAGATAGCCGCGCGAGGTCAAAAGGGATTCTGTTTCCGAACAGCCTGCTGGCAGCACGACGTGTTTCCCGACACAGACGGCATTGCAGGCAAACCTGAGAGCCTCAGCTACCGGCACCACGAGACGTCTGGAAGGGGCGATCCGTTCGGCAAGAACCTCTTGCCCATAGTGATCGAAGGCGGGAGGGAAATATAGGAGTTCACCTCCGCTCAAGGGGCACAAGCAGGTGTCGAGGTGATAGAATCGATTGTCGACCAGTTCGAGTGGAATGATCTCTCGGTGAAACCAGTCGCTGAGCGTCGGGTACACACGGATATCCGATCGTTGTCGATAGCCTCCGAACCAGGTATCGGAAAATCCCAAGAGGTCCCCGGCCCCCTCGAAGAAGCTGCCATGATCCAGCGTGACGACATCGTATCCGTGCTCACGAAACCAGTCCTCAAAGTAGGCCTCTTCCTTCTGCCGCTCCGGATAGCGAAACCGACTCGGCACAGCCTTACGTCCAACGACAATGCCGGCGTTCGCCGTGAACACCAGGTCGGGCAGTCCAGGCACCGGCTTCATCCGTTCCAGAACCGCGCCCACATCCTGTTCGAGCACCTGCATGAGATGATGCCACTGGCGGACGGCCTCGTCTGAATCGACGGCGTTGGAACGGCGCATCCACGGATTGATCTCATATTCGATACTGAAATAGTCAGGCGGGCAGACGAGCAGGCGACTCATGGCTTCCATCCTAGCTCTCGCGCCAGCTCGCACAGAAACGACGCGGCGTCCATGACCAGCCCAACAGCCTGAAAACTTCCTCGATCCGCGAGTTTCGTCGGGACGGCCGGGTTGACATCGACACAGACGGAGGGGATCGTGGCAGGCAACAAATTGCCTGTCGCCACCGCGTGCAGCGTCGAGGCGACGAGCAAGGCCAGCCCGATACCGGGGATTGCCCTACGCATGGTTGCCTGGGCTTCCAGCGAATCCGTGATCACGCCGGGCAACGGGCCATCGTCGCGAATCGTGCCGGCCATCACAACGTGGGCTCCCCGCCTCACACAGGCCGCCATAATTCCGGTCTTGATGATTCCCGACCTGACTGCTGCTTCGATGCTCCCGATAGCTCTAATCCGATTAATGGTTCGCAGATGGTGTTCATGCCCATGCGGCACAACACGGCCAGCCGCATGCCCATAGCCGAGGGACGTGCCATAGAGATCGACTTCCATATCATGAGCCGGCAGCGCATTCCCGCAGAACAAGACATGGACAAACTCTTCATCGATAAGCCAGGTCAGCGCCTCGCGCCCTCCTGCGTGAACAATCGCCGGGCCTCCCGCCAGCAGCACCTTGCTGCCCGCTTTCCCCTCCCGGAACCCTGCTCGCAACTGCACGAGGCGCTTGGCGACGTCGCCGATGACACGCCCATGGGGCCGCTCGGACGAGACCTGCGATTCCATGAAGCTGAACACATCGCGCTCACGAGGCCGTTGGAGCGGGATGACTCGCACGCCCTCACGACCGATCACAACCTGATCTCCCCGTTTCACCTCTCCCATCGGAACAGTCCTCGCAGTCAGACGAACCGGATCCACGAGAATTCCCAGATCCATCTCGATCCCCTCCACCTCCACCCACTGGTCATGCACTCGCACCTGAGTGGGCAAATGCGTAGTCGCATAGAACTCGTCGGGAAAGATGCCGTCCGACGGCGCCGCCGCCAGGCGGCAATCTCGTTCACTCTCGACCGACGCGCCGTGGGGTTGAATGGCATGGAGAATCTCGCTGAGCAGCTTCGCTGACGAGGCCCGCACGACGATCCTTGCCCGCGACGGCTCCTCACGGGTTTTGCCGATCTGCATATCTTGAATGTCGAACGTTCCGCCCATCATCAAAATCGTGTCCAAGACCTTTGCCAGGATCAACGAGTCGATGATGTGGCCGGTCAATACAACGGTTTCTTGAGTCTGGGTCACATCAAACTCCCTGACAGGCTAGAGGCCAGAGGCTAGGGGTTAGAGGAAGCAATACATCGCCCAGGACCAATGCCCATGCCAAGTAATGATAGCACGCGCTCATGAACGACAACCTCGATTCCACTTGAAGCCATCATACCTCTTACCCCTTGCCTCTCGCCTCTGGCCCCTCGCCCACCTTCATTAATTCCCGTAATACACTCGTCGCATAGGCGCCGGGAGGAAGTGAAAAGGAGAGCGTGAGCACCGACCCCTCCAGTCCCCATTCCAGATCGGCAAGAGGGATTCGGAGTGAGCGGCGTTCACCGCGAAACCCGCAAGCTTTCGCGGCTTCGGTAAGACTTTCCGGGGTCGCGCCGCTCTCAGCCACCACGGCCCGTTCGATCTCGCCAGGTTCTCCGCCGGCCCACGAGGCGCGTGATCCGAACAAAATACCGGTGGGACTGATCTCGAACCGGTCGGCCCGTGGCTGTTCCTTCGCAGCATCCTCGACCAGAAAACAGGCGCCGTTCTCCATTTTCATGGCCCAGTCTCCAACCAAGATACGATCGAGTCGGTCCAGTCGTCTGGCCAACATGTCATTAAAGAAGTGCGACTGATAGGCGTTGAGGTACCACATGCGCTTGGACCGGCTCAGCCTGTTTCGGCGTGCAGGGTCCACTAGTAATTCGGCTCCGGTCTGGTAATTCTGTCCGCTTCGCCCTTGCCGTTGCGGGCCAAAATAGTTCGGCACGCCTCGTCGCACCAGTATGTCTGTGACCAGAGGCACCGTCTCGCGGGCATGCGGGGCGACATCCCGAATCACCAACCGAAAGCGATTGCCGGCATGATGCCCAGGACGCAAGCGATTGCGATGCCGGCCCAGCACTTCCACAGACAACAGCTGCTCGTCCAATTTCAATCGATCCAGCCGTTCAGGCGTAACACCGAGGAGCGAAATCATTTGCGTGGTCACAGCCCTGGCGTCTTTGAGCCCCGCTACCCCAATCGCTTGCGCTTTCAGCCCAAGGACCGAGGACAATCGCAGAATAAGATCCGGAGTTGAGAGCAAGCGCTTTCTGATTTTGATGTAGAGATGCTCACCCTCTCCACAGGGAAGATACAGCGGATGCTCCTCAACCTGGAAATCTTCCGGAAGCGTCCGCATCTGTCCGCCAATGCCCGGCAACGCCGCTGTCAAAAAAGGCATGGTCATGGCGCAATAGCCCTCTTCTTCATTCGCACGTGATTGCCCTCACCGTTCAGCCAATCTGGATGAGGGATGAGACGACTCGCATGGTATACTTTTTCCATGTTATCTCGTCCAGTGAAAGTTCAATGGTCTGAGGCCCACCTGTTAGCGGCAGGGGTATTATCCATCATTCTGATCTGTGCACTGTTCCCTAGGGACTCGTTGGGTGAAGAGCGGGCGGTCTTTCAACAATTCACCCAACACATCGGTCTTCAGATCCACAAAGACAAACAGGCCTTTGCGCAAGCGAACACTTGCGTCTCATGGTTTTATAAGGCAGGAAAGACGCCTTCCCCGACCGTGCAGGGAATCGCCTGGAACCCCACTCCTTCATCCCAGCTCGAAGTGGATTGTCTTCGCCACTATCCGGGCGGAATGGACGAGGCGCGAAACGATCTTGCCAAAACACAGGCGCTGCTCTCGGTGAGTCTGACCTTCTACGAATTCGCCCTGGTCGCCGACCGGAACGACGATGCGATCTACAGCCCCGTCGAACTTCAAGACTTGCTCCGCTCCCTCACTCTCTCGTACCATGGCGGGGAGCCGACCCAGAACCAGGTTAGGGCGCTCACAGAGCGGTTCGACAGCTGGTACCGCAGCCGCAACATGGACGCCTTGATGCAAGGCATGAGCGATTTGTATGAGCGAGGCTATCGCGTGACCCCTTCCGATCGCGTCGAGCTGGATCGGGTGATGGGATGACACGACACGCGAGATCCTGGCCCGATCGAGCCCGTTCCTTCATCGGATATTGTCTGAGCGAACCACTCTACCGGCTCTTTAGCCTCGTTCCACACTGGGAAATAGGCCTCTCCACTCACGAAATTTCCCGGCTCACCTATGCGCACGGCCTCTTGGCCGGCCGGCGGGCCGTGCATCTGAGCGATCTGCATCTCGACCGTTATCAGCCACGGCACGATCTTATCGTCGCCACCATCGGCGAACTCCGCCCTGACTGGATCTTTGTCACCGGCGATCTGCTCAACGTGCCGGAGGGACTGCCGCATGTGTTTCGATTTCTCGCCGGCTTGCGCGAGATTGCGCCGGTCTTCGTCACCTTGGGCAACCACGATCACTACAGCGGCGTGCCGATCGATCAGTACTGCGAACTGGCCGATCGCCACAAAATCACCCTCTTGATCAATCAGGCCACCTTTATCTCCACCGGCAGTGGCGAAATCGCCATTGTCGGCGTCGACGATCCCTCTCTGCATCGGGCCGACCTAAGCTGTCTGCCGCCGAGCGCACAGAACCGCTTCACTCTCCTGCTGGCCCATGCGCCGAACATCCTCGATCAGCTGGAAGACCACCACGCCGTCGATCTGATCCTCTGCGGGCATAGCCACGGAGGCCAGTGGCGCATACCAGGCATACCGACATTCTGGCTCCCGCCAGGATGCAATGGCCGGATCGAGGGGCATCACGGAGAGCCCGGCCGCCGGCTGTATATCAATCGTGGGCTCGGATGGTCGTTTTTTCCCCTGCGATGGAATTGCACACCGGAAATCGCCTGCATTGAATGGATCGACGAACAGGCGCAACCAGAAGACTGAAGGCTGAAGGTCGAGATTCGAAGGTCCGAACACTTCAGCCTTCGGTCTTCAGCCTACAGACCGCCTCACCCCTCTCGCTTTTCTCGCAAGTCTCGCGCGTTCGAACGATTTCATGATTGCTTGATCCGCTCCAGCGCCTCTTTCGATCGGCTCCTGACGGTTTGATCCCAATCCTTCTCCATGGCAGTCGTCAGTTTCTCTCTCGCCTCACTAGCGCGCAACCGGCCCAATCCCAACGCCGCACTCGAACGTACATAGGCATGTTCATCTTCCAGCGCCTTCAGCAACAAAGGAACGACTGTCGCATCGTTCAAGACGCCAAGGTGACTGGCCGCCATCCCTCGAATCCGGTGCTGCTTGTCACCGAGCGCCCGCTCCAACGTCGTCGCGAAGAGGTCTCGTAACGCGGGCGTCACGGATTCCAAGCCTTTGGCACGGTATCCGTTCACTTCAATCAGTGCAAAGGCGATCTCCAACTTCTTCTCTTGTACCGTGGCCCGTTCGAACGCCGCCAATAACTTCGCACGTTCACGCCGTTGCGCCCTGCGGCGGTTGAACGCCCGGACCAGGATGAACAGCCCCGCCGCGATCACCAACCCCGCGAACGCCACGGGAATGGCTTGATCGATCACATACTCCTGGGTATCCAGCGACAGACGCTTCCACACCCAGACGCCGGTAATGACGAGCCCGACGAGGACTGCAATGGCAACCAGATTGGTCTGGCCGGATTCAGAACGAGTGCTCATGGGGCAAGCATCATAACAGGATGGGGAAGGGAGCGAAATGACACCCGTGCCAATCCCTTGCTCCCGGAACAGAGGAGGGGATGGAGGCTGACGATCTTCTGTGCTCGCGCAACGCGCGGCCTGAGAAGGATGGAGAGGGAGCGGCCAGGTGCCCTTCTTGCTCGCAGAACGCGCACGGTGAAACGGTGCTCGTTCGATGCGCGCAGTAAAGGGCAGCCTCGGCCACTCCCCTGAAGAAAGGTATGGGGAATTGGAAAGGTCTCGCGCTTCATACGTCCATGGCCGAGTTCACCTACCGCCGATGCATTTCATTCCAAACTCAAAGAACAGAATATCCCGGTTTCTCTCACTGACAACGTCTTCTCTTTTCCAGTGAACTGTCCGATTGCAAAGTGCAAGGTCAAGCAATGACCCCGCAATTCGCTCCCCTTCTGTCCAAATCAATTGCCCTTCGCATTTCCTTGTAAATGCTTCCATTTCATCGCTTGGTCCATTGCATTTCTGAATCAGAAGCGATATTTCTCTGTCGTCGGAAGACGTACCTTTCTATCGTGAAAGAACACGCATGGCCTTGCCAATACTGACCGAACACGTTGAGCGGAACATTCTGCTTATCCGTGGACATCGAGTGATGCTGGATACAGATCTGGCAATTCTCTACGGTGTGCCGACAAAACGGCTCAATGAACAAGTCCGGCGCAACAAAAAGAGATTTCCCTCCGATTTTATGTTCCAGTTGACGGCTGAAGAGGTCGAACGTTTAAGGTCGCAATTTGCGACCTCAAAAACTGGACCAGGGGGAAGGCGCTATCGCCCCTACGTCTTCACCGAGCAAGGAGTGGCGATGCTCTCAAGTGTGCTCCATAGTGAACGGGCGATTCAGGTGAACATCGCCATTATGCGAGCGTTTGTTCAGCTTCGAGAGATGATCGGCTCGAACAAGGGGCTTGCCCGACGCCTCAATGAGCTGGAGAAAAAGTACGATTCCCAGTTTCGGGTCGTCTTCGAGGCGATTCGAGAGCTGATGACCGAACCGGAGCTAAAGACGAAAAGAATCGGGTTCAAGACCTAACTACTGGAACCAACGATCCCTCCCGAACCGACCTCACCGTTGGGCGCCTGCAAGTCCTGGAAGAAGACCGGACCGTTCCTTGCCGATCGTAAAACACTGCCAGACTTTCGAGTTCCAATCTGGTCTCTCTGGTCTATTCGGTCTGTCTGGTTTGTTTGGTTGAACGAGACTAACCAGATAAACAAGACAGACCACAGGGTGCGCAGTTGGGAACCCACCAGGCCTGTCTCGCGCTTCACACATCCATGGCCGAGTTCACCTACCGCCGATGAATGTCATTCCAAACGCGAAAAATAGAATGTCCCGGTTTTCTCTCATGCTCCGTTTATTGAACTGAAAGGCGTAACCATCGAGTCGAGCCACCGTCCAGCATAATTGAGTGCGCTGCACCTGCGCTTCAATGTACCGACGATGCATATTTGATGCGTCTGCGAAATACCACACTGGATCGACCCGTCTCGGATAGAAGATCAACTAGGAGGGATTCTCACGAGGCAAGGGCAACCACGCAATGCCGCGCGCGCTGACGAGTCACTCCAACAAAGACTCCCGACCCCTTTTCTTCTCGAGTCCCTGCCCAGAAAACCTTGTCCAAGATGCAGTCACATGAACTGAAAGACGCCTTTCGTCATCGAGACAGGCCCCGCGCAACCCAAGTGGCTTTGGATCTGTATAGGATTAACGCTCGCATGATGGAGGCGGCGCTTCGTGGCCGCTCTACTGAGGTCACATCGTCACTTTCTTGGGCAGCCGTAGTAAGTAGCAAGACCGCACGAGCTAGCGATAGCCTGAACACAACTTCCCGCGCGCACGGACGAGTCGAAAATGGTTCCTGATAATCTCATACGGAAATCTTTACTCCAACGCGCCGAAGTCTAGCAGCCAAATTTTGCACGCTGATTTTCTTACACGACCAAACCGTAATCACTCTCCATCCCATTTTTCTCAAAAGGCGACGCTGCTTTCGATCCCTGCGAATGTTTTTGGACACCTTGCACTCCCAGAATGTCCGATTCGTTGTCGGCAAAACAGCCCTCTTGCATTTCTGGTGACCGTGCCAGAAGCATCCATTGGTGAAGATAACGACTTTTTGACGATACAGCACAAAATCAGGTGAACCAGGCAAATTTTTCTGATGACATCTCGGCTTGATACCTAATTCGCGCAAAAGTCTTGAGAGACTCCGCTCAATAGAGGTACCGGAACCTCTTATACTAGCCATGATTTGTGAACGTTTCTTGCGATCGAATACGTCGGCCATCGGAGGATGATGTGAGACGAGAAGATTAACGAAGAGAAGTTTCTAGGAAGTGATCGAGTACTGCCTTTGCAACGTTTTTGGCAAGAAGCGGCGGGACTGCATTACCAATTTGCCTGGCAACCTCGATCTTCGTCCCGACGAAAAGGAAATTATCAGGGAATGATTGTAGACGAGCGGCTTCCCTATGAGTAATAGGCCGATGTTGGCGAGGGTGGAGATAGCGCCCCTTCTCGGGCTTAAAGAATTCGGTTCTTATCGTAAAGGCTGGACGGTCCCACCACAATTTTCCAAAGAGGTCAGTACCACCCGACTTCTTCCTGATCCAACAATCCGGAGTAAGGTCAGGTCGGTTTTTCTGAAGATCAAACCTATTTCCGCCTTCAGGAATACATTTATAGCGCTGTAAACTCTCCTTGGTTGGGGAACGACCGAAATGTAAATCCATCGGTGGCGGAACTAAGCCAAGCTTGATATCAGTTCCCTCAGCTCCCGGAAGATCACCGATTGCCCTTCCAACTGTCTCCCAATCCAAGAAACCCTGCTGGTAGAGATTCCTGGCTTTCCGTGAATCGAAATGTGTAGGTTTGGGAAGTTCCGGCTGACCACGACGACTTGCAATGACGATTGCACGTTTGCGCCTTTGCGGCACCCCATAGTCAGCGGCGTTGAGAACGCCCGATACCAAGCAATACCCAAGACGCTCAGCTGTCTTCTTTATTTCCAGAAACTCCAGCGATGCGAGCAACTCGGGTACGTTCTCCATTACAAAAACGCTGGGGAGGACACGCTCAACAACTTCCAAGAACGTTTTCCAAAGCTCCTTCCTCGGATCACCATGCCTTTGTTTGTTCAAAAGACTAAACCCCTGGCAAGGGGGGCCACCGATAACTACATCTGCTTGTGGAATCTCCCAAGATTTCCTCTGAAGGAACTCCGTGATATCCCCATGCAAACAATGGTCACCGAAGTTGGCGTTGTATGTTTTTGCTGCGTAAACATTGAAATCATTGGCAAAGACAGACTCAAATCGCCCTGTCTGCATAAACCCAAGAGTAAAACCCCCTGCGCCTGCGAACAAATCAATGACTTTGTATTTCTTCAGACTGTACTGCGGCTCGCCTGAACGACAAATTCCGTTGCCCTGCCCAAGCGTATACGGATCGCGCACCTGAGAAGGGAACGCCTGCCGAAGAACGGAATATGATTGGTGTGGATAATCCCGAAGAATTCTCAGGACATCAGTTGGGACTGCTACTCGTGATGAGGGCTTAGGACTTTTGGAAGTTTTATGCTTTCGCTTGGCCTTCACGGTCGTCCTATGACCAGGTATTCTAAACTATATATTGGGTTGATTTATCAAGTCAACCACAATATAAAGGTTTCGATCAAAGAGAGATTGCGATGCCGCGTAGATCAAACCCCTCAGATCCCGAAGCTGTTAGGCAAGAGCTCTTGCACCTGCTTGGAAACTTCGAGAAAGAGCTAAAGCAATCAGATCTAAGAACTAAAGTCAAAGCCCTAGTATTGGCCTTTCATAAGTTGCGCGATCTGGGAAGTTCCTTAATAACCGGAATCGACAAGAAGGCCGCTAGGGATAGAGTTCTCTATTACATTTTGAAGTACCCGCGAACCATCATTGAAGGAGATGAGTTAATGGTCGTGGCTGGCATTAGTGACTGGCCGCGGCGAGTTAGGGAGCTACGGCGAGAGCTCGGCTGGTCCATCTTCACTGGCCTAACTCTGAAGGAAATGATCAAGGAGGAGGACTTTCAGGCTACCTGGATAAAGGAACCGAACTTAAAGGTCGATAATTACGTCCTCATTAGTGCAGATCAGGACCGTGAGGCAGCGCATCGCTGGAAAATTGCAAATGATCTTCGAAAGACAAAGGGAATTGGCGTAGGCCAGAAACTCCTTCGATTTCTCCGAGCGAATATTGGGAAGCCTGTCACGGGAGAGGAATTGCGATATGTGGCTAATGACAAGACGGAATGGGCACGCAGGACAAGAGAGCTCAGGACAGAGCAGGGCTGGCCAGTGGCAACGAAATTTTCCGGACGACCGGATTTGCCGGTCGGGGTCTATATTTTAGAGCAAAATCGACAAAGCCCTGCTCACGACAGGAAAATACCAGACCCTATAAGAAGACAGGTATTGAGGAGAGACGGTTACCATTGTGATAACTGCCAGTGGCACCAGGGACTATGGAACAAATCAGATCCTAGACACCTTGAGCTTCATCACAGGGTACATCACGCCAAAGGAGGTGAAAACACACCTGACAACCTCGTGACCTACTGCACGAGCTGTCACGATGATATTCACCGAAATGAGAAATAATTTTCATCCAACCACAAGAAGCGCGGCCAGGTCCTGCGATCATACGTCAAGCCTGAGTCGCTGAGTCTAGCTGTCATTCCCCTTCCATAGAATCCCACCGTCCTCCCTGTTCCCAGCAACGCCTGATGATTTGCACTTCACGTTTCACGAACGACGAGATACAGAGAACGAAACCGCCGTCGAGGACATCTCTAGAAATGCCCCTTCCAAGCTCGCTCGCCTCTCGCCCCACAGGGCAGCCTGGTCGATCCTCGAATGCGCGCGTCGGACGAGCACTTCTTAATTCTCTACATCTCCCTCTAGGGGAGTGGCCGAGGCTGCCCTTTACTGCGCACATCGAACGAGCACATTCCGATCGTGCGCGTTCTGCGAGCAAGAAGGGCACCTGGCCGCTCCCCGTCTCCCCTCTTGAATCTTCGTCCTAGTGCGGACTACTCTCTCGCCATGAAATTGCCGAATCTTCAGGACGATCCCTATCTGAAAGTGTTACGGCCGCTGGTCGAAACCTATCTCGCCTTCTGGCGCGTCGACATCCGCCATATCAAATCTCTGCGGCTGACGCCCTCACAGTTCGATGTCATCGCCACACTGGGAGATACGGAGGGCATGACCTGCTCAGAACTCTCGGCCCATACGCTCGTCACGAAGGGCACGCTCACCGGCGTCCTCGATCGCCTCGTCGCCAAAGGTCTGATCCGGCGGGATGCGATGAAGGGAGATCGCCGTTGCACCAAGATCTCGTTAACCGTGAAAGGCGATGCGCTCTTTCGAAAGACTTTTGCAGCCCACTTGGCCTTTCTTCGTCCATTCTTTGAACGGGCTTTGAGCCCCGAAGAAATAGACCGGACTCGCGCGCTGCTCCTTCGCCTACGGGATAGTTTTCGACAAGGAGGTTTAGGCTCAGGCTAAGGTCAAGGTGAGACAAGACCTTATTGCCGAAAGGCACCCTCGACCTCAGCCTCAACCTTAACCTATCTGAAGATATGCGCTTAACCATCCTCGGCTCCGGCACGAACATACACCCCACGCGAGCAGCCGCTGGCTATCTCGTCCGCACCGACCATACGATACTGCTGGACTTTGGCCCACGCACGTTGGCGAATCTTCTGAAGACCGGCGTGAACCGGCATCGGATCACCCACATTCTCTTCTCCCACTACCACGCCGATCACTTCTCCGACTTCATCACCTATTTCTTCGATGCGATGATCTTTACCAAATACCAAGGAGGAACGAGGCCGCCGCTGACCGTCATCGGCCCTCACGGGACGAAGAAGTTCTTCCAGACCCTCTTCGCCACCCTACCAGGCTTTACGCCGGCGCCTTTCGCGGTTCATTTCAAAGAAGTAGCCGATCGGGCGTTTATGATTGGAACCACGAGAGTGATTCCCCGAACGGTGACCCACACGCAGAAGCTCCATTGCCTGGGGTATCGAATCGAATATGGCGGGAAGGCGCTGGCCTATTCCGGCGATTCGCAATACTGTGACAGCCTCGTGCGCCTCTGTGGAGACGTCGATCTCGCGGTGCTGGACTGTTCCGCTCCGGCTAGTCGTCCGAGCCCGGTCCATCTGCATGCCGGTCAATGTGGGCAGGTGGCCAGAGAGGCCGGAGTCGGCCAACTTGTCTTATCGCACTTCTATCCGATCACCGACCGATACAATGTGCGGGAGCAGGCAGGGGAAGCGTTCGGGGGAAAGATTATGGTGGGGCGGGACTTAATGGCGATCAAACTCTAGCAGGATACTGTTGTCTGGTCTATTTGGTTTGTTTGGTTTGTCTGGTTTTTTGGTTGAACGAATCTAACTAGATGAACAAAACAAACCAGATGAACCAGACAAACCGTCTGCGCGCTTGCGATTAGAGTCCGCCTTCGCGGTTGTCGCACCCTAGGATCTCGATGAATTTCGTCAGGCGGGCCTTCTTGAGGGGATCGTCGAGCTTGGCATAGATGGCCAAGAGGTTCTTGATCATGCGGGAGAGAATCGAGCGCACCGGACTCTGCTGCAAGTACTTCTCGTCGAATCCATAGCCGGCTTCCGTGAGAAACCGCTGGCAATTCTTCTCGGTCAGCAGCGCCCCCCCGTTGAAGCAATCGACGAAGACTTTGTAGCGATCCGATTCGTACTTCACTAAGAAATGGCCCGGCATCCCGATCCCATGAACCGGGAGACCCAGCCGCTTGCCGACAAGGAGGTAGACCGTCGAGAGGCTGATCGGAATACCCGTTCGCCGGTCGATCACACAGTTGAGGTAACTATTCTCCAGCTCATAATAATTCTTCGTGTTGCCTTTGAAGCCCATCTCCGTAAAGAAGTACCGGTTTAACGTCTTGATCGTTTCCTCTCCTGAGGCTCGCGGACCGATCCGATCTTGCACTTCCTGCGCCATTTCATCGAGCTGTCGCGTATACGAGGTGACCGTCAGGGAAGGATAGGCATACCGGGCAATCAGAAAGGCGCCCTGTTCGAGTTCCATTGGGCTATCGGGCAACGCCGCCAGCTGCGTGAGTTCATCTTCGAGATTTCCACCACGGATTTCCTCGAGCACCGAGACCAGACGGTCGGCCATTTCCGGCTGTTCGATTTCCGCTTCCTGAAGCAGGGGAACCGCAGTGGGGCCGATGTCGATGAGTTTACCGCTGATGGTCCGGACGATCTTCTCGTCCTCATCGGCCAGCAACCGGATCAAAGCCCGGATTTGACTTTCGTTTGTCAGCATGGTGGGACTCCCCGAAAGCCTGCCCATCAGCCCATGGCCCGTCGGAATACTTTGGCGCTCCCGTAGAGACAGAGCGCGTCGAAAATCACCATGACGACCACCACCATCCCGACATGGGGAAGCGCCTCAGTCCAGCCGGTAAGGATCAGCGGGCGCACCGCGTCGATCGCCCAGGTCATCGGGTTGAAGCGCGCTAGGAATCCCATCCATGCAGGCATCCCAGCCAAGGGTACTAACGCCGAGCTCAAGAAAATCATCGGGAGCGACAAGAATCCCAGAACCGAAAAGAAATCGCCGTGACTTTTTACGGAAAAGGCCATCGCCATGGAAATCGCGGTGAGACCGACGCCAAAGAGCATCCCAATCATCAGGATTGTCGCGATACCGAGGAGCCCCGTCGCCGGCTGGACGCCGAACAGAAAAGCCACCCCAAGAATCACGAGCACTTGGAGCGAGGTAATCGTCATGACAAAGATAAAGCGGCTCAGGATCACGGAACTACGATGGATCGGCGTGGTCATCAACCGTTCCAGAAACCCATTCTCCTTATCGAACAGCAGATCGACACCCCCGGCGAGCCCATTGTTGAGCACCGTCATCACAACCACGCCGGCCGTCAAGAAGCTGATGTAGTCCGGGGCCTGCGTTATTTGCATATCCGCGGCCCGCTGGAACAGGTTGCCGAAAAAGATCAGCCAGAACAGCATCGGCTGCACAAGCGTGAACAGCATGCTGAACTTCTCGCGGCTGAGCCGCCGAACCCACCGCATCGTCAACGCATGAATTTCCTGCCAGTACTCTTGCATGATGTGATCTGTGATCAGTGATGGGTGATGAGCGCAGGTTCGAAAACAAACCGTTCACTCATCACCGATCACCCCTCACTCTCCTTTGGAATATCGTCTTTGATCGATCGTCCGGTGTGGGCGATGAACACATCGTCCAGCCGTGGCCGGTGGTACTCGATAAACTCCAGCTGGCAATCGAGTCGATTGGCGGACTCGAGGATTGCGGGCAGGGCCTTCTCGGGCGACTCGACCCGAATATCCAGGCCGGTCGGCGTCGCCTTGACCGCTCGCATGGCCGGTTGTTTCGTCAACGCAGACACCAACGTCGGGATCTTACTCTGGTCCTTCAAGGTCAACGACACGATATCGCCGCCCAGTCCGATCTTCAGCTCAGCCGGCGATCCAAGAGTCTTGATCTTGCCTCCGTCGATGATGGCCAGCCGATCGCAGAGCTGGTCCGCCTCATCCAAATAATTCGTCGTCATCACGATCGTCATGCCGCGTTCCTTCAACATCCGCACATAGTCCCAAATCCGGAGCCGGCTCTGCACATCCAAGCCTAAGGTCGGCTCGTCAAGGAACAAGATCTTGGGGTCCGGCAAGAGACCACAGGCGATGTCGAGCTTCCGCTTCATCCCCCCGGAATATGTTTTTGCCGCGCGATCGGCCGCCTCTTCCAATTCCACGAGCTTCAATAGCTCGGCGATGCGTCTCGCGGCTTCGGCCTTGGACAAGTGGTAGAGCGCGCCAAGGAGTTCGAGATGTTCCCTGCCGGTCAGAAAGCGATCGATGGCCCGCTCCTGAGGCACGTAGCCAATCAGTCGCCGGACGACATCCGCCTCGCGCACCGTATCGTGGCCCAAGACGCTCGCCGTGCCGGACGTCGGCGTCAGCAGCGTGATGAGCGTCCTGAGCGTGGTGCTTTTCCCCGCCCCGTTCGGCCCCAGCAGGCCGAAGATCTCGCCCGCATAGACCTCAAACGACAGATCGGAGACAGCCGTATGCTTATCATAGGCTTTCGTGAGCCGGGACACCTGGATCGCGATGGCGCGATCCATCAACCCCAGCCCTTCGCGCCAGCTTGATCGTGCATCATGAACTCGATGAGGTCGCTGAGACGGCGGGCTTGTTGGTGGAGACTGTCGGCCTCCAACAGAAACTGCTTTTCCAGGGGCGTACATTCCAAGTAGGCGGACAGGGTATTGACGAAAATCTCGTCGCTGATCTCTTCCCGAAACAGCTCCTGCCATGTCGGCACGTCGTCGCGGGATTGGAGATAGGACTCCAGGGTGGTGAACAAGCGCCGACGGACCGCAGTATCCAGCGACGTCTCTGTGCCTCGAACATTAAGAGAAATCGTGGCTTCACGATAGGCTTTGTCGTACCACTCTCGTTCAATCTCAAACCGTTCCAGCCCTTGCAGCAGGATGTTGGATCGACCATCAGCCAGTGGCTGCACGCTGGCCAATCGACCGACACAGCCCATGGAGAACACGGGCGGATGGCCATAATAGTCCGTTTCCCATCCATCCTTGAGCAGGGCCATGCCGATGCACTGCCCGCTCATCGCCGCGTCCGAAACCATCGCGCGGTAGCGTGGCTCAAAGATATGCAGGGGAAGATAGGTCTTAGGGAACAGCACGACATTCGGAAGCGGGAACACCGGAATTCGAGCCGGAATGGGAAAAGGCGTCGCACTGTGAGGCTGATCGCGTTCGTGATGCTCTCGCTCATGATCGGTCTGCATCACTCACGATAGCTGATGGTCGACAAAGTTGTCAACGGCGCGAGACGGACATCACTCACCCATCGAGTCGATGAAAATCCCTATCAACACAGGGGATTTGTGCCGTCTGGCGAAGCATGGTATAAGCACGCGACGATTCTTTCACCTCACGGACGAACCATCGCCCATGCACAAATTGCCGCGCCATCTCCGGCACATCTTGTTCCTTGCGAGCAGTCTGCTGGTCGTCGTGCCAGGACTCGCAGCCGATACGACACAAGAATTCCGAGTCGCTACGGAAGGCTATCGCTATGCCTTCCCTCGCGATCACGGGGCGCATGAGGAGTTCCGCACCGAATGGTGGTACTACACAGGCCAGGTCACGACAAAGGACGGACGGCCATTCGGCTATGAACTCACCTTCTTCCGCCGTGGTATGCCGCGCGATCAGACGAAGACCCTGCCGTCGAAGTGGGCTGTCTCGCACCTGTACCTGGCCCATTTCGCCATAAGCGATCTCAGCAAGGGCCGGTTTCACTACACGGATAAAATGAGCCGGGCTGCTTTGGGCAAGGCCGGTGCGGCGCAGGATCGGCTCCACGTCTGGATTGATCGGTGGAGCGTAGAATCGCCTTCGAACGCATCTGGCTCACAGATCCTTCAAGCAGCGGACGGCGACCTGGCCATTCAACTCACGGTCTCGTCGGAAAAACCGCCAGTCGTGCATGGCATCGACGGAATCAGCCGCAAAGGTCCGGTCACAGGACAAGCCTCACATTACTATTCCTTCACCAAACTGGCCACGACCGGCACCGTCACGATCGGGAATGAATCGTTCGACGTGACCGGCACAAGTTGGATGGACCATGAGTTCGGGTCTGCCGATCTTGATAAGGATCTGGTCGGATGGGACTGGTTCTGCCTGCAACTCGACGACCAGAGAGAACTGATGCTCTATCGGCTTCGCCGAGCAGACGGCTCAGCCGATCCGGCCTCAAGCGGCACGCTCATTGATCGAGACGGACGGGGGCACCATCTTTTGCTCGGAGACTTCACGCTCGAACCGACAAGTTATTGGACAAGCCAGATTAGCCATGCACGCTATCCACAGCGTTGGCGCCTGACCATTCCCTCGCAACAACTTTCACTGGAACTCATTCCCCGCATGGCCGAGCAAGAACTCTCCCCCAAACACAGCACCCAAATCACCTATTGGGAAGGCGCCATCGAGACAACCGGCACGGCACAGGGAAAACCGATTCACGGACAGGGCTATATGGAACTGACCGGCTACGCCGAACGCGTCCCCAATAAGCTGTAACCAGACTGGTCGCCGTTCCCCTGGCGGCGTTTTCGTCAGCCATAAAGCTGTATCTCGTTCAAGTGCCTCAGGTTGCAGCAGTAGTCTTCGTGAATAGTGAGGGCTCGTTGCTCGGCAACACTACAACCGTTCATACTCCGCCCGCACCAACTGCGGGTCATACGTGCGTTCCAGCCTGCGGGCAATGAAGTGACCCCGCGCCATCTCCTGGAAATGGTCTATGAACAGGACGTTGATCACGACGCCTCCGGCGGCACCGATCACGGGTACGGCTTGCGCAGCAACCTTCTCGGAAACGTTCACACCGAAGCGCGTAGCCAACTGCGTAATAAGCCTGACGATTGCTGGCGCGCACTCTTCCACCAGACCTCTCTGAGTGATGTACCCCGCAGCCCCTGAGACCGACTTCGCCAAAGCTGTGCGCATCAGGAAGTAGACGGACTCACTTGCGTCGTCGCTACTCACGAGTTCCACACCTCATACCTACTATTTCCTTCACTCCGTTAGCACCTTGACTCCCCTCCAACCGCTGTGATTAGGTCTCTCGCCGATATTCTCACGACGGGATTTTCGCAATGATGACGACACTTCGAGCCCACCAGTTCCGGTCGCTGCTATTCGCCTGCACTTTCGCCATATTCCTCTGCCTGGCCGGCGCCGGCTGCCAAAAGGAGAGCGAGGCGATTGTCTCGATTGCCCTGCATCCGACGAACGCGAACATCCTCTATGTGGCGACGAACGACGCGGTCTATAAATCGCGCGACGAGGGCCAGTTGTGGGAGCGGTTCCCGAGTTTCAGCGCCAGACGTGTGACGACGCTCGCCATCGATCCTGAATTCCCGGCCACGATCTATGCCGGTACCATGGCCGACGCCGTCTACAAGAGCCCGGATGGCGGGCAACATTGGCTTCCCCACAATGTCGGACTCAAAGAGCACGTCTCCTTTATCAATCAATTCGTCTTTCACCCGACAGACCACGATCAAATCTACGCCGCCACGACCGTGGGCGCCTTTTATACCAAAGACGGCGGGCGCGAATGGGAAGAACGCATGGCCGGGATGAAGGAAGTCCACATCGTGGTCTCCATCGCCATTCATCCCCGCGATCCTCGAGTTCTCTATGCGGGAACGACGGGAGGGATCTACCGATCCGACAGCGCGGCAATGGGATGGAAGAAAATCAACAACGGCCTGATTCCCGAACAGGAGCTGATGGGGGCGATGGCGCTGGGGGTTAATGTGATCGTTTTCGATGTGGTCAACCCGGACATCGTCTATGCCGGAACCACGAAGGGCCTTTTCCGCACCGCGACGCGCGGGGAACAATGGGAGCGGATCGGGCAATCGCTCCCCGATCTGTTCATCAGTAGTATTCTCCTCGACCCGGCCCAGCCGAAGACCCTCTATATCGGAGGACCAGGTGGAGTCTGGAAAAGCCCCGACAGTGGGCAAACCTGGACTGCCATCAACAGCGGATTGGCCTCGCTGAACATTCGCGCCCTAGCGATGAGCCAGCGCGATCCGCGCCTCCTCTATGCCGGCACGAATGGCAGCGGCCTCTACCGCTCGACAGACGCCGGCGCGAGCTGGACGCCCCTGCCGCTCAAGGCTGCGCAGCCAAGAGCAGGGTGAGGTTGAGGTCAAGGCTGAGCGAATGCTCTCCGTGTTTCGGCTCAACCTTAGCCTCAACCTTAACCTTTTAGTATCCGGTCTTCGCTTCCCCCGCCTCGCTATGTTTATATCGACTGCTGTAGGCCAGCATCTGGTCCGATAAAGCTTTCCACTCTTCGGCCGTCATAAGGTCTTTCATCCTGAAACGGAGGGAGAGAATCTTTGCGGCAGACTGCATCCGCAGATTGTTCGCGTCATCCAGAGCCTTGGTAAATTCCTCCGGGGTTGCCGCGTAATTTGCGCTCAACTCATAGAGCCGGCGGTGCCCCGCGCGCTCCTGTTCGCGGCTGGCCTTCAACTCCGTGACAATCTCACCCACAATCGATTTGACTTGCTGAGCCTTCTCCTGATCTTTAACGGTCCGATCGATCAAGACTGCCATGTCCTGCTGGCCCTTCTGCCAGTAGGCATCGCCTTTTCCTTCTCCGCCCATCCCATGGTGACGGTAGGACGAACAACCGGCCAAGGCAACCACCACGACGAGTCCGAGAACATATCCCTGAATCCACTTCATACAAACCTCCTTTGAAATTTGGTTTATCTGGTTGATTTGGTTCATTTGGTTTGTTTAGTTCATCGAGTTGATCTGATTCAACTAAATAAACAAGACAAACTAAACAAACCAATTAAACGAGACAGTCTCAGACTGTTGTCACAACGACGGTCTCTCCCGTATCATCCGTCCCAGCCACCATGTCTAAACCTGCTATTCCTACAACCGATCATATCCTGGCGCTTCGAGAGGAGTTCCGTCATCATCTCGAAACATTCTACGCCCAGCTCAAGCTGGCGCCGCCCTATGAGAGCGTCGAGAAGGCCATCCGTTCCCTCACGACCTCAGTTCACGCATTGCCACCGCCAGAGTGCGCACGTCTGGCCACCGACGCGACCGCACGATGGCAGTACTTTCGCCAGGCCTTTGAATCGTCCGGGCTCAGCAAGAAGCATCGGGGCATTATTGCGGGTCTCGCCCGTAACCGGTCCAGCCTGAATCTCCCCGCCGAATACGATCAGTTCCTGAATTTGTATCTCTCCTAGCCCGGATTATTCATGCGTGCCGTCGCGAATGCGTACCACCGGCCAGGCCAGGGGCGCGAGGCTAGTGGCTAGAGGGAAGAGCCGTGCTTTCGACGGGAAGTCTTCGCCCCTAGCCTCTGGCCACGCGCCTCTCGCCTGAACATCAGGACGGCAATCTTGTTCCTTCGAGCACCTCCCGGAGTTCTTGATACACCACCGTAAGCCGGGCATTCTCCAGCCGATACGCAAATACGACCGTAATGGCTCCTGAGAGTAAAAAAACAACTCCCAATCCTATAATCCCGAACGCCAACACCACTCCACCGGATGCCGTCATTTCTCCCTCGATGAACAACGAGATCACAGCCCCCACCATACCCACTGCCACCACGACAAACCAGATACCGGTGAGAAGGGCCGAGGACCAGGGAGTGAGTTTTCGGCAGAGCACCGCGAGCGCGTCGCCTTCCGGAGACAGAGAGATCAACCCTTTTAATGGCCACAGGGTTCGGAAGCCTAGGGCGAATAGTCGATATTTCTGACGAATCACAATCCGGTTCAAATCCTGGTACAACCGGGCGGTGCCATGCGGCAATGTCAAGAAACCGCCGGCATCAAACCGGTCGGCCAGCTGCTTCATGGTCGTATGCGTGAATCGATCATGCGTGCGGGCAATGCCGCATCCGTACCGGCTCGCATCCGGCGTGAGACGCATGAAGTAAAACCAGTCGCCGAGAATGAGGCCGAGACACAACGCACCGGCGAAGAAACCAGCGAAGATCATGCTTGTACCTATCCCACAGGGGCCGTAGGTGAATCAAGGGACGGACCCGCGATAATCTGTTGACTCGTCGCAGTGAGTTGGCTAGAGTAGCCCGACGTGCTGTTCAGGCGGGTCCCCTCGCTCCACTCAGGTGCTCCGCCGCACAAACTTTTCCCACTCTGTAGTTGCGGCAGTCGACTCATCCCTCGCTTGTCAAGGAACGCAAGTCGCCTTTAATAATGTGGAGTCGGAGGTGATATGGATTTAGCGAAGATCGAGCGCGTCTATACGTCTTACGCCAAGATCTACGATCGGATTTTCGGGAAAGTGTTTCACGAAGGGCGCCAGTCGATCATTCAGAATTTGAACGCCCAGCCTCATGAAAAAATCCTCGAAGTGGGAGTCGGAACCGGCTTGGCCCTGCCGATGTACCCCCGCCATTGCCAGATCGTCGGTATCGATTTTTCCGAGGGCATGCTGGATCAAGCGAAACAGAAGGCGGCAGAACACCAGATGGGCCACGTGCAATTGCACCGAATGGATGCCGGCGAGATGGAATTCAAAGACGATAGTTTCGACACCGTCGTCGCGGCCTACGTTGTTACTGCTGTCCCCGACTACCGTAAGGTGATCAGCGAAATGATCCGCGTCTGCCGACCCGGCGGACGGATCATCATGCTGAATCACTTCGCCAACGACAATAAGGTCATCGCCGCCGTGGAGAGAGTGCTTTCCCCTCTCACGAAGCACTTAGGGTGGCGCACGGACCTGGCACTCCATACCGTGCTGGATGGGACGCCGCTGCACGTCGCCCGGAAGCAGAATGTGAATCCGTTGCGGCTCTGGGCCTTGGTGGAATGTGTGAACAAGAAGAACGTGAACGGCAAGACACACATCAACGGCGTGAAAAACGGCAACGGTACCGCGGCCTATGCACACATCAACGGCACCCGCTTATCAGAACAGGCCAGCGGACAAGCGCTGGGCTAACTGGCTATTGGAAGGTTGGGGCTAAGGTTGAGGCTGAGTACAAAAAGTCGGGACTTCGCTCAACCTCAACCTCAACCTCAACCTTAACCTATATCACTCGCTTCGGCCTTATCAGCCCCACGTTGCTGTTCAAATGACTTCCAGTTCTGCCATTCCCCGCCTGGAATAATCGTATTGCCCACCAAGCACTGGCCGGAGAACCGTTGGACGATCAAGTCAGCCAGGAGCGAAAGCACTTGACCCGTGCGGCGATCTTGCATCCCACGAACCCGCAGCACCACGCCGAACCCTGGCCCATCGAGCGGCCCGTACAACATACAGTGAACCCCTGTGGCATTCATTGTTCCTTGCATCGACGCCGGAAGCAGATCCCCTTCCCACTGAATGGAAGGATGACGCCCCGATGACGAAGTAGTAGCCCGCCAGGTACAGGGAACACCCGCCACATCCAGTTCCGCCAAGAGCCATATAACCGTCGGCCAATCCGGCACCTCGCTTTGAAACGTCCATTGAGCCACTTGCTCCAGCGACAGGGGTTCGAGGCTCGGCGCCGCCACTTCCTCCAGCTGCGCTTCCTCACACACCACATAGAGCTCGCCCTGCGGATCGAACCAAAAGCGCAGTCTCCCGTCGGTCAACTCCGCTTGGATCACCCCCAGCGTCGAGCAATCGGCCCCTTCCTGTTCAAACATCGAGAAATCCGTCACGCCGGTCATCGTGAGTTTTGCGACGCGAACCATCTGGCGAATACGATAGCGGATCACGACCGTAACCGTGGTCCCCGCCGGTACCTCGCGGCCCGACGCTTCGTCCAACAGCCGCCGCTTCGACACCTGCACATCCGTCACATAGCCGCCGCGAAACCCGCCAGTGTGGCCCAGCAGCCAGCGGAGATCCTCCACGTTCTTGATTGGAGTCTTCATGTGACGAATTGTAGCGCGGCAGGAGCCGAACAGCTAGAGGAGAGACGGAAGACTCCACTACGATAAAACCGAGACACCAATCGCTTATGTCGCTCCCATCCCAATTTTCAATGGATCGTTCAGCTAGCCCCTTTCTCATGAGACAGTCCTTGCTGTCAATGTTGCGACCGTGTATGTTTCCAACTAACAGGATGCTGAAAAAGTCCGCCAGCGGCGTTCTCGCATCGCTCAGAGGCTCAACGTACCGATTAAGCCCACTGGAGGCAAAGTGACTATCCGCTCGCATGTGATCGAAGCGAGCGGTTCAAGCGAAGCTTGGTATGTACCTCCTCGGCCCTTCTCTCGCTGCGGCCTCGCTGAACGGCCTTTTTGAGCATCCTGCGGGAGCGTTCTTCTCCTGTCCCGGAGATGCAGGCCATCGACGTTCTAGCATGCCTACATAGTAGTTCTTCCGCAGCCTGCTAGAGAAACTACCGGACACGAACAGGTATCATTCATTGTTAACGCACAAGGTTTTCTGATGCGCGCAGTCTGTCTGAAACATGTTCCCTTTGAAGGGCCCGGAGCCTTCGCCATGGCACTGACTGAGCGCGGCGTGAGCTTGGAGCGCTATCTCGTTCCACAAGACGGGCTGCCCAAAGATGCAGGGGATCTCTTGATCGTGATGGGTGGGCCAATGTCGGTGAACGATACTGATTCCTGGATTGCCGAAGAGACGGAATTCCTTCGATCCGCGATCCTGGCCGGCAAGCCTGTCATTGGTGTGTGTCTTGGCAGCCAGTTCATGGCGAAGGCCTTGGGTGCCACCGTACGTTCTGGTAAGGCCTTGGAAATCGGCATGACACCGGTCAGGCTGACGGCTGAGGCGAAGCAGGACCCTGTTTTCAGCACGCTGCCAGAGTCATTCGAAGTTTTCGAGTGGCATGGCGAAGTGTTCGACCTCCCCAAAGGCTCTGTGCCCTTGGCCGGCTCCGACATCGCTCCCCTGCAAGCATTCCGCTATGCCACTCGTGCCTATGGGCTTCTGTTTCATTTGGAGATGGAAGAAAACGGCATTGACTCGTTGTCCCGAGAATGTGCGCCGGATCTCACGAAAGCACGCTTGAGCGCGCAACAGGTAAAAACAACAGCCCTCCCTCATCTACCGCAACTCCACCAGATCGCCGATCGGCTTATTGGCCATCTGCTCGATTCTCGGCGTTGATTGCCGCCTCATTCCTGCTGTACTCTTATCGTTCTTCATCGCAGGATGGTCAAAACAGCCGTCCAGCGAGGCCGCAGCGAGAGAAGGGCCGAGGAGGTACATACCAAGCTTCGCTTGAACCGCTCGCTTCGATCACATGCGAGCGGATAGTCACTTTGCCTCCAGTGGGCTTAATCGGTACGTTGAGCCTCTGAACGACGCGAGAACGATGCCTGGTGATAGGCGCATCCCTGGGCAAAGAGGCTGTCTGGGCAGCCTCAGGGCGGGTGGGTGAAGTAGCCGCCGGGGCCGGGCGGGTGAGAACTGAGTTGTTTTCAACATCCTGCTGGAAAGGAGCCTGTTCGCATGTCTGGTTTCCCAATCGAAGTTGCCACACGAATCAAGACCCTGCCCCCCTATCTGTTTGCCGCGATCGATACGATGAAGCAAGCCGCGATTGCGAAGGGCGTTGATATCATCAATCTTGGCATCGGCGACCCCGACCTGCCGACGCCGACGCCGATCGTCGAAAGCCTCGGCAGGGCCGCCAAAGACCCGAAGCACCACCAGTATCCCTCGTATGAGGGTATGCTGTCGTTCAGGAAAGCCATCGCCGGCTGGTACAAGCGGCGATTCAACGTGACGCTCGATCCGGCGAATGAAGTTCTGACGCTGATCGGCTCGAAGGAAGGCATCGGGCATATTCCGCTCGCATTCGTCGATCCGGGCGATATCGTGCTCGTCCCGAGCCCCGGTTATCCAGTCTACCCCGTCGGCACCAGCTTCGCCGGAGGCGTCTCGCACCTCATGCCGCTCACGAAGCAGAACGGGTTTCTGCCTGATCTGAATGCCATCCCGAAAGACGTGGCGAAAAAAGCGAAGCTGATGTTCCTGAATTCGCCGAACAACCCGACGTCGGTCATTATGAGCAAAGACTACTTCAAGCGAGTGGTGGATTTTGCCCAGGAGAACCAGATCATCGTCTGCCACGACGCAGCCTATTCGGAGATTTTCTATGACGGCAAGCCCCCTGCGAGCTTCATGGAAGTCGATGGCGCGAAGGACGTGGGGATCGAGTTCCACTCGCTGTCGAAGACGTACAACATGACCGGCTGGCGCATCGGGTTTGCCGTCGGGCACAATCAGGTGTTAGCTGGACTCGGCAAGGTAAAAAGCAACCTGGATTCCGGCTGTTTCCAGGCCATTCAGGAAGCAGGCATTACCGCGCTTAGCCTGGATGATTCTGTGACGAATGACTTGCGCAAGATCTATCAGGAGCGTCGCGACACTCTGGTCCCGGGCCTCAAGCAGCTTGGGCTTGAAGTCGATCCTCCACCGGCTGCCTTCTACATCTGGGTCACGGTACCGAAGGGGTACACCTCCGCTTCTTTCACAGCTCACTTGCTGGAGAAAGCCGGAATCGTGACGACTCCGGGCAACGGCTTCGGCGCGCCGGGCGAAGGGTATATCAGGATGACCGTCTGTACGTCGAAAGAGCGGTTGGCGGAAGCGGTGGAGCGTATTAAGAAGTCAGGATTTTAGTGATGCGTGATGAGTGAAGGGTGATGAGCGCCGGATCGGTCTCATTTCCTCGACACCCATCACTGATCACAGATCACCCATCACTGATATGAGAGAAACTGTCTTCATCGGATTTGGGTCGAACGTCGGCGATCGAGTCGACTTCTGCGATCGTGCGGTGACGTTGCTGAGCCTGCTGCCACACTCCCAACTCTCGGGGATATCGCTGCTCTATGAAACCGAGCCCGTGAACGATCATGCCCAGCCTGGCGATGGCTGGTTCTTGAACGGCGTCGTGCAACTTGAGACGGATGTCACGCCGAAGAGCCTCTTGGATATACTCCGTGAGATCGAGCGCTCGCTCGGGCGTGATGAGGAAAACCGGTTAGGCCCCAGGACCATCGACCTGGACATCTTGTTCTACGGCCAACGAATCATCAACGAACCTGATCTCGTGGTGCCGCATCCTCGCATGCACCAACGCCGGTTCGTTCTCATGCCGCTGAGCGAACTCGATCCGCTGTTCGTACATCCGTTACTCCAGCGCACAGTCAGCCATTTGCTTGCCGAGGTCAGGAGGAAGCCTGAAGTCCACCTCCTCTTTCCCCAACCCTCGACCCGCTACGGGTCTCGCCCTGCTTGCAGCCCGCCCCCAGGCTCATGAAGATTATCCGAACAGCACGATCCATGACTGCATGGAGCGAACGATTACGCCGGAAAGGCGTAACCATTGGGTTCGTGCCCACGATGGGAGCCCTGCATGACGGACATTGCTCCCTCATTCGAGCCGCACGATTACGATGTGATGCGCTCGTCGTGAGTATCTTCGTAAACCCGACACAGTTCAGCCCGACCGAAGACCTGACGAAGTACCCACGGCCCATTGCGAAGGATCGCGCACTCTGCCGAGAGGAAGGGGTGGATGTCTGTTTTGAACCGACAGCCCGGATCATGTATCCCGAGAGTTTCCAAACAACTGTGACGGTGCCGGGGCTCGCGCGCCGATGGGAAGGCGAAGCCCGGCCTCATCACTTCGCCGGCGTCGCCACAGTGGTGACGAAACTCTTCGGGATCATGCACCCCCATCTCGCCTTGTTCGGCCAGAAAGATTACCAGCAAGCCGCGCTGGTTCGGCAACTTGTGGACGATCTCAATCTCGGCGTGACAATTCAAGTGCGCCCGACAATGAGAGAGCAGGATGGTCTGGCCATGAGTTCTCGCAACGTCTATCTCAGCCCTGACGAACGTCGGATTGCCCCCTTGCTCTTTCAGGCACTTCAAGCCGGCAGACAGATGATCGTACGTGGAGTGAACGACGTGGCTGCAATCGAGCGAATCATGCGGCAGACCATCGAACAGGAACCAACCATCCATGTCGAGTACTTGGCCGTCTGCGATCCGGACAGTCTGGAACCTCTGTCCGTCGTCTCAGCTCATGCCGTACTTTTGGGCGCAGTCCGGATCGGGTCGATCCGCTTGATCGATAATCTGCTGGTGAAGATGCCGGGCAGAAAGGTAGCTACACAGGGGTTCAGGCTGAAGGCTGAAGACTATACATAATTTCGCAATGCGCGAACCAATCCATTCAACACATTTTCGGTTTCTACGACCTTGGGTTCAAGCAGAGATGAATCCTCGTTGGGCAAGAAGCCCGACCCCTAAAAGCCTTCAGCCTATCTACCTGAGTAGTTACGTGGAAAGAGTCGCGCTACGCGTTGAGCGTGGGATCAAGCCCTTGACCGACTAAGAGCCCGAGGACGACCTGAGCCAGACGGCGGTAATGTTCCGGTGGGATCTCCAGGAAGCGGACCCCTATCGATGACGAGCGAACGGAACAGACCATCGCCGTTTCAATGTTGATCGTTTCCTCCTCCACCGTTGGCTTCAAGACCAATTCGATAAAGGCCCCCTTCGGGAAACCCGTCGTCTGCAGAGTGCAGCCATCCATTGAGATGTCGGTGATTCGGTTGATCGCAGCCGGCTGATTGCGGTCGAGGATCTGGGCCTCGATGGAGGCCGTCAGGCGCGTATACTGACGCCGATCGAACGCCTGCGTATTGTGGCGCGCACCGGAATGAAATGCACGAAAACGATTCGTACACAGCTGGCATCGAAACGGAAACACGTTGACGCGGCTCAGCAGGCGCTCGACTCTGCCTTCCTGGCAGGTCACGCGGACAAATGAGCTCCCACAAATTGAACAGTGCAGTTCTCTCATAAACCCGAATGGACCTCGCGCTATGCCGGCCCCTGCTCAGCCACAATCGGTTCAATGCGCGCCGGCGAGTAGGTGGCCGGCTTCACCCATTTCCCATCTTCGCGCTTAGAGCCACCGATCTTGCTCATGTTGGACCGATGGACTTCTCGAAAGACCGGATCCATGTCAATGCCATAGGACACCGCAGTGCCATAGACGACGTAAAGGAGATCGGCCATCTCCTTGGCAATGGAGGAAAGATCTTCTGCCGCGAGGGCCTCTTTCAACTCATCGAATTCTTCCTGAATGAGTTTGACGCGCAGTTCGCGTGTCCGCCCATGGACGACCGTCGGAACTGGATTGACAACGATATCGAACGTCCGGTGGAAGGCTTCTACCATCGCCTGCTCGTCGGCCATCAGAGGCTCCTTATTCGCTGTCAAAGGGCAACGCCTTGCGAGAAACCAGTTCCACCGGATCCAACATGGGGATCTCTTTCTCCGATGAGACACCGAGCTCCTTAAACCGGCGGGCCGATGGCAGGATTCTCGTTTCGAGCGACCCGATCGCTTTATTGTAGGCCAGGACACTCTTCCCGAGTGCCTGCCCGACATCGTTCAAATGCTCTGTCAGCACGGCCATCCGTTCGTAGAGATCTTTTCCTAACCGGCCTGCCTCCTCCGCATGCTCGGTCAATCGCTCCTGCCGCCACCCGTAGGCGACCGCCCGCAAGAGCGCCATGAGTGTCGTGGGGGTGGCAAGGACCACGCTTCGAAGGAATCCATCCTCGATGAGTCGTGGATCATGCTCCAGAGCAGCGCCAAGAAACTGTTCGCCCGGCAAGAACAGCACGACAAACTCCGGCGCCTGCGCGAATTGATTCCAATAGGCTTTCAGGCTCAACTCATCCATGCGCGACCGGACTTGGGCGGCATGACGACGCATCCCTTCGAGACGCTGCTCCTCGGTCGCCGCTTCATGTGCATCCAGATAGCCTGCCAGCACAGTCTTGGCATCCACGATGATCTGCCGCCCACCCGGCAATTGGACCACCATGTCGGGTCGAAGCCGCCCGCCATCGACCGTGATGGACTCCTGCTCGAAAAAATCGCAATGCGCCACCATACCGGCCAACTCGGCCACACGCTTGAGCGTGATCTCACCCCATTGGCCGCGGATGGCCGGCGCGCGCAGCGCCTTCACAAGGTTGCCGGTCTCCGACTGCAGCCGCTGCTGCGACTCAGTCAGAATCTTGAGATGCTGATCGAGGCCTCCATAGGCCGCTTGCCGAGACTGCTCCAGCTGCCGGAGTTGGTCGTCGTATCGATGCAGCGAGTCTTGGAGGGGCTTGACCAGACTATCGATCGCCTGTTGCCGCTGGGCGAGATCGCCCTTGGCTTCGGATTGGAGCGTTTCGAATGAGCTGCGCGCGAGGTTCAGAAAGGCTTCGTTGTTCTGTTTGAGGGCTTCGCCGGAAAGCGCTTGGAAGGTCTCGGCCAATTCCTGTCGGGCCTGGCCCAGCAGAGTCTTTTGTTCGTTGAGATGGAGCGCGGCCTCAACGGCCTTGGTCTCCGCCACCGCACGGGCTTGTACGGCCTCCGAAAGATTCTGCCTGATCCGATCGAGGTCGAGGCGATCTTGTTGTGCCTGGCGGCGCAATTCCTCCGCCAGCGATTCTGCCCTTTGTGCCCGCTCGCCGGCAGCCAGTAGTTGTGCCTGTACATTCGCGCGTACGCGGGACGCAATCCAGAACCCGACGATCAGCGCGCCGAGGATGGCTCCGACGAAAACTCCTGCGCCAAAGACCGTGCCATCAATCATGGGTGACCATCCACGTCATGCCGCCGCCCCATATTCGACCCGGCTGTTGGATGTTGCGATGATGTTGCGATAAGGAAAGAATGAAGTGGGAGCATACGTAAAAGCCTATGAAAGGTCAAGGCAACAAAACGACTAGAGACGTTCAGTCCTACAACATTGCATCATGATTTGTTGGATGGTTCCGATCTCGCGAACGTGTCTCCTCCCCGCTCTTGAACGATGATCTCTCCTCGCTCCGCATCTAAGCTGATGCGATCGCCTTCCTTGAGCCTGGTGGTAATACCGGGCACATTCGCCACTGTCGGCAATCCGTATTCGCGGGCAATGATGGCCCCGTGCGAGAGTGTCCCTCCCATCTCAGCGACCAGCCCCGCTGCTATGCCAAACAACGGCGCCATGCCGGGGTCGATAACCGCGACCACGAGAATGTCGCCACGGCAGACTCGGCTCCAGTCCTCCATCGATCGGACGAAACGGATCGGTCCCACGACCTGCCCCCCACTAATAGGAATACCGCGCAGTACCCCCTCCGAAGCCACAACGGAAGATGCGTCCGTACCTCGGACCATATCCTTCCAATCCTGAATCGTATCTGGAACACTGATCGTGGCGTAACGGTCCCGCTCGGCCCGGCGAGCCTGAATGATCCCTTGCCAATGACTCGATCCTGTGGCCAGCAATTCTGGGCGTTCCTCGATCTTGAAGTAAAAAATATCCTCCTGCGACGAGAGTTGCCCCCGTTCGACCAGCCATTCGCCCAAGCGAAGCAGGAGGCTACGTGCCGCTGCCGAGTAGTACATCAGATGATGTCGGTTCGCCTCCCGCAGGGCGAAGAACCGGCATAGCCGTCGATACCACCAAGAAAAGACGGCCCACCGATGGAATCGCCATCCGAACCTGGCGCGAATCTCTGCGAGCGCCCGTTCCCGTACCATGGTTTGGCGCTGAAGAATGTCCGCCGGAGTGGCGCTGGTTGGAGCTAGAATCTGCGTTCGCAATACCGTCAGCAGCAACTCAGGCCGATCTGCGATCCGAGGCGACATGGGGTCCGACTCACCGACCCCGCGATGGCCATAGTCTTCGAGGTACCGGTTAAACGCACTGAGAACGTCGGTTCCATCGAGCTTGCGACGAACCTCGACCGGGTTCCATCCCTCTGCGGTGAACAGCGAAGTCACTGACGGGTCGTGCCGAACCATGTCCACTATTTCCGCCAACCGGACAATCTGTTGCGCGCTGATCGCCGCGGCCTGACCCTGCAGCGCCCCGTTCAACAAGGCTCTCCAATCTCCGCCTAGCCAGCGGGGCAGTACGCCGCCTAACGCTTGCAAACACTGCGACACGCCTCCCGCAATGGCAAACGTCAGTTCGTGTCCATCGAGCCATTTCGCGATGGCATCGAGGCGCAGAGCGACGTCTTCACCTGAGAGAGACCGAAGCCGATCGGCACGCTGATCGGCCGCCATCGCTTTCATCTCCGCAAACCAAGCCGGCCCATGGCGCACAGCCTTTCTCATCTCGGCCATCATCACGACACCGGCCCGGGCCAGCGCCAACCACCCGAGTGGGCGGACCTCCGGCGGCCTCGCAAGGATTTCCCCTCCCATCTGCTCCACCAGCAAGGAGGGATCTCCCCGCAGTTGTGCGACGAGAGAATAAAACAGCGTCATATTGATGTAGGGACGTCCCTGGAACGTGCGGACCGACGAAACCCCTTCTGGAATCCGGCACCCCAGACGCCGATAGGGTGAAAGAATGTAGCGTTCCATGAACTGCTCGAGAAACGACAAGCCGAGTGGGCTCGGCAACTCCGGCAACGTCTCTTTGAAGTTGGCGCGCGACCATTCGCAATCGTCATTGGTCAGCTGCGTGGATCGAGTCAGAGTCGAGATGGGGCGGGCTTGAAGCAGCCATAGGCTACGATCGTCGTAGAGCCATTCAATATCCATTGGACGGCCGAATGTCTTTTCAATCTTCTTGGCCGTACGGGCCAGGTCAAACAGCTGGTTGTCCGACAACGTTGCGCGCCCAACCGCATCATCCGACAGCGGCACTTCGCAAAGACCCTGGCCGGTCACCCGCAACGCCTGAGTCTGCCTGCTGATCACCCGTTCGCTGATCCGGTTGGGCTGACTGTTCTCGGCCATCTCAACCACATACTGGTCCGGCGTTGCGCGCCCATCGACGAGGGCTGCCGCAAGCCCCGCAACCGCATTGACCATCACCTGGGTCGTTCTGCCTGTGAGAGGATGGACGGAATAGGCCACTCCGGCGGCTCGTGCCTCTAGCAACGGTTGGATCACGACGGCCATGGCGGGAGGTGTTCCGCTCAATCCCGATGTCGCATGATAATTCAGGACTCGCTCATCCCAGATCGACAGCCACAGGTCCTTCACCGCAGAACCGATCTCCTTCAAAGGAATACCGAGGCGCGTGCGGTAGATTCCGGCGAAGCTCGCATGCGCTCCATCCTCGTTCGTTGCTGACGACCTCACCGCCCACAGCCCATGCATCGGCAGGTCCAGCCGGCGCACCTGTTCGACGATCTGCGCCGTCAGTTCAACGATGTCGTGGTTCTGAATGATGGTGCGAGAGCGGGAAAGTATCCGCTGGCGTTCGGCTCCAGAGGAGTGCAGAGCTGCTTGCCACCGTTCCGCTGGAGAAAAACCCGGCGCGCGAAGCGCGTGATCGTAGGCCTCCGTCGTCACGCAGAATCCGGGAGGAACAGGGAATCCTCCGGCGAGCAGACGCGCTAAACCTACGGCTTTCCCCCCAACAAGAGCTGGTTGAGCGCAGGCGGCCAAGGGAAGAAAGAGAGGGCGATCCATTGAAATGGATAGTACCTACAGCACGAGGAGGAGGTAAAGGTCATTCACGTTCGTGCCGGTGGGTCCGGTGAGGATGAGCTGATGGAGTCTCTTTAATGCGGGGTAGGTGTTGTGGCGTTTCAACGCGCCCTTGAGATCCACCGAGAGGCGCTGCGCGCGCGCCACGGTATGACCATCGACCACGGCTCCAGCCGCATCAGTCGGACCGTCGGTGCCATCGGTGCCGATCGCCGCCACCCACACCTTGGCCAGACCAGCAATTTCCAAAGCGGCAGCGGCGGCGAATTCTTGTGCCCGCCCGCCTGTTCCCTTTCCGGTGACGGTCACGGTGGTTTCCCCACCGGCCACCACACAACAGGGCCTCTGTAGCGGTGTGCCCTCGCGAACAATATTCCTCGCCATGGCGCCAAACCGCTTCCCCGCCTCACGGGCCTCTCCGGTTAAGACCAGCGTGTGGACGAGGGTTCGAAGACCTGCCTCTCTGGCTGAGCGCGTAACAGCCGTGATGGCCGTTACGTTGTTCCCGACGATGTGATGGCGGACCCGACGGAACAGGGAGGAACCGGGCTTCGGGGTTTCACTCGCGAGTCCCTGACATCCACGGTCGAGATGCCGACGCACTCGTTGAGGGACTGCCTGCCAGATGCGATAGCGTTTCAGAATCGCGACAGCGTCTTGATAGGTCGTGGGGTCTGGGGATGTCGGCCCTGACGCAATAGCGCTGAGGTCGTCACCCAACACATCGGACAGAATCAGCGTCACAACGGTGGCCTCGGTCAACTCGGCGAGACGTCCGCCTTTGATGCGCGAGAGATGTTTCCGAACGGTATTGATTTCTCGGATGGTCGCGCCGCATCGGAGGAGTTTCTCTGTGGTCCGCTGCTTGTCGGCTAACGTAACCCCTGCGACAGGAGCAGGCAATAAACTGGATGCGCCGCCCGACAGGAGCACGATCAAGAGGTCGCGCCGACCGAGTTCTGCCGCCATGGCGCTGAGCCTGGCGGCCGCTCGCTGACCGGACCGATCGGGAACTGGGTGGCCGGCTTCCGCCACGACGATCCGTCTCGTCGGCACAACATGGCCGTACTTTACCACGACGAATCCGCCCTGCAGGCGAAATCCCAACCGCTGTTCTATTGCCTGGGCCATCGAGGCCGTAGCCTTCCCAGCCCCGAGCACAACCACACGCTCATAGCGACGCAGGTCATACCGACGCCGGCCAATGACCAGCTCTTCGCCGTTTCTTGAGATGGCGCGACCAACCGCCTTCCGGGCATCGACCGCGTCCAGTCCTCGATCAATTAATTTCTTCAGAAGTGGCCGGATAGGAGAGGGAGGCAGGCCGAGGTCGAGGTTAAGGTTGAGCGAAGACCTGACGTTCTTCATCTCAGCCTTGGCCTCAGCCTTAACCTTCCGATAACACCGGCGATGGGCTAGGGAGTCTTGTCTTGCTTGAAGCAACGAGTCGGACAAGTCTGACGAGGGACTTTCATCTGATAGATCCCGCGTGGGAGCATATCCTTCTTGAATTCAGGATTCAGCATCTTAAGTTCCAAGAAGTAAGTCCCAAACTCTTCGGCAATCGAGGTGAGGGCTCGTTGGGAATCTTTCACGTTGACGGTAACCGTTTCAGTTTCCATCGGCATATACAAGTCTTTCTTGCTCAGACCCAAATACTTCTCCGGCTGCGAGTAGATTTCCTTGGCGGCGATGATTCTCGGGACATAGCGCATCGTTTCCCGTGGCCCATGCATCTTCCAATAGTCGGTAATATTCTGGTCCTTCAATAACCGACGAACTCGTTCTTCACCGGCATTGTACGAGGCCATGGCCATGAACCAATCGTTTTCCTTGAAATCCTTGAGATAGCGCAAATACTTGACCGCCGCTTCCGTCGACATTTCTAAATTGCGGCGATCGTCACGAACCGCGTCGCTCTTGAGACGATAGCGTCGCCCGGTGGAAGGGATAAACTGCCACGGCCCGGACGCTTTCGCTTTTGAATAGGCGGCGGCCACGCACTTGCTCTCCACCAGCAGCATATATTTGAGGTCATCCGGCAATCCGGCATCGGCCAGCTGTTTTTCGGCAGGAGGGAAACAGCGTCCGGTTCGTTTGGCGAGGATGATACTTTCGCCCTGGTCTTCTAAGAATTGATAGAACTCGTACTCGATGCGTTCACGTACCTGCCAATTATCGAGCGGGACCGGTTGGCCGGCAAAGGTCAGTTTGTCGGGCAGCTTGAACGAACTGAGGAAGTAGCGCTCTCCCTCTCGCTTGATTTCCGGAAGAATGACGAGGCGATCTTCTGGCTCGTTGGGGTCGTCAAGGGGGTCGAGCAAGGCCGCATCGCGCTCTGGTTCTCCATTGGCTCCAGATCGAGGCAGGCTCTCCTTCGCCTCGGAATGTTCAGGTTGCGGCTGTGCCCCTGTCGCAATCGGAAGCATGACCACCACCCACAACCCACTGAGCATCAGTATTCGTCTAACCCATGCCGTCATACCAACCCTGCCTCCTACATGCGGTGAACAATCCGAAGTCTGGGATGTATGCTAACAGCCTGATGAGGGACCGGCAAGCATGATCGACTTTCAGATTCGTGCTAGACTGCGCGTCTATGCGTGCACTGACCCTCCTCAACGATCGCATCACCCATTGCACTGCCTGTTCACGGCTTGTCACCTATCGAGAGACGATCGCCGCAGAGAAGCGAAAGCAGTTTGAGAACTGGACCTATTGGGGGCGTCCGGTCCCCGGATTCGGAGACTCGCACGCGCGCCTCTACGTACTCGGGCTGGCGCCGGCCGCCCACGGCGGCAACCGAACTGGACGAGTATTTACCGGTGATCGTAGCGGGGACTGGCTGTATGACGCCTTACATCGATTTGGCTTCGCCAACCAACCTCACTCTCATCACCGGGATGACGGGCTGAAACTGTCGGATTGTTACATTGGCGCCACCGTCCGTTGCGCGCCGCCAGAAAATAAGCCAGCCCCTGAAGAATTCAAGGCCTGCCGCCCCTATCTGCGTGAAGAGCTCCGGTCATTACGGAAGATTCGAGTGGTGGTGGCGCTGGGCAAGATTGCGTTCGATCACTACTTGAAAGCCTGCCGTGATGAGGGACATCAACTTCCCTCACCCCTCCAGAAATTTTCCCATGGCATCGTCCAGATTCTTCCATGGAACATTACACTGATCGGCTCATACCATCCAAGCCAGCAAAATACCTTCACTGGACTATTGACCAGGCCAATGTTTCACCAGATCTTTGCCACTGCGCGACAGCGACTTGCCGAGTCGGGCGAGGGGCAAGTGGCGCGAGGCGCGAGGAAAGACACTCCTTCTGGTCATCCCTAGCCTCTGGCCCCGCGCCTCTCGCCCAAACATTGGCGGTTGCAGCAGAAACGTTCATGATGAATAGTGCGGACTCGCCTTACTTCTTGGCTTGAGCTTCCCAGTCCGCCAGGAACTTCTTCAGTCCGCTATCCGTCAGCGGATGTTTCACCATCTGCTGGAAAATCGAGAAGGGCATCGTACAGATATGCCCACCAGCTAGCGCAGCCTCGACTACGTGCTGAGGATGGCGCACACTGGCCACCAACACCAGGGTTTTATAGTCGTAATTGCGGTAGATGGTCAGGATCTGGCGAATGAGTTCCATCCCGTTCGAACTGATGTCGTCAAGCCGACCGATAAAGGGTGAGACGCACCACGCGCCGGCTTTCGCCGCGAGGAGCGCCTGGGTTGGAGAAAAACACAATGTCACATTCACCCTGATGCCTTCGGCGGCCATTCTCTTGGTGGCTTTCAATCCCTCCGCAATCAAAGGCACCTTTACGACAATATTCTTATGGATCTTCGCAAGCTCCTTCCCTTCCTTCACCATGGCATCGGCTTCGAGGCTGACGACTTCTGCACTGATCGGCCCATCCACGATGTTGCAAATTTCGACGAGCATTTCCTTAAAGCTGCGCCCTTCCTTGGCGACAAGCGACGGATTTGTAGTGACTCCGTCAAGAAGTCCGAGGCTGGCCGCCTCCTGGATTTCCTTGACGTTGGCGGTATCAAGAAAGAATTTCATGGGTTTGTCCTTTCATGTCGAGATGAGAAATCCTTGTGATCAATTCATTATCGGTTATTCTATGAAGAACTCAACCTGGCTGCAATCATCTGCCGACATACGCCAGTTTGACAGGCCCTAGACCGCCGGTTAGAATCCAGCCATTCATCATAGGCGCGTTTCTACGCTTGTCTCTACATGACCGAGGAGAGTGCATGATGCGACGATCGGCTTGGGTGCTCCTATTCGGTCTGGCCCTGACCGGCTGCGGCGGCAGTAATCCCTATCTTGAACAATCGCTCAACCCGGCCGAACTTCAAGGCAAGGACAGGGCCTGGTTCGAGAAGAACTGGGGAGCACCGAGCGGCAAGGCCACAAGGTTTTTTGGCGGAGAAACCTGGACCTACTTTCGCATCGCCGGTGGAAAATCAGGCCCACCCCTCTTTAACTTCTCCCCCAATGAGTGCCAGATTACGCTCAAATTTGACAAAGATGACAAGCTCTCCGACTCTAGTTACTCGGGCTGTTAACCGGCTAGTTTTTCCTGAAACTTGTGCGCGCAAGATCGGCTGCAGAAGTAATAGGTCTGCCCCCCAATATCTTCCGTCACCGCTGTTCCCCTTGGAACAAACACAAGACAGACGGGATCCTGAACCATCTGATCCTTGCTGGGGGGAAGACGCTCTGGCTCCCCATGGCCTTTGAACCCCCGAAGAGCCTTCCGAAGTAGGAAGTACAGCACTACAAGTAGCCCAAGAATGAGAATAGCTCTATACATAGTGGGTGCTCTTCCTTATGCCACAATCCTATGGGACAGGATCACCGCTGTCAAGAACTCCAGACTTTGTTCTTGCTAGTAAGTTACCAAATTCTCATTCAGCCCTCGACTCAAATGGCCTAGCTGTATGTGAGCGGAAGACCCACTTCTCTGCAAGACCCAGTACTTCAGATGGATATGCTTCTCTTTTCCAGCATGGTAGAGTGCCGACATGACAATTTGTGATAAATGCCGCGGGGCAATGTTACCGGAACGGGCAGTGGATCTGAACGCAGGGCTTGCGATCACAGTGTTTGCGTGCTTGAACTGTGGACGCCGGAAATCAGCGGACCAAGAACCTCGGCCTATTACCGCAAGACATTAACCCGCGCGATGACAGAGCCTAAACCGCTCACGTACGACGAACGGAAAGCAGCGGAAGCCGCTTTCCGTGGGCATCCGCCCAATACTGATTAGGACGGATTCCGCCTGAGAGATGTACACTCGTCTGTCTGCAGCGATCTCCAAACGAAGAACCACTGCTCAAGATCCCACTAGCGAGCGGGACCTTGAAGAAGTCAGTCGGTAACTCGTGGTATATTCCCCTCCCCACAGCCTGCGCTAGTCCCAGAGATCATCCTGCTTAGTTCTTCATTCAAGCTCGCATCTCCGCACTGCTTGGTTGATGTGGATCGGAAAGAGCTTCAGTGGAAACTCCCTTGCGGGCAGCAGATTGTTGCTGGTCAAGTTCACGATATGGGATCTGGAACAGGAATGAGGAACTATCGGAGACTCAGCACATCCATCATATCGTACAGGCCTGGTGGCTGGCGAACCACCCACCGAGCGGCACGCAAAGCGCCACCCGCGAAGGTGTCTCGGCTACTCGCTCGATGCGTCACTTCGATACGTTCACCCATCCCGCCAAAGAGAATCATGTGGTCGCCGACAATATCGCCGGCACGAATGGTTTGAATCCCAATCTCACCCTTCTTCCGTTCCCCGATGAGACCTTTTCTGGCATAGACGCCGACCTGATCGAGATCTCGGTTCACAGCCTTCGCCAAGACTTCCGCAATCTTGAGCGCCGTCCCACTCGGCGCATCTTTTTTTAGACGATGATGGGCCTCAATCACCTCAATGTCGTAGTCGTCCCCCAATGTTTTCGCCATCTCGCTGATGACCTTGTAGATTAGATTGATACCCACGCTCATGTTGGGAGACAACACGCAGGGAACTTGGCAGGCCAGCGATTTCAGCTCTTCGAGCTGAGGAGGGGAAAACCCCGTCGTGCCGATTACCATAGCTCGTCGATATTGAGCCACCGTGCGTAAGTGATGCAGGGTCGCTTCGGGAGCGGAGAAATCGACGACCACTTCGCCTCTATCGAGGAGCGCCGTTAAATCGTCGGTGATCGGAAGGCCCGCACGGCCACAGCCGGCTGTCTCCCCGGCATCGTCACCCACAGCGGGATGGCCCTTCCCTTCGATCGCGCCAGCAAGCGTGAGCGTCGTCGAATCTTTAATAAGGGCAACAAGCCGACAGCCCATGCGACCGGCAGCCCCTGCGACAATGACGTTGATCATCCGAAACCTTACGCCTCACGTTAAATGAGGCCTGCGTCCTTTAAGGCCTTTGCAAGTTGGTCCTTTGTCTCGGTCGCCATGGCGCAGAGCGGCAGCCGCAGCTCTGGATCGATTTTTCCCATCATGCCTAACGCGGTTTTCACCGGAATCGGATTGGTCTCGTAGAAAAGCGCCGTAAAGAGCGGCGACAACGCGAAATGAATCCGACGCGCCTCTTCAACGCGGCCGCTTAGAAAAGCCTTGACCAATTGAGCCATCTCGGATGGGACGATATTTGACGTGACACTGATGACCCCTTTTCCTCCGACTGCCATCATGGGCAATGTCAGCGCATCATCGCCGGCAAGGACCGTCATCCGGTCGCCACAAGTACTCGCAATCTCGGAAGCCTGCTGGACTGATCCGCTACCCTCTTTGATCCCGACAATGTTCTGGAACCCACAAAGCCTTGCGACAGTGGACGGCAGCATGTTCACGCCGGTCCGCCCTGGAATGTTATACAGAATCTGTGGAAGATCCACGGACTCCGCGATTGTTTTGTAATGCCGGTACAATCCCTCTTGCGTCGGCTTGTTATAGTACGGCGTAATGAGCAGCGCCCCATCGGCCCCCGCCTGCTTGGCGTGTTGTGTGAGTGACACCGCTTCTGCCGTGCTGTTGGAGCCAGCCCCGGCAATCACGGGGATGCGCCGATTGACCACCTCGACGGTCAACTCAACCACGCGGTGGTGTTCCTGGTGCGAGAGAGTAGCGGATTCGCCGGTGGTGCCGCAGGGCACAATCCCGCTCGTCCCGTTGGCAATTTGCCATTCTATAAGGTCGCCGAAGGCCTGCTCGTCGACTTTGCCGTTCCGGAACGGGGTCACAATGGCTATCAATGCACCCGTAAACATGCTCACTCCTTCGCTGCAGCGCTCACTCACCAATCGAGGAATGCCGGAATCGTTTCGCCCTTCACCAAGTCGTCGTACGTCTCTCTGGTCTTGATGACGTGGATCTCCCCATCTTTGATCAAGACTTCCGGCACCCGTGGTCTTGAATTGTAATTGGAGGCCATCACAAATCCATAGGCCCCCGCACTCATCACCGCAAGCATGTCACCCGGGTTGACCTCCGGCAGTGACCGGTCCTTCGCCAGAAAATCTCCGGACTCACAGACCGGACCCACAACATCCACCTGATGCTTGGGCCGCTGCAGCACCGCCTGTGACAAGGGGCGAATCTCGTGATAGGCCCCGTAGAGGCTTGGCCTGATCAAGTCGTTCATCGCCGCATCGACGATAATAAACCGTTTCGCTTCGCCGTCCTTCCGATACAACACTTTCGTCACGAGAATGCCGGCGTTACCGACAATGACGCGGCCCGGTTCCATGATGAGGGTGACATTCAAATCCTTCAGCAGCGGCGACACGGCGTCCGCCAAGTCTTGTGGTAGCGGCGGCGTTTCATCCGAGTAGGTAATGCCGAGGCCCCCACCGATATTGACGTACCGGATGTTGATTCCCTGAGCCTTCAAGGCTCCGACCAACTTCACCACCTTCTTCACGGCCTCGACAAATGGTGTGACTTCCGTTAACTGTGAGCCGATATGCTTGTGAACCCCGACGACATCGATGTTGGCGAGCGAGGAAGCCAGCGTGAATTCTTCGAGAGCCCGATCGGCGGCAATCCCAAACTTGCTCTTCTTGAGACCTGTCGAAATGTAGGGGTGCGTTTTCGGATCGATGTCGGGATTGATGCGGAGCGCGACTCTCGCCTTGGTCCCGACGGAGGCTGCCACCTCATTAAGCGCCTGCAGCTCGGCCGAGGACTCGACGTTGAACATGAGTACGTCGGCCTTCAAGGCCTCGCGAATCTCCTCCACGCTCTTGCCGACGCCCGCAAAAACGATCTTCGAGGGGGGAACACCCGCCTTGAGCGCCCGAAAGAGCTCCCCGCCTGACACAATATCCACCCCGCTCCCCTCCTTTGCCATAAGGCGGAGGATCGCGATATTGGAATTAGCCTTCATGGCGAAGGCAATCACATGGGGTATGCTCTTGAAGGCCCCATCATAGGCCCGGAAATGACGAACGAGGGTCGCGTAGCTATAGACATAGCACGGCGTGCCGACCTCCTTCGCAATCCGGCTGACCGGCACCTGTTCACAATAGAGTTCGCCATGTTGGTACTCAAAATTATGCATCCTGCAAATCTTCATTAAGATGCTCGATGCCTGCGAGCGGGAAACCCTGCAATGAGGCCTCGAACGCATCCTTGAACTTACGATAGCGGACCTTCACATTCGGAATGGCGACCTTCATCGCGTCGGAATCCACCAACGCTTTGAGGGCGTCTGGCGTTGCCAGCTTGAGGTGTTCGAAGTTGACGATGATGTCCATGCGTGCCTGATTGGCCGCTTCCTTGATTCGCTTAATCAATTCCAAGGCATTCATGCGATCGAGGGTACCCTCAAGATCCACGAACAGCGCGGCGAACTTATCATGCCGCTTGGCCTTGATGTGGAATATCAACTGTTGTGCCGAGAGCGCGTTCGGATCGAACGCCTGTTTCAGTGCATGCAGCGCGCTAGGAATCAATTGCTCCTTGTCCAACACCGGGAGCTTCGCTTGGAGGTTCTTCAATACCCCCGCGAGCGGCGACAGGGACGCTTTAGGGCAGGTTCGCTTGACCAACTTCCGAAACTCCCGATTCATCTCCCATCGCGGAATGAGCCGTTGACTCGTGCCCGACAGCCGCTTCCAGATTGAAGGGATCGAATAGAATTCATGATTGGCCCAGTGGAATCCGTCCAGTAACTGCTCGACCGTCATCCGGCTCGGCTGGAACACCACATGCTTGCCGTCGTACTTCGCCCAGTCCTTATCGAAGATACGGCCGGACTTTTCGAAGCGGTCGAACAACTGTGTTCCAGGCAGAGGTGTCAACACGTTAAAGTACGCCAATTCCACCTGGTTCTTTGTCAAGAAATCGACGGCCCGTTCAAACACGGTCACATCGTCGCTGTCGAATCCAAACACGATTCCAGGATTGACCATAATCCCGTAATCATGAAACATCTTGATCTCCTTGGCGAACTTCAGAACTCGGTTAAAGGGCTTGTTCGTTTCATCCAACGCGTCTTCATCGAGCGATTCCATCCCAACGAAAACCGACACGCAACCGCTCTCGGCCGCAAGCTTGACCATATCTTCGTCGTCAGCCAGAAACATTGTGGCCTGGCAGCCCCATTTAATTTTGAGCGGCTTCAGCGCGGCCCAGAGCTCACGACAATAGGCACGGTTGCTGTTGTGCAAGTCATCGACAAAGGCGACAATGCTGCCGTCCTCGATTCCGACTCGAATCCGAAGCGCGGTGACAAAGGCATCCCACATCGGCTCGTCGCGCAATCGCTCGACCAACTCACTCCGAATCCATCGTTGAACATTTTGAAGCTCTGTGATCACTTCCTTCACTGGCCGACGCCGCGTAGTCTTTCCGTTGAATGGGGACACGCTACAAAACTCGCAATCGAAATGACACCCACGGGTCGTGAAACTACACTGTCTCGTCATGTAGGAGTCGGGGCTCAGCAATTCGACGCGAGGGCTCTTGTAATTCTCCAGAGAAGGAAATGATGTCATCTTGTACATGCGCTGCATCTTTCCCGCCTCATAGTCCGCGACCAATTGCGGCCAGAGATCTTCGGCTTCTCCACAGACGATCGCATCCGCATGTTGAAGCGCTTCGTCGGGGCAGTAGGTGGGATGGACGCCCCCCATGACGATTGTCTTGCCTCGCTTGCGAAACTCTGCTGCGATCTCGTAGGCCCGGGGGGCATAGCAGGTAAACATGGAGATGCCAACCATGTCGCAGGGAAAGTCGAAATCGATTTCGTGCACCGCTTCATCGACCAGACTGACTTCCCAATTCTCCGGCGTGTAGGCCGCAATCGTCGGCAAACTCAGCTTGGGAAACCATACCGCACGGCGCTCAGAAGCGGTCAGTCGATAGGGATTGTTGAGCGGGTAGGGATCGACCAGCAACAGCCGTTTACCTGGTGCGTGCTTGATCGTTGCCGCCTGCCCAATGATCTGACTGTGCCGCACTGGTTGAATAAGCTCCATGAATTGATCCTCCTCACCTCTATCCAGCTGAGATTGTCAATACGTTTGTTGGAATGTTCTACGCTGCGCTCGTGGTTGTCTCACGCCCTCCCTGCACAGCCATTCATACAATTAGGCAGTATAGCTTTATCCAGCGACACAGGTCCAGCAAATGACAGCCTCGACATTACCGGGTTCCCACCGGTTGTAACGGGGGAAGATCGACATCTTGTCCCTGTAGCAGTGGGGCCGGTTGTGGCTCGGCGGATTCGGCTGCCGCTGCGGCCTCACGCTGTTTCTCCTCGAGCGCCTCTAACCTCTTTTGCCGCTCAATGGTCGGAGCCACACCGACATTTTCAGGAGGAATCGGCGCCCCCACGGTCCCGCAGGCCATCAACATTCCCATCGTCACACCCACGACGATAAATGTTGCATGCGGCCTCCGCACCGTCATGAGAACATCCGCTCAAGTTCTTGAATGCGCTGTTCCACTCTCGTTCGGGCAGTGCCACCTATCTGAGACTTCCGATCGATGGCGGCCGTGACCGTCAACCTGGCGAACAGGCCCTTCTCAATTCGCTCGGAAAATGTCCGTAGCTCCTCGAGCGAAAAACTCGTGAGTTCACGGCCTTGATCCAATGAAGCCCGCACCAATCGGCCTGTAATCGCATGCGCTTCGCGAAACGGCACGCCTCTGGTCACGAGATAGTCCGCCACCTCAGTGGCCAACATCCCTCCACCCTGAACTGCCTGCTTGAGGATGTCCCGGTTCACGGTGAGCCTGCGCATCAGTTCCGTCATGACTTCGATCGATGCAGTCACGGTATCCAGAGCATCGAAAAGCGCTGGCTTATCTTCCTGAAGATCTCGGTTATAGCTCAACGGCAGAGCCTTGAGCGTCGTCAATAGATTGAGCAAATGGCCATAGACTCGTCCCGTCTTGCCCCGAACTAATTCCGGCACATCGGGATTCTTCTTCTGCGGCATCATACTACTACCGGTACAGAAGGCATCGGGAAGCTCGACGAATTGGAACTCCTGGGACGACCAGAGAATCAATTCTTCACTGAGCCGGGATAAATGCATCATCGTAATCGACAGCGCCGAGGCCACCTCGATCATGAAGTCGCGATCGGATACGGCATCGAGGCTATTTTGCGTCACGGAGGGAAAGCCCAACAGCTTGGCAGTGAACCGGCGATCGACCGGGTAGTTGGTCCCCGCGAGCGCACCGGACCCCAACGGCATGACATTCACACGCACCGATGCATCGCGAAATCGCCCCTTGTCCCGCTCAATCATTTCCACATAGGCCAAGAGATGATGAGCGAACAACACCGGCTGGGCGCGCTGGAGATGCGTATAGCCCGGCATGGCAACTGTTCGATTCGTCTTTCCCTTCGCCACCAAGACCCGTTGGAAATCTTCCAGATGCGCCATGAGCAGGCTGAGTTCAGCCCGTAAGTAGAGACGAATATCCAGCGCGACCTGATCGTTCCGGCTTCGGCCCGTATGAAGCTTGCCGCCGAGCGGGCCGATCAATTCTGTCAGCCGGCGCTCGATCGCCATATGAATGTCTTCATCTTGAGGGGTGAAGCGAAAGCGGCCCCGATCCAGTTCCACCTTGACCGATTCCAGGCCCCGCACAATCGTCCTGGTCTCAGAGGCGGTCAACACACGCGCTTTCCCCAACGTCTTGCAATGGGCGATGCTGCCCTGAATGTCATAGACGTAGAGCCGGCGATCGACCGCCACCGACTGGGTGAACGATTCCACCAACCGGTTCGTCTTGTGTCTGAACCGCCCACCCCAAGCTTTTCCGCCTTCCGACGCGGCAGCACTGCGGCCTGTAGCTCGTGCCATTAGGAGGAGGCCTTCTTTCTTTGGGCTCTGATTTTCAACCGCAACGCGTTCAACCGAATGAAACCCTCGGCATCTTTCTGGTTATAGACTTCGTCCTCTTCAAACGTAGCGATGTCGAGACGATAGAGCGAATTCTTCGACTTGCGCCCGGCCAACGTGCAACTCCCCTTATAGAGCTTCACCCGTGCCGTGCCGGTTATGTCCTTCTGCGCCGCATCGATCGAAGCCTGAATCATCTCTCGTTCCGGGCTGAACCAATAACCGTTGTAAATCAGCTCAGCGAAACGTGGGATCAAACTGTCCCTGAAGTGCAGCACCTCGCGATCCATCGTCAACGACTCGAGTCCGCGATGCGCTACGTGGAGGATCGTCCCGCCCGGCGTTTCATAGACTCCGCGAGATTTCATCCCGACGTAGCGATTCTCCACCAGATCGACACGCCCGATTCCATGTGCGCCACCCAGCTTGTTGAGGTGCGCCAACAACGTCGCCGGGCTCATCTTCTTGCCGTCGACGGCCACCGGATTACCTGCCTCGTAGCCGATCTCAACTTCGAGCGGCTTGTTCGGCGCCTGCTCCGGCGACACCGTCATTTGAAAGATTTCATCCGGCGGCGACTCCCAAGGATCTTCAAGAATGCCCCCCTCATAACTCACATGGAACAAATTCAGATCCATGCTATAGGGCTTGGCTTTCGTCGCCGTCACGGGAATGCCGTGCCGATCGGCATACTCGATCAATTCGCGCCGCGACTTCATCGTCCACTCACGCCAAGGCGCGATGATCTTGAGACTTGGAGCCAGCGCCGTATAGGTCAACTCGAACCGCACTTGGTCGTTGCCCTTTCCTGTGGAACCATGCGACACCGCCTCGGCGCCTTCTTTGAGCGCGATCTCAGCCTGACGCCGCGCAATGAGGGGCCGCGCAATCGAGGTTCCGAGCAGATAATAGCCTTCGTATATGGCGTTGCCGCGTAACATCGGAAAGACATAGTCCTTCACGAAGGTCTCGCGCAGATCCTCGACATACACCTTTTTCACGCCAAGCTTTTGTGCCTTCGCCTTGATCGCTTGCAGATCTTCGCCCTGTCCAAGATCGGCACAGAACGCGATCACCTCGCAGTCGTAGGTTTCTTGTAGCCACTTCAAGATCACGGAGGTATCGAGCCCGCCTGAATAGGCCAGCACCACTTTCTTGATGACACGACTCATCGTCTCGTTCGACTCCTCTTTCCTAATAGGTTCGTTAAGATGGCCTTCTGCATATGAAGGCGGTTCTCCGCCTGGTCGATGATGACCGACTGCGGGCCATCCAGCACCTCGGCGCTGATTTCTTCTCCCCGGTGGGCGGGTAAACAATGCATGACGATCGCATCGGGCTTGGCGCGATGCAACAGGCGGCTGTTCACTTGATAAGGAGCCAAGACTTTTAATCGCCGCGCATGCTCCCGCTCGCGTCCCATGCTGATCCAGACGTCGGTGTAGATCACATCTGCTTCCTTCGCCGCGATATGGGGATCGTGCCCGATCTCGATCACCGCACCAGTTTTTGCGGCTTCCACTCTAGCCCGATCCACAATATGCTGCTCCGGCTGATACCCCACCGGACAACCGAGCGTGATGGTCATCCCCATCTTCGCCGCCGCCTCGATCAGTGAATTCGCCACATTGTTACCGTCGCCGATATAGGCGATCTTGATCCCCCTCAACCGGCCCTTCTTTTCGCGAATGGTCAGAAGGTCTGAGAGGGCCTGACAAGGATGGCTCAGGTCGGTCAGCCCATTGATCACCGGCATCGTCGCTTCCCTCGCCCATTCCTCCACAATCGAATGGTCATAGGTGCGGATGACGATCGCGTCGAGATAGCGTGATAGCACGCGCGCCGTATCGGCGACACTTTCTCCGCGTGAGAGCTGGATGTCGGCCATAGGAAGGACCATCGCATGGCCGCCCAGCTGGTTCATAGCCGCCTCGAAGGACACTCTCGTGCGCGTCGATGGTTTTTGGAACAGGAGGCCCAACGTCTTCCCTGGAAGCAGTGGATGAAGAACCCCCCGCCGCTGCTTGTCTTTCAACAGGGCCGCCGACGCCAGCAAACTCTCCACCTCGGCCTTGCTGATGGCCGCAACATCCAGAAAATCTTTTTTACCGGCCCACATTCCTGTCGCTCGTGTGGTCATCCCTATTGTGTCCATTCAGCGCGAGTGCGCCTTACGCCGCCTGTTCGCTAAAAATCTGACCGAGCGTATCGAGCACGCGATCGATTTCCGACTGAGTGATGATGAGGGGCGGCACGAACCGCAACACATGATCACCTGTCCCATTGATCAGAATGCCTCGGGCTAAACACTCGCTCACAACGACTTTCGCATCCATATCGAGATCCATCCCCTGCAAGAGCCCGAGACCACGCACCTCTCGCACCACCCGGTGTCGCGCTTTACAGTCGGATAAACCCTTCGCCAAATACTCTCCCATTTGGCGCGCATGATCGAGCACGTGGCCTTCCAGCAGGGCACGACAGACGGCCAGCCCGGCCGCACAAGCGAGCGGATTGCCGCCGAATGTCGAGGCATGACTGCCGGGCGAGAAGGCCTTCGCGACAGAGTCCGTCGCGAGACAGGCCCCGATAGGCACGCCGCCGCCCAATCCTTTTGCCAAGGTCATGATGTCCGGCTGCACCCCCAATTGCTCGTAAGCGAACAGCGTCCCAGTGCGTCCCATCCCGGTCTGTATTTCATCGAACATCAACAGCACATCTTTTTTCGAGCACAGACCTCTCACCTGCTTCAGATACTCGCGATCCGCGACGTAGACGCCCCCCTCACCCTGAATCGGCTCGAGCAGAATCGCCGCGGTCTTGTCGGTCACGGACCGTTCCAGTTCTTCCAGATTATTGAAGGCGACATAGCTGAAACCCGGGAGCAACGGCTCGTAGTCCTTCTGCACTTTATCCTGGCCCGTGGCCGTCAAAGTCGCGAACGTCCGACCGTGGAACGAGTTCTTCATCGTCACGATCTCGAACCGCCCGGCTCCATACTTGTCATGGGAATACCGGCGGGCCAGCTTGATCGCCGCTTCATTCGCCTCCGCCCCGCTGTTGCAAAAGAACACCTTGTCGGCAAACGAGTGATCCACCAGCATCTGCGCCAGTTTCACTTGCGGTTCGGTGTAATAGAGGTTCGAGGTATGGATCAGCTGCGCAGCTTGGCGCTGGATCGCCTGAACCAGATCCGGATGGCCATGCCCGAGGACATTTACCGCAATCCCGCCGACGAAATCGAGGTACTCGCGCCCCTCGAGATCGTACACCTTCGTCCCACGCCCTCGCACGATCGAGAGCGGTTGACGCGTATAGGTCTGCATCAAATAACGTGCGGCGGCCTGCTTCAGTTCTTCTGTCGGCATGACAGACGTATCCCTTCGTAAAGCAAGGGAAAGTAGCATAGGCTTGTCGGTGGAATCAACTTGGATGAAGCAGTGGAGTGTGTGAGGCGCAGTCACATCGCTTCTTTACCCAGGCGGCACTTCCATTGTGATACTCTCAGGTGGATGAAACTCTGCGCACAGTGCCAACAGCAGAACCAAGACGACTCCAAATTCTGCTACCAGTGCGGAACCGCACTTGCCGTCGAGCCTGAACCACCGATCGCGACCCCCGTGGCCCCCGACGCCCCCATAATCCACCCCGATGAACATCTCTGGCGCCAATTCATCGGCCCCTACGCCGATCAATATCTGAAACATTTTAAAAAGTTTGGATTGGGAGAAAAGCCGAAGTTCGCCCTGACGTGGAATTGGCCGGCCTTTCTCTATATTTCCTTCCTCTGGTTCCTCTACCGAAAGATGTATATGTATGCGGCGGTCTACGCCCTCGGTCCGATGATCTCGACCTACTTGACCGGCGACATGACCGTGGGCCTCATCTGGAGCATCATGGCCGGAGCGACCGCGAATTATGTATATTACTGGCACTGCCGTGAACGTATCGGTGAGATCAAGAAGAGCGCAGGGATCGATCCGGCGAAGCAGGATGAAGCATTGAGAGAGGCTGGGGGCGTCCAGTCCTACGTGATCTGGATCGGAGTCGCCTTGTACATATTGTTCGCGATCACCATGTTCAAAATGCTTCAGGACGGCCTGCCGGATGGTGAACGGCCGCTAGAGAAGCCAGCGAAACCGACTGCGGCAAGCAGTGTGTAACTCAGAAACTATCTCACTCAACATATCTTGCGTGGAGAGAATTGGACGGCGGGTACTGCCGGTATCCGCTAAAAGCAACCGCTTGACTTGAGCGTCTGTTCCAGTATGCTTCGATCCGTGACCATCATCTCCCTTCAGGCTTGAGAGGAACGTACAATGGCTCGATTGGTTCTGCTTCGTCATGGCGAATCACAGTGGAACTTGGAAAACCGTTTCACGGGATGGGTGGATGTGCCCCTGTCGCCGCGCGGCATTCAGGAGGCGAAGGACGCGGGCGAGAAATTGCGCAGCTTCACGTTCAACCGCGCCTTTACCTCCGTGTTGGCCCGCGCGAATGAGACGTTGCGACTCGTGCTAGAAGCCATTGGCCAAACTGGTATCCCCATTGAGAAGGACAAGGCCCTCAACGAACGGATGTACGGCGAACTGCAAGGATTGAACAAGGACGAAACTGCGAAAAAATACGGCGAGGCCCAGGTGAAGATTTGGCGGAGAAGCTATGACGTGCGTCCGCCGGGCGGCGAAAGTCTCAAAGATACCGCCGAACGTGTATTGCCCTACTATGAACGGATCATCAAGCCCTATCTCTTGAAAGGGGACACGATCCTCATCGCGGCGCACGGAAACAGTTTACGGGCCCTGATCATGGAGTTGGAACAGCTCTCGCGAGAACAAGTGCTGGAGTTGAATATCCCAACCGGTGCGCCGCTGCTCTATGAGCTGGACAAGATCGGGAAGGTCGTCGATCACCGCTATCTCTGACGAACGACTCAGGTGTTCAGGCTGAAGGCGGAAGAGTGATGGGTGGTCACGCACGATTCACCCCTAAAGGCCTTCAGCCTATCTACCTGAGTAGTTACACATCTTCCAATAACTGCCCGTAGGTGTCGACTGGCACGAAATCGATCAGCAGGGTCAATAGATTACGCCGTTCTGCTTCTGTGACCAATCGATTGTCCTCCATCAGCGTAGCGGCTTCCGCGCTCACCGCAAGCGGACCTACCCCTTCTTCGATCAAACGGCTATACCGACGACGGCGTTCCTGCCATTCGTTGAGATAGGCGGTCCAGGAAGCTGAACCGACGGGAACAGTCGTACCCCATCCTGTTTTCATCGTATCCAAGATGAGTTCCGACAGCGCGGACTGATATTTCTTGGGAATGTGCGCCTCGATGGCTGCGAAGATCCAAAACAGATTCAGCGAGAGGACTTCTTGCGTGATCGCCTGAGCCTGCTCGGCCGTCGCCTCGATCCCATATTCCTCCAGCTGCTGAACAGACAGGCCGAGCGGCATTGCTGCGACCAGAGCAACCGCTGCTTGCCTCGGCGTCATCGAGTTGGCTGACATGTTTCACCTCTTCCCCCGTCCACGGTGGCAGAGCATACCCTACTGTCGCCAGTGCGCTCAAACGACTTGTCCAAGCCTGCCCTCTATGCTAAAGTCCGCCGGCATGATTCGACAGATTATCACCACATTCTCACGATGGACCTGCGCCGCCAGTCTGCTGGCTATCTTGGTCACGGGCAGCGTCGTATTTGCACCTCGGGCCCAAGCCGATGAAAACCGCTGGGGATTCGGGAGCGGCCTGGGACTCACAACTGGAACAGTCAATAACACGGTGTTCACCCTGGCTTTCAGTGGTGACTACTACCTCGATCGAAACTTTTCTGTCGGACCGATGATGCAGATCAGTCCGATGGGCGACCTCTTCCAGATCTCCTTCGCCGGGGTCGCACGCTATTACTTCCGCCTCAATAACGGCATCAACCTGGTGCCCTTCTCGGGAATGGGATTAATCCACGCAGACCTAGACCGAGGGACCGGCCCTGGGCGCATCGACCGCAACGACACGAGCTGGTATATCCCTATTGGTGTCTCACTAGAGTACCAGGCTACCCACAATCTCGCCTTGACTTCGACGTTGATCGTTAATCTCCACGACATCAATCTTTCTCCGTCGCTGTCGGAGAATGATACAACAAGCGTTGCCATGCTGTTCGGTTTCCGCTTCGGCCCTTAGAAAACCATGGTCTGAACGTCACAAGGTCCTCAAGTCGAACGTCTTCAGACTTGATGGCTTGTAACTACTCAGGTAGATAGGCTGAAGGCTTTTAGGGGTTGGGTTTCTTGCGCAACGAGGATTCGTCTCTGCTTGAACCCAAAGTCGTAGAAACCGAGAAAGTGTTGAATGGCGTGATTCGTGCCTTGCAAGATAATTTATAGCCTTCAGCCTGAACACCTGAGTAGTTACAGCATCCCCGCTACATTCGGCTGAGCAAGGAAGATGATCGAGTCTTCCTCTACTACGCGCCCCGATGCAAATACGTGCTCGGTGTCGTCTGCCGGCACCTGAACGGCGACGGGTTCATCATCACGGCCGATCTGACCGACCGCATCAAGAAATGAGTCATAGTCTATGAAGCCGATTCGGATCACCTATGATCGCACAGGCAATGTGCTGTCCGTCCGGTTCAGCGAGAAGAAAGAAACGCTCTGCCGGGAGAGTGACGTGGGCAAAAAAGAAGTCGTCTATTCGCTTGCGGCCGACGGGTCGGTCATCGGCTTTGAGATTCTGAACTTTCTGGGCAAACGGGAGCGGCGCCCCTCCAAGAGTCTTCCGGTGCAGACGCGCATCCTCATGGCCTCATAAGTCGCGGCCCCATCGACGCAAGAGCACGACCGTTCTTCAAAATCCATCGCGGTCTTGTAGATGGGCACGTGTTCGTAGCGCGCCATGGTGCTCCGTCAATCTCCTCCTCCCCTTTGTAAGGGGAGGCTGGGTGGGGTAGAAGACCGGAGCCTTCTACCTCCCCTACCCCTCCTTACAAAGGAGGGGTACACCGGAGGCGAGCAGTGAGCGTCGCCCTCTGCACCCCCAAATAATCAAATAATTCCAATCACCAAATCCTCAATAGGCATCCGCATTCATGCCCCCGCGCACACACCAGACATGGGAGGGGCCGCCGCTGTTGTCCTTATAGTTGCTGACCACGACGCCATTGCGGAAGGTCACGACCCACGCGAGGGTCGGAAAGATGGGCGAAGCGAGCGACGTCGCCGACCAATAATCGTCAGCAGTACCATGCAGAACATTCACGAACGGATGGCCCGGCGGTAACGTGAGACCCGGAGTAGCCACGGTCGTATCGATCAGGCTCGCCAGCTCGTGCACCGCGGGCAGCCGCCAGCCTTTGCGGGCGCCGGTGGTGGTCTCGTGCGTGCAGTGGTGCCGCGCGTCAATCCAAAAGAAGAAGTTGCCGGACGGCGTTTTCTCCCACACCAGCCCGGTCTCTTTATCCAACACCGCTTGGCTGGCCCAATTCGTCAGCACCACGAACCGCGTCGCGGGCACGAGCTGCTGATCCCACGCCGGGTCCGCATAATAGGGGCCGACCGCGTCCACCGCCTGGGCCGGGTGGGCCGTCAGGGCTCCCCCGGCGAGCAGGCCGAGGGCGAGTACGCCGATGATGACTCTGTTGCGTCGTCGTGGCTGTGGCATGCGAGAACCTCCTAGTGATGAAATGATGACTAACCCCCTGAGTCCAATCCCCCTCGCCTCAATGCACCGCCGCATTCATGCCCCCGCGCACACACCAGGCGTGGTTGCCGACGCTGAGGGTCTTAAGCTGGACGCTCACGAAGCGATTGGAGAAGTCCACGAACCACGCGTCGACCGGAATGACGACCGTCGGATCGTCTGCGTCCCCCGTCGCCGACCAATAGACGGCCGACTGGATAAGCAGAAACGGATGGCCCGGCGGTAACGTGAGACCCGGAGTAGCCACGGTCGTATCGATCAGGCTCGTCAGCTCGTGCACCGCGGGCAGCCGCCAGCCTCTGCGGCTGCCGGTGGTGGTGCCCATCGTGCAGTGGTCCCGCGCCTCATACCATGTGACGGGGGTGATGGACGGCGATTTCTCCCAGACCAGCCCGGTTTCTTTATCCAACACCGCCGCGCTGCCCCAATTCGTCAGCACCACGAACCGATTCACGACCCCCATCTTTCGGTCCCACGACGGGAGCGCATAGTAGGGGCCGACCGCGTCTACCGCCTGCGCCGGGCTAGCTGTCAGGGCCGCCACGGCGAGCAGGCCGAGGGCGAGAAGCCCGAGGATGATTCTGTTGCGTCGCCTACGCTGCTGCATGCTGCACCTCCAGAGTATGAAATGATGAATGCACTTACGGGACGATCCTTCCCTGCGTGGTCCTCGGCATCCGCCGGGATGCGTACGTCCCCGGCACACCTCTAGCTCTCGCCCGTCCCGCTTTTCGCGCACGTCTTGCCCGTCTCGCGCCCTAATACGTATCCGCATTCATGCCCCCGCGCACACACCAAACGTAGCCGCGGCTGGTGTTATCGCCCTCGTTCACAACGCCGTTGCCGAAGCCCACGAACCACGCGTGGGGCAGATTGGCTGCGTTCGTCGTCGCCGACCAATAGTCGGCCGACTGAACGCCGGTCGCACCGGTCGTAAAGGGATGGCCCGGCGGGAGGGCCGGGCCTGGGGAGGGCACGGAGCGATCGATCAGGCTCACCAGCTCGTGCAACGCGGGCAGCCGCCAGCCTTTCTGGTCGCCGGTGGTGGTGTCATTCGTGCAGTGGTGCCGCGCGTCAATCCATGTGACGACGGCGAGGGACGGCGTTCTCTCCCACACCAGCCCGGTTTCTTTATCCAACACCGCTTGGCTACTCCAATCCATCAGCACCACGAACCGATTCACGACCCCCACCTTCCGGTCCCACGACGGGAGCGCATAATAGGGGCCGACCGCATCCACCGCCTGCGCCGGGCCAGCCGTGAGGGCCACCCCAGCGAGCAAGCCGAGGGCCACAAGCCCAATGATGAGTCCACTGCGTCGTTGCTGCTGCATGCTGCCACCTCCTGGGTATGATGTGATGAACGCACTCACGGGATGAGACCAATCACCGAAGCCTCAATACCTCGCCGCATTCAGGCCCCCGCGCACACACCAGGCGTAGTGGGGGATGGAGATGTCGCCCTTATCGAGGACGCTCACGAAGCCATTGGAGAAGTCCACGAACCACGCGTCGATCAGATAGTCTTGGGTCGTTTGGTCTGCGTCCCCCGTCGCCGACCAATAGACGTTCGACCGGATAAGCAGAAACGGATGGCCCGGCGGTAACGTGAGACCCGGAGTAGGCACGTTCGTATAAATCAGGCTCGTCAGCTCGTGCACCGCTGGCAGCCGCCAGCCTGTGCGGTTGCCGGTGGTGGTGTATTTCGTGCAGTGGTCCCGCGCCTCCCACCATGTGACGGGGGTGATGGACGGCGATTTCTCCCAGACCAGCCCGGTCTGTTTATCCAACACCGCCGCGCTGGCCCAATTCGTCAGGACCACGAACCGCGTCGCGGCCGGGAGGTTCTGGTCCCACGCCGGAACCGCATAGTAGGGGCCAGCCACTTGCGCCTGCGCCGGGCCAGCCGTGAGGGCCACCCCGGCCAGCAGGCCGAGGGCGAGAAGTCCGAGGATGAGTCCGCTGCGTCGCCGTGGCTGTTTCATACTGCTACCTCCTGGTGATGATGTGATGACTGACTTCCTCCGACGCGGTCGCGCACGACGTGTCTCTCAGAACGACTCAGGTGTGCAGGCTGAAGACTGCGGGCACAGGCTGAAGGGGTTCAGGCTGAAGTGTTTGGAATTTCGAACTCCGGCCTTCAGCCTGAACCCCTTCAGCCTATCTACCTGA
>OBEQ011183227.1_pt1 | contig 116388 bp, 102 predicted proteins | sample 1670901 | NCBI WGS metagenome assembly OBEQ01 (sample SAMEA104232315, study PRJEB22302) | groundwater metagenome | biome: forest; feature: aquifer; material: groundwater | place: USA | collected 2011-08-07 | depth 5.4 m
CTCAAAAATGAGGTAAAAATGAACAAATCAATCCCAAGTAAACAGCCCACGATCCGCAAGAAATATAGCCCTCAATTTAAAGACCAGGCCTTAGAGTGTCATCGTAATAACGTTTCTGCGTCGTTTGACCTGGTTTTTTAATTGAGGGGATAGGGAGTTTATCAACGGTAAGTTTAGTTATCTTCATCAGGAGACCACACATGACTCATCGACCAAAAATCAGTTTTTGTTTTTATGCGCTCTAAGATCCAATGAGAATCTTTTTCATCTTCATCTGGCAAATGACTTGCTGAAATGCAAACAATCCTTTGATTCGAGATGACTCTATTGATATCTTTAACATTCTCCAAGCATGCTTGCGCTGAATAATTTCTTTTTGTTGAAAAATAATATTTTTTTCCTCCAGATAAAATCCAAAAAGTTAATTCCCCCAAATATCCTTCCCCCTCCAAATAAAAAGTTTCACAAGACAAGTGGTATTTTTCTGGTTTTAAACATTGCCAATAATTACAAACACTGAATTTTTTCGATGAAAAATATTCTGGGCAATAAATTGTTTTTTCAAAGTCAATATCTTCATTCGTAACTATCCCATAATCATTTGTTAACAAACCTTCTCTTTTTGAACTGAATTTATAAACAAGAACTAAAACCAATAGAAAAAAAGCAAATAATCCTAAGAACAGCTTAAACCACTTCATGGTCTTTCCTTTATTTTTTTATAAAGTTCATCAATTCGACTCATTCCATTTTGAGGTTCATTGTCATGGTATCCTTTGTATTCTCGAATTGCCTCGCGCCAACTCATCCTATGCTTCGACTCTGCAATTTGCTTTTTTCTAAATAACCACCTTACACCTGCACAAATACTAAGATTCGGATCCATAATTTCCTTCTTGTTTAATTTAATTAAATAATTTCTTAACTCTTTTGGATCATTCATATTCGCTCGAGTGCTATCCGTAATTTGCATTAACCCACGGGCCCCATCATTTTCTTCATACCAATGAAAACTAGACTCAGAACCAATGAGCGCCTTCACCAAATCAGCATCAAGCGGTTCCTTTAGATTAAAAATAGCGTTCCAATACTGCACCCAACCTCGAATCAAGACATCATATTTATTTCCATCATCAAAACCTAAACTATTACTTGATGGAGGTCCTGTTAATTTTGAAAAATTTTTTGAGATCAATTCAATTTCTTTATAGGTTAAATAAATTTTCTTAGGGCGATTTGCTCGACAAAATCCTTTGACAGGGTTAGTGTGCTTTTCGCCTATCTTATTTGTGGTGGTTCTATTGCAGGGGCTCACCCAGGTTTTTCCCGTAGGACAAGTATCTGATTTAATATTATTCTTTGTTGTCATTTTCATTTTTCACCTCGCTTTCCAACTTTTTCTTTTTGGCGGTAGTCTGAATTGTCACATCAATTCGTGTCTTACCATCCTCGATTTGTTACAATAGCACCCTGAGTGGGCAGTTTTTTGACTTTTAATCAATAGGTCGTTGGTTCGATCCCAACACGGCCCACCAATATTTCTTACCCAGAAAACCACCCATTAAAGAAATCACTACAGAAGCAAGCATTACCGCCAAACCATTCTTTGAGAAAATGGGCTTTACAACCATACAAGAGCAACAAATCGTTATCCAGGAAGAAAAACTAACCAACTTCGCAATGAAAAAACAACTAGGTTCCATTACAGAAAATGAAGGCAAGAAGTACGATTTGATCGCACCCGCTTTCGCAGACATGCGCAACAAATTTTACAGTGAACAAAAATATTTAGATCTACTCATCAAGTATTTACAACCAGCCTCGCATATCCTAGATGTTGGGTGCGGCTCGGGGCACCCGATTGCATCTTATTTAATTGAGCAAGGATTCCACGTAACAGGCGTTGATGCCTCAAAAGAATTGCTAAAAATTGCAGAAAAAAAATGCCCGCTAATGAAATGTGTCTATGGAGATATTCGCAACGTAGATATTCAGAATAGATATGATGCTATCGTGGAATGGTGGTGTCTTTTCCATTTACCCAAGCAAGATCATGAGACCATCATTGCTCGCTGCGCAGCCTGGCTAAAAGAAGGCGGGATTTTAGAATTTACCACTGGCGATCATGAGTACGTAGGCATTAGCAGCAATATGCTAAACCAAGCCTTACCCTATTTTAGTCTTTCACCAACATGTTATGAAAAATACCTCAAGAAATATGGCTTTAAAATTTTGCTGAAAGAATCAGACCAGCCGCAACATTTAGTTTGGATAGCTAAAAAATAAATTATAACTACCTCACGAACAACTTAGGAGATACAAAAGTGCGCTCTCATCAAAAAAAACTAATCGCGATCTCCGGTTGCTCGGGCGGTGGAAAATCCACTCTTCTAGCAGAACTGAAAAACAATGGTTATACCGTTTTTCCAGAGGTCGGCCGTGAAGTTGTTAAGGAACAACTGAAAATCAAAGGAGATATACTCCTTGGCAAAACCCAAAACTCTTCTGCGAAAGCGCCATTCGAAGATCCTTGCTTGCTTATAAGGCCGCAAAGAAGATAGTAAAACCAAAAGAAGGACTCATTTTCTTTGACCGATGCTTCCTTGATGGGATCAGTTATTACCAAACATTTTCAGATGATAACCCCAACAAATATGACGATCTTATTGAAGATTTTAGGCTCTATCCTACTGTCTTTGTCACTCCACCTTGGGGAGAAATTTTTTCTCAAGATAGCAAGAGAAAACACTCATTTGAAGACGCCGTATCAGAATATAATCGCTTACTCAAGTTCTACGCAAAATCAGGATATCATGTTGTGGAAATTCCCAAGACCGATACAAAAACACGGCTCCAATTTTTAATCACGCTTTTGAACAAGCATTAACAGTTTTCACCCTCCCCTTGATTTTCGGAAGCAAATCGATAGATTTGTTATACTACTTGGCTTTGCAGGAGACGCTGCTCATGCATTTTTTTGCTATTACCCTTATTATTTTATTAGCAGCCATATCACCAGGACCCGATTTTGCGATTGTAGTGCGAAACACCCTTGCCTATTCGCGCAAGGCGGGCTTAATGACGGCTTTGGGTGTTACGATGGGTATTCTAATTCATTGTACTTATTGCATCTTAGGTCTCGGATTGGTTATTTCTCGATCCTTGCTGGCTTTTACTGTCATCAAATACATAGGGGCTCTTTACCTTATTTATTTAGGCATTAAGGGCCTGCTATCGAAAAAACCCTCTCATTTAAAGCAGACCCATCATCACCTACATGGCATCGCTTTAAGCCAAGCTTTTCGCCAAGGATTTTTTACCAATTTACTTAATCCAAAAGGGATTATGTTTTTACTGGCTTTTTTCACTCTTATCTTAGATCCAAAAACACCCATCCTGAGTCAAATAGCTTATAGTTTTACAGTAGGCGTTATACACTTAGGCTGGTTTAGCCTGTTAAGCATCCTACTATCACACCCATACCTCAAAGCAAGTCTTAATAAATTCCAATATGTTATTAACAAAGTATTTGGCGCATTATTAATTGGATTTGGGCTTCGAATCGCATTTTTGCATCATTCGGCATAAAAAGAGCTAAGATGATAACAATAGCTGCTAGACATCTATTTTTGTTAAACTACGAGTCAAACAAAGAGGTGTCCAGCGGCGCGAGGTAAGACCACTCCAAAACCTTTCAGAGTATCATCGTATTTCTACAGACCATGAAAACTAGACTCAGAACCAATGAGCGCCTTCACCAAATCAGCATTAAGCGGTTCCTTTAGATTAAAAATAGCGTTCCAAAGTAACACACCGTAATTTCTCAATCCAATCACAACAAAGATAGATAGACAGGCAGTAAATAACCCTCCTAAAATATCTTAATAGGCATTCTCAACAATTTGATACTCGGAGTGCAATCTTGAGAAACAATGGAAGCAATGGAAAAAATAAAAACGACCTCTGGGCGTTGCTTACATTACTTTTTGGCAACAAGAACACCCTCTGGTGTGTTACCTCGCTTATCACTCAACAGCTCATTGTCGCTATCTCTACAGTTTTAATTATTCATCTTGGCAGCGCTATTGCTAACCATGCGTTTCCAGTAGATACACTCATACTATTTGTTAGCTCTCTTTTTATTGTGTATATCCCCGGCATTACCTCCTTAATTTACTTAGAAAAATCAAAATTTACCGCTATCAATCAATATATCCTTAAGTTTTGTGAAAAAGTTTCTGGCAGAGCTTCGCTCTATAACAACACTCGATACCGCCACGAACAAGAACCCTGGCTAACTAACGAGGGTAACCTTGTCATTGGAGAAACCTCCGTGCTTGCTTACAACTGGCTCTCCACTTTTTTAAATGCTTTTTTAAATATCTTAGTCATTGGTGCCGCAATCTCTTCATGGCTAATAGCAGCTTATTTAATTAGTTTTTCATTGTTATTACTTTGCTTGCATTTCAGCAAAAACCACATACAAACCACTGCCAGTGAATTTCAAACAAACAGAAATAAGATGAACCAATCTCTGCTCTCAGGATGGGACAACATCTTAATCTCGAACAAGTACAACCTTGCGTTTTGGAAAAAGTTATTTAGTCAGAATTGGCAAGAGGCACAGAAATCAGCTGTTAAATATGAGTACATCACTAACTTAACTAGCTCTATTGCTATGGCGTTAGCATTATTGCCTATTGCCATTGTTACAATTTTATTTTTTTACATTAACCATAATAATTACGGTGCCCTAGCTGCTTTAATTGTTACACTACCTAGACAAATTCAGATCATCCAAAATATCTTTGCCGTTTTCTCACATGCAGTAGCATGGACCGGCATTAAAACCAAGTTAGCAGGTCTGGCAGCCTCTTTAGACTTACCTTCTCAACAAGAAGCCATCGACAGCAAAATAACGTGGCAGCACCTCTCTTTCAATGAAGAAAGCGCTTTACCTCATTTTGATTCTATCGATTCACTATTGAAACATATTGATACTAAAAAAAGTGGGCGTATTACTTTGCGAGGTCCAAATGGAGCAGGTAAATCTGTTTTGCTGAGCTTGATAAAAGAAAGGATGGGCGAGAGGGCTATTTTCATACCTATCAATTCGCGTCTTTCCTTTTCCTCAACAGAGCATAGCTCACTCTCTCAAGGTGAAAAAATGAAATATGCCATTGAAGAAATTAGCCACACTATACTACCTGGCAGCTTATTACTGCTCGATGAATGGGACGCAAACCTTGATCAAAACAATATTGCTATCATCTCAGCAAAATTGGCAGCATTATCAGAAACAATAACGCTCATCGAGGTAAGGCACCGCAACCCCCCAGCCATCTAAACAACAACAGTGATGGCATCTAAACAATTTTTCGTTGTAAACAACTCTTCCATCTTATTAAGTTTTGCCTCAATCAAAGCTAATAACTCAATAAAGCGAGAAGTAACCAAACCTTTTTGGGCAATATTCTGTTTGACGCTGCTTAATGTAGTACAGCAGTTTAAATAAAGTTCCCATGTGGGAGGGTGTACCTTAGGCGACTGAGCCGGCTCTCCAAGCCAGCTCAATCTCAGGGACAGTATTTCAACCGCTACGATTAAACTATGAAATACCTTGTCGAGTGGTCTTGGTTTTTTCAGGACAGCAGAAACAGCAAAATTTTCTTGTTTAGCAATTTCACACAAAGAAACATAATGCTGGTATCTCAACTCGTCCAGAAAAACAAGATTATGAGTGAGCTCATGAACAAGAAATTCCACACTATCATTCAAGGTCCAGTTTTTTCTATTTGCACACCAAATTACGCCTATTGCAGACGATACTGAACCACCACCCTGCTGATAAGATTCAGCATAAAAAAGGGTGTTGATGGTAAACCTTAATAAATCATGGTGGTGTTTATCTTGAAAATAAATATGATCTAATGCACTTTGCATTTCTCTCAATGCAGCATGCATTGAAGGTAGCTTTGAAACCCGAATTTCAGCAGAAAAATCTGTAAGAATACCCTCATCTAGATAGTTAACAATAAGATCTGCAATGAGTTCTGGATCATACAAAAAAACATTATCTTTAACATCGGGTCGCCAAACTTTAGGCTGTATAATTTTCAGAAACTCTAGATAAGCTTGCTTTAATTCAGCCTGACTTGTGATTTCTAGTTTTGATTTACCCTGACACAACAAAAAAATCGTACTAAGATTTTTCTCCAAACCCAGAAGGTAGTACATATGTAATCTCTCAAGATTATTAATATTTTTAAGAAATCAAGACCACATAGACGAGCGGCTGCTACGTAGCAACCACTCGTCAACTGCTTATTTTGAAAAAATCAGAAAATCTCACCCTCAATATCGTGGGCAATCATATTTAATCGAACAGGCACGACGGGTGGGCCAACATCACTGGACGGTTTTTCATCGCTTGAATAATACTGGCCAATTACTCTTTCACAAGTATCAGCGCACTTGGCAACATCAATAGAGGTAAAGGCAGATGAAAAGTTGGATATTAATTCTAACATTGAGGTTCTCCTTAATTTATTGTTGTGGCGGCATGCTACCTTCGTCCACTCCTAGAATCAACTCACCTGGGTCAACCAAACCGTCTCATCTTGAAGCTTTACATCAACTCATGCTTTACCCTCTTCGGTTTGGCACAATAACACCCCGCTTAAGTGCAAAAAGGAGGCCCAGGGAAAATACCGCTCTGATCCTGGAGGGTTACCCCAAAAAAAGGTCAATAAGTAGACATTTTAGTTGCTTAGCAGTACCATACCGCCTTTAAGTTCTCTTAGGGCAGTAGAATGATACGTTCACTCTTTTACTTCTTAATATTATCCATTTTTGCAATACCTGCCATTGCCAAAGACTCTCTCGTCTATGTTAGGAATGACTCCCCCTACCTCTTAAAACTATCCCCCGAATATGGACAAGGCTGGAATGTCACTCATGGCAACCTTGTCAGCCAAAATACTGATTTGCTGCCCACTGTGCCAACCGCTGAATTAGCACGCTACACTCGAATACTGACCGCCAGACCACTTCAAGGCTTAGTGGATGCGATGGTTGTCTATGAGTATTATGACAAAAACCTCCACAAAAAAGGCGAGTGTGTGTTTGCCATACATACACAAGAACATACTTGGGATGCCTCTTTTGTTAATTCACACTGCACGGGGGATGGGTTAATTCAACTAAATATTGAACATGGCGGTGGTGGTGGCATGGCTGAAGATTATTTCGACTTTATCCTGATGTAACATCGGGAAAAACCATCACTTCATTTAAAAAAATTATTTTCTTGAAATAAACAGATTATCTTTAATATAAAATCGCAGCAGTTTTTTCGCCCAATGCTGGGCATAGTCCACCCCAATACGGGGTCGTTTCACCAGCGTGTATTGAGACGCTTCAGGCTCTCTTGCAATATACAAATGTTCGCTTAGCAAATCAGCGCCATTATGCGATCGCGTAATATGCATTGCTTGGCATAATAGCCCTGGACCTTGGGTTTTCCCTGCAATATGCTGAATAGGCTCTATTGCACGTATTAACACCGCAGCTGCATGCCCTTCTTTTTCTGTCACCACATTCAAGCAGTGGTACATCCCATAAATTAAATAAACATACGCAAAACCCGGCGGCCCAAACATCACGCGCGTACGCGCCGTCAATCCTCTTGAAGAATGCGAGGCCAAATCATGCGGACCTAAGTAAGCCTCAACTTCTACAATTTTGCCTATGTATTCCACCCCCTCTTTTATGTGCACTAAATAAGTGCCCAACAAAGCTTTCGCCACCTCTATTGTTTTATTTTCATAAAAATCACGGGATAATTTTTGCATTTTTAAAAACTCAATGAAACGATCGGATCACCAAGCCAGCCCAGTCTTAGCAACAATATTTCGATAGCGACAATTAAGACATGAAATACTTTTTTAATCACGTTCTTGAATAAACATTATAGCAACCAAAATTTGTAAAAAACGTCATTACTGACGATAATTACTTGCAATAAACGTCAAATATGTCGAAAAATACAATCAGTACTTTCATTAGTCTCCCATGAAAATTAAATCCCTGATCACGGCAAGCTTACTAGGATTAACAAACTTTACACTTGCTCAAACATCCCACCCACTGGCAAGTACACCTGATTTTTCAACCTATTTTAAAGAAAAATCAGCCTGCTTTATCGTGTTTAATCTTGACGAAAATAAATTAACAACAAAATATAATCCTTCTCGCTGCGAAGAGAAAATACCCCCTGATTCTACATTTAAAATAGCACTTTCATTAATGGCGTTTGATCAAAAAATAATAAATCAAAACACTGTTTTCAAATGGGACGGGCAAGATAGGAGTCTTTCATTCTGGAACCAAGATCAAACACCCAAAACGTGGTTAAAAAATTCTGCTGTCTGGGTTTCTCAACAACTTACCCCTCAATTAGGGTTAGATAAAATTAAATATTATTTAGAACAATTTGACTATGGAAACCAAGATTTTTCTGGTGGCCCAGGAAAAAATAATGGTTTAACCCATGCTTGGCTAAGCAGCAGCTTAAAAATTTCTGGCAACGAACAACTTGTATTCTTGAAAAAATTGATTATGAATAAGCTACCTGTTTCTAAATCAGCGATGACCGATACGAAAGAAAACATGTACCTTGAAACATCCCCCAACGATTGGAAACTCTATGGAAAAACAGGAACGGGCAGCCCTACGCATCAATCTATTAATCATACTAGAGCATTAGAAGATGGTTGGTTTATAGGTTATGTGGAAAAAGGAAAGCAAACCTACCTATTTGTTTTGAACTTTTCTGACTCTAAACCACCTAACAGCACCGAAGCAGGAGGGACACGCGCTAAAAAAATAACAAAAGCATTGTTAACTAAAATGAACTTGTTTTAGAACAAGCACCACCTAGCGTTTCTTTAGATAGAAGGGGGGTGAACATCCGCTCCTTGATTATTTGGTTCTCCTCGAGCGCCTGTAACAGAATCTGGCCACTTGAAAAATTTCGGTCCGTTTGTATTGCCAGACCCATCTGTTTGTGTAGCAGACCGCATTTCTACTTTTCGCCTAGACACATTGTCAGATCGTCCCGGCAATCTATACCGTTCGCTTTCATTTTGCTTTTCTATTTTTGAAAACGTTTTCTTTTCTTGCATAAGAAAATAAAGAGGAAATATCGCAGGTAGAATTGCAAAAAAGGCTAAAAAAACCGTCAATATTGTTAAGAATTTAATCCTCTCCGAAAAAATGTTTTTCATTTTTTCACTCAACCTCTCTTTTCCTTCAAAAGAAAAACCACAGCGCTCACACAAAAAGAATAACTTATTTAGGTAGGGGGTTAAATTTTTTGCATCTTCCAGATTATAAAAAAGATAATCATTTTTCAAAGAAAGCACCTCCTCTTTTTCATGAAAAGTTTTCAGAAAAAGGTTAACTGCAATTTTCCACGAAGCATTATTCTCATAAAAGTTCAACAGTATTTCTTCAACAGGAAAAATACCCTTCAAAGACTGATTGATAGCATCAAAATCCTCCCATGTGTTATTACTTTTTACTTTTAAACACAAAAAATAGAGAAAATACATTCTTAAATTTCTTACTTTATCCCCTTCTATTGCCTGCCATATCTTCTTAAACTCATCAGGATACCTCATGAAGAAAACTAATTTTTCAGAAAAATTAGTTAACGGCAGTAACTTTTTATTGTAAGAAAAAATAATAAAATCCACTCTTTGAGTAGGCAAAAGGGGGGAGAGAAGCAAATCAAATTTACTATTACTTTCCATCAACATTTCAATAAACATTTTTTTTAAAAAAATGGAGAATTTATCATCCTTAAAATTTAAAAAAGTTTCTACTTTTATCTTATTGTTTTCAATTAATTTTTTAAAATAAATCTCTATATTTTCTACTTGAAAAAACTCAAAAAGATCATCGTGAATCTTATCTTCGTTAATCAATGAAAGTAGTTTTTCCTCAAAAAAGGAATCCCCTTCCAAAGAAAAAGACAACAACAAAGAGAAAAGATTTTCTTGATTTTTACAACGTGAAACAAAACTTGATATTGTCCTGTACTCTTGAGAGTTTTCCGGGGCAAGAAAATCAAATCTTGAAGTAATTAATTCAACCTCAGGGTGTGACTTAATTTTACTTAAAAGATTCCCTGAAAAAAGTGTTGAGATCTTTCCTAATAGAAAACCTGATGAAACTTCTTCTTGACTCTCTTTGTTAAAAAATTCAGACTTTTCTTCCACCGCGCGAGTAAGTAATTTTTTCAAGCTATAGAATTTTCTTAATCTTTCAGTTAAACCAAACCTAGTGATAACAGGATCGATTCTTTCTTTAAACACCTCACGGATTTCAAAAAGCTCATCCATCGAGATGCGATGCGCATTCTCTGAAACATATCTTTCCGCAATACAAAAAAATAGACGCTCAAGATGAAGGTGAAAAGATTTCTGTGAAATTTTCTTTTCTTCTTTTTGAATACACTCAAGAGACGAGAAAAGTTTACATTTGGATAATTCATGAATTAACGCTGAATAAAGTTTAAAATCAAATTTTTCAACCCGATCCCTGATTAGATCCAATATGCTTTCATCTAAACCTGTTTGTGTTACCTGTTTCACTAACGCAAGCAAAACAGCCTCTTCATTTTCGAGATAGCGCTGATTGAGGGAGGCCTCATCTTCTAGAGCGTTCCGCAAAGCAAGATAAGCTTGATACTTTTCATTATATATCTTTTTAAAGTGAAGATAGTTCTCTAGTTCACTCCCAAAAAAATCACCATCTAGTTTTTCCACCAAGGCGACTGCGCGGTTATAAATTTCATTATATTTAGCAGGTTGATCGCAGCAAGCCTCATAAATTTCTTTTGCCTCTTGATGAAACGGATGACCATAAGGTAGTTTGAAATACAGACTTTTAGATAAGCAAATTCGACCTTTTTCTTTTTCTGCTCGCTCTATCCATTTAAAAACCATAGCACCTGTTAAATATCCTTCAAAAAAATCCGGAGAATAAGAGGTTACTTTTTTCAAAATAGAGAATTCTGGCGCAGCCGAATACTCTGAATTAATTATTTTAATCACTAATTGCGTGAATTTTGGAAAAACTATCTTAAGTGTTTTATAAACTAACGACTCTTCTTTTCCTTCTAACAAATTACTCACTAAAAACTCAAACTGATAACCGCGGTAAAAACCTGGCGTCCCAATTTTTCTGCTCATTTTTGGCGACAACTTTTCTAATATATCCAGTTTTATTGAAGCCTCTTTTGTTTTAAGAGAAGCCAATTTTAGATAAATACCCGTTATTTTTATCAGTCTCTGATATTCTGAAGTCTCTATTTCGGTTCTGCTTGTTAAGTAACGATCAAACTCTTTCATGGCTGCCAAATACACTTGCATTTCTTTTGGCAACAAAGTCAATTCCTCGTCAGAAAATGAAATTTCTTCGGATAGATAATCCGCCCATGGGAGATCAGCCAGCTCTTCCCAAGGTGTAGATTGCAGTAACGCCATCAATACAATTTTATTTTCCCCAAGAATCTTCATCGCCCACTTTTCTTGTTTTTTTAGGCTAGAAAGAAAATTAGAATAGCGATCCCCACTTTCTTCTTTAAAATTTAAAATAAAATAGAGGAAATCCGCTTTATATTTATCTGTTTCTTTTGAAAGACGAGAAAACTTAAAGGTAATTGATTTAACAAACAATAACTCAAATAATTCACCTGCATTATATTCTTTAAAAATAGAAATTAGATTTTTTAAATCTCGACTTAACGGTTCGTTTGAGAAATAAAATTCCATCATTATTCGATGCCAAACAGGACCCATTAACGCCCTGTTTTTCCTTAAAATAGGGACTGCTTCATCAACGGAGCATCTTGCCAACAGATCTGAAATTAGAAAATTACTTTTCAAAACAGCAGATTCCTGAGTGTTAAATTCAGGTAACTTTAATACCTCGAAAATAATATAAACGAGATCCGATCCAAATATTTTTTTATATCTTTTAAAAGAAGAAAAAATACTTTTCTCACCATCAATCAATCTTTGTTTTAAATCATTGATCAGCTCAATCAAAACCTCCTGTCTTTCTATTTTTTCTTGAGAAAAACAAGATCGAAATTCTTCTATTATTTTTCTTGAAGGGTATTTGTTTTGTAAAATCAGAAAAGAAGTTTCAGATATAACACATCCATATTTTTTTATATAAAAAGGGAGGACTGCTTCTATCTGATAAACAAGCTTAAAAAAATCTTTTTCATCTAGTTCGGGGATTGCATCAGCATAATCATTTAAAATAAGACTCACCTTGTCACGCCTTGCAAGACAAGCAGAAATAAAGTCTTCTTCTTTGGCAGCCTTCAGCTTAGTTTTTAATGATTCGGATAAATGGTGTTGCTCAGCCAAGATAAATAACAACTCCACTCTTTGCTGCCCATTTAATTGATTACAAAGCGCCGAATTTTCTGCAATCGCCATCCCTAAATTTAAGTCACTTTCAGCCAAATTTAGCAATGCTCCACTACTTAATTTCGTATAGTTGATTAACTTTGTTATATTGACGGGTTGATGAGCACGAATACTCACCCTTCGGTCATCGCTAATAGGCACAGACGCCAAATCATATTCTGCATCATGAGACATCCCCTCTTCTGGCAAATAAACATAGAGCTGATGGTCATTGTTTTCTTCAAGAGAGGTAGGATCATCACGAATGGCGTCATCTAAAGCTTCACGCTGATTTTTATCCTTTAAAGCAGTAATCGCCTCAGTAAGATCTTGGAATTTTTTTGATGAGATAGGATCAACTGAGCGATCGGGGTGTACCTTCAGCGCTTTTTTTCGGTAAGCTTTTTCAAGATCCGCCAAAGAATAGCCTGTATATTCCCCTCTCGCATTAGGCTGCAATCCTAATACAGAATAATAATTTTTCATTAATTTTAGACCTCAATTAAAAAACACTGATGTTTTTAAAAGAAGAAAATTTAACTTTACTATAGCGCTTAAAGATTATTTAACTCTTAAATTTTGTTCTGGCTTTTGTACCAAAAGAAAATATCTATTTTAAATACTTAGATTGCTTCGCTGCGCTCTCAATGACGGCCCGGAGGGGGGAGATTGGCTTTGCTGAGCACCAATGACAGGGCACAAGGGGAGATTGGCTTTGCTGAGCACCAATGACAGGGTACAAGGGGGGATTGGCTTTGCTGACGTAAGCAATACCGGGCCACAGGGGGAAATGAGAAACAGCTGTCACTACGCTTAAGTTGATACCATTGCATGAACACTCACAAAAATCTTACAACTTCAGTATTCATCACGATCAGCTATTGACTGTGTTTCAGATAAGCGGCAAACGCTTCACCCACTTCAGGGTGTTGCAATGCGTAGGAAACGATAGCTTGTAAGTAACCCAACTTGCTACCGCAATCATAACGGGTACCACGAAATTTTAGTGCGTAAATGGGCTCTTCTTTTAATAGTTTCGCAATGGCATCGGTTAATTGAATTTCCCCTTTGCTGTCTTTTTGGGTTTCATCCAAACAATCAATGATCCGCGGCGTTAAAATATAACGCCCCACCACCGCCAAATTAGAGGGCGCGTGTTGCGACTGCGGTTTTTCTACTATCGACTGAATGCGCAATAAAGCAGGATCATTGTCATCCACCGCCACCATGCCATATTTATGACTTTCAGACAGCGGCACTTCTTGCACGGCGATCACACTACAGTGCGTTTTTTCATAAACACGCATCATTTGTTGCAAACAACCCTCACTACCCCCATCAATCAAATCATCTGCTAACAATACGGCAAAAGGCGCGTTGCCTGTTTGCGAACGCGCACATAAAACAGCATGCCCTAACCCTAACGATTCAGGCTGTCTGACATACGCACAACGCGCACCTGCAGGTAATACGTTTTTTACAACAGATAACAAATGATGGTTGCCTTGCTGCGCTAACTTCGACTCTAGCTCATAGTGTGAATCAAAATGATCTTCAATCGCACGCTTGCTGCTGCTCGTGACAAACACTAACTCTGAAATGCCGGCCGCCACGGCCTCTTCTACCGCATATTGAATCAATGGTTTGTCCACAATCGGCATCATTTCTTTTGGGTTTGCTTTCGTTGCTGGCAAAAACCGCGTACCCATCCCCGCAACAGGAAACACTGCACGACAAAGCATTTTACTTATCCTTTTAACAATGCACGTTTAATAACAGGCCTCACCACGACCTATGGCAAAATAGTGGAACCCACTTTTTTTCATATGGTCAGGGTCATATAAATTGCGCCCATCAAAAATAACCGCTTGTTTCAACGCGGATTTAATCCTCTCAAAATCAGGCGAATGAAACACTTGCCACTCTGTAACAATTAACAACGCATCAGCACCTTCTAGCGCACTCATGGCATCTTGACATAAAACAAAATCTACACGTTCACCGTAAATACGTTTTGCCTCTGACATCGCAACAGGATCATAGGCTTGCACCTTCGCACCGACCTCCCATAACGCCTCCATCAAATAACGACTGGGCGCTTCACGCATATCATCTGTATTGGGTTTAAATGCCAACCCCCACACAGCAAATGTTTTTCCTGCTAGCTGCGCACCAAAATATTTTTTTATCTTTTGAAATAAAATATGCTTTTGTCGTTGGTTCACTTGGCCCACGGCTTTAATCAGCGATGCATCATACTGCAATGACGCAGCCATTTTTTCTAATGCACTCACATCTTTAGGAAAGCAAGATCCCCCATAACCACACCCCGCATGAATAAAGTGATGGCCAATACGCGGATCAGAACCAATCCCAATGCGAATTTGCTCGACATCCGCACCCAAGCGCTCTGCAAGATGACTGACTTCATTGATAAAACTGATCTTGGTTGCCAAAAATGCGTTCGCCGCATATTTCGTTAATTCAGCAGAACGCACATCCATCAAAATTAAACGATCATGGTTACGATTAAAGGGGGCATATAACAATTTCATGGCCTCTGCAGCACGCGCCGTATTGGCGCCCACAATAATGCGATCAGAATTCATAAAATCTTTAACCGCCGCCCCTTCACGCAAAAATTCCGGATTAGAAACCACATCAAAATCGATTTGCATGTGGCGATCGACCAACACAGAGCGAATAAGTTCATGAACATGATCCGCTGTGCCCACAGGCACGGTCGATTTATTGATGATAAGGCGATAATCTTGCAGATGTTGGCCAATAGCGCGCGCTACTTCTAACACATACCGCATATCGGCAGAACCATCTTCATCTTGCGGCGTGCCAACAGCAATAAATAAATAAGTGCCATAAGCCACTGCACGCTTGGCTTCAGTTTCAAACACCAAGCGCCCCGCTTGTCGATTTTTTTCAATCAGCTCAGGCAGTCCTGGCTCATGAATAGGGCAAACACCTTGATTTAACTGATCAATACGCGCTTCATTAACATCCACACAACAAACCTGGTTACCCGACTCGGCTAAACAAGCCGCTGTAACAAGACCCACATACCCTGCGCCAAAAACCGTTATCCTCATACTGCTTACACCTCTATTATGGGGGGAAATTTTAGCGGGGATAATAACATAGCCTGAATCACTAACGAGAGGCGTAAGACCGAGAGAGCGGCGAGGCTGAGGCTGCTGCATCTTCCTTAGGCGTCACCGCAGGTGTCACCGCCGTGCTGACATCGGCAGCAGGAATTTTATCCATCCTCAATCGAGGCATCTTTAAAAAAGAAGCAGCGGCAGCCCTTTCCCCTAATTTCAGCGCAAGCGTTAGCTGCACCTTATATCGATAATAGGGCGATTGCGGACCATCTGAAGGCATTCCAATGGACTGCCATCGACTCAAACGCGGATCGCGCTCACACAAGCTTAATAGAATACCGCTACCCACCAACAACGAAGCTTCGTCTCGTGTGTTAGTGTAGCGATCGCCCCAATATTGAGGATGCGCTGGGCGACGGCCAGGGTAATCCCGATTAGCACAAGCAATACGCTCCAACACACCCGCATCCACTACAATAGGCTGAAAGGGTTCCGGGTTAAATAAACAAACCTCTACCGGCGCACGCCCTACATGGTAATCATGAAACTCTCGCACAATCACCACGAGGGTGCTTAGCTTAGGCAATGTGATTAAGTAAGCCCCATCCACCCAGTCAGGTTGATAGCCCGCCGCGCTCACACCCAAGACAAGATGAAGGGCTTTTAATAATGTTTTTTGCTTCTCGTCCTGATCCGCAGAGGTGCGATCGATTAACGCCGCTAACTGTGCCTGTGCCTCGCTTTTGCTATATTTCGTAAACAACGCAACCGCTACTTCAGTAAAATTAAATTTCATTAAAAACCTGGCCTATTAAAAAATACACTCGGCGAGGAGTATAGTATATTTTTTATTCAGAATAAATCATTGTGGAAACAACGCTCTTGCACACCTCAGCACAGGCAATACAGGCGGTTGATCGAAGGTTTCTGACCCCGTAGCTGAGCGCGCAGATTCAGCACCCGGAGGAGGCGGTGATGGCGCAGCAAAATAGGTCATATTCACACGCAATGGCGGCAACTCCTTTAATTTCACTGCATTTCGTAAGCCAGGTGATGCCACAACCCCTTCCCCTAAAAAAATTTTCGCCGTCATCACCGCTTCATCAGCGTAATCACGACTGGGGTGCCTACCGCGCGCCTGATAAATGTGTGCCGCAGCGCTGAGATGTTCGTGCGTGAATGTCACTTCACTATCAGGCGCAATGTTCACCACCACCAACTCTGTGCTACTACCGTGGCGCACAAACACGCGCAAGCTTGGCGCCAATGAAAGCGTTAACATGTCGCAAGACAGCGAGTCTGCTGCCTCCAACGCTCTCAAGATTTGATTGGCCTCGCGCACACTATTTCTAAAATCCTGTGGTGGCACTCGCCTTAACTCTCTGGGTGTCGCTTCTCCTGGCAAAACATGCGTACCTTGCAAGACACTTTCAAACTGCTGACATACTTCAAATATCCCTGCATTTAATTTTATTTTGATTGCAGCAATATAAGGCAGTAAAAAACGCCTGCGACCATCTTCATCCATCTTTTGATATAACGCAGAGGCATAATCATCTTGACGCAAAGCCTGCTCTGCCATTTGCTGTAATATAGGATTTATTATTTCAGTAGGTAAACAGGCCCATTGCAGATAAGGCGGATAAGCATAAAAATCTCGATTGGTTTCTGCATGACGAAAAACTGATTTCACAGAAGCCTCACCATATTCTGCATATTCATCACCTGACAACATATACCACCCTTTTGCAGTAAACGCCGCGATGGCAATCTTCTCTCGAACGCGCTGACTAAATGCTTGTGACGTTGCAATCTCCCCACACGCTAACGCTGCTTCAATTTCAACAACATAGGAAAATAATAATTGTCGCTGATAGGCTTTTTTCTTCGCTCCATCAAGGCGACCGTCACCCCCCACTGCTTCATAATGCCGTTCTAATGTTTTATGTTGGCGCAGCCTTTCCCTTGCCATCGCCTCAATAACACATCCCCCCAATGACAACTCATCGTGGTTACCCGTAAAATTGATGCATCCACAACGCACGATACTGCGCTTATACCCCATCTCACACTGCAACCAATCAGGCAAAGCGCCTCCCTGCTCAGGCGACGCCCAGTAGGTGCTCGCTGTAATATGCGTTGAGCAAGCCGCTCCTTCAATATGCATACGATCACGAATCTCTTGATGTGAAGGACCATAATATAAGGCCTCATCAACAATGATGCCGTGATCACCCAATAACTCATGAATGATTTTATAAACTTCACGACGCAAATCAGGCTGGATATGCCATGCTAAATCGATGCGCGCACCCTGAAAACCATATTGCCGAATGTAACGCGTAATATAAGGACGCCATAATTTTTCAATAATTTCACAACGAACACGTGCATCATCATAATTAAACGGCCTCACATCAGGGTATTGCTGGCTGGGAGGCAAAAACCATTCAGGATGTGTTTGCACCAATACCGCATCCGATGCAGCATGATTCAACACCAAATCAAATAAAGGAGCTAACCCCTGCCGTTGCGCTTGCAGCGCTAACTCTCTCAACCAGTGGTCACTGTGTTCTAGCCATTGCTCGTAGGTCAGCGTGTCTGGTTCACCACTTAAATCCAAAAAACGTTTGTCTACACAGTGATAATCTTTTACGCCATACAAACTTCCCTTCACAGAAAACCCATTCACCATGCCTGTATAGCGATCCCCCATGGGCATGGGCGCTTCACCGGTTACCTGCAGCGGGCTAAACCAAACTGCATGAAATCCTTGCGCTTTAATGTCAGGAAAAACATCGATCATCTCGCGCATATTACGATAACGGTAAGGAAAAACATGGCAGAGTCTTAAAATGCCATTTCCAAAGTGCAACGGGTGATCTTGATCTCCTTTCATCTCGAACGCTCCTTTTCAGTTATTCAATACGGGCTTACTCGCTTCTGCTTTATAAAATTAAATTGAACAACAATAAATCACTTCTGAGTGGGAAAATCACATCATTGAAGAATCCGTATGTTCGTTATAATCTACTTGTTTGACGAATCACGTCAACGCCAAAAAACGTATGTATTATTCACATACAACCTATACAGCCCCACGGTTTCAAGGAATACAGCAATCATCAGGAGATAAAAAATGCGCCAACAAGCCGGCTTCACCCTCGTTGAACTCGTCGTTATCATTGCCATTCTGGGCATTTTAGCGGCCGTCGCCATTCCACAATATATTAATCTCACCACCGAAGCGCGTACTTCTGTTGTGAATGGCACCAACGGTGCGGTGAATGGTGCTGTTGCACTGGCCGTTGCTAAATATGTTGCTGCAGGCAATGCTGGCACCACCATCACCAGCGTGTTAATGGGCCCCACCAATGGCACCACCGTCGTGGTAAATGCCAGCACCGGCATCCCGGTGGGCACGGTTTCTGGTATTGGTGCTGCTTTAAGCAACACCACTGGGCTTACCGTTGCTTACACATCAGGCGTAGCCACTTTTCAACCCTCTGGCGGGGGTACCAACTGCCAAGTCTCTTACAATGGCACCACAGGCGTTACCACTACCACGACCAGTGGCTGCTAAATAACAACAGGAAATAATATGAAAAATCAAGCAGGTTTTACTTTGGTTGAACTCGTTGTCATTATTGCTATTCTGGGCATTTTAGCCGCTGTTGCCATTCCGCAATATATTAATCTCACCACCGAAGCACGTACTTCTGTCGTTAACGGCACCAATGGCGCCATTAGCAGCGCCGTTGCCTTAGCCATTGCGAAATATGTGGCGGCAGGCAATGCCGGCTCTACTGTAACCTCCGTTAACATGGGACCCACCGGCGCTACCCCCGTCACGGTAAATGCCAGCACGGGCATTCCCGTGGGTACGGTTTCTGGTATTGGCGCCGCTTTAAGCAACACCACCGGCTTAACCGTTGCCTACACCTCCGGCACAGCCACCTTTCAACCCTCTGGCGGGGGCACTAGCTGCCAAGTGTCTTACAATGGCACGACGGGCGTTACCACCACCACGACCAGCGGCTGTTAAACAACCGCAGGAGGCAACATGAAAAATCAAACAGGCTTCACTTTGGTTGAACTCGTTGTCATCATCGCCATTTTGGGCATTTTGGCGGCCGTTGCTATTCCGCAATATATTAACCTCACCGCAGAAGCACGCACTTCTGTCGCCAGTAGCACCAACGGCGCTATTAGTAGCACCGTTGCGTTGGCCGTTGCTAAATATGTCGCTGCAGGCAACGCCGGCTCTACCGTGACCTCCGTTAACATGGGGCCAACCGGCGCCACCCCCGTTACGGTGAATGCCAGCACGGGCATTCCCGTCGGCACGGTCTCTGGTATTGGTGCTGCCTTAAGCAATACCACCGGGCTTACGGTTGCTTACACATCAGGCGTTGCCACGTTTCGCCCCAGCGGGGGCGGCGTAAACTGCCAAGTGTCTTACAATGGCACCACGGGCGTTACCACCCTCACCACCAGTGGATGTTAATGATGATGCGCGCAAGGGGATTTAGTTTAGTGGAACTGCTCATCATCGTTATTCTGCTGGGCTTACTTTCCGTTGTTTTGCTTGTGCCTTTGAAAAAATTAACCTCCAGTGCGCGCACCAGTACCATTCAAGGGACAAACTCAACCATTCGCAGCGCAGTGGCATTATCTATCTTAAAATATGCCGCCGCTGGCAATCCTAACGCCAATAAAATTGAAGCATCGAGCAAGGCTATTCTCGTTAACCCAGGTTCTGGCATTCCTATTGGCGCTTACCCTGGCATTGGCACCGCACTCAACTTTCCGTCTTCTTCTCAATCCAATGGTTTAGTGGTGGATTACACACATCCTCACGCTGTTTCTTTCCAACTTTCCAGAGATGCGAACAATCACTGCCAAGTGATTTACAACGGCATCACAGGCATTACCACGATCACGACGACAGACTGTTAGAGACCTGCTTTCAAACTAGCTTCCAAAAAAGCATCCAAATCCCCGTCTAATACCACTTGGGGGCGCGCTGATTCAACACCCGTTCTTAAATCTTTCACACGTGAATCATCTAACACATAAGAGCGAATTTGGCTGCCCCAACCTATCTCTGCTTTATTCTCTTCTAAAGCTTGCTTTTCTTTATTGCGTTTTTGCATTTCAAGCTCATACAACTTTGCTTGCAGTTGCTTCATTGCTTGCGAACGGTTTTTATGTTGCGAACGATCATTTTGACACTGCACCACAACCCCTGTCGGCAAGTGCGTAATACGAATAGCAGAGTCAGTACGATTCACATGCTGACCGCCTGCACCACTCGCGCGGAAAGTATCAATGCGTAATTCCGCAGGATTAATCTCAATTTCAATATCATCATTAACTTCAGGATAAACAAAAATAGCAGCAAATGAAGTATGACGGCGGTTACCTGAATCAAACGGAGATTTCCTTACAAGACGGTGCACACCTGTTTCTGTTCGCAACCAGCCATAGGCATACGCCCCTTCAAACTTTAATGTTGCACCCTTGATACCTGCCACATCTCCTGCAGTGTGATCGATTAACGTGACAGTAAATCCGCGCCGCTCACCCCAACGCGTATACATCCGCAACAACATTTCTGCCCAATCTTGCGCTTCTGTGCCCCCTGATCCTGATTGCACATCTAAAAAAGCGTTATTGGGATCCATCGACTGAGAAAACATGCGCTGAAATTCTAATTTTTCAATGTGCGCCGTGATAGCCAACACTTCGGTTTGCACTGCTTCCTGCAGACTGTGATCACCTTCTGCTTCAGCCAATGCCAACAATGCCTCAGCTTCGTTTAATTGCACATCCAATTGATCAAACGAACCCACTATCGCTTCTAGTGACGCACGCGCTTGACCCAATGCTTGGGCACGTTTGGCATCCGACCAAATAGCAGGGTTTTCTAATTCTTTATTAACTTCAGCAAGACGTTCAGATTTGACGGTATAGTCAAAGATACCCCCGAAGCACATCGAGACGAGATTTTAATTCTACGAGTGAATGACTCATGGACGAGACCTTAATAAGATAGCTTTTTGATGGCCTATGTTACCACGATACAACACCAAAAAATGCGACTTTGCGGCATCAGACAACTGCGCATAATCTTGTGCTTTACTGACAATCAATGCTTGTGGCGTTGCCGCTAATAAAGCGGCTTCTGTTTGAATAAAATGAGGGATGTCACCTTGTTCCAAAGCAACCATGAGTTTGACATCTTCAGCATCAGGGCCTAAGTGATAAAACACTATCTCCTGACCGGGTAGTTGATAATGATCTAATACCGCAGCAAATGGTTTTGTGCGATTGAAATACGCATGCATCGGCTGCGCGATAAAAATCATTAACACAATAAACGTGCCTACCCCCATAGCAAATTTCACGTTATATCTAATCTGCTTTTCGTGCCATAAATGCAGCACATGATATCCCGCTATAAAAATCCATACTAAAAAAATGATTGCAGGGATAGGATGCGATCCCAACGCCATCTTGGCATAGGCGCCATAACTTTCTGTTGCGCCCACCAACAACAAACCAACCACTGGAAAAATAAAACAACAATATAAAAACAGACTGCGCAACTGTGCTAACACCCATGAAGAATTATCTAGGATAAAGCGCGACGCTATCAGTGAAATAGCCGGTGTGATTGGCAAAATATAGCGTAATTTCTTACCCGAAGGGATGCTTAAACCCACCAAGAGTATGCCCACCCAACCTATCAAATATTGCAAAAACCGCTGATCTAACTTAGCGTGTTTTACAAAAATAGCTCGCCAGCATACACAGACAACCACCACGGCAATAGGAAATGCTAAGGCATAGTGTAAAAAGGCTTGTTGAAAATAAAAATAAACAGGGTAGTGCCCTAATTGCTGGATGCGGCTTAACCCTTGCATGCCGGCTACTTCCCACAAAAATGAAATGCCACCAGTTAAGTAGGCGGCATACAATAACACGGCATTGGAAAATAAAAACAAGGTCATGCCCATCAACATGGTTTTCATCCCTTGTTTATAATTTTTATTGAGAAAATCAAATACCAACACCACAGACAACGGGAGGATGATGCCAAGCGGCCCACGAAAAATAAAACCATACAAAAATAACCAGGGTAATCCGCGACGAGAAGCGGGATGCCCTATCACACTTTCTTTGTATACCAGATAAAAACTATAAGTCGTTGCAAACACCACAAACTGATCCAGTGACAAAGATCGCGCTGTGATAAAAAAATAAAATGTCGCAAGCTCAAATAAAACTGCCGCAAGACCCCAGCTGATTTTTTGCAATGCCCCTAAGCGATAAGTTAATACCACCGTCCCTGCGGCGTTAATGGCAGAGGGCCAAATCGTAGAAAACAAAGTGATTTTGCCAAATATCAAAGAAGAGACATACATCAAAATAGGATACGTCGCGGGATAATCTGGATAAGGCTTGCCGTAGAGCATAGGAAAAAAATGCATGCCGTGGCGCGCAATCTCTTGCACAAAATAAGCAAAGCGCGTTTCAAATTGGGTGAACTCATGATGAGACAAGCCACAAGTAAACAAAAACAAGCTTCCAAAAAAAAGAAAAATAGAAAATTTAGTAGAACTCACACAGTATGCCTTTTAATTAAATTTAAAGATTAGGAGTAAACGCTATTTTGCTATCCACATGATCACAAAATTGTTTGCCATGTGATTCTCTAAACATAACATGTGGTTGTCGCCAGTGTGTGCTCGCCGCTTCCACAATCAAGATGATTCCTGCAGTAAAGAAAATCGCAAGCACGCGGGCAACATATCGCATCGCATCAGGCAACCTGTGTTTTTCAAGTAACGGACGAATTTTTTCAAATTCACTTTTAAACCGAATTAACTTAATGGCGGGCGATACATTCGGATTGTTAAGCACATCCTCAAGCACCTTCATCTCCGCTAGTTTTTCTTGCGGCGATACTAAGCATAAAGAATGTTGCAAATGACGTTTATATATTAAGGTTTCTTCTAAAAGTAATGAAACATTGCGTTCACACGCCTCAATCGGAAAGTGCTTTGATAGCACATCAGAAAATTCACGAGATAATACTTCATCACATGATCGTTTAACTTCAAATCGCCCTTTAGCGGTTAATACCTTCGAAGCAACTAATCTCTGAAAAAACACTGGTTTATCTTGCCAGAGGTCACAAACAAGCTGCAAAATAGAATCGTCTTTCCCTTCAAGAGAAAACCATTCCGATACCTCTTGTCGAAAAGCAGCCTCACCACGATCAAAACTTGGCAAAAATGGAGCAATATATTGACATGAAACTTTTTTCTCCATTGCAAGACGCATAAAACGAAAAAATTTCAGTTGATTCCCTTCAAAAGCTTTATCAACCAAGTCAACCCTCAGATCGTCGTTTGATATCAGAGCGGTAATGGCGGGATCACGCAAGATGGCTTCGGCAATAGCAACATTGTCTAATAAAAACTGGACTAGCTCAGCACCGCGCAATGCAGCGGTATTGATAAACTGCGTCACATTGAAGATTTCAACAGGAACTAAGGCATATTGATCAGCACCGTTGGCATGCCCCTCCTGTGCATGACTCATTAACAACACATTATCTATTTGCTGAGCGATGGGGGCTTTTAAGCGGGCGTCATATTGGTGCCTGGTATGCACATCGCACAAAATCGCTTGTGCTCGTTTAACCGTCTCAAATTCTTCTTCGCGATTTGCTGCCGTGCATCTATCAGGGTGTAGCGCTGCAAGGCGCTGGCGCGCCGCACGTGCAATTTCTTCTATTGGGGCGGAAGGTGAAACACCCAGAATTTCGTAAAAAGTCTTTTGAGGACTCGGCATACCCACCCCATCCCTGATTGAAAGCGCTTATTTTACTCTACCATGGTCAATAAATAAACGATTACGGGAGGGATCACACGGCAAACACATCTTATCTTCCTAACAAAATCAACAGTATCGCTCAGCTGAGGCATCTCTACGAAAATATCCCTATCGACCGAAGGTCGAACACTTGAGTTCAGCCTGGGGTAAAGAATGCGCAGCATTCTGCAGCCCCAGGTAAAGTAAAGATTGAACCAAATTTTAAGCGCTGTAAGCGCGAGACCTAGGTAGTTTCGCGCTTACAGCGCTTAACCTTATTCCAAATCGTCACCTGGGGCTGCAGAATGCTGCGCATTCTTTACCCCAGGCTATACCCAGGTTTTCGACCTTCGGTCGAAACGTTGTTTAATCTTCTATTTCTTATGTCAAAAACAGCGTTATTTAAAGGGTGTTATTGAAATTTAGATGCGTTCACCGTGGTGGGATTACCCGCTTGATGTAAGCGCAAGAAAACAGTAAGGTTAGCCTTTTTTCACACCCAAGCTGAAAAAAATGCTGCTAAAACCACTACAAGAAAGTCATTTCACCCTATTTAGGCTCGGCTGCGCTGGCCTTTGTGGTTTGTTTATTTTGCTGGCGCTGTTGCACAAAGAGCCTATTAATCCCGATGGTTTACTCTATTTACAAGCTTCCCAAACCTATCTCGCTGCCGGGCTCAAAGCGAGTGTGGCTATCTTTCCTTGGCCCTTTATCACACTCACCTTTGCTTACACACACAAATTAACCCACTTATCACTGATACACAGCGCATATTTATTGAATATTTTATTGGCCATGACTTTTGTGTGGGGCTTTGTCACACTCGCCCGCACCCTCTTCGCTACGCCCACCATCACCTTGGCCGCAGGCTTATTGATTGCGCTCTATCCAGAATTAAACCGCACTGCTTTGCTCATCACTCGCGATTTAGGCTATTGGGCTTTCAGTTTAATGGCCTTGCTTGCACTCCTTGCTTATATAAAACAACCCCGCTGGATCTGGGCAGGGTTATTTGGTGCCACCCAACTACTCGCCACTCTCTATCGCTCAGAAGGGATTGTGTTGCTCACGTGCCTACCTTTCGCTTTATTTCTAATACCCACCTTGCCTCGAAAAATATTTCATTTCTTACGCTGTCAAACGATATTGCTTCTGCTGCTCATCGCAGTCATAGGGTGGATTAGCACACACCCACAAGCAACCGACAGCTGGCACCATCTGCAACGCTTAACGGACCCCCTCATTCATATTAAAGAGGCCTGGATAAAAAACTGGGCCACAAAAATTCACGCTATTCACACCTATGCCCTAGAACCCAACGCACAAGAGAATGGTTTTTTAATTTTATTGGGCGGCAGTATATTGGTTTGCTTCAATGCGATCATCAAGGCCACAAATGGATTTTATTTTTTGTTAAGCCTTTATGGTTTATTCAAACGAAAAATAACGACCTGGCCAGCAGGCACATCGCTACTCATTTTATTTTTTACCCTTCATTTTTTTATCGCGGCAGGTTTTGCAGCACAACATCAATTTCTACCGCCACGTTATGCTGTTTTATGCTGTGTTTTATTCTTGTTATTTGCTGCAAAAGGATTAGCACACCTTTTTCAATCTCATCGCTTCCTCATCAAAATCATCATTTCAATAGGGCTCATCACCTTAGCACTCGGTGACACCTTTCACACAGGCCCTTCTAAGCGATATCTTATTGAGGCAGGCGAATGGCTTAAACAACAACCTGATACAACCGTCTTTAGTAATTCGCCACAAGTTATTTATTATGCCGACCGACCTTTAAACTACAAAGGCCACTTATATACGGATGAGCAATTGGCTGCGTTGATAAAATCAAATCAATGGCAATCTTATCACTACATCGCAATCCGCCTACCCCACCAAGATAAATTACCCACCCCTTTTGCTACCATGCAGGCCGTGGTTAGCTTTTCGAATAAACGGCATGACCGTGTCATTATTTTCAAAACGAAGTAACGCTTCGTAACGCATGGATTGCTTCGCTGGCGCTCGCAATGACGGCCCGGAGGGGGACGAAGCAATCCATCTAGCTATTTATACTTCCTCTAATTGCCGTGCAGGCGCCCTTTCTTTTCTTAAAAGCTGCATCTTGCTTTTAGATTCTTTGGAAGTCGGCGATGCCAACAAGGCATGTAATTCGGCGGGTGGAAGCGCAGCTAATTTTTCTAATGAGACATGATTCATACTGATATGCCAACCGATCTCACTCGGATGATCCAGCAAAACGGCCATGGTTTCAGCAGGTAATGTTTGCAGTTGTTCTAGCGGAATAGAAGCCCAACCTGACTTCACTAACTTAACCACTTCAGCATGACGACCTAACACTTTCAATCTGAAGTCTGGATCTAAGTTTAATAGGGTACTAAAGCTCACCTGCCCCATCGTCACCAAGTCAAACACCCCCGCACAATGCGCAGGCAACCACTCTGCAGCACGCATTAAATCTGACGTAGATAATTTTAACTTATCCATCAAACGCACCAGCTGCTCACCAAATTTAAAGAGCGTGTTTCTCACTTCTAAATCCAGAGACAAAAGTGATTCAAAAGAAAAACCACCCGCACGTGTTAATTGCATGACCCCACGCGCATGATCTAACACCCCCTGCAACTCTTCTGTCGACAACGTTTTTAACTGCGCAAACTGAACTTTTGCATTTCGCAACAACTGTTCCAACGGATTAGTATAAGCAAATAAAATCTTGAGATTATCCAATGACAGCTGACACAAATCTTCTAAAGAAACATTCAAGTTCCGAACAAAATAAATAATTTTATAATAATTTTTAATGACTTCTTGTCTTAACGTCTCGTCTAACGCCATTAAATCTGAAAAAGCAATTTTTGCTTCTCGCATCAAACTCTCAACCGCCCGCGTATTTGCCAACACATGATCAAAGCTCTCTGCTTCTAACGTGCTTAAACATTCAAAACTGATTTGAGATGTCTTGATGAGATTTGTCACAAACGCTTCGTGAACAAAGAGCTTTCGCTTCATCTCCTCTGGCAGCTGTATCCAATCAGAGAAGGTAATGTTCACACGTCTGATAAATTGTATAATCCGGCTGGCTTGTGTTAACACTTCGTCTAAACTCTCGAGCTCAAGACCCTTTAAGTCATCAAACCGAATGCTGGCTTCTTTAATAAGCTTTTGCACCACCACATAATGCTCAAAAATCTTTTCCCTAATTTCAGGCGACAACGTCATCACATCTGAAAAATCAACACCCGTTTCATGAATAAACTTGATCAACTTATCTGCATAAGACATCACTTCATTTAACTGCACCAATCCCAGCGCATGGAGCTCGTAAAAACTAACTTGTGCATGCTTAATCAACTGCTGGATAACCGCATATTTCTTGAAAACTCGAATACGCATACTGGGAACAAGCGCCATCAATTCAGAGAAAGAAACATGCGCTTCTTTAATGAGTTGAATAATAGCAGTGTAGTGATTAAATACCTCTGTCAGACGCTCTAAGTTCAACTGCTGTAAGTCATCAAAACTAACGCCGCCTTCTTGAATCAATGCGTACACAGCAACATAATTTTCTAATATCTTGGTGCGAACCGCTTGCGGCAACGTCATCAACTCAGCAAAGGAACCACTGGCATCTCTTATCAATTCAATCATGGTTCGGTAATGGATAAACACTTCTTGCAACTGCTCAACACTCAAGACCTTTAACTCTTCGAAGGTCACGTAATCTTCTTTTGTTAACACACAAACAATCACCTGGTTTTCCATGATTTTGATTCTGTTTTCTGTTGGCAGCGCCATCAGATCAGAAAAATTAACGCGCATATCTCGATAAAAAGAAATCACGGTATCTACTTGATCAAACACTTCTGTCAAATGTGCCACGCTCAATACACTTAAGACGTCAATGCTAACGCTGGCCTCATACATCAAACGATAGAGCGCAGTATAACGATTAAATAATATTTCCCGCACGGCAGGCGTCAAATTCACCCACTGCGAAAAAGTAATGCCTATCTCCTTGATGGCATTAATGACATTTAAAGAAAACGCAAACAATGTTGCACGTAATGTAGGTGACAACGCCATTAACTCAGCAAACCCTACCCCTGCTTCACGCGCATACAATACAATCTCATTGGCATGCCGAATCACTTCTTCTAATTGCGTTTCATGTAATGCGGTTAGCACAGAAAAACTGACATTCGCTTCTCTATATAATCGCCCTACAATACCTGCATTCTCTAAAATAAATGCTCGCAGGTGCGGCGTTAATGCCATCAACGCAACAGGGCTGGCATAGCCTTCTTGATATAAACGCGCAATAGACAGCGCGCGGCTAAATAACTCTGCTCTTGCTTCTGTTGTTAATTGCATTAACTGAGAAAATGAAATATGAAGATGTTGAATCACTTGCAGAACCGCACTTTCATAATGAAAGACTTCACGCAAGGTATTCAGATCTAACGCACTCAACTCACCAAAACTAACCTGGCCTTCTTTCACTAACACACACACCGTTGCCTGGTTAGCAATCATTTCTCTTCGTATGTCCGCAGATAAACTCACCAATTCAGTCAGCGTTCCGCCAGATTGTTTAATCAATGTTACATGATCATAAGTATGCGAAAAAACTTCTGTTAGTTGCGCCAAGCTTAGTAATTTGAGCTCATCGAAATAGACATTCACTTCTTTGGCAAACTGCAAAACGCTCACTGCGTTTTGTAAAAGTATTTTTCTTATCTCTGGCGACAGTCCATACAGCATCACCAATGAAACATTGATTTCTTTATAAAACAAAATCAACGTATCTATGTTGGAAAACACCTCTTTCATTTCCGGCAAAGGAAGCGAGATTAAATCATAGAAATCAACATCTGCTTCTTTTATTAATCGCTGAACAGCCATATGATTTTCAATGAATTCGATGCGGGCTTCTTCACTCACCCCCATCAATTCTTCACAAGCAATATTCGCTTCTCTTACTAGCTTTAATACAGCAAGATGGTGTTCAAGTAATTGTGTTCTGCTGCGCGCAGACAACCCCATTAACACAGAAAATCGCAACCCCATCTCAAGACACAGCGGGATGATTTTATCAACGCCGCGAACCACTTCGTCCAGATGCACCAAACTTAATGGTTGAATCTCATCAAAACTCACCCCACCTTCTCGCATCAATCGTTTTATTGCGGAAAAATGCTGGAGTAACATCGTTTTAAATTTATCTTCTAAACTCATAAACGCCGTAAAAGAAAGGGGCGCTTCTTGTAATAGCTCTATTAAAACAGGGGCATAGGCCAATACTTCATCTAAACTGTCACTGCTTAACTCACACAACCTCTCTAAAGTAACTTGCGCATCGATCACCAAACGGCACACTGACACTTGATGCGCAACAATCTTCGCTCTCACCGTTGGCGACAACGCCATCAGCGCAGAAAAAGAAATATTTGCTTCACGGCTTAACTTCAATACAGAAAAAGTATTGTCTAACAAGTTACTTCTAGCCTCTGGCGGCAAGGCCATGAACCTTGCCAATGAATCACTGGCGCTTTTGCTTAACTCAATGAGTTTGTCAACATGTTGAAACACTTCATCCAACGCGGCGGGAGACAACGCAACTAACGCTTCAAAATCAATATTTGCTTCACTGATGAGCCGCAACACCGCCGCATGATGGCGATAAATTTTTTCTCTTATCTCAGAAGACAATACCATCAACTCAGAAAAAGCCACGCCCCCTTCTTTAATCAGCTCTAACGCTTTATCCGCATTATCAAAAAACTCCGCTAATGCAACTTGGCTCAATCGATTAAGCTGACTAAAACTAATGCCTGTTTCATGAGACAACTCACATATCTCTGCATAACGCTTAATTAAAAGCGGCTTAAAGCTAGGTTCTCGTTCTATCAAATTAAAAAATGCCGCTCTTTCTTCATCTTGTAATTGCGTAAAAGAAGTTTGATCACCTTTGACCAAGGGCACGATATCTCCTTGGTTATTCAGCATTTTTTCTTTTGCAGCAGGATCTAACTTCAGCAATGAGGCAAGGGAAAGTTTTGCTTGTTGACTCAGTACCACCAATGCTTCAAAAGAAGCAAAAATAATTTCTTCTTCAGTTTCATCGTCTAAGGCATTAATGACATAGTCTAATACTTCATTTAAAACCAACGGCGCTAATTCGGATAAGGTTTGCAGCGACACGCCTTGATCAATGATCTTGCTAACGACTTCGGCATTTACTAACACGGTATGTAAAAACTCAGGTCGCAATTTTAATAACCCTGAAAGTGGCATTTTTGTTATGTTGAGTAAGGTGATGAGTGGGCGCGGTGTGCTAAACACCATTGCTGAAATTTCAGGTTCTAGCGCAATCAATGCTTCAAAAGAGGTGTGTGTGATATTGATCAACGCCACAATATCCGCCGCATTTTGTAAAATAACCCTTAAAAAATCGAGATCTAACTGAATGAGTTGATGCAGTGAAATACCTTCTTGTTTCAGCCGCGCCAACTTTTCTTTATTCCCTACCAACAACGGAATAATCTGCGCCAAAGGTAACTTGGTTAACGTCGCCAACGAAACACCCGTTTCTTGAATTAACCAAACCACATCGTCTTTTCTTTCCAAGATAATCCGCCACATCGGCATAGATTTTATCGTCAGCAAAAAAGGGAGCGTGGTATTTAACTCATTCGCCAAGGTTTCATCTTCACTCAACGGTGGCAACCAAGGCCACGGCATTAACAATGCCGCTTGCGGGCTTGCATGCTGCGCGACCACATTAGCAAGTTGCACCACCATACGCGCACTACGCACCAATCGCTGCTTTGCCGCTTCAGGCAGTTGCTGTATCACTTCTGCGGGGATATATAATTGTTTAGAAAGAAACTCCACTGGCTGGGGCACAGGATAATTATCAGGGGATAACGTATCTGGTAACTTTTCAATCCATTTCACCAGCTGCGCCAAACCCAGCTTTTGATGGAATTGATAAATAATATTTTTCTCACGCAAAGAAAAAGCCGTTTTATCTAAAGGGTTTTCGAAGCACCGATTTGTTTTTATCCAGTTCATTAACGACTTTGCATCTAACTGGTGGCGAGATAACACAATCCGATCTTTCTCTGCCATCACAGGGCCAGCCTGATGATAAGGCGCAATCACCGCCAAACTGCGTTGCAAATCAAAAATCACATCTCCTAATGCCGTTTCACCCGCCTGATCAACTTCTTCTAGTTTTATTTGCAAAGCAGTACGCAGCGTGGCTATTTTTTCGCTTTTTATTGTGGCCGTCTCACCCACTTCTTCTATCGATAATTTTTTTATTTCATCAAAAATAACCGTGCCAACTAATTCATTTTCAAAGGGCAAAAGCTGCTTAATGCTATCGAATAATTTTTTAGGATACATGATGTCGCCTTACTTTTAAGATAAGTGGGAGAACATAAACAGAAAAGGAGTATATCCTTGAAGAACCACCAAGATCTATCGCGAGTGAAAACCTATTTAACGCACTAAATGCTCATTAATTATCTTTTTCACCTGGTTTAACACATCCGGGCTTTCCGCAAAAACCACTTGTAAATTTGGCCAACTTCTTAACCAGGTAAATTGTCGTTTTGCCAGCTGGCGCGTTGCAATGATCGCACGCGCCACCATCTCATCATAGTGCAACTGCCCTGCAAGATATTGCCATGCTTGCTTATATCCCACGGATTTTATTGCGGGTAACGCTTCATGAAGATCTCCACGCGCATACAATTGTGCCACTTCCTCCAAAAACCCTTGCTGTAGCATCGCGTGAAAACGCGCTTCAATACGCGCCGGCAACGCCTCACGATCAGGGAGCAACCCTATATTCATCATAGGGACAGTATTAAGCGCTGGCGGTTGCTGCCACCAATAGCTGATTGGTTTACCAGTCACCTGGTAGACCTCTAGCGCACGCACAATCCGCTGTGGATCATGCGCATTGAGTCGCGCCGCGGCGACCGGATCAACTGCTTGCAGCATGACATATAAGCTCGCTAAACCCTCTTGCTGCATACGCGTCAATAAGGCCGATCGAATAGCCTCATCTTGGGTTGGTAACACCGCCAAACCTTGTTGCAAGGCACGGTAATACAGCATGGTGCCGCCCACTAATAAGGGGATTTTTTGCTGGCGAAATACAGCTTGAATTAATGCGTTTGCTTCTACGCAAAAACGCCCAGCGGAATAGCTTTCCGCAGGGTCACAAATATCAATAAGGTGGTGTGGGATTGCTTGACGCATCGCTTGACTGGGCTTGGCTGTGCCAATATCCATGCCGCAATACACCATTGCGGAGTCCACACTGATAATCTCCACGGGTAATATCGCATGGAGCTGCAAAGCTAAATCCGTTTTGCCAGCACAGGTGGGGCCCATCAAACAAATAACCTGATTAGACGCGCTCATGATGCCCCCAAAAACGAATATAAATTTCATTTTAACGCAAAAAATCGCTGTTATTTTAACATAAACAACATTGCGATTTGGGTTGGCAAAGATCTTGCAAAAACTTACCAATGTGCGTTAAGCTTAGTCCGGCGCTCTTTAAGGGCAAACACTTAGCCTTATTAGGCGTTATAAGTGGATTGTTTAACTCATTTGGACGAGGCAATACTATGGATACAATTGAATTAGAACCAGTCAAAACTAATTACAACCCCCATCCTAACATGGCAGACCCCATTCAAAATTTAACATTACGTGAATGCGTGCACCGCGCATTGCAACATTATTTTGTGCAACTTGAAGGTCACCCTCCTGCCAATATTTATGAAATGGTTTTGGCAGAAGTAGAAGTGCCTCTACTGCAAGTCGTGTTGAAATACACGAAAGGCAATCAAAGTAAGGCAGCCATTTTATTAGGTTTGAGTCGTGGTACGTTACGCAAAAAAATTAAGCAATATAATATCGAAGGCTAACATCCTTTCGTTATGTCCCTCTCAAGGCCGCACATTGCGGCCTTGTTTTCGTTCGACATGAGACTGAATCCAACCGCATTAAACTGGCTAATCAACTTCACTGTTGTAAATGTATTGCTATTTTGGTTGGCAGGCTTACCTTATTTTTCTTTTCTCCATATCCCCGCAGCAGAAACATTAACGCAGACGGGTATTGTTTTTACGTGGCTATTTTTTATTTTTTCTTATTTAGGGCAACTCTCGCTTCTTGTTTTAGTGCCTTATAGTGTGCTGTTGGGTCCTCTCCTCCTTTTACGCGCAAAGCCTCGCTTATTAATGATATGTGGCGCCCTGCTGGCTGCAGGGTATACCACCCTACTCTTTATCGATATTTACCTTTATAAGTTTTATCACTTTCATATTAATGGCTCTATTTTACAGCTTGTGTTGTTAGGGGGTGCGCAAGAAATTTTAGGGCTCTCTTTGCGCGAATGGCTATTACCCCTTGCTGTTTTTTGCATGCTCTTGATACCGCAATATCTATTGAGTGTCGCTTGCTGGGAGAAAATAAAATTACAACGATGGCCTTATTTCCCCGTATTAATTTCTGTGCCGCCTACCGCGTTATTTTTATCTTATGCGCTCTTCTTCTGCGCTGCAGCGCAAGCAGAAGATAAAGATCTCGGCGTGATTACTAATACACACACCCTCACCATGCAATCCCCTATTTTACCGTTTTATCATCATCTCTTAGCCGTCTTCTTCCCCGTCTTATCATTAGAAGAAGTTTCACGCACAGGGGAAGGCATTTTTATACAACCCACACAAATTACCAAACCCCTGCTTTATCCATTACATCCATTAAGATTCACCCCCCCGACCCCAGCACCCAACATTCTCATCATCGGTCTGGATGCCTGGCGTTACGACATGATGACACCGAAGAACACACCGCATATTTATGCTTTCTCAAAGCAATGTTTACAGTTTAAAAACCACTTTAGCGGCGGCAATGCAACAGAACCCGGATTATTTTCATTGTTCTATAGCATTCCCTCTACTTATTGGTCTTCTATGCTTGCAGCAAAACAAGGCCCTTTGCTCATCCATACGCTATTACAACAACAATATCAGCTAGGCATGTTTGTCAGCGCAGAAATCTATAACCCGCCTTACAATAAAACCCTGTTCCGCGAAATACCTTCCATGCCATTGTCTACCCCGGGCGAAGAGCCTTACCAAAGAGACGCTTACATTACGCAGGCATTCCAGCAATTCATTAAACAATCCAAACCCCAACAACCTTTTTTTAGCTTTGTGTTTTACAACACGACCCATAGTTATTGCACAGCAAACAACTACCCTCAACCCTTCACGCCTGCCACGCAAGAGTGCGATCGTTTATTGATGAGCAATCATGTTGATCCTACCCCGCTACGAAACAGATATAAAAACGCCGTCTATTATGTAGATAGTTTGGTAGGGGAAATATTAACTACCTTACAAAAAGAAAAACGCTTGGATAATACAATTGTGTTTATCTTGGGTGACCATGGAGAAGAGTTTAATGACAACCACTTAGACTACTGGGGACATGCCAGCAACTTCACCCGTTATCAAACACAAACCCCTTTGCTTGTCTATTGGCCCGGCAAAAAAGCCCGGTCTATTCTCTATCAAACAAGCCATTATGACATTGTACCCACGCTCTTTAAGCATCTCTTTCAATGCAAAAATCCAACCAGCGACTATAGCGTTGGGTTTGATTTGTTCAGAGAAAGTCACCGGCCCTACTTAGTGGTTGGCAGCTACATTGATTTTGGTATAGTAGAGAGTGGCAGAATTACTCGAATTTTGCCGGGTGGCAACCTAGAAGTGTTGGATAGCTATAACAGGGTTTTAAATGCTCAACCTCCGATACATGTCATCAAGCAGGCCTTTACCGATACACAACGATTTTATACTCCTCTGGCTTAAAGGTCTGGGATTTTTTCACTTGATGTTGGGTTAGCACGTTTTCAGATAACCTAACAGCAAGATGAAAAAAACCAGTCTCTTCAGATGCAAGGAGTATCGATCTTTGACCCTCATCTTGGCGGACACACATGTCGAACGAACAAGTTATATTAGAAGAAAAAAATACTTATTTTTCCTCTACGCCTTTTTTGGTTGAACAAGAATCCGCTGCGCCTCACTCACATTCACAAACACACACGCCTTATTATTCAAAGCTTTACACCTCTAAAATCAGCGTCAACCCTTTGCTTGCAGCCGCTTCACCCCTGCTTTCTATCATGGGCAGACTACACAGCACAGCACAACCTTACGATATTGCTGAACTGTATCTCGATTTAATTCACGAAATAAAATCCTTTGACAGTTATGCACAACGCTTAAATTATCGCCCAGAAACCATTTTAGTGGCACGTTATATTCTCACCACCACACTAGATGAAACCATTTTAAATACCCACTGGGGCAAACAAAATGGCTGGGAAAAGCATAAATTATTGATGTTCTTCCAACAAGAAGAATGGGGTGGTGATCGATTTTTTGTTATCTTAGAACGCTTAGAAGAAGAACCCTTATTTTATATTGATTTATTGGAGTTGGTTTATACCTGCTTGAGCTTGGGATATGAAGGAAAATTCATGTTGCAAGAACGCGGCCATCACAGCTTAGCTGAAATCACTGAAGATTTATTTTACAAAATTCAACAAATTCGTCATGAATTAAAGCCCGATCTGAACCCTAAAAGATTACTGATACCCCCTCGGATAGAAACCAAACACATTTTGATTCCAACCAAATTATTTATACTCAGCGCCTTCATGAGCTTGGCCATTGTCAGCAGTTCCTTCACCAGCCAGCAATGGCAACAACTCAACCCCATTCACTACATTACGTCAGACTGAACAAGGTTAACTGCCATGAAATTACCGCAGAAGCAATTTGCTTTTTTATCAAAAAAAATAAAATCATTTCCTCAAAAAACATCCGATGTTTTCTTTTTTTTAAAAAAACAATTTTTCTTTGATGATCCACCTGCCGAAAATAACCCTACCCCTTGGCATTTAGTGTTAGGCCCCTCACAATCAGGCAAAACTACCTTATTATCTCAAGCAGATTTAAACTTCATCGTTTCAGATGACCTAACACACCCCCCCACGAAAGAGACGTTTTCCAGCATCAGCCACAAGTGGTGGCGCGCTTCTCGTGGCTTATTTTTAGATATTCCAGGGCATTTTCTCAACGACGTTGCAGACAAACGATCTGCATGGGCAGACTTACTGACACTGATTAAAAAGCAAAGCCGCCAACAAGCCATCACGGGCGTGCTCTTTGTTATCAATATTTATGAATTAGCAAAAGGGGGCTTACACCCAGAAGCCCTAGAAAATTTTCAAAAAAAACTTACAGCGATTCATCAAAAAACACACCAAAACTTCCCTATTTATTTAGTGTTAACACAATGTGATCGCATTACCGGCTTTAATGAGTTTTTTTCTGATTTAGGTCCTGGCGAAAGACAACAGTATTGGGGGTTATCGTTACAAGAAGAATCACACAAAACAACCTTAGATCGATTTAACCAAGCCTTTGATCAACTCCTTAGAAGACTCAATCAACGACTGATTTGGCGCTTACATCACGAACGCAATGTTGACACTAAATTCCTTATTCGAGATTTTCCCGCGCAGTTAGAAAATTTAAAAAGCGCTATTGCCCCTCTCGTCGCTCTCCTTTCTGATCAAGCCCCTGCGTTACAAGCTTGTCCTTTGGCCGGCGTTTATTTTTGTAGTGGCGCACAAAAAGGGGAACAAATCGATAACTTGGTAAAAGCGCTGGCCCCCACACGTACCTTTGAAAATAAATCACTGTTACCCACCACCGCCGTATCACGTGCTTATTTCATTCAACATCTTTTTGACGATATTGTTTTAAATCCCATGCCCTACCACACCACTCAAACCACCACGAAAACTTTACCTATCGGCTATTTCCTCACTTTTATTCCACCGATATTAGCCAGTATTTTTTGGATTCAAAATTATCAAAAACAACAAGCACAATTAAATTTAGCCACTCAAGCTTATAACCATTATCAAACCGTTTTAAAAAAAGAGGTGCTGGGTCCAAAACAATTATTAGTGACCTTAAATGAATTACAAAGCGCGCTACCCTACCTTGAACAATTTGATCCTTCGCTGAGTATGCGCAGCAAAGTTTCTTTGAAAGAAAGTTGGGAAAAAACTACGTATGCAGCCTACCAAGAAGTCCTCATCACACGTCTTTTACCCCAAGTTGCTAGCATTTTAGAGCAACATTTATTGAGTCTGACGAAAGCCCACCCCGATCAAGCATATACCTTATTAAAAGATTACTTGATGTTAACCTCGCCAGAACATCTTGATATTCGTTACTTACAACAATCTCTTCTAGAACAACACCAAACGCTCTTTGGTTTAGATCATGATGAAGCAGAAAAATATTTGGCCCATTTAGCGCAAGCACTGACACAAACACCGCACTCGGTTGTCATAGAAAACACCCTCGCTATTCAACATGCACGCCAATTATTAGACGGCACACCTTATCCACTCTTGGCTTATGCACTGATAAAAACACCTTTCACCGCACAAACTCTCTCGTTTTTCGATCAAAAAAATACGATCGATGCGTTTCGCTTTTCCGAACCTAAGTTTTCTTTTTCTACACTTTATACAGCCGATAAATTTTTTGATATTTATAATCAACTGATCCCTGCTACCAGCCAAGCGGTTTCTACAGGTAACTGGGTATTAGGCAAAAAAACACAAGCCGCACTTTCAACAGAAGAGATTACAGAGTTAACACAAGATGTCAGAGAATTTTATTTATCTGACTATGTAGACAATTGGCGTAAATTGTTAGGGGCTATTGAATTAAAGGGTTTTGCTAACTTCACACAGTCTGCACAACTATTAGAAGCCCTCTCTGGTGACAACAGCGCGCTAGAAACATTATTTCAAGCCCTCCTGGCCAACACATCTATTTCTGCATTAAGCAAAAAAATCAGCGATCCTGTCGCTAGCAAATCGTTTCTTGCCTCACTCTCTAAAGAAGGCTTTGAACCTTTCAACCAAATTGCACTTAACAAACATCTACTTCACACCACCAGCGTGATCTTAGGTCAGCTGTATAGCGATATCCATCACATCAACATCGAACAAAACACCCAACAAGCGGCCTTAAAAATCGCCCAGGGTTATATGCAAAACCCAGAAAATAATCCCATTGCCTTACTGCTACAAGCCAGCACGGCCTACCCTGAACCTGTTAAGAACTGGTTAGAATCCATTGCCTATGGCAATTGGAAATTATTACTTGATGCTTCTTCGCAAGAAATCAACCGCGAATGGAAAGCGGTGTTGGTGCCGCAATATCATCGCACGCTGGCACAACGCTACCCTTTAACAAGAAACACACCGAATGAAGCAAAAGTAGAGGATTTTAAACAATTCTTTTCCCCACAAGGTCAACTGGCTAATTTCTTTAATAACTATCTCAAACCTTTCATCGACACAGACAAACCACGTTGGAAATTATTAAAAATAGCCGGCTTAAGTGTTGCACTGTCAGACAACGCCATCGAACAATTTGAGCGTGCCAGCATCATCAGCCGTATGTTTTTTACAGAAGGCACGGATCAAATCAATATTCGTTTTTTCTTAGAACCTGTTGCCATCATGTCGAATCTTAAAAATATTACTCTCCGTTATAATGGCAAAGAAATTGTCGATTACCCCCAACAAATCAAAGTCAGCGCGTGGTATTGGCCTTCTGAAAATACAGACAGTGAAGTTTCTGTGGAGTTTGTCAATAATGAAGGACCCAGTGCGCTCTTAAGCAAAAAAGGCGAATGGGCATGGTTCCGCTTGTTTGATCAATCCCATCTACAACCCACCCAAAATCCTAAGCGGTTTGAGCTCACCTTTGATTTAAATGGTAATGCTGCTAAATACGCGCTCATTACCAGCAACGCCATTAACCCATTTATTCCGGACGTTATTGAGCAATTCCACTTTCCAGAAACTTTGCAGTAAGGATTGCAAGCGCAACGAAGCAATGACACTTTTCCCTCCGGGGCCGTCATTGCAAGCGTAACGAAGCAATGGCACTTTTCCCTTCTGGGCCGTCATTGCGAACGCAACGAAGCAATGGCACTTTTCCCTCCGGGCCGTCATTGCGAGCGCAGCGAAGCAATCCATTAGATGAGAAGTGGCTATCAGGACACTTAAATTAACGCCATTAACTGTTCACGGTGTGAAATTGAATTCACGTAAGGAAACAAAGCCATTCACACAAATAACAAGCCCCTGAAAACTTATAATTTTTTTTTGCTTGTCAGCGCCCTGCTCGCAGGGGGCCTACTGGCCATTCACTTTGGCAAAGATCTTTGTTTTGACCTTATTGGTTACCACTACTACAGCCCAGCTACACTGCTTCAGCATCGTTGGGGCATGGACGACTGGCCACCCGCTGATATACAAATGTATTACAACCCTACCCTTGATTTTTTATCTTATTTTCTTATTAACACGCTTCCCCCTATTGCAACCGTATTTATCTTAGGGGCACTGCATGGCTTAAACCTGTGGCTGATGTTTCATTTGGCCTATCCATTTGTATCTTATTATGAAAGAAAACAGGCTATTGGAATTTCACTGGCTATCGCACTCGTTGGTTTTTATGGGCCCATTTCTTTTTCTGAAACTGGCTCCTTCGTGGGTGATAATCTTATTAGCCTTTTTGCCCTCACGGCCATCTTGTTACAAGTCTATTTTTTGAAAAATTATATTAGACTTCATTCCAAGCCCGCTACAGTAGAGTTTGGAAAGAAGTCTATTTTTAAAAAAGATTTTTCATGGGGACTACTGCTGATCAGTGGCTTTGTTTTAGGCGCAGGCGTAGGTTTAAAGCTTGTTATTGCCTATTGCGTCGTCGGCTCTATTGCGGCTTTTTTATTTCTCCCTTGGCCTTTTACTTTACGTATTAAAATTATTTTTTTATGGGGCGCCAGTGTAGCCTTGGGATTTTTTTTATCTTATGGCTATTGGATGCTGCTGCTGTGGCAGCGCTACCATAATCCTTTTTTCCCTCACTTTAATGGCATTTTCCATTCACCTGATTTCACACAAACAAGCTGGCAAGAAACCGCTTTTTTACCAAAAACCACTTTTCAATCTTTTTTTTATCCTTTTTATTTTTCTTGGAATGGATCACTTGTTTGTGAACGTTTTTTTATGGACTTTCGTTTTGCTGTTGCTTATCTATTATTTATTTTTAGCAGCTTGATGATAGTTTATCGAAAAGTAAAAGAAAATCACGGCTCCCCTTATTTCAAAAAAATATCTTTTTTTTATAAAAACGTTGTCAACCCCTCTTTTAACTTACTCAGCTACTGGCTACTTATTTTTTTTATTTTTTCTTATATTACCTGGCAGCTCTACTCTGCCAGTATGCGTTACCTTAATACATTGCAAATTTTAACACCGCTCATCATTTACCTATTATTACGATTTTTAATGAAGGAAACAGTTTACAGACTCCTCCTCTTAGCCTTTGTATTCTATTTTTTAGTGGTCGCAATGATACCTATGTCTGAAGCCGGACTACGGCTACACACCTTTGGCAAAACTTATTTTAATATCGCCTTACCTGACTTTATCCGGCACGACACAACGGCCATGGTATTAACCATCGTCCCTAACTTACTTTTTTCAGAAGATATGTTTAAAACAACGATCATATCGTCTGTCTATTATGAAAGAGGGAAAATGCCTTCACCTGCTAGCTTAAGTGCTGTTTCGCACCCTTATCTCATCCCTTCCTTCCCTAAAAATTTCCATTTTGTGGGTATCACCACCATTGGAAAATATTACGCATTGACCCCTCATGCTAAAAAATGGATTCAACAATTTCCAGGCCCGTTTTATTTATTAACAACACAGGCAAACATGCCTAGTTTTTTGCGTTTAGCCGCACAGTTTGATCTATACCCCGATGGCACTTGCGGGAGCGTTTCAAGCGACCGCTTACAATTACCCCACCTACGTCATAGCGTTGTGTTGCTTTGTCGAGCTGTAAAAAAATAGACCAATAAAATTGACAATTTTAATTTGACAGCTTAAAATTGTCAGATGTTCATCCCTCGCGATATTACTTCACAACTCATGCAAGAAGATGCCTTTATCCAAGTCATGCTTGGTCCTAGGCAGTGCGGTAAAAGCACCTTATTAGCCTCATTGGCAACGAGCTCACCCCGCCAAGAATTAACGTTTGACGATCTGGCTTTGCGGCAACTTGCCAATCAAGATCCCGCACTATTTTTAGCACAGTTTCCGCCCCCTTTGCTGCTAGACGAGGTGCAATATGCCCCCAATCTTTTCCCTGAAATAAAAAAACAAGTTGATCACCTAAAGCGACAAGCCCTACACGCCACAACACCCTCTAGGCCTATACCGCTATTTCAATTAACCGGCTCTAATCAAATCTTAATGGATAAAAATGTCAAAGAAAGTTTGGCGGGCAGAGCAAGCTATTACTACTTGAACACTTTATCCGTCCATGAAATCTTACAAGCACTCCCAAACACCCCATTAAAAGACATTCTCTTTCAGGGTGGCTGGCCAGCACTCTATAGCGAACAAATAAAGTCTGTTCCTACTTTTTTAAATAACTATATTCGAAGCTATGTTGAAAAAGACATCGTATTAAGTGCAGGCATACAAAAAATACAGGCGTTTCATACCGTCTTAGGATTATTAGCCGCCAGAACAGGCCAATTGCTTGATTACTCAGAAATCGCAAAAGCCTCTGGGGTACGATCTGTCACGATAAAAGAATGGGTTGGCTTATTAGAACGCGCCGATCTTTTAATTAAGCTGCCCCCTTTTCACAGCAACTTAAACAAACGCCTAACCAAAACAGCAAAATATTATTTTCTCGATACGGGGCTCGCAACACGCCTTCAAGGTTGGTCTGAGCCCACACCCTTATTAAATAGCCCCCAGGCAGGACACTTATTTGAAACGCTTGTTCTTGCTGAAATAGTTAAATTTATCCGCAATAAAGGAAAAGACTGGCGGCTCTATTTGTGGCGTACAAAGGAAGGAGAAGAAATTGATTTCTTGCTTGAAACAACTGAAAACCACTTCTATGCTTTCGAAGCAAAACTTAGCATTCAAGGCACGCCCATACAAACAACCCTTCCCCCCAGCTTTAAAAAATATTTCAAATTAACACACCCCTTATGCCTTATTACTTTTGGCGGGCAATCACTGCAACACACACCTTGCCACACTAGCATGCCGTTGAGCGCTCTTTTTAATTTTTTACAGCAGATTACTTAATGGTTATTGATGCTAGCTGTTGCGGCACAAGTTGACTCTGCTGCTGCAGTAAAAGTTGACTCCGCTTCTGCTGCAGAAGAGGATGGTGCAGGAAGAAAAAAAGATCTTTTCAGCGAAGCATGGCCTTTCAGAACCCCACGCAGATCTTCTGCTTGAGCGACTGATAAATGTTTTATAGCCCGAGAGAGCGCCTTATCATCTCGAATAAAACCGACTAACTTCTCTTTTAGCAGAGGATATACCGCTTCAACTTGTGTCGGCGCTAAACTAGAAAGCAAGCTAATCACATTAGCAAAGGTTCTTATAGGGAAAAAAGATTCTTTCAGTAAGACAGCGAGCAAATTTTTTGTCTTAAGGGGTGTTTCAAGAAAAGTTAACACCTGAATTAACATGTCACACGCTGAAAGAGCACGCTTAATGGAAACCTCCTCAAGACAAATGGTATAGTCTTCCTCGCTGTCAAAAAAATAAAGAAAACCACCTATTTCTCCTAAATTATTCGATTGAAAATCCATCCTGTCTAATATTCTTCGGAAATAATAGGGTGGAATATTTAAACCTGAATTTTTATCTCGCACAAAATAGCATCCTCTCTGACACTCCCATAAGCTGATAAAAATAGAAAAGTAATGGCTATAGGCGCGCAACGCCTCTAAAAACAAAGGATCACGCTGTAACAACCCTTCCATCACTTGCCCAACAGCTTCGACAGATAAATCTTGATCCCGACACAAACGAGCAAAAGCAGCTGCGTTAAAAGCCTTCCCTGAAACGACTACCCAATCCTTCAACGCACCACACCGTAATCTATTAAACTCCTCTCGCTCGTCTACACTTACAGACAGCACGACCCCTTCTCTTATATCCAATATACATTTCAGATTGGGTGAAAATAACAACAGATCGCGCGCATCAGGCCACCGCCCATAAACAAGCGAAAACAACTCAAATAACAATTGGTTTGCACTGGATCTCGGATTAACACAATAACTCAGCGCCGTGTTTTCCGTCTTAAGCCAATGCAATTGAAGGAGGGTAGCTAGCGCTCGCCTTAGCACTGTTTCTTTATCACCCTCAGACACCTCATCACCTATCAAAAATGATTCCGAGAAAAGACTTAAGCAATCTTGTAAATCATACCCGGCGCAAATATTTAAAATAGCGTCTCGACTTTCCTTGCACCTGTCTTGAGTCACGCTATCCAAATGAAACTGCGTCAACTCATGTTGGTATTCAATCTTTACTTGCATTAAAACTTTACGTTCTATTATTGTCATTTAAAAAAACCTCGAGCATCATTCACAAAAAATGCCTTCCCTGCCGCCTAATTCATAAAAATAACATTTGAAAATAATTTACTGACCGCTGCATCATGCTGCCAATTCTTCATAAATCGCTTAACATCTTTTCTCTTGGCACGCTGAAAACCATAAAAATAATCGTGCCGTTTCATCGCATCCAAATCAATAAAATAAATCTTATCGTCGGATAATAAAATATTCGTTGCCTTCATATCGCCATGCGTTATATTTTCAGAAAACATCTTGTTTATTGCTGAGGTTATCTTGCGAGCAACCCCTTCCATTTCTTTTTGATCTCTTTTTTTGTCTTTAAAATAATCTTGTGCATGCATACCTGACACAAACTCAGAAATAAAATAAGCTTCTTGTCGAAATGGCCCATATTTACGTTCAACATAAGCAATAGGCGCAGGGGTGTTCACATTCATTTTCTGCAAATCATGAGACATCTGCCAACAACGCTTAGCACGCGAAGGCGCAAAAAGACGCTTCAATCTCACCCACCTATTTAATAAGTTATAGCGCTTCACCACCCACTGTTTGTCACCAATACAAACTAATATAACCGTGGTTGTATCTCCTTTTTTTAAATATTTCACCGCTTTATCATAAAAATAACTTTCAATATTTTGCAAAAAAGCTAACAGATCATCCGTTTCGTCTTTTTTTAAATAAACCACCTTATGATAAGAAAGCTTATGCGTTACTGTTTTTTTATCATCATCATAAATTTTACAATGTAGCTTATTTGCCTTTTTATAAACTTTTTTCCAAAATTTTCTGTCTTTATAAGAAATATTTTTTAATTTTTTTTCTCCACAATAAAATTTTAAAAATCGAAAACAATCACGCATAGAAAGATTAATTTCCATTGCTGAAAATAACAAACCTGACAAATCTTTTAATCGCCAACGCATCGGCACGTTAGATCTGATTTGCGCACGGTGTAAATCTATTAAATAAACGGTAGTGTGCTCATCAATCGTTTGATCTGTTTTAATGATGAAATGGCAAAGATAAAAATCGCGATGGTTGATACCCTGTTCATGCATTTTTTTTGCGATAGACGCCATCTTTTGAATCAAGCATCGCCTTAATTTTATCTTGCTAGGATCCTTTTCCCATTGCTTAAAAAGGGTAGCCAGGTCGATATGTGGCGCTATTTCACGCGTCACTAAAAAAGAACGCTTCGTCGCAGGATTACAGCCCTGTTCTCCCCACGCCACTGCTTCTAAACTAGGAATTTGTAACGCATGCAATTGCTTTAAGGCAGCCCATTCTTGATAGGCACCCAAAACAGGTTTTTTAAAAGAAAGTCCGTTTTTAATGATTTCTGCCCACCCCACAGACTGATGGATTTTTAAAAAATACGGGTGGTCTTCATAATAAAAACGTATTGTTTTTCTATTTTTATGCTGACGAAAAACTTGGCCTGCTTGATTAAAAAAAAATGAAAAGGCTTTTTCTTCATTAGAAAACGCTTTAGACCATGCTGGCGGCAATACCATCATGGGCGGCCTGTCTCAATGAGAGAGACCGCACTGCTCACCATCCCAAACAAATCAATGCCTGACACATAAGCCAACGCATTTTTAGCCCATTTTTTTCGATCTTGTTCGTCTTGAATCGCATGCAACAATAGCTGATTAAGCGCTGATTGTGAAAAAGGAGACGTTAATACACTGCCTGCTTTTGAGCGCTGCACATGATAGGCATAACCACAAATATCTGTAGTTATCACAGGCAAGCCACACGCCAAAGCTTCTAACAATACCTTGCCTGCATTTTCAGTCCGTGCAGGGTGAAAAAATAAATCTGCCGCCATATAAAAACGTGCCACATCGTTGCGAGGCCCTAAAAAAGCAAGGCGATGTGCAATTTTTAATTTATTAGCCATCACACGATAAGACGTTGGATCATCATCCCCCACAATAAAAAACTGCACTCGCTTAATTATCTCAGGCGGCAACGCACCCATAGCCTCTAAGCAACGCGCCAACCCTTTTGTTTTAAAATCAGACGCCACCATTAACAACATGATTTCATTTTTTTTCACAGAAAATTCATCACGCACTTCATTGGCAATCAAACCAGCATCCGGTGTTGCTACGCAATTTTCATCAATACCGGGTGGCAACAGGTGAAAACGAGACGATAACGTACCGTAATAACGCTGAAAATATTGTTTTTCTTTTTCATTTAACACAAGAATTTGGCAAGTTTTATTGTTGTCGAATACTGATTTTTCTAATGCCACATATTGTCGATAACGCGCGGACCAACGATAAAAAAATCCGTGCATGCGACGTGCTTTTTCTTGAAAACACCCATCTGCCGCAAAATAAAAATCAAGCCCTGGCATTTTATTAAAACCAATCACGCAATCAAAAGGCGTTTCAGTTAATTTTTTTTGAAGTTGCTTGCTGTAATATTTCAGTCGTTGATGATTACTCAAGCCTTTTTCTTTTATTTTATTCACATTAAAACCCGCAGGCACCTCTCCTTCCCACCGTGCGGTAAAAACAAAAATATCATGTCCACGCTGCTGACAAGCCTGTGCAATGGCTAAGAAGTCACGCTGCAATCCCCCGAAAGGAAAATAATGATAAAGACAAAATGCCAACCGCATAATAATAATTACCTCATACCATTAAAAAATTTTTTCTTTTTCAAATTCAAACAAAAACTGCTTTGAAGTCGACACTATCGTTTGGTATCGCTCATAATTATTTTTCTTTTTTTCATCAAATATCCCTATCATTTTTTGAATTGACAAAAAAAATAATTTTCTTTTTGCGCGACGTAAATACACTTCAATTACTTTCACCGCTTCAGCAGGGGGATAATTTTTCTTTATAAACAAATAAAGGCCTTTTTGTTTTTTTTGCCATAAATCGGTAGCTGCAGTTTGTTGTTCACTCCCTCCCCCCACGTGATTAACCATCACCAAGGGGTTGTAACCAATTTCATAACCTTGTTTTCGAATCCGCAAACAAAGATCCGCTTCTTCACCATACAAAAAGAAATCTTCATCAAATCCCTTTACCGCTTCAAACACATCGCGACGTATCATCATGCTCGCGCCAATGACCCATGCAATATTACCCGGCAACTTCGCATACGATACCTGGGTGTAACGCTGGCCAGGATAAAATTGCTGAGGAATAGAATAGCCCCCTTTTTTTCTAGCCACTTGCGTACCCGCTAAACCCACCCTGGCTTCTGCTTGCATAAAATCCAGCATTTGTTTTAATGCCATCGTGTCTTGAAAAACCGCATCTGGATTTAATAAAAATAAAAATTTACCGCGCGCTAATAGAGCTGCTTGATTATTCGCACAACCAAAGCCTCTATTTTCTTGATTTGCAATTAACTTTACAGCATCACCATAAGCTGAAATCACCGCCACGCTGTTATCATGACTGGCATTGTCTACAACCATAATTTCTTTTTCGACACCTTGTTGTTCTAGCACTGTGTCGATGCAAGATTGAATTAAATGTGCCGTGTTGTAATTAACAATAATCACTGTGACATCTTTTACTTCACTGCTGTTACATTGCATTATCTTCTCCAACCTAAACTTGCTAATTTTTCTGCAACAATGGAGGGGGTTATTTCTGTAAAACAAGGCGGATCTTTTTCTCTCTTGCCAACCCATGAACAGCGATCTTGAAAACAAGGCGCGCAAGCAAAGTGGCTGCGAACCTGTATTTGATTTTTACCCTCCGCGCCGGTTAACACAGGATCAGTGGGCCCATACAGACTGACCGTCGGCGTTGATAACGCTGCGGCAAGATGCGCAAACCCCGTGTCTATCGCAACAACCGCAACCGCATTTGCTAATAAGTCGGCTATTTCACGCAATGTCATGGTTGGCATCACATGAACCCCAGAAGCAGCCTGACTGATACGTACAGCGCGCGCTTTTTCATGCTCATTTCCCCACAACAACTTCACTTGAAGCCCTTGCTCACTGACTTGTTTAGCCAATGCGCACCAATACATTTCTGGCCAGTGTTTCGTCGGCCACGTCGTCCCATGCAAAAAAATCACATAAGGCGGCGTGCTTGATGGTGCCGTTTTTAAATGAATCCCATAGTCTGCTATGGAAGGCACATAAACATAATTCAATGCAGATGCAAATAATTTTTTCATCCGCGTGATAGCATGTTGATTTTTTTCAATAGAACATCGTTTTTGATAAAACAAACTCGCCAAAGGTTCACGCGCAGATTTAAAATCACCCCCGCAGCGCACACCCCGCGCCCACCATGACATCACCGCACTCTTCAATAACCCTTGTGCGTCAATCACATAATCATACGTATCTTGTAGCTGTGATTTAAATCGCGCTATCTCTTTAAAAAAATCTCGCGAAAAAGGTTTTTTTCTAATACGTCGCCATGGCACTGTAATCACGCGGCGCACCAAAGGATGCCAAGCGGGTATTTCAGCCAGCGCTTCTTCAACCACCCAATCAAACGTCACGTCTGGATAGATTTTTCCTGTCGCTGTTAACGCAGGCAACGTATGTAACACATCGCCCATAGAAGACGTTTTAATGATTAATATTTTCATAAAGTTCATCCACCGCGCTTATCACCCTCTCTGGTGAGAGTTGCTTCATACAATTTAAATGTGTCAGTGGACAGGTTCGTTTAAAACAAGGGCTACACGCTAATTTGAGCGACAAAGTTTTCACGTGCATCCCCCCTGGCGGCGTAAATCCAGGATCGGTCGCACCATACACCGCCACCACGGGACGGTTTAACGCAGCCGCAATATGCATTAAGCCAGAGTCATTACTCACAACCATATCGGCCAAAGATAATATATCCACGGCCTCTGCTAAGCTGGTTTTACCCGCCAAATTAAGGCAGCGCTGCCCTGTCATCGTTTGGATAAGTACTGTTTGTGCTTGATCTTTTTCAGACCCCATTAACCACACTTGCCACCCCAACTGTAATTTGGTTTGTGCCAGCACCGCATAGTGTGCCGCCGGCCATTGTTTTGCAGGGCCAAACTCCGCACCAGGACACAAAATTAAAATGGGGCGCGTCCTCTTCAAATGAAATTTTTCTACTGCTGCCTGCACAGAAGCCTCAGCCACTTTTAAGCATGGACGCGGTAGCGAAGGCAAAACCGCATCAGGGGGGTAAGCTAATGCCGCAAAACGCGACACCATGAGCGGGTAGCGCGCCTTGTCTAAATGACGATAATCATTCAATAAGCCATACCGCATCTCACCTAACCAACCCGTGCGTTGTGGTATTTTCGCAAAAAATGGGATCAGCGCAGATTTAAACGAGTTGGGTAATACGATAGCGTGATCATATTGTTGTTCACGCAACTGACAGCCTAGTTGATATCGTCTTTTTAGTTGAAGTGCGCCATGCCCTAAAGGCATCAGCAAAGCGGTATCTACTTCTGGCATACGATCTAAGAGCGCTTTAGACCAAACGGGCGCCATCACCGCTAAACGCGCAAAGGGAGACTGCTGCTTCAATAATTGAAACAAGGTATGAGCCATGACCATGTCTCCCACCCAAGCAGGGCCGACTATTAATAACTTAGGAGACACTTTGGCACACTTTTGTTGTTAAGTTTGATCAAGGATGTATTCCGCATCACAGTAAGGACACACCACATGGCCTAACTCTGTGATAGGAAGATATACGCGCGGATGCGCATCCCATAGGCGCATATCCGGCATGGGACAACACAATGGCACATCTGCTGCAGTGACCCTATACACTCGCTTGGTGCTGGCAGGCACCTCACCTTCTGCACCCGGCATACCCGGCAATAGCTCGCTCATTTCCATCACCACCACGATAAAATTGGCCAAAAAAAGGTAATTCTACCACCAAAATACGGTTCTTTAAAATGGGAGCAATTGCTACCATAGGTTCGTACATTTTATATGTGTGCATCCACTTTTTACGCTACATTCCCATCCTAAAGAGGTATTTTCATGCCTAAAATAGAAGAACGTTATGCATTGATGACGGGTAAGCAAGGCGCGCCTAGGCTAATTTTGTTAAACGAAATGTGTAACCCTGCCACACTACACTTTATTGAAAACACCCTTGGCTTTGATTTAAAAGGTAAAAAAATATTAGATTTGGGCTGCGGCATTGGTATTTTATCTTGCGAGCTTGCAAAAAGAAGTTTACCGCACGGTGAGGTTGTCGCCGCAGATATCAGCCAAGCACAGTTAGCGGTTGCAGAACAAAACGCGAAAAGCCATGGCTTAATCAACATTGTTTTTAAAAAAATTTCCGCCCATAACATTGACCAATTAGCCACTTCATTTGATTTAATTATTTGTCGGTTTGTATTAGCGCATCTTCAATCTGTCGATGATGTGATTGCGAAAGTACGCACATTAATGCACAACAACAGTGTCTTTGTCTGTGAAGAGCCTAATAGCGTAGAAAGCTTATATTGCGATCCCTCCGACCCTGTTTTTGACACATTTAAACGCGGCGTCTTTAAACAAGTTGAGGCAAGTCACGCCAACTTCTCCATCGGTAAAAGCTTGCACACGCTTTTTGCCCAACAAGGATTAAGCACTCTTTCATCCCACAAGACCCAAGCCAGCCTGAACACATCCAGACTAAAACAGCAATTATGGCAAGGCGCTGTTGAGCTAAGACAGCTTCTTATCGACAGTGGCTTTGCCTCAGCTTCTGAATTTGACGCCCTCATTGCCCAACTCAAACAGTTTGCAGATACCTCTCATGCAAAAATAGGTTATTTAGAGTGCACACAAATCGCAGGCGGCATCAATCAATGCGCCCCCTAAGTAACCCCCTTCAAAACTTGACCTGACCCAGTCAGCTCCGTAAGATGCGGCAGATGAAGACTGCAGAAACAACCCTTCAATACCCCCCCATGAGAAGGTACTTGGCGCTATTGACACTGCTCTGTTTTATAACAGCCTGCACTGCGTCAGACCCCTCTAACCAGCGGCAAGTGCATCGCACTGACCCTAAAAGCGCCGTATTACCCAAAACCACTATCACACCGCTCTCTAAGCGCCTCCACTCGTCTTATAACGGAGGCGTGCTCTCTCTAAATGACATGGCTTACGCCACGGGTAACCTCTGGGATCGCCTCCCAGAAGGGTTTCAAATTCCTGATGAAAGCGACAACCCTGCTGTGCAATCTCAAATCAGATGGTTTTTAAAGCACCAACAATATTTAGACCGCACAGCCCGGCGAGCCGCGCCTTATATTTACTATATTTATGACCAAGTTCAGCAGCGACAATTGCCTACCGAACTTGTCTTGCTCCCCATTAATGAAAGCGCTTATAACCCTTTCGCCACCTCCGTGGCAGGCGCAGGGGGTATTTGGCAAATGACCCACAGCACTGCCTCTCAATATAAAGTAAAACAAAATTGGTGGTATGACGGTAAGCGCGATGTCTACACTTCCACACGGGCTGCGTTAGACCACCTCACTTATTTACAAAACTTTTTTAACGGTGACTGGCTGTTAGTGTTAGCAGCTTACAATTGCGGGGAAGGCACGGTTCAACGCGCTATCCGCCGCAATGCCGCCCAAGGCAAACCCACTGACTTTTGGTCGCTGTCTTTGCCTGAAGAAACCCGTGCCTATGTTCCCCGCTTATTAGCGCTGGCCGCCATTATTCGTGAAAGGCAAGGCTATAATCTTTCGTTGCCCCCCATCGAAGATCAACCTTATTTAGCACAAGTGGATGTAGACACCCCTGTCAGTTTGATTGATGCCGCCAAGTTAGCAGACATGCGCTTAGAAGAGCTCAAACAATTAAATCCTGCTCATAAATATTCAGGCAAGGTGCCTTTGGGCCCTTATAAGCTCGTATTGCCGATTGATCGTGTCGATATTTTTAAATCGAATGTCTCTGGGTATCAACCACAGGGGCATCGTTTTGTCGAAGATGAAACGCCGAATTATGAAGAACGCACCCCCCTTGCCCCTGCAGGTATCGCTCGGTCCACCCCCCCACAACAAGGGCAAGCCATTACCCGCTTAGTCAAGCGGGGGGACAGCCTTCAAACCATTGCCAAGCTTTATAAGGTCTCGCCTACAGACATCCTCCGCTGGAATCACCTGGCCTCTAGCCATTTGAAACCTGGCACACGGTTGGTGGTTGGCTATATGGATAATGACACCACAACACAAGCCCCGCACCGCAGAAAAAAATTCGTCAGAACAGCACCTCTACCACCACAGCCTAGAAAAATTGCCTATTACACAGTGCATCGCGGTGATACCGTTGCAAAAGTCGCCAAACGCCATCAGATCAGTGTTTCTTCGCTACAAGTATGGAACCACCTGGGGCGCAACCAAAAGATTCAACCGGGCCAGCAACTGATTATCCGACGCGGGTAACTCATTTTATGAATACACAACGCCAGCAGGATACTCAACGCATTATCTTATTAGGTGCCATCAGCAATATTTTGTTGGCTATCGTTAAAATTTATGGTGGCCTGTATGGGCATTCACAAGCGCTCATGGCAGACGGTTTACATTCCCTTGCTGATCTTGTTACAGACTTTGTGGTGTTGTTTGCCACACGTTTTTCCGCGCAAAAAGCCAATGTCAAATATCCTTATGGTTATGCGCGCATTGAAACCCTTGCAACCGCAGTATTAGCTTTGCTCTTACTCATCACCGGTTTAGGCATTATTTATGATGCAGGCAAATCGCTGTTTTACACACACACCCCTTCACCCCCTGCTGTATTTGTCTTGGTCATTGCCATTGCTGCTTTGATATTAAAAGAAATTTTATTTCGTTATACCCGCCTGTTTGCTAAAAAATTCCAATCCCCTTTGCTACAAGCCAACGCCTGGCATCACCGTAGCGATGCGGCTTCTTCGCTGATTGTGTTAGTGGGTATCATCGGCTCCCTATTAGGTTTTTTGCATTTAGACGCCCTGGCCTCCATTGTTGTCGCTGTGATGATCATCAAAATGGGCTGGTCACTGACCTCTGACTCTGTCAAAGAATTAATTGACGTGGGCTTGGATCCTTTAACACTGCAAGCGATTCAGCAAAGCACCCTGGCCGCCTATGGCGTACGCGCAATCCATCAATTGCGCACGCGCTCAATGGGCGGCCAAATTTTTTTAGATATGCACCTGCTGGTTTCGCCTCACCTCACCGTTTCTGAAGGCCACTATATTGCAGCAAAAGTTCATCGCGAACTCATGCGCACTATCCCCAATTTGGCAGATGTCACAATTCACGTTGATCCAGAAAATGACGAAGAAGATGAAAATAAAGATGGCACCAACGTATTAAATTTGCCGCCGCGCGATAAATTGTTTTCTGTATTACATGCACGATGGGGTAATCTCATCCCACAAGAAACTTTCAAAAAAATCCGCCTTGATTACTTGGCTGGTAAAATTTCTATTACCCTGCCTATCCCTGCCAGCCATTTTCATGATCTTGCTGCCGGCCATGCCCTGCTGGCCACACTCAAAAGCAAACTGGGACAACTAGACTATCTCAACAAAATTGTGGTGGAGATCGAGATTGAGTCCTAGTCATTAAGGATATCTATATGTATCCACATTGAATGTTTTAGAATATATATATATAATCAAATTAAACCCGTTTTGACTCCCCCTATAAACTCCCATGAAAAAAACATTCCTTGTGGTTCAACAGCTTAGCCAACAGCTCAAGCCCTGGCACACTTTGCCGACCCGCCCGCGCACAGGTTGGATAAGAACCCTGCGAAAAGCCTTAGGGATGACAACACAACAATTAGCCCAGCGGCTAGGCGTAAATCGCTCAAGGGTTGTAAAAATAGAACGAGATGAAGTTGATGAAGCCTTAACGTTACATACCCTGAAAAAAACAGCCGCCGCTTTAAATTGCAAGTTAGTTTACGCATTAGTCCCTAACGCACCCCTTCCCCAACTATTAGCGCAACAAGCTGAAAAAATTGCCCGCAAACAAGCCATGAAAATTGACCACTCCATGACTTTAGAAAATCAACAAACCACCCCTCAAGCGCTGCAAACACAAATCAATTTTCTCAAAGATCAGCTACTCCACGGAAATTTAAAACATTTGTGGGAAGAAGATTAAATGAATTTCTGCTACCCACAAGGCGCCACACCATTAGACCAAGATGAGGTAGATGGCTTAATCCCAACACACATCCACACGCAACCACAACTCAACGAATGGGAGCAAAACAATATTGCAGAAGCTTACCAATGGCTTATGCATAAACCACCAAAATTAGAAACAATACTCACCATCGAGTTCATAAAAACCCTTCACAAAAAAATGCTAGGGAAAACCTGGCGGTGGGCAGGGAAATTTCGAAAGTCCAATAAAAATATTGGTGTTGATTGGGAAATAATTTACCCGTCACTTGTCCTGTTATTGGATGATATCCTCTACCAACAAAAACACGGCGTTTATTCACCTGATGAAATTGCTACGCACTTACATCATAGGCTTGTTGCCACCCACCCCTTCTCAAATGGAAATGGCCGTCACGCCAGACTATTTACAGATACATTTCTAGCTGCACTCAAAATACAAAACTTTAGCTGGGGAAAACTAAATCTCACCGCACCTAGTAAAACTCGGGAAAAATACATCAAAGCACTTCGCAAAGCTGATAAGCATGATTACACCGACTTAATACAGTTCGTACGAAGTTAAGTTGCTCAAGGAAAAAAATGAAACCCTTTTTAAAATGGGCGGGGAACAAATACCGCTTATTAGAAAAAATAAAAAAGGCATTACCACCAGGCAACCGATTGATAGAACCCTTCGTCGGTTCAGGCGCTTTGTTTTTAAATAGTGATTACCCGCGCTATTTACTTGCCGATCACAATGCCGATCTGATTAATACTTTTCACCATTTAAAAACAGAAGGGGGATCTTTTATTGCTTATTGCAACACTTTTTTTTCACAAGACAATAATCAAGCCGACAAGTTTTATGACTATCGAAATTTATTTAATACCACCCTTGATACGCGTTTAAAATCCGCATTATTTATTTATTTAAACAAACATTGTTTTAATGGCTTATGTCGCTACAATCAAAAAAAACTTTTTAACACGCCCTTTGGGCGTTATAAAAAACCTTATTTCCCAGAAAAAGAAATGTGGTTTTTTCATCAACGTGCCGCAAAAGCCACTTTCCAACACAACGATTTTCTCAGCGCCATGACAAAAGCCACGCCCGGCGACGTTGTTTATTGTGATCCACCTTACGCGCCATTAACTAAAACTGCCAATTTTACACACTATTACGCAGATGCCTTTACTTCAACACAACAAAGACAACTGGCAGAAAAGGCAAAACAGCTGGCCAATCAAGGCATTCCCGTCATCATTTCTAATCATTACACGGATTTTATTTTAGAAATTTATCAACACGCAGAAATACAATTATTGGACGTGCAGCGCAATATCAGCTGCCATGGTGCACAGCGTAAAAAAGTAAAAGAGGTCATCGCTGTTTTCGCGTCTAACTAACCCCTAACTAACCCCGTGGGTTGCTAAGAAATTGTCAAAATAAACAACTTGATCTATAATTCCAGCAAGTGTCAATTTTGTTACTTATAGGACTTATGGATATCTCCCATAAAATGCAAGTAGAACTGTTTCATCTTATTTTCTTGAGGCTATTCAACAACCAAGTTGCTTTGAACTTGTATGCAATTAAAGGTGGATGCAACCTTCGTTTTTTCTTCAATAGTATTCGCTACTCAGAAGACTTAGATATCGATGTTCACGCTATCCAGAAAAACACACTGAAAAATAAAGTCAGTAAGATTTTATCAACACCGACCCTACTCAAACTAACCCAGGGATATGGGATTAATAAAATAGAATTTTCAACACCAAAACAAACTCAAACCACTCAACGCTGGAAGATCCAACTCCTTACCCAGCAATCTCAGATGCCATTACATACTAAAATTGAATTCTCAAGAAGGCATGAACAGTTTAATAGTGAGCTTAGCGATCTCTCAAGAGCCCTTTGTCAACTCTATAAATTGCCACCTACCAGGTTGTCTCACTATGGCATTCACGAAGCCATCACACAAAAAATTCTTGCTTTGGCGAACCGATCATTCACTCAATCTCGCGACATTTTCGATCTTTATCTTCTTCTCCATATTGAGGAAGTTACCAAAACAACTATCCCTATTGACACCTTGGATAAGGCAATCAATGCGACCAAGTCAATCGGTTTTTCAGATTATAAATCACAAGTTGTGAGTTTTCTTGAACCAAACGAACAAGCTATTTACGATGATAAAAACTATTGGCAAACTCTCTCAACCCAAGTAATTACCTATCTAATGAGGTTAAAGAATGCATCTTCTTGACGCCTATCAGATACTAAAAAAATTGGAACCTACTTTCTCAACTAAAGAAGCGGTTGAAACACTGCGTGTTTCAAAAAACAATGCTTCTTTAATTTTATCTCGTCTTGAAAAAAAACATACTATTGTACGTCTTTCACGCGGTCATTGGGCCTACTCAAATTCAATCGATCCTCTATTATTACCCGCCGCACTCACATACCCCATGATGGCTTATATTTCTTTATATTCAGCGTTATATTTCCACGGAATGATTGAACAAATCCCAAGTACTATTTTCGCTATAACAAATGGAAAAACGAAATTGTTCAAAACACCCCTTGCAACCATCTCCATTCACAGCATTAATAGTTATTTATTTACAGGCTATAAATCGATGGGGGATCACTCTATATTGTTAGCTACACCCGAAAAATGCTTGTTCGATACCCTATATCTTATACCCGCCAAATCAAATAAGTTTAAACGATTAACTGAGATTGAACTTCCAGAAAAATTTAATTTTAAACTTTTTAACACCTGGCTAAAACTAGTCAAAAATGAAAGCAGAAAATCCAGCATCATTAATCATCTCAAACTTCTTAATATTAATTTGCTGTAACCACCTTTCATTTATGCCGTAGGGGTCGAGCTGTTACTGGGCCGCGAATGAAGCAGCAGGTCGTTGCAGTTGCACATTGAACAGTGTTTTTAACCTTTCAAAATCTTGTTCTGTAAGGCTCATACTTTCACCGTACCCAGGATACTCAACAGAAAGGCTGTTGTCGTATTGGCGCAAGCACGAACAGAAATACTGCATTACATCTCCTCTTCCGACGGTTGTAATACTTATGCGCCCAGGCACCGTGGTCGTTGACATGTGAAGGATATAGCCATAAACATCTGCGTCAAGATTCATCTTAGCCAAAATTTCTTTCGCTGCTGCAAGAACACATTCATCCACAGGCCGTATCACTACTGAAGCAGGGGGAAGCGAAGGCATAAAAAAGGTCGCTGACCCTCCGCCACTGTATAGCGGTGTCGCCACGGATACTGTCGCCGCAGATGCCGCCACAGATACTGTCGCCCCCTCGACAGCCTCCGCCTCCTCCTTTGCTCTAAGCCGAGCCAACCGCGACCCTAACTCAGCCCACTCAGCACAGACCACCACAAGTTCTATCTCTGCACTCGGACCCACATCAGCAAATAGAACAATGCTATCACCTCTATTCATTCTGGGCTTCCCCAGGGGGGTATCTAAGCAATATCCCCCATTCCCCTGGCCGAGCGCAGCCTCACCCACATGCCCATAAATCGTTGGTACATAAAAACCCTCCTCGTTGTTCAGGGTGTACATCAAGCGCACCACGGCGAGTAGACCCTTCTCTACTACAGAAAACGCTGCCTCTATGGGAATATTACCGAGACGCTGAGCATATAACTCAATGCCCCTAGAAAGGTCTTCGAAAAACCTACCTGCTTGTGCTTCGTCGGAAAGGATCGTTTGAAACAACGGATTAATCTCAGCAAGTCGTTCTAGAGATAATGAAGTGCTAGCGGCGCGATCGTCACCACTGAAAAAATAAGGCATAAGATGCGATAAGGTTGGTGCACCGTTGGGTGCATGCATATAAAGATAAGATCCCTCAACAAATACCAAGCCCAAACAAGACAGATAAACAGTAACCAGTCGGTCAAGCTCATCAAAGGTGACAAGGCCATCTTCCAGCGCCAACGCTAAATATAAACGGGACCTATCCTGCAAAGACGCTGCCGTGCCTAGGCGAGGTGTTTTTAAAATTCTAATCTTTGCCTTCTCATCTTTCTCGTTTTTTGCACGAAAATAAGGGATGAAGAAGTTAACGTCATGGTTCGATAAGCATATTTGCACTGAAATACCCTGTTTTTTAAGGCAATCCACCACAATCAATATGAGCAAATCATTGAGGCCTCTATCAGCTAAAGCATCGCCTAACAAACGCACCCGCTTGCTAGGATTCCATTTTGCCTCGGCCAAGACACGCTTAAAGGTATCCAAACTTGCTTGAGTGAGAGCATGCCCTCTCTGCCTGAGCTTTTCATCCATCCCACCCCAAGCCGCATTGTTATATTCTTCTTCTGTTATATCCGACGGCGGCGTATCTAAGACTTTCGTATCATGAAAATCTTTATAGTATACCCGCGCCAGCATTTCATACTGAGCAACCGTCAGCGCCAGTACCCCTTCTTGGACCAAGATGAAAATAATTTTCATCGCATTGCCATGCAGATCAGGTATCGTGACTGACTGACTGGACCCCACTTTAGCGTCATCACTCGAGATAAATTGCGCAGCGGGATGATAATGCAGTATGACACCTTTCCTGACAGCTATTTTTGGCATGCGTTAATCCTCTCTGGCTTGTTATTAAACAACGGCATTCTACTTTCACGCAAAATTATAAAGAAATTCTTTAAGGTTGCAAAAAAATATCTCAACGATGGATCGTGGTGATGTCTATTGGGTAGACCTTACTCCTGAGGACCAACCCAAACTTTCGAACAAGCCCCCGGCGCTTCACGCACCAATCTTGGCACCAAATAGCCTGGTAATTTCGCTAACAACGCCTGCCAAAGGTGTTTGGCTTTTTCTGATGACACTTCAAAATGATGCACGCCACTGACTTTGTCTAACAAATGCAAATAATAAGGCAAGACATTGGCTTGAAATAATTTTCTACTCAGCGCAGCCAACACATCTGCATCATCATTCACCCCTTTTAACAAAACAGATTGATTCAACACCACTACTTTTGATTGAAGTAATTTTTGTAAAGCCTGCACCACTGTTTCATCTATTTCTTGCGGATGATTACAATGAATCACCATCACCACTTTTAATCGAGATGCAAAAAGCAGGTCACATAAAGCAGGCGTAACACGATCAGGCAACACCACTGGCAAACGTGAATGAATGCGCACACAGTTTAATTGCGGCAATGCCTCTAACTGCTGCAACCATTGCTGCAAGCCGTTATCATTCATCACCAATGGATCACCGCCACTTAAAATCACTTCCTCTATCAACGGATGCTGCCGAATATAATCCAAAATTTTTTCATCTATCGCTGCTGAAACGATATTCTCTTCATAAGGAAAATAACGACGAAAACAATAGCGACAATGAATCGCGCAAGCATGGGTTGGCATCAACAACACACGACTTTGATATTTGTGAATTAAACCAGGCAATGGATTGTGTTGCTTTTCTTGTAAAGGGTCTTGACTAAACCCTGAAATTGAAACAGATTCTTCTTTTAGGGGGAGCACTTGTCGAAGCAATGGATCAGCCACATCTCCTTGCTTCATTCTGTTAACAAAACACTTCGGCACACGCAGCTTAAAAGGAAACTGCCCAACATTCTCTAAATAAGCCTTATCAATGGCAAGCGCTGCCAACAACGCAGCCGGATCAGCAATGCCTTCTGCAAGTTGTTTTTGCCAAGATTTAGAAACATGCATAAAAATGATTTTATTATTCAAAATGGAGCGCTGTTTATAAAAGAACAGCCTTTGTCTGTCAAGAAAGAACGGAGTCGCTCATGTCAAATAAGATAGAAAAACTCATTACAGATCATCATATTGAATTTATTGATCTACGATTTACAGACACCCATGGCAAAGAACAACACGCCTCCGTCCCCGTGAGTTTTGCTGAAACCGTGTTAACGGAAGGCAAAATGTTTGATGGCTCCTCCATCGCGGGTTGGCGGAAGGTCCATCAATCTGACATGTTGTTAATGCCTGATGTCCAAACTGCCGTGCTGGATCCCTTTTGCAAATATCCCACACTCCTTTTACGCTGCGATGTTATTGATCCCCTCACCAACCAACCTTATCAACGCGACCCGCGCGCTATCGCGCAAAAAGCAGAACATTATTTAAAATCGCATGGCTTGGCAGATGCCTGTTGGGTAGGCCCTGAGCCTGAGTTTTTTATTTTTGATGATATCCGTTGGAATATCGACATCCACTCTGCTGCTTACTTTATTGATTCGCGTGAAGCCGCTTGGAACTCTGACACCGTGTTTGACACGGGCAATATGGGTCATCGACCTGGCGTAAAAGGTGGTTATTTTCCTGTGCCACCGGTTGATTCTTCACAAGATATTCGCAGTGAAATGTGCAACTACTTAACCCAATTGGGCCTTATCGTAGAAACACACCATCATGAAGTCGCTACCGCTAACCAAAATGAGATTTCTACCCGCTGCAACACCTTAGTAAAAAAAGCAGATGAAATGCAGTTGTTAAAATATGTTGTACACAATGTCGCGCATCGCCACGGCAAAACCGCTACGTTTATGCCAAAACCCCTCGTAGGAGACAATGGCAATGGCATGCATTGCCATCTTTCTTTATCAAAAGAAGGTAAAAATTTATTTGCAGGAAGTGACTATGCGTCTCTTTCAAAAACGGCGTTATATTTCATTGGCGGCATCATTACACACAGTCGCGCATTAAATGCTTTCACCAACGCAACCACCAACAGCTACAAGCGTTTAGTGCCTGGCTTTGAAGCCCCTGTGATGTTAGCTTATTCTTCTTGCAATCGCTCTGCAGCAATACGCATTCCACACACACAAAGCGAACAAGGTCGCCGCATTGAAGTGCGCTTTCCTGATCCTGCTGCCAACCCTTATCTGGCTTTTTCCGCCTTATTAATGGCCGGATTAGACGGCATTGAAAAACAAATGAATCCAGGCAGCCCACTCGATTTTGATCTTTACGAACATCAAGAAAAAGGCGCGAATGATATTCCCACCGTGTCACATAGTTTGGAAATGGCGCTTGAAGCACTCCAACAAGACACCGCTTTCTTACTAAAAGGCCACGTGTTTACAGAAGATTTTATTCAAAGTTATATCACTTTGAAAAATACAGAAATAACAAAGTTACGCATGACAACACATCCCGTTGAATTTGAGTTGTATTACAGTCTATAGTGATTAACTGATTAAAATTTTAATTATCTAAATATGTTGGGCAGGCCTTATGCCTGCCCGTGGGCACAACCACAAAGGCTCCCACGAAAGAAAATTCAAAACAGATCCTTTTTTTTCATTTTAAATTAAGGTTCCAAAGGTAGACTAAACCGAAAGATTTTCTTTTATCATCGATGATTGAAGAGGTGAACATGGGACGTGGGAACCAGTATCAACCGCTACCTGACAAGGAAAAAAAGCCAATCTCTCTTGTTCGCCCCAAAGGGCAGCACGAATCTTTTACTAGCACGCTTTTACGCAATAATGCCTCCACCTCAGGCTGGCTTGACACGTTTAATACTTCCTTTTCAGCCGCTACACAAATGCTGTCAAAAACCGCTGGCGCAACAGACAGCAACGCCTCATTAACCAACAATGTAAACAACTTCGCCACCCAAATTGGGCTGGTGGGCGCCTGGGGATTTTTCTTTAACAACCTCTTTTATTTTCTACGTATTGCTCTTACAGGCAAAGGCAAACAAAACCGGGCTGGCAAGATTGCCTATAGCATTTTGGGCATTTGCGCCCCTTTAATCGTTGGCAATAGCTTCGGGGTGCTCATCAGCACAGTGGGCTTTACAGCCGTATTGGCCTCCGCAGGCTTTACAATGGCTCTCCTCGCCTTACCCTGGATTTATGTGGTGCTCAACCTAGCGATTATCTTACGAAACAGCGTCCGCTTATACCGCACCCACCAAGGCTTGGATCCTTCTGAATTACTCAAACAAAAAATAGACAAGTTAAGATTCGCAAAAGACGACAACGTAGAAGTAAGAAAAGTACGGTTTGATATTGAAAAATCCGTGTTAGAGCTGTTCCTACAGGATGAATTCAAGACACTAGACGGCATCACAAAAGAAAGAATAGAAAAAAATGCTTTCTTCAAAAAATACAAAGATAAACCACTCCAAGATAACGAAGATTTTCTTAAAACGATCAGACAGAAGTTACAAGGCAAACCCTATACTCCCGAGGCCTTTCAAGCTCTGCTGAAAGACGCTGATGACGCGTTTAAAGATTTCGTCAAACGCTACGCCGTTAGCTTGTTCAAAGCGCAGCAAGACAAATACGAGGGACGCAAAAAATCTTTCATTCTCAGCACCTTGCTCTGTAGCATCTTTATCGCCATGTGCGTATTCAGTTTCTTGGTTACCTTGGCCGCTGTCGCACCCGCTGCTTTCCCCGCCTTAGTCGCTGCGGCAGCGGCTTTTAAATTAACCGGTGCAGGCTTAGGCTTGGGCGTGTTTTTCTGCATGAGTGCTTTTTCTTTCTTATCTATTAAAGGCACCATCAGCACTTACCAAGCTTGGCAAAAGAAATTTGAAGCACATCAACATGATGAAGACTGGAAGGCATTAAAACAGGCTGAAAGCGCTTCTATGGGTTTACGCATCAGCGGCACCGCGCTCTTTTTGGCAAGCTCCTTATTAATTGCTACCGCTGTTTTGCCCTTTGTCAATTTGATGATATTAGGCATTATCGGCGCCGCGTTAGCCGGGGCAGGCATTGCTTTATTCGTGGCGGGTGCAGCCACACTACATCACGCACGTGAAAAAGAAAGGGCTATTTTTGCTAAAGAAGACGAAGAAGATGCCACTGCAGCGCCTCAGCCACCCCCCAGCAGCGTCTCTACGGCCTTGAGCCAAACAGCAACAGCGCAGCCCACCACACCCGCTCATCCCCCTTCGCCACTGCCTCTTGGTGGCGGCAGCAGCAACTCCGACGTCCTGAATTCTTTTCTGCATGGAAAAAATGGTAGTCATAGCAACTGCAGCAGTCGATCTAGTAGCCCCACAGCGAACCGTCACAGGAGGCATCACAGCAGCCCCTCTTAATATCCCCCTCCTACACTTGAAATAGGCTCATTATTTTTCAGGTGGCAGGCATGCCCAGCAACTATGGCGGCTTTTTTTCTCGGCCGCACCCCCCCAACAAAACACCCAAAAAAAACGACTTACGAGACGTAGCATCCGGGGCGGGGAACGTTCAAACCCTCATTGACAGGGTCGGCAATATCGGCCCACATTCCACGGGGGTGGTTGACAGCGTTGCAGGCGCAGCACATATCCCTCGCGCAGATGCCGACAGAACCTCTGCCAATATTTGGTTTATCGGCGATCCTTTATTAACATTTGTCAGCGTTGCCTTGTATGGCGCTTACATTGCACAAGCCAAAGGCAAACAAAATCGGATTGGCAAGCTTTTATATGCTTTCTTAGGCTTAACCACACTCACCTTGGCTGCAACAGCGCTGGGTGTTTTAGCCGCCTTAGGCTTTACTTTTGCCCTGATCGCCTCACCCTTCGTCGCCATTGCACTGGCCACCACCTCTTTTGCCCGCACCGTACAAAAATGGTGGCGCGCCAAAAACGGCATCCAACCACAGGATTTATTAGCACAAAAAGAAGAAAAACGAGCATTAGCAGAAAAAGCAAACGCACAAGATCGAGTAAAACGTTTTATGATAGAAGCTGAAACGCTCCACTACTTTCTCATGCGTCACCAACAAGAACACCACACAAAGGCAACACGAGAAGACCCCGCATTTCAACAAAAACTGAAAAGCTATTTAAAAATAAGCGAAGAGGAGAGAAAAAAACAACTTTCAACGCTAAAAAACTTTGTAAAATCAGACTTTGAAGAAGACTACCCACGCTTTTATCGATGGCTAGCAGAACAGAGAGAAATTAACGACGCCGCTAGTCGTGATCCCCGATTTAAACAAGCAGACAAGCTTGTGCAAGGACAAGCGCTCGCATTAACCGCCAAGCAACAAGAGAAATATGCATGGCGTACACGCTTGTTGATCATCCTCGGCATATTAACCATCGCCGCTATTATGGCTTCTCTGATGGCCGCATTACCTTTTTTCACGCCGGTTGCCTTGGTTGCCACATTTAAACTCATCGGCGCCGTGGCCGGCGCCACCGTCATTGCCACGTCTGCTGCAGCAGGCGGTATCGCAAGCTATATCAACTACAAACAATACAAATCTTTCGCAGCAGAACACAAAAACAACCCTCAACTCGTTGCCGATTTAAAACTAGGCATGAGTTTACAAATCGCTGGCACCGCGCTGTTTATTGTCAGCTCCATATTATTTGCTACCGCATTTCTGCCTTTTGTTAATTTAGCCGTGTTGGCTATCGTTGGCAGCGCTGTGTTGGCTGCAGGCATCGGCGTATTAATTGGCGGCACAGCGCAAACTTATAAAACAAGAAGGCGCGCTGCAACAGAACAAGCGCAAACAGCAGAAGAAACTGACTTTCGTCCCGCGCCCCCAGACGTTCAACCGGCATCTGCACCTGTTGCAGCACCCGCACCCGCACCAACTACATCGTTTGAAAACCGCTTAGATCAGACGCTCAAGGACATTTATCACCCACCAAACTCTCCTGGCGGCGGCGGTGGATCACCTCCACCCACCCCTCGAGGTGATAACGATGGTACCGATGAAAGAAGTTCTTCTAGCTTGCAATCGAATCGAAGACAATCACATTGATTGCTCACTGCAACTCCACTAACAACGCCTTGATAAACACCAACCGTTGTTCACCCGACAAAGTTTCATAAGAAAACTTCACACGACTTGGACCTTCAAAATAAAATCGACCTTGGCTACTGTTTATTTTTAAAATTAATTTATCGATATTGATCTGGGGCTTTTCAGTAAATTCAATGCGCCCCCCTTTTGGATAAACTTCTATTTTTTGAATGCCCATTTTCATGGCCATTAATTTAAGCAAAGCTATTTCAAATAAATTTTTAGTGGCCACCGGCAACAAACCAAAACGATCAATGAATTCTATTTGTAAGGCTTTTAAAGCTAATTCACTCGTGGCGCTGGCAATACGCTTATACAAAATTAAACGACCATTCACATCCGGCACATAAGTTTCCGGCAATATCGCAGGTATTTGCAAATCGACTTCTACTTGCTTTTCTTCTTCCAAGCTTGCTGTCAACGCCTTCCCTGCTTTCAGTGCGGTCACCGCTTTATCTAACAACTCCATATAAAGCGAAAATCCGATGGCGGCCATATTGCCGCTTTGCTCTTCTCCTAATAATTCACCTGCACCACGAATTTCTAAGTCATGCGTGGCCAGCGTAAACCCTGCGCCCAGATCTTCTAAACTTGCAATGGCATCTAATCTTTTTTTTGCATCCGGCGTAATCCCTTTAAAAGAAGACACTAACAAATAAGCATACGCTTGGTGGTGAGAACGCCCTACCCGCCCACGCAACTGATGTAATTGCGCCAATCCAAATTTATTGGCTTCTTCCATGATAATGGTATTCGCTGTTGGAATATCAATCCCTGTTTCAATGATGGTGGTGCACACTAACACATTAAAACGACGGTGATAAAAATCAGACATCACTTTTTCAAGTTGACGCTCGTGCATTTGACCATGCGCCAACCCCATCAACGCTTCCGGCACTAATTTTTGTAACGCTGTCAACGTGGGTTCGATGGTTTCTACTTTATTATGTAAAAAATAAACTTGCCCACCACGATAAATTTCACGCAAAATCGCTTCTCGAATTAAAGCGCTATTTTTTTCTCGCACAAATGTTTTAATCGATAACCTTTTTGCAGGGGGTGTCGCAATAATGGATAAATCACGAATCCCTGACAGCGACATATTTAATGTGCGCGGAATCGGTGTGGCCGTCAGGGTTAATATATCCACTTCTGCGCGTAATTTTTTTAATTTATCTTTTTGCTGCACACCGAAACGATGCTCTTCATCAATAATCACCAATCCTAAATTTTTAAACTGTATATCTTTTTGAAGTAGTCGATGCGTGCCAATCAAAATATCCACTTTACCTTCAGACACTTTTTCTAAGCTACTGTCTTGTTGTTTTGAAGATCGAAAACGCGACAACACATCTATCTGAACAGGCCATTGCGCAAAGCGAGATTGAAATGTTTCATAATGTTGTTGCGCCAACAAAGTCGTTGGCACCAATATCGCAACTTGTTTTTGACTCTGCACCGCTAAAAACGCAGCACGCATGGCTATTTCTGTTTTACCAAACCCCACATCACCACACACTAAGCGATCCATCTTGCGATCAGAGGTCATGTCTTCTAACACACTGGCAATCGCTTTTTCTTGATCTTCTGTTTCTTCAAACGGGAAGGCAGCAGCAAACGCCTCATAGTCTGCCGCAGGATGCGTAAACTCATAACCCTTGTTCGCTGCACGCATTGCATAAACTTGCAGTAATTCTGCTGCCACATCACAAATTTGTTCTTTGGCTTTTCGCTTGGCTTTTTGCCACTGATCTGTGCCTAAACGATGTAACGGCGCATGATCCGCATCTAATCCACTGTAACGACTGATCAAGTTAAGGGAAGAAACAGGCACATATAATTTGTCACCCCCTTCATATTCTAAACTTAAAAATTCTGATTCAATGCCATTCACCAACAACGTTTGCAAACCCACATAACGGCCCACACCATGTTGCAAATGCACCACCGGTGCACCTACACGCAATTCAGATAAATGACGAATGATGGCATCTGCATCTACCTGACTGCCTTTCACACGCTTTTGTTTAATTGCAGGCTGGCCTAATAAATAAGCTTCAGATACCACTAAAATATCAGGCGATTTCAACCAAAACCCTTGATCAAAAGGCGCTGTGATAATTGCAAAACGATTTTCAGTTTTTAAAAAATCAGCCCACGATGACACCAAATCCGCATCAATACCCAATGAAGACAACGCCTCGTGAAATATCGTTGTACGCCCTTTTGTTTCTGCACAAAATAAAATACGCGCGGGATATTCTTGAATAAAAGAAAGTAATCGCTGCCAGGGTTGAACAAGGCGCGGATCAACGGTCAAATCAGGCAAGGCTTGTGTTTGAAAAGCATCGGCTTGTGGCTTTTCTTTTCCAGCCTCCAACAAAATCACATCAGGAAATTGATTAATACGCTCAAACACTTCTTCTACTGGCACAAAGATAGTTTTAGGCGTCAAAATAGGGCGCGTCACATCATGGCACAACTGATCATGACGCGTTTTGATTTCTCGCCAAAACTGTTCTGCTAACACATTTATTTTTTCTGAATAAACAACCACGCTATTTTGAGAAAAATAATCAAACAAAGTGTGATTATTTTCAAAAAATAAAGTAGCGTAATATTCAATCCCTGCCGGTGTTAATCCTTGGCTGATGTCTTGATATACCGGCATTGTCAGCGGATTACCTTCAAAAGCTGTTCGCCAATTTTTACGAAATAATGCAATGGCTTTTTCATCAAATGGAAATTCATGCGCAGGCAAAATATCAATTGCTTCAACTTGTGTTAGAGAACGTTGCGTTTCAGGATCAAAAATGCGAATTGAATCCACTTCATTATCAAAAAGATCAATCCGATAAGGCACGCTGCTTCCCATCGGAAACAAATCAAATAAAGATCCTCGCACAGAAAACTCACCATGCTGATACACTTGATCGACACAACGATAACCCGTCTGCTCCAGTTGCTCTCGTGTTTTGCTTAAGTCAAATGTCTCGCCTTTTTTTAAAGAAAACAACTGCCCCACAAAAAAATTACGTGGCGGCAAGCGGTGCATCAAGGTAGAAACCGCTACGATCAAAATACCTTTTTTCAAAAAAGGCAGGCGCGATAAAATCGTAAGACGCTCAGAAATAATATCGGGATGTGGAGAAAAACCATCGTAAGGCAAGGTTTCCCAATCAGAAAAAACGTTAATCCATAACGCCTGATCAGGATTAAAAAACTGTAATTGCAATGCCAGATGCTGCGCCGCCAAATTATCTTCAGCAATATAAAGCAAGGGCGCTTCGCTACGCTGTGCCGCAAGATAAAGTGCTAGACTTAGGCTGTTACCATGAAACCCCTGCCAAAAAACCTTCTCATGCGCTTGGCAGGGTAGATACAAGGGGTTGATCATAAAGGTCGTTTAAAAGGCGAGGATTTTACTGGAATAACCGCAAAGGAGCAATTTCAATGAGAAAAGTTTTATTTATCATGCTCGCTTGCTTATCCTGCATGATTGCTTACGCTGACACCACCATCACTGATCTTAACAAGCCCATCAACGTCACAGCGAAAAATCCCGTATTTAAAATTGTACTGAACAGCAATCCCACCACTGGCTTCTCGTGGTTTTTAGTCGATTTTGATTCGCGTTTTGTCACACCATTATCTGAAACGTTTATCCCCCCTGAAACCGCTACACCAGGCCGCGGAGGCGTTGTGGTGTGGACTTTCAAAGCCACGCCTCTTGCCTTGACCCTACCCACTTTCACCCACGTCACCTTGTCTTATATGCGCCCGTGGATCCCTGCAGAAGGAAAAACCCAACAATTTATGATTGTCACTGATCGCTGATGTTAGGTTGATAACCCTTTTGACAGCAACCGCTCAGACTCTTCTTCATCCAATAAAACAAATTTTTTAGCATTTTCATTGTAGTAATAAATATTCCCCGAGGCTAAATCAAACCACCAACCATGAATGCGCAGCTGGTGTGTAGACCAACGCGCATACACTTCTGGATAGGTTTTAATGTTTTCCATTTGTTGAACCACATTGAGTTGTGACAACACATTATGGGGGCTTAAACCCGTTTCCATCGCAGGTAAGGCTTTAAATTTCTCATAAGAGGAATTGGCATAACTGAGCCATTGTTTAAGCGGCGCGCTAATTGGATTGTCACTTTCTTTTTGAAAAAAGGAACACATCGCACCACATTCAGAATGCCCGCAAATCACAATATCTGACACTTTGAGCGCCAAAAGAGAATAATCCACCGCAGCCGCAACGGAAGGCACCTTATCGCCTACGCTATAAGGCGGCACCAAATTGCCAATATTTCGCAGCACAAACACATCGCCTGGATCGGTTGAAGCAAACACATTAGGCGCAACACGACTATCACAACAAGACACTAATAACAGATCGGGTGATTGTCCTAGCCATGCTAATTTAGAAAATTTTTTTCGATATTGTTTTAATAACCGTTTTCTAAAATCAATGATTCCCCGAAGGAGTTTTTTCATGCTGCACCCTAAATTTTACACGCGTATAATGTTCAATTTTAGCAAAACCTGAGATTTACCATGCACACATGGATAAAAATACACATTCCCACTCAAATGCTTTTCTTGCTAACCAAAGAAACCATCATCAAAAGTTACCCCATTTCATCGGGTAAAAAGGGCGTAGGCGAACAAATTGGCAGTGAAAAAACCCCACGGGGTTGGCATGAAATTCACGCCAAGATCGGCAAAGATGCACCTTGTAACACTGTATTTGTCGCAAAAAAGCCCACCGGTGAAATCTTCACCGGTGCGCTTTCGGCCCAGTTCCCTGAGCGAGATTGGATTTTAACCCGTATCCTTTCATTAAATGGGTTGGAACCAGGCAAAAATCAAGGGGGGGACGTTGATACGCTCAGTCGATATATTTATATCCATGGCTGCCCTGATAACACACCCCTAGACACCCCCAGCTCGCATGGCTGTATTCGCATGCGCAATGCAGATATCATCACGCTATTTGATTTGGTCGATATTCACACAAGAGTATTGATTGAGGACTAAGTAATGCACCCTAATTGTGATCAAAGTGAAGTCGAAAAATTTAACCGCATTGCCTCAACGTGGTGGGCACTTCAAGGCCCTTTTAAAGCCCTCCACGCCCTTAACCCTTGCAGATTGGCTTTTATCCAAAGCCATGCCACCTTAATCCACAAACACGTGCTAGACATAGGCTGTGGTGGCGGCATCCTCGCAGAAGGCTTGGCAAAGGCAGGGGCGCAGGTTACGGGCATTGACATGGCAGAAGCGGCTTTGCAAATCGCCAAAACACATGCCCAACATCATGCGCTAACCATCGACTACCAGCACAGCACGGCAGAGGCCTTTGCATCACAACACGCTGAAAAATATGACGTAATTACCTGTATGGAGTTATTAGAGCATGTGCCTGACCCTGCCTCTCTCTTACAGGCGTGCTATGCCCTGCTAAAGCCGAGTGGGCAACTGTTTATATCCACCTTGAATCGCACACCCAAGGCCTTTCTATTTGCCATTGTCGGCGCAGAATACCTGTTAAATTTAATTCCGAGGGGCACACACCGCTACAGTCAGTTTATTCGTCCGTCTGAATTAGAAGCCTGCGCCAGACAACAAGGCTTCACTTTAGCAGCCCTGCGTGGCGTGCATTACAACCCCTTAACCGCACAGGCAGCCCTACAAACCGACGTCAGCGTCAATTATCTTGCTTATTTCACTAAGTAGTAACGCCTTGACTTCGGTAGCAGAAAAAATGAAAATAGCCGCTCTTTTTTGGTAACCCGTTCACTCAACGACGTTAACTCAAGAGATGGATTGCTTCGCTACGCTCGCAATGACGGCCCGGAGGGAACGGGCACACTCATTGAGTACGTGAGTCTCACCTCATGGTGTCAACTTAAGCGCGAGCGAAGCAATCCATCTTGGGGAAATGAAAAACAGTTTCAGTGAAATTTATCTTTTTTTGCGGCTATGTAGCTCAGCTGGTTAGAGCGCGGCACTCATAATGCTGAGGTCGGTGGTTCGAGTCCACCCATAGCCACCATTAGACCCCTTTCCAAACTCGCTGCAGGAAGCGAGTTTGGAAAGAAGCCTAATGTTTTTTGTGGTGCAGGATCAAAAAATCTGATTGGATAAAACCGGCTATCAGGTATCTCAGGAATACGAGACGCAAACACCCCCCCTGGATTTCTCAACATCGCGCAAGTATGCAATACCGTCCCATATAAAAATCCACCCGGCAATTGTTGACGCATAAAACCCACGGCCACACTCCGTTCATTTGCAGCCACAGGCACACTCACTGCGCTGCCTGGCACATGTTCGTGTGCATCAGGAGCTTCATTACTGTTCATCACCGCAAGCATCAAATCAGCACTTTGCTTTATATAAATCGGCACAACGAACTCAACCACAGACGTCATCCCCATGCCGACTCTATTTCGAAAAGAAATACTTATCATCGCAGGTAAACCAACAAAATGAAGCCGCCTACGCCCAGCACGATCATGCACAAACTCTTCATCGGCTTCTTTAGCAGCCGTTTTTGAAATTAAACCCGCCAAGGGTTCTGCCGCTTGTTCACACTCTAGATAACCGCCCGCCACAGAACGCAACGCCCATGCATCTTTTCTCGTTACAATCGCAACGTTGTCATCTCTTGAAATAAAGGGCGCCAAGACACCCGCCCTGAAAAAATCTTTGTGATGGAGCGCGCTGCCTCTTGCATTGAGTTGTTTCATTCTTTCTAGCGCAAGGAGAAAAACATAATCTACGCGCACCGCCTCTATATAAAGCGTATTGCACGTGGTGTCATAGACTATCCCCGTTAACAACATTTGTTTGCCATTATAAAAACCAGGCCTATTGCAAGCTATCGCAAAGGTGTCATCGTAAATGGCTTTTTCTTCAAACTGCAGCGGCACCACAGGCAAATCACTGTAATCATCTGCCTTGACTTGCTGCTGCAAATCTTTCATAAAAATAACAACAGGCGGGGCATCAAACTGAAAACTACCTTGGACGACAATCTGTCTTTCGATTTTACTGGCCTGGCTTTCACTCAACACATCTGGGAATACGCCATTTTTCCAAACGGCCATTAAATTAATCAGCATCAGCTAACGCCTTAAATGTTTTTGCGCCGCTAACATGGCACCTAACCATCCTAGCAAACTACACACAACCAAAAACAAAAAAGACTCTGCAAAAGTAGGCAGTAACGCCACCATCGACATATTCAGCTGTTGTAATGGCCGATTAAGATAAGAAAATACCGTATAAATAAGGCCCCACGCAAACAAACCACCTAATCCACCCAGCACTAACCCAATATACAAATAAGGTCGTCGTGCATAGGCTAAGCTTGCACCGATTAAACGCATCACATGAATTTCTTCTGTGCGCTGTAATATGATCAACCGTAAGGTATTACCCACAATTAACATCACAGCCGCACCCAACAATAAAGACAACGTGAAAATAAATCGTTTTGCAGTTTCTAACAGGGCATATAGTTGTTTGATGGCACTGACATTTAATTGATCTTGATCAATCAAGGGAAGTTGGCGCAACTGCTGCGCTAATGCATCAATTTCTGCTGGCGATAAATCAGGATTTAATTCAATCTCTAAGACGGGCGGCAAAGGATTTTGTTCTAATTGATTCACCACCTCTTTAAATCCTTCACGTCGCTCTAGTTGTGCCAACCCCGCTTCTGGCGAAATATAGTTAACGGAAACAACCTCAGCATTCGCTTGTAATTTCTTCTTTAATCCTTCAATCGATTGCACCGATAAATCTGGCTGCAAGTATAAAACAATTTGTGCGCGATGATTCCACTCATCAAACAATGCATTGGCGTATCGCGATGCCAGCAACAACCCCCAAGGCAACGCCAACGCAATCGAGATCACGAGCAATGTAATAAATGTGCCTAACCACCCTGCCTTTAAGTAACGACAAGCTTCTCGATAAGCATAACGGTGCGCACGAAAATACAGTGATAGATTACTCATAGACAACTTCCTGTTCCTTCTTCAATCGCCCTCGTTGCAGTGAGATCACACGATGCGGCATTTTTGCAATTAATGCCAAATCGTGGCTGGCCACCAATAAAGTCACACCCACCTGATGAAATTGCTGAAAAAGACTCATGATATCGCGCGCTAAATCAGGATCAAGATTACCCGTCGGTTCATCGGCTAATAACACGATGGGTTTGTTTACAATGGCCCTGGCAATACTGACACGCTGCTGCTCGCCCACTGATAAAGCCGCAGGCAACGCTTTTTCTTTACGTAGCAAGCCCACCTTATCTAAGGCCGCACGCACCCGTCGTGGTATTTCTTTAGGTTCAAAACCGGTGATATGCAAAGGCAAGGCAACATTTTCAAATACCGTGCGATCACTGAGTAAGTGTGGGTTTTGAAAAATAATACCCATTTGTTGTCGAAGTGTTAGCGCACGACGATCATCAATTTGATTCAAGTTTAATTGATTAAAGATGATCTGCCCTTGTGTTGGACGCGTTAACATGGCAATCAATTTAATAATGGTTGTTTTACCCGCACCAGAATGGCCCGTTAAAAAAACCAATTCACCTTGCTTCACTTCAAAGCTCAACTGCGCCAATGCTTCATAACCAGAATCATAACGCTTACTGACATTGACAAACTTGATCATGTCCATAGACTCACATCTTCAGAAAGAGGTAAAATAATGCGGCACGCTTGATCATGCCAAACAATAATAAATGAAGCAAAACTATTTAAAATACCTGCTTATTTTATTGCTACTCCAGAACAAATCTTACGCATTGCGCTGCGGTAATGCCGTCATTGTGCTAGGCGACACACCGCAAACAGTTAAAATTGCCTGCGGAAAGCCTACGCAGATACACTCATTACGTCGAGGAAAATCCAAAGCAATACAATGGACCTATGATTTCGGACCCCATGCATTTAAAGAAGTCCTGACTTTTCAAAAAGACAAACTTGTTCAGATGAATACAGCAGGATATGGTGAGTGAGTATTGGAGGAACCGTATTAACTTCTCATACATAATCCAATTTCTTTATGCCAGCGTATCCCATCAAAGACTTTAACTGCAAAATAGCAATTTCATTGAGTCTCTTTAAACGCTCAGGTTGCGATAGCGCCATACGGATAAACTCTGCATTCATCGCTTCGATATTAGCTAACACCAATAGCTGTTCGATAGTCGCGTGCTCCCGCATATTACCTTCTAAACTTGGATTGGCATCACGCCATTCCTTTGCTGTTTGACCAAATAACGCAACATTTAACACATCAGCTTCATTTGCATAAACAAAATTTATCTGTTCTGGATTAACCAGCGCTGGAATAATATGCGCCTTAATAGCATCAGTATGAATACGATAGTTAAGCTTAGACAAAGCACGATTGAGGTTCCAACCTAGAGATAGGCGTCGACTCTCATCCTCTTTAAGACGCTGAAATTCTTTAATTAAATAGAGTTTAAATTCCGGACTAAGCCAAGAGCCAAACTCAAAAGCGATATCTTTATGCGCATAAGTACCCCCATATCGCCCTGCACTGGCAATCAACCCTCGGGCCCGCGTGGCTTCTATCCATTTTTTGGCTGACAAGAAGAAATTGTTGCTACCCGCTAAATTTTTAATTCCCTCGAATTCGAGGGAATTAAAATTAGGGTTATTGAGCTGCTCCCATACACCAAGAAACATAACGGTATCTTTGTTTTTCAACCATTGTTCAATAAGCGCGCCACCACTCGATTCCCTATAGTTAACGTTAAATACCTGACTGACTCAGCATAAGAACATCAAGATGTGGCATTAAACTCAAGTGAGCATCGCGATTGTTTTTGTTACACGTTAAACCGGAAATGCATAATATCGCCATCCTGCACGATATAGTCTTTCCCTTCTAATCGCCATTTACCCGCTTCTTTAGCACCCTGCTCACCGTTGTATTGAATAAAATCGGCGTAAGCAATGACTTCCGCGCGGATAAATCCTTTTTCAAAATCAGTGTGAATCACGCCCGCCGCTTGCGGCGCTGTTGCACCAATGGGCACCGTCCAAGCACGCACTTCTTTCACACCTGCAGTAAAATAAGTTTGTAAATTTAATAACTGGTAGCCTGCACGAATCACCCGGTTTAAACCGGGTTCTGTTAAATTTAAAGAATCCAAAAATTCTTTTTTATCTGCTTCTGCCAACTCCGCAATTTCAGATTCAAGTGAAGCACAAATCGCAACTACCTCTGCTTTTTCTTGTTGCGCATGCGCTTTTACAAGATCCAAAAAAGGGTTATTTTCAAAGCCTTCTTCCGTCACGTTAGCAATATATAAAACGGGCTTATGCGTCAATAAATTCAGCGCATTTAAAAATTTTTTATCCTCATCCGCCACGCTGAGCAAACGCAAAGGTTTGTTTTCATCTAAAAGCATGCGCGCACGTTCTAACAAGGCTTTTTCATGCATCGCTTGCTTGTCACCTGAACGCGCCGCTTTTTGATTTCGTAGCAGTGCTTTTTCAATAATGTCTAAATCAGCCAACGCCAATTCTGTATTGATCACTTCAATATCGTGCAAAGGGTTGATTTTGCCAGCAACGTGAATGATGTCATCATTTTCAAAACAACGTACCACATGTGCAATCGCGTCTGTTTCACGAATATGCGCTAAAAATTTATTACCCAACCCCTCGCCTTTTGAAGCACCTGCCACCAAGCCCGCAATATCAACAAACTCCATCGTGGTCGGCAAAATTTGTTTTGGTTTTATAATCGCTGCAATTTTATCAAGCCGCTCATCAGGCACAGAAACAATGCCCACATTCGGATCGATCGTACAAAAAGGATAATTTGCCGCTTCAATACCCGCCTGTGTCAGCGCATTAAATAAAGTAGACTTGCCCACATTGGGCAACCCCACGATGCCGCATTTAAAACCCATCTGACACTCCTGAAAAAAATTTAATGTAAAGCATGCATGGCTTTTTCAAATTCACCGGTCAACAATAACGGAAGAATTTGGATGCTTGCCTGCATGGCTTCATTTATTTGTTGTCTTTCAAGCTTGCTTGGCCGCGTTAATACATAATCAGAAACGGCGTCGCGATGACCCGGATGACCAATGCCTATACGCAAACGATAAAACTCAGGTGACTGAAGGCGCGCAATAATATCTTTTAAACCATTATGCCCACCATGGCCGCCTGAAAATTTTAAACGCGCAACACCGGGTGGCAAATCTAATTCATCATGCATAATCAATATTTCACTGGGCTTTAATTTATAAAAATGCAACAGCGCATACACGGCTTGCCCAGATAAATTCATGAAAGTGGTAGGAATCGCTAGATAACAAGGGTGTGCTGGTGCTGGCCACTGCGCAAGCTGCGCTGAAAATTTATTTTCTTTTCTCAGGGTTAATGCTTGTGTCTGCGCAATATCATTCACCACCCAAGCGCCTGCATTATGTCGCGTCGCTTCATAATCAGCGCCAGGATTACCCAGGCCCACAATCAGTTTGATCTGATGGCTCATCAGCGTCCACCTCACATAAAAGCAGCTCTGTCGTAGCCGCTGTTTCTCATCTCTCTAGGATGGATTGCTTCGCTACGCTCGCAATGACGGCCCGAAAGGGGAAAAAGCGTCCCACCTCAACGCACCCTGGCAAAAAATCTTCTTTCCCTCAACGTCTAGAGGGAAAGAAAAATCGTCAAGTCGCAGTTGTTGAGATCAATCCTTAATGCTTATCTTTGCCATCTTCGCTTTCAGATTCAGCAGCAGGCTCATCGGTTTGATTAATTGCAGGTACCTCAGCAGCAGGCGCGGCCGTTTCTTCTTCTACTAGCGCCGCACGTGGCATATGAATACTCGCCACCGCTTTATCATCATGATGGCCATGAGATAACGCCGCCAACTCAACACCTCGTGGCAATTTCAAATGTGACAAGTGAACAGAATCACCCAATTTTAAGTGAGATAAATCTACTTCGATGAACTCAGGCAAATCTTTAGGAAGACAAATGATTTCAACGCTACTTAATAAGTGTGAAACGATACCTTGATCGTCTATCACCCCGGGCGCTTCTTCGCCTCCCTTGAAATGCAAAGGCACATTCATGTGGATTTTTTCTTTGCCCGTGATGCGCAAAAAATCCATATGTTGGATGAAAGGTTTGTAGGGATGGCGTTGAATTGCTTTCAACACGGCTTGTTGTTTTTTGCCGTCGATCATCAAGGTTAAAATATGGGAATAAAATGCTTCGTTTTTCAGCGCCTTATTTACTTCAAAATGGCTCAAGGTAATAGCGGCAGCCTTTTCACCTGCACCATATAAAATTGCTGGGATTTTTTCAGCATTTTTACGTAGGCGGCGGCTCGCACCTTTCCCTACGTCGCCACGTACAACGGCGGTTAATTCAAAACTAGACATGGTTAAACTCCTAGATAATTCAGTGATAATTCAGCTCATCGCACTTGCGCCACCTGCGACCGGTAGCACAAAGGCGGCAATTCTACCTCAAAAAAAGCAGAAATAACAGGCAAAAAGCTTGCTTATTTATCGCCACTCAGCGATTTTTCATAGGGGGGACGGGGAAACAATAACGATGCCTAGCGAATTGCCAACAGCCCCTAGTCGTCAAACATCGTGCTAATAGAGGCTTCTTCGTGCACGCGACGGATAGCTTGGGCAAGGATGCCACTTAAGCTTAATTGGCGGACTTTGCTGCACGCTTTAGCCTCAGGGGAAAGCGGGATAGTGTCCGTCACCACAATTTCATCTAAAACAGAATTTTCAATATTTTTAATGGCATTGCCTGATAAAACCGGGTGGGTGCAATGCGCAATCACCTTGGCTGCCCCACTGTTTTTAAGTGCTTCTGCTGCCAAACATAAGGTGCCGCCTGTATCCACAATGTCATCTGCAATCATACAAACACGATCTTTGACATCGCCAATAATATTCATAATTTCAGCACGATTAGGCGCAGGACGGCGTTTGTCAATAATCGCCAAATCCGCATCGTTCAAGCGTTTAGCAATGGCCCGCGCTCTCACCACACCACCCACATCCGGTGAAACCACCACCACATCTTTTAAGTTTTTCTTACGAATATCATCTAACAACACGGGTGTTGCGTAGATGTTATCAACGGGCATATAGAAAAAACCTTGGATTTGATCAGAGTGAAGATCTACCGTTAATAAGCGACTAAACCCCACCGCCGCCAACATATCAGCGACCACTTTTGCAGTAATAGGCACACGGGCAGATCGCACACGGCGATCTTGACGCGCATAACCAAAATAAGGCACCACCGCGGTAATACGTGTTGCTGAAGCCCGACGCAACGCATCAGCCATGATCAGCAACTCCATTAAATGTTCACTGGTAGGCGCACACGTGGGTTGTAAAATAAAAATATTTTTGCCGCGCACATTTTCTAGGATTTCTACCATGATTTCGCCGTCACTAAAACGACCTACCACAGCTTTGCCGAGCGCTAACCCCAGATGTTCAACGACTTTTTGCGCAAGTACAGGGTTTGCATTGCCAGTAAAAATCATCATATTAGACAAACTATTGTTTGGCATGCGACACCCTGTGTTTTGGTATTGAAACATTTCGATTGGCTGGGGTGCTAGGATTCGAACCTAGGTATGCGGAGATCAAAACCCCGTGCCTTACCGCTTGGCGACACCCCAATGTTTTGCGTAATCGTTCACACGCTCACTGAATGCGCCCTGGAGGGCAATCTTGAACGATTACATTTTTATGCGGAAATCTTGGTGCTGCGTTTGAGGGCCTTATTTTGCAGTCAGAATAAAAAGATGTCAATCATCATCTTCATTATCCGTGCCTAACTCGCCCACTCACTAATCTTGATCTTGATTTTCAGATCAGCGTACGTCAGCACCATTTCACTGGGTAAGGTGTAGCCTTCAAATGGCATATATCCCCCATATTGAATTGTCCAACCTGGCGCAGGCTTGGGTATGCCGCGAATCCAATAATAAAGATGGCGCACAGGCAACCGCCAGCCTAAGGTGTTTTCCAGCAACGCTTCTGGTGTGGCGGCAGTAATAAGCTGGTTTTCATGATTTAACAAAGTCACTTGCTGCGAACGGCCTAAGAGCTGGTGATGATAAGTGCCTAAAGGTCCAAAAAAGTCTATGGTATAATTCTGGTCACGTTGCTGCCAGTTGAAGCGAACGTGGGTACGCGCTTCAGGTGAGGTCACCACCATCGATCCACGTACAGTCCAATCTTGTAAATCAGCAGGAGAACGGGGCTTTTCTGCAGGGCGTGACGGCTGTTGTATACTGGCACAGGCCGCCAACAGCAGCAAAAAAGGCGCGAAAACAAAATTTCTTAATATTGAGCAGTTTTTCATATGTTAATTACCTGTGGCGTTAATCATCATACAGCCCCGCTGTCATTGCGAGAGCGCTTGGCGTTTGGCCCACAACATTTTCCAGATTCGCTTTATGATTTAGCAAATCAACCCACCATTGAAGAAGCCGCCATTTTATCCACTTGCAACCGCACAGAAGTATACTGCAAAACACATACTGAAGCCCCTTTGATAGCATGGCTCCTCAAATGGCATGGCTTGTCGCATGAAGCGGTTTATCCGCATCTATATATTCATAAAAACGAAGGCACCATCAAACATATTTTGCGTGTGGCCAGCGGCTTAGACTCCATGGTTGTAGGAGAATCCCAAATTTTTGGCCAGCTAAAACAGGCATTTTCAACGGCCCAAACAGCAGGCACATTGGGTGGCACGCTACATCGTTTATTTCAATATACTTTTGCAACCGCCAAAGAAATTCGCTCACAAACAGCCGTGGGTCGCCACCCTATTTCCTTTGCCTACGCCATTGTGACATTAGCAAAACGCATCTTTGCGCAATTCACACAAAAAACGGTGTTGCTCGTAGGTGCAGGCGACATGATTGAAACCATGGCGCGCTATTTTCATGAAAGTCATGTCCATAAACTGATTATTGCAAACCGCACTGAAGAAAAAGCCCAACGTATCGCACATCGCTTTCATGCTGCAGCAATCAGCTTGAGCGCGCTAGAAAAACAATTGATCGACGCTGATATCATCGTCTGCGCCTTATCAACACCCCTCCCACTGATTGGCAAAGGGCTCATCGAACGCACCCTGCGAAAACGCAAACGACGCCCACAATTATTGGTCGACTTAGGTGTGCCACGCAATATTGAACCTGAAATCGCTGCGCTAGAAGACGCCTACTTATATTGCATTGACGATTTGCAAAACATTATTCAAGAAGGCTTGTATCATCGCCAACAAGCCGCGCAACAAGCAGAATTATTAATTGACGTGCATGCCAGTGAGTTCACACGCCGCATGCGTGCAAGACAAGCCACACAATTAATCTGCACACTACGCCGCAAAGCAGAAAAAACACGTGATGTCGAAATAAAAAAAGCCTTGGCCTCATTAAAACGTGGAGAAAATCCAGAAACCGTATTACAAACTTTTGCAAACTTACTAACAAAAAAACTGATGCACCACCCTTCTGTAAAATTACATCAAGCTGCCTATGAAAGCCAAACCGAGCTATTAGACGCAGCCAATTATTTTTTTGACCTAATGGATTAATCAATGAAACCCTCTTTACAAACTAAACTCATGAGTCTGGTTGAGCGTCATGAAGAAATTGGCGCTTTGCTCAGCGACCCTAAAGTTATTCACGATCAAAATCGCTTCAGAGAACTTTCAAAAGAATATGCCAGCCTTGAATCACTGGTGCAGTGCTACCAAACTTATCTTTCCATCACCACAGCAGTGCACGAAACAGACCTGATGTTGCAAGAAGGCGACACTGACTTGCGCACCATGGCAGAAGAAGAGTTAACCGCTTTGAAGCAACAATTAATGCAAACAGAAACACAACTACAACTATTATTGTTACCTCAAGATCCTAACGATACACACAATGTGTTTTTAGAAATTCGCGCAGCGGCTGGCGGCGATGAATCTTCTATTTTTGCAGGCGATTTATTTCGCATGTATTTGAAGTATGCACAATCACAGCATTGGCAAGTAGAAATTATTCATGAAAGCTTTGGTGAACAAGGGGGTTATAAATTGTTAGTAGCGCGCATCAGCGGCCAAAACGTCTATTCACAATTAAAATTTGAATCCGGCGCGCATCGCGTGCAGCGTGTGCCAGAAACAGAAGCACAAGGACGCATTCACACGTCCACCTGTACCGTGGCTATTTTGCCTGAGGTAGAAGAAATAGATGAAATCACACTCAATCCTGCAGATTTAAAAACAGACACCTTCCGCGCCTCAGGGGCAGGCGGTCAACACGTTAATAAAACAGACTCTGCTATCCGCATTACCCATTTGCCTACAGGGTTAGTGGTTGAATGCCAAGACGAACGTTCACAACATAAAAATCGTGCACGCGCGATGTCTTTATTACAAGCTAAGTTATTAGATGCAGAGCAAACACGTCAACGCCAAGAACAAGCACAAACACGCAAAAATTTAGTAGGCACAGGGGATCGCTCTGAGCGTATTCGCACTTATAACTACCCACAAGGCCGCGTAACAGACCATCGCATTAACTTAACGCTTTATAAATTACCTGAAATTATGGAAGGCGCACTCGCACAAGTCATTGAACCGCTACGACGCGAACATCAAGCAGAACTCTTAGCAGGCTTAGAAGGGAGTTAATCTGTTACCCTCTTTATGAACATCAAAACTGCGCTACACACAGCAACACACACATTAGCAGCCCTTGACACACCTGCATTAGATGCAGCGATATTGCTTGCCTTCGTGTTACACGTAGATAGACTCACCCTTTTGCTTTGGCATGAACGCTTATTAACAACCCCACAAGCAACGCATTTTGAATCATTGATTGCGCAACGCGCGCAAGGCGTCCCCATCGCTTATTTAACAGGTCGAAAAGCTTTTTGGTCGTTTGAATTAACCGTTAACGAACACACACTCATTCCACGCCCAGAAACAGAATTGTTAGTAGAAACGGCCTTGCAACTTTTTCCACGCAACACGACTCTGTCAGCAGCAGATTTAGGCACAGGCACTGGCGCTATTGCAATCGCACTCGCAAGCGAACGACCCGCGTGGCATATCACCGCAACTGACATCTCAGAAGAAGCCTTAGCTGTTGCACGCAACAATGCCAAGCAACAACAGCAACACATCACGTTTTTAAAAAGCCATTGGTTCTCAACACTCACAGGAAAAAAATTTCATTTGATTGTGAGCAATCCACCTTATCTTGCAGAAACAGATCCTCACCTTGCTACAAACATTCGTTATGAGCCGTATCAAGCATTGGTATCAGACGCAACAGGCTTTGCATCGTTAGCTGAAATTATTGCAAAGGCAACACAACATTTATATCCGCAAGGATGGCTGCTCTTAGAGCATGGCTATCAACAAGCTGCTGATGTTCGCGATTGCTTTGCAGCACATCACTATCACCACATCCAGTCACGACAAGATCTTGCAGGACACTACCGTATTACCTTCGCACGCAATAACAGGAAAGCTTAGTTTCTAAAAATCAGGTCATAACATGGATGACACGGTTAGATGAACACGCTCAGGTATTTCATTACTAGCCATAGCATTTACAATAATCACATTTTTTGCGCTAAAATCCTCAGATCACCAGAACCAAATTTTTCCACACCATATTTATCTTGTTGAATAACATCCCCATCAAAATCAGTTGGGAAGCCACCTATTAAACGTTTAAAGTTACCAAACCCATACTCACTCAGTCTTTTTGTAAAATCATCGTAATTTGTATGCCGATAAATAGCATTAAACCCATCACCCAAGTGGTATCGTTTATTTGTTGAAATGTTTAATTCTGCCAAACATCGAACAACAAAATCATTAGGAATCTTCCTCAAAATATGTCGTGACACATCAAACAATGTTGGACCAATTGCTCCTTCTGCATCTGTGTATATCCAAAAATAGCCGCCGGGTTTTAATACGCGATAAGCTTCTTTATACGCAGCATCTTCATCATCTAAATGATGAAAAACTCCATTTTGAATTGCAAAATCATATTCAGCATCAGAACTGGGTAGTTGATACACATTTGCAACTTTAAACTCAACTTGACTATTAGGATAACCTAACAGCTCTTTCATTTTGTTAGCAAACTTTATAGATTCACTTCCGTAATCAACTCCCAAAACATATTCCGCATCAAATGCACAAAGTGAAAGCGCAAAACTACCATGTCCACACCCACAATCAATGCACCGTTTTCCAGCGATAAGAGATTCCAGCTTGTTTATTTCAATTCGTTTTTTATATCTACCTATTCTCTCCCTTTTATATTCTTCCGGAGTATAATTTACCCACAGCTGCTGAAACAAATCTTGGTGATGTTCTTCCATAGGTACTTCGCTTCCATCAAACTCTCTCTTATCTTCTTCTACCCATGCTATTTTTAAACATTGCGATAAAAAACTCGTAGCATCATCGATAAACTGACTCGTTAAATCATATGGATGAACTTTCAAGTCTCTGTCTAACATGATTTGCTCATAACGCATATTCATAACCACAAGCGTTGTAATTTTCATTTTTGATAGGAATTTGGTATTTGGAATACTGTCAGCCAAAAATCTTAGTTCATTCAATTTATCAATATAATGCGCTGTCCACTCAGATACACCGGGCATGATACATCTCCTTCATATATTCCATTAATTTTTTATTTTCTTAAGTAGATTGATTCTCCTCCCAACTAAAGGGAGCACGACAAGATGACGTCTCCAAAGAAGTTCGCACTCCTGTTGCCGCCATGAAAAGGCAGTGTCATATTAAATAACCCCATTGTCTAGACAAGCGATCAATAAATTTTTAAGAGATCCCATCACGACACGATCTTGCAGGACACTACCGTATTACCTTCGCACAGCTTTCTTGACAATTCTCTTCCAACTCTACAAGATCGCGTATTGATTTTATTGATCTGTTGTTCTCAAAGGAGAGAGATATGGCAACAAAAAGCAAGAAAGCGCCAGTGAAGGCAAAAAAAGCGACAAAATCCCCTACCAAAAAGAAAGTGATGAATAAAAAGTCAAAACCCACCAAAGCTAAACTAAAAAAACCGCTAAAAAAAGCGACAAAAAAAATAGCAAAAAAACCTGCTAAAAAAAGCCTCGTCAAAAAGCGCAAGCCTGTCGCTATCAAAAAGCCTGCACGTAGCGCAGCAAAACCTAAAAAAGTACTTGCAAAAAAAGCCCCTAAAAAAGCTGTTGTTAAAACGAAAAAAGCACCCCCCAAAAAAGCCCCGCTGAAAGTCATCAAAAAAACAGCGAGCAAACCTGTAAAAAGTAATGTTACTGTCATTACTGATTTTGTTAGAGAGCAGACCCAGAAGGAACCTATGAGCGAAACCGTTACGAAGTCACGAGCAAAAAAAGCAAAAGCCCAAACACAACCTGGGCAAGTCAGCAGCTTAAGCATGGTCGGCGTGCGACCTTATGAAGAGCAGCCCGGCGAAGAATACATGAATGAAGCACAGCGCGAGCATTTTCGCCACATGCTTAATCAATGGAAACAAGAATTGATGCAAGAGGTCGATCGCACAGTGCATCATATGCAAGATGAAGCAGCTAACTTCCCCGACCCCAATGATCGCGCCACACAAGAAGAAGAGTTCAGTTTAGAACTCCGCACACGCGACAGAGAGCGCAAACTCATCAAAAAGATCGAAGAAGCCCTCGTAAAAATTGAGCAAGATGAATATGGTTATTGTGAAGGCTGTGGCGTTGAAATCGGCATTCGCCGCTTAGAAGCGCGCCCCACTGCAACCTTATGCATTGATTGCAAAACCTTAGATGAGATCAAAGAACGCCAAATGGGCGGCTAATCACACCTGCAACCACGCGTAAACCCCCTGTAATCAGGGGGTTTTTTATTGTAAGCTAGGCCGCCTCAACCACGTAACCGTTCAGGATAATACGCCATGCATATACCCTCCCATATTCGAGATGTGAAAGCCAAAGCGACCTGTTTATATTCACGACAAGACATCGAGAATGCGCTGGATGGCATGGCAAAAGAAATTCATCAAGCATTATCTGAAGAAAATCCCTTGTTGTTGTGCGTCATGGTGGGCGGTCTAATCCCAGCAGGCAACTTATTGCCGCGCTTAGATTTCCCGCTAGAAGTCGATTATCTACATGCCACCCGCTACCGTGGCGCCACCCGCGGCGGAGAGCTGCACTGGCTCGTTAAACCCCGCACCAGTTTAAAAGATCGGGTCATCTTGATTATTGATGATATTTTAGATGGTGGCATCACCTTGGCTGAAATCGTGAATTTTTGTCATCAAGCACAAGCAAAAAAAGTGTTAACCGCTGTCTTGCTTGATAAAAAACTAGAACGCCTGCCGGGCGGATTACCAAAAGCAGATTTTACAGGCCTCACTGTCGGCAATGGCTATGTGTTTGGTTATGGCATGGATTACAAAGAATATTTACGTAACGCTCCTGGCATTTTTGTCGTCGCGCCTGAACACCAATAGCCCTAAATCAAGATGCGGCTTATTCTTGCAACACGCAACCCTGGTAAAATTACCGAGCTCACTGACTTACTGCGCGATTTACCCTTAGAAGTCTTGCCACAAGATGCATGGGTTCTCCCTGAAATAGAAGAAACCGGGCTCACCTTTATTGAAAACGCGCTGCTAAAAGCGCGTCATGTTGCACGCATCACTCAAACACCAGTGCTTGCCGATGATTCTGGGCTGGTCGTGCCCGCCTTACATGGGGCGCCTGGCCTTTATTCTGCGCGCTATGCAGGCACATCCGCCGATGCGCACGCTAATCAACAAAAATTATTGGAAAAACTTGCACATCATACACAAAGCGAACGCGCGGCTTATTTTTATTGTTGCGTTGTGTATTTGCGCCACCCACAAGACCCCACCCCCCTCATTGCGGAAGGTTTTTGGCATGGCATGATTGCAACTGCACCACAGGGCACCCAAGGCTTTGGATACGACCCTTTGTTTTACTTGCCCCAGCAAGCTTGCACTGCCGCCCAGCTCACCCCGGCAGAAAAAAACCGTCTTAGCCATCGTGGAAAAGCACTCTCTTTGCTCAAAGAAAAGCTTCGCATGGTACTTGCAGCGAGTTCTTAGTAAGATGGATTGCTTCGCTACGCTCGCAATGACGGCCCGGAGGGGAGGAGCAATGACGGGCCGCAAGGGAGAACAATGACGGACCGCAAGAAAAAAACGTCGTAACTGTTCACGCAATGGCGTCCCCTTTTCCCTGGGCCGTCATTGCGAAGCATGCAGTGTCCCTCCCTCCGGGCCGTCATTGCGAAGCATGCAGTGTCCCTCCCTCCGGGCCGTCATTGCGAAGCATGCAGTGTCCCCTCCCTCCGGGCCGTCATTGCGTGCGTAACGAAGCAATCCATCTTAGAAAGATGAGAAACCCCTGTTTGCGTGAACGATTCCCAGGAGTTCGTGATGAACTTTTTACTATTACCCCTTCTACTCTTATCTGTTTTGCTCACGGGCTGTACCGTAGCGATTCAACAACGCCTTAGCAATATGAACAACCCACTCACTAATACGCACTGGTATCAACGCAGTAAGTTAGTTGTGCCCTCAGGCCAGGTTGTTTCAGCCTATATGCAATATGATGGCTACAACAACGTCGTATTAGACGGCACATTCCATGTTGAAGGGGTGAAAACAGCGCGCCGTCACGAACCAATTCAGTTTGTTGGGGATGAAAATTATATTAGCCACATCCAATCACGCGTTGAAAATAACACGCTGTATATTCGGTTTAACCCTGATTACGCTTACGATATTAAAAATCCGGTTACCTTGCGATTACCTTTCCAATGCTTAAACGGCTTTACTTTCAAAGGCACTGGCGATGTCATTATTAAAAATTTACATACGCGCTGTTTTAACTTAACACTGCAAGGCAATATCAATGCTTGGTTTACTGGCAATATTGTGATGTCAAATTTAAATTTTGATAACGACGGTAAGTTGGTAATGCATTGGGTCAACACCACTGGCCTGTGCATCAATGCAAAACGCAAAGGAACCCTCATGCTAGCAGGGATTGCACATCAACTAGAGATCAACGCAACCGATGCTGTAACTGTAGACGCCAAATTTTTACGCGTGAAAACGGGGCACATCCACACGCAACAATACGCACGCGCCGATGTCACTGTTACTCAACATCTCAATGCTTGGGCAGAAGATAAAAGCAATATCTATTATTATGCGCATCCTACTTTCATGAGCAATGCTTCTGGCGCAGGCTCGCTTATTGACATGGGTGGCGTGCATCGGCCATATCCAAAAGAATTACGATGATCACGCACCGCCAGAGCACCGCTTTGTGCTGGTCTTTCTTCCTTTTCTTTCTTTGCTGTTGCATGCGTTGCCAAAGCACACACTGCCGCAGCACTGACTAAGGCTGTCATCGCTTGCACAGTAGAATAAGCCGCATACACACCCACTGCCGCGGCAGAGGCCGTAGCAGGTTGCACCTCAAGAGGAGGTGCTTCATTGGCAGCAGCATCTACGACATCATCACGATATCGCAATAATGGCGCCGTATCATCACTCTCGCTACTACTTGCTGAAGAAACAAGAGAGGCTCCATCATTTGCTGCCTGTGGCACAGGCCCTGCACCATCCGTGCCAGGCTTATCATCATCATGACCGCCACCTGGCCCACCACCCCCACCTGAACCCCCATCCTGCGTAGGCGCAGCAGCACGTGGGCTACTATCATCCTTCTCCAAAAGTTTATGTTCAATGCTCTCTGCCCATCTTGGCTTACTCACATGACTGACTTGACACCAGTCATCAATTTTTTCATCCATTAAATCTTTATAGTCACGGAAAGTATCCACAAATGATTGTATTCCTGCGATCAAGGCAGACATTGCCAAATTAAACGGCGTTGACCCTGCACCACGACCCGCCACCATCCCGTTACCAAACATATTGATAATCAAAACAGGGATAAAGAGTATACACGCCAGCGCAATCACAAAAATTTTTCTTGGATTAGAGTGCGACTTTTTCTCCCATACCCGTTTTGCTTCCTGATATAAGACAATAAAGGGCTGAATCAAGGCTTTTGCGGCACGTTTTGCTGTATCAACATGTAATTGGAGCTCCCCAAACACGGCCATGCTCGCAATGATTGCAGACACAATTTGGCAAAGCCTTAACATGGCGTGATTTACTTTCCAAAATAGCTCTACCATGCTTAGATTGGCGCTGAAGTTATTCAACACACAACCAATCATTGCAAAACCAAAGAAAATCACAAAGAGCGAAATGGTTAAACCAATCCGCACACAACGCCCCAGTTTTGACTCTGCTTTCTCACTAACAAACACACCGTCTTTGTCATATTCTTTTATCCAGTGTGGTTTTATAAAATTGGCAAAAAAACGTTTTGCTTTTTCTAGTGCATTCCCTTCAATACTTTTTTTAATACCGTGAATCATCACGGTCGCAATACAAATGCCTGAAACGGCCGCAATGAAAAAAATCAAGGCCGGTGGAAAACTCGACAAGCTAAAAAAAGCAACGATCCCTAATGCACCCGAATAAGTTAAAATAGCCGCCGCAAATCCCGTTGCAAGCGAAAGCACAATACCCACTCCTAACACTGCTTTTTGTTTGGCGCTTAATTTTTTAAAACTATCCAGCCCAGAAAAAGTCGCTGTGATAACCTCAGGCGTATTTTTTCTAGTGAAAGCGTAATTGATAATAAAACCGGCTACCAAAATCGCAACAAATAACGGTATCGCAGCCCCCCCTGAAAACACAATTAAAAATGCGCCCGCTGTCGTCAGACCGCAACCAATAGAGTAAATAATGGAAAATAGCCACCCTAAAAAATAACGAATCCGCTTTGCAGGGGTATCTACTTTATAGGTTGTGAGCGCCTCCACTTCATCGCTGCTCTTTTCCATTAAATCATCTAGCTTCGCTTTGGCCGCAAAGTAAATTGATTTTTCTCTTTCTGTAAACTGTCCCTGACGACCTTTTGATTTTACTAATCGATCCCATAAGGCATGTTCATCAATCTGCGCTTCTATTGCTAACTCTTTTTCACGCGCCAACATAAAAACAAACAGAGATCGTTTCTTTTTTTCAGACAATAATTTATCTTTATCTCGATGAGGACGCTGCGCATTTCTTTCATCACGATAAACGGTTGCCACATGATCGCGCACAGCCAACCATTTTTTACGTGCACGCTGCTCAAGCACTTCATCATCTACTTCATATTCTGCAAGATAGGCATTGACGATTTCTTTTAAAAAATGCCCCTCTTCTGGCTTAAGCGCTTCTCCTTGAAACCAAGTTTTTTCAGAAACCGTCAACATCTCTGTCAACACGTCTTTTTTAGCACGCACTTCAAACTCATCTGGCACAAAAAAAGCAGCAAACCTTTTTAACAAGGATTTTTTTTCAGCAAGCGGTGCTTTTGCTGTAAATAAATGAGTAAGAATGCTTTGCTGAAGAGCGGAAAGTGACATGGATACTATTCCCTAGCAAAAAAGCAGAAATAAATTAAATCTTATTATCCCATCAGACACTTAAGCAGAGATTAACCAAAAACCTTGCAAAATCACCTCTAGAGACTGATAATTACATAGTAATTTCAACTGTTCACAGGTGATTTTTCATGATTTGCCAAAGAGTAAACCGTTTTGTGATTGAGAAGTCCATCGAAGGGCCTTTTATTACAGCAGTGGTGGGTCAAAGGCGTGTAGGTAAAACCTTCTTATTGACGGATTATGCCAAACAACACCCCCGACGGACATGGGTATTTCTAAACATGGATAGCTTGGTTGAACGCCAACGCGTAGAGAAAGCGCAGCTAAGCAGCCTAATTTCAGAGCACATCAAAAGACCCTTAGGGACGGGTGAAAAAACTTGGGTTGTGATTGATGAAGTTCAAAAGTGTCCAGAAGCGTTTAATCAAATTAAGATGCTTTACGACCAATATAAAGATCAACAAAAAATTAAATTTATTTTAACAGGCTCCGCTGTTTTAGATTTACATAAGTTAACAGCGGAATCGCTTGCGGGTCGAATCGAAATTTATGCTTTACAAGAATTCAACTTGCGTGAAGCAACCTCACTCTATGAACCCCATTTGCCAACAGATTCAGTGTTTGATCTCTTGGGACCACAAGTTGCGCCGGATACATTAGAAAACTTAGTAAATCAATTGGCGCCTTTCCGCCCTCGCTTAACATTGGAACTAGAACAACAATTTATTTGGGGTGGCTTCCCTGAATTATTTAATTTACCCACAACAGAAGAAAAAATAATTTATTTAAGAAATTATTTTCAAACGTATTTAGAAAAAGATATACGATCAATTGGTACGATTACCGACCTTAATCTCTATCGTAATATGATGGATATTCTTGCTGAGCAAACGGGGTCTGTACGAGATGATCAGCGTATTGTTTCAGCGTTAGCTTGCACTCGAGAGACATTAAAAAAATATCGCGGGTATTTAGCAGCAACCTTATTATTTATGGATATTTACCCTTACATAGGGAGCTCATTAAAGCGTTTAGTGAAATCACCCAAAGGCTATTTACTCAGCAATGGCATCATCAGCATTTTAACCGGCTTAACAGATCTATCGATTCTTGTAAAAACCGGCATGATTGGACACCGTATGGAAAATTGGTTTCTAAATGAACTGCTGGTTTGGACGGCGAGAATGCCTTTGAGACAAGCTATTTGTTATTGGCGCGCCGCTTCAGGTGTAGAAGTTGATTTTGTGGTAGTAAAAAAACCAACGGTGCTGCCCTTTGAAGTTACCTATCAAGATCAAGTAGACAGAAAAAAAGTAAGAAGCTTAACTCAGTTCTTACGAGAAGAACCTAAAGCAAGCTGGGGATATTATATTTATCGAGGTGAATTTGAAGTGGATGAAAAAAATAAAATTATTTTTCTCCCAGCGTGGATTATTGGGTGATACACGACGGGTTGTATGTGGGAGATTTAGCAGGCGCTTATTCCCGTAGAATCAACATCCAGCACCACCTTATTTATCAAGTCTATTCAAAAGAAAAAACCATCAAAACAATCCGGTTATGGGCGCATTACGAATAAACAAGCAGCTGAGCTCGCTTTAAAGTTGATTAGGTCGAATATTAATTTGTACACGTCGATTTTCTGCACTGCCGCGCGCATTTAAATTAGAAGCCACCGGATCACACGACCCCGCAGCGATAATTTTAAGCTGCTGATAAGGTACACCATGCGCCCATAAATAAGCGGCTATGGCCCGTGCTTGGTTATCTGTAAGCGTCTGTTTTCGCTTAGGTGAACCCACATTGTCGGTATGGCCTATCACCGCCATAGGCACATTAGGACGATAGGTTTTCAGCAAAACAGCCACTTGATCTAATACGGGATAACAAGATTCCATCAAAATATCTGTTGCAGGGTCAAAACACAGATCAACAGGAATATAAAGCGTTACCTGCGCCCCTTCTTCAATCACGCCGACCCCAGCACGGCGTAATTGGTCACGCGCGCCCCAAGCTTCTTTTATAGAAACCCCCATCACCCCACCAACCAGGCCCCCAATGAGGGTGGTGTTAGCCACATTAGCGCTGACCGCCGCCCCTATTGCCGCCCCACCAACTGCACCTCCCGCCACTCCTAACGCAGCAGGCCCTGGCTTTACAACACCGTCTTCACACGTCACAAAATGAGAACAGGCAGGCAAAAAAAGCGCCCCCAGCAGGGGAAGATAAAGCACGGGGGCTGGAAGAAAATTTCTCGCAGTTTTCAAGCTACCTCGCTCTATCATACTTGCCCATCAATTCGGTTTGCGCCAATACGTGGCCCAACATCACCGCTTCAATTTGCGCCTTATCAACACCGCGAGGTAAGTCTAGTTGCGTATCTAATGCATAAAGCTTGAAAAAATAACGATGCATTTTATCTGGCGGACAAGGCCCTCCATACCCTAAGCGGCCCCAGCTATTAACTCCCTCTTGCGTGCCTGCAGGCAAAGCTGCCACTCCTTCAGGCAACTCACGCACCGTAGCAGGCAGGTTGAATAACAGCCAATGATCCCACATGCCAACCGGGGCATCAGGATCATCTACTATCAAAACAAAGCTGTTGGTTTGCGCTGGCGCATCACGCCAGGTGAGCGCAGGAGACAGATCTTCACCGTCACAGGTGTATTTACGGGGAATAAACCCTGCTTGCTGAAACGCACTGCTTGTCAGCAATAATGACATAGCCAATCCTTGGGCAGTAAAAGAAAAAATGAATAAAGCCATCATAATGCGACGCATCATAAAGTCAATCGTATACATTCACACATGCACCCACCCATCAAAGTATTTAAAATCGATTCATCAGCTCTCACTCCAAATGGGTCGTTCCAACCAATTATGCTGAAACCCCATCATGGGCAGAAACACCTCTGGATGCGCCTCAAGCAATACAAGCAACCTATTCTTCCATTTTGACGCTGGATTAATAAAACCAAGGAGGTACTGCAATATCATCAGCGCACCATAAACACGGTTGCTCTTAACTCCCATCCAAGCAGACGACTTCATTGGCAACTTTGGGGTCACCGTCAAAGTCCTGTTCCACAAGCGAGAATGATGGGCACATAAATTTCGAAGATAAACCAATGCGCGCAACCAAGAAGACAAAACCACATCCTGCAAATGATAGCGCCTAGCAATCTCACGCTGATCTTCGCCTTTCATCCCAGAAAGCAATCGCGATAACCCACCAAAAGAAATGACTTCAATAGCCATCCATATCGGAAGCCCCTCTTCCTGAGAATATTTACTATGGTAGTGAGAAATAAAGGTTTCTGTTGATTCGTCAACCACTTGATTCAAACTTAAAAGCCATTTTCGGTGATCAAAACGATGAGAGAAATTCTGAGAATCTAAATAACCAAAGGCACCATATTTGTGGCTAAGGTGATAAATAATCTGCGTTCTTAGCGCAACCTCTATTGGCTCAATCGCATCAAGCACTAATAACCTTAATTTTCGGTCGAAAGTATAGAGGTTGATAATATTTTCAAAGCTTACTCCGCGAGTAAAAGTATCGCTTTGTTTGAATGGAATAAAATATGCGCTTAGACGGTAATAGCTAATATTTTTTAAATAAGCTACAGCCTTATTTCTATTTTTTATGGAGAGACCGCGACTGATGAGTAAATCTAGTTGCTCATCATAACTAAGGGGTGGCTTTTGATACTTCATGCTTCATTTCTTATTTTTTTAAAGGGCATAAAAAAACCCGCTAGAGTTGCGCTTCAGAAAGAGAGGCGTAGCGGGTGTTGTTAGGTGAATGATAGTCAATGGGGGAACGATTGTCAAAAACATCTTAATCGTTCACACATCTAGCAGAGAATAATATCACAAACCGTTACGAGGGCTTATTTTCAAAGATTAATTTCTCTTTTGAAAAGTCTACAAAAATTTCATCCCCCGCACTAAACTGGCCCGTTAAAATATCTTTTGCCAAAGGATTTTCTAAATCTTGCTGGATCGTGCGCTTTAAGGGTCGCGCACCATACACAGGGTCATAGCCTGCATTTGCCAAATGATCTAAGGCTTTTTCTGACACACGCAACTTAATTTCTTTTTCTTGCAAACGCTTACGCAGATGATCAATTTGAATAGTCGTGACACGACGTATTTCATCACGACCTAAAGGATGAAATACCACGATCTCATCAATACGATTAATAAACTCTGGACGAAACTGCTGGCTCACCACCTCCATCACCGCACTTTTCATTTTGTCGTAACCACTTTTTTTCTCAGCCAACTCTTGAATGCGGTGTGACCCTAAGTTTGATGTCATCACCACCACCGTATTACGAAAATCTACTGTGCGGCCGTGCCCATCGGTTAAACGCCCGTCATCTAACACTTGCAATAAAATATTAAAAACATCTGGATGCGCTTTTTCAATTTCATCTAATAAAATCACGGAATAAGGCTTGCGTCTAACGGCTTCTGTTAAATAACCCCCTTCCTCATAACCGACATAGCCTGGGGGCGCACCAATCAAGCGCGCCACCGTATGTTTCTCCATGAATTCTGACATATCAATACGCACCATCGCTTCTTCTGTATCAAATAAAAAAGAAGCCAGCGCTTTACACAATTCTGTTTTCCCCACACCCGTTGGCCCCAAAAAAAGAAAAGAGCCGATTGGCCTATTAGGATCAGCTAACCCTGCACGCGAACGACGAATGGCGTTGGAAACCACAGACACAGCTTCATCTTGCCCAATCACTCGCTTATGCAACAGGTCTTCCATTTTCAATAATTTTTCTTTTTCACCTTCTAACATTTTAGAAACAGGAATATGCGTCCACTTCGACACCACTTCTGCAATTTCTTCTTCTGTAACATTATTTCTAAATAATTGTGTTTCTTGTTTTTCTGCTTTCGAGGCCATACTTAGTTGTTTTTCTACTTCAGGAATGCGTCCATACTGCAATTCAGACATCCGCCCCAAATCTCCTGCACGTCGTGCTGCTTCTAACTCATTGCGCAACCGCTCTAACTCACTCTTTAAGTGTTGTGTCCCCTGCAACGACACCTTTTCTGCCTTCCAAACCTCTTCTAAATCTGCATACTCTTTTTCTAAGCGAACAATTTCTTCTTCTAAATGTTTTAATCGTTTTTTCGAAGCTTCATCTGACTCTTTTTTTAAAGCGACTCTTTCAATTTTTAATTGAATTAAACGTCGTTCTAACTTGTCCATCGACTCAGGCTTAGAATCAATCTCCATACGAATATGACTCGCTGCTTCGTCGATTAAATCAATGGCTTTATCAGGCAAATTACGATCAGTAATATAGCGATGTGATAAAACAGCTGCCGCCACGATAGCAGGATCGGTAATTTCTACCCCATGATGAATTTCATAACGTTCTTTTAAACCACGCAAAATGGCGATAGTGTCTTCTACTGTAGGTTCATCGACCAATACTTTTTGGAAACGACGCTCTAAAGCAGGATCTTTTTCAATGTATTGACGATATTCATCTAATGTTGTTGCACCCACACAATGCAACTCACCCCGCGCCAACGCAGGCTTTAACATATTGCCCGCATCCATCGCGCCTTCACTTTTACCCGCACCAACGACGGTGTGCAGCTCATCGATAAATAAAATAATTTGCCCTTCTTGTTTTGCTAATTCATTTAAAACCGCTTTGAGCCGCTCTTCAAATTCGCCACGGTATTTTGCGCCTGCAATTAAGGACCCCATGTCTAATGCCAATAAACGCTTGCTTTTAAGGCCTTCTGGCACTTCACCATTCACAATACGCTGCGCTAAGCCTTCAACAATCGCCGTTTTACCTACACCAGGTTCACCAATTAAAACAGGATTGTTTTTGGTGCGACGTTGCAACACTTGGATGGTGCGACGAATTTCATCATCACGCCCAATCACCGGATCTAACTTGCCCTCTTCTGCACGCGCAGTTAAATCTACTGTATAACGCGAAAGTGCTTGACGCGTTTCTTCTGCATTGGCCTCTGTCACTTTCTCTCCTCCTCGCATCGCATTGATCGCGCCATCTACCGCTGCTTGGTTAACACCCGCTTCTTTTAATATTTTGCCTAATGCCCCACTGTCTTCTAAAGCAGCCAACACAAATAGTTCACTTGAAATGTATTGATCTTGTCGCGTTTTAGCTAGTTTTTCACAATGATTTAACAAGCGACTCAATGTTTCTGACACATACACCGCACCAGGCACACCACTAACTTGTGGCAAGCGATCTAACGCTGCATTTAATTTGTCTTCTAACAAAGAGACGTTGGCCCCCACACGCATCAACAGAGGGCGGACAGTCCCTCCACTTTGATCTAAGAGCGCTTTCATCAAATGCACCGGCTCAATATATTGATTTTCGCGATTGACTGCCAAAGACTGCGCTTCCTCTAGCGCCCCACGAAATTTAGTGGTTAACTTTTCCACAATACTCATAACCCTATCCTTCCTCTATTCATCGATATCTGCCTATTGGGGGTGAAAGTAGTTAAATTCAAGCGCGTTTTGTATACTGCCTCTTTTTGACCGCGAGAAATAACATGCCCGACCAAACCCCTTGGGAACGTGAAACCATTGAAAAATTATTATTTGAAACACTCAAAGAACAACGCCGCCAGCGTCGCTGGAAAATCTTTTTTAGATTATTTTTTATTTTTATTTTGCTTATGATTTTCTACACAATTTGGCATGCTAGCGCCAACAATAAATCCGCGTTAAATCAAACTAAAAAACACACGGCTGTCATCGACATTCACGGTACCATTGAAGCCCGCGGCCGAGCAAGCGCAGCAGATGTCATTGACGCTTTGCAGCAAGCGTATGACGAAAAAAATGTGCAAGGAATCATTCTACAAATTAACAGCCCTGGTGGCAGCGCTGTGCAAGCCTCCCTGATTTTCAATGAGATCATGCGTCAGCGCACACTCCACAAAGACATTCCCCTGTATGCAGTCTGTGAAGATTTTTGCGCCTCAGCGGCTTATTATATTGCAGCAGCAAGCCAAACCATTTATGCAAACCCCGCGAGCCTCGTCGGCTCCATTGGCGCCATGATTAACGGTTTCGGTGCCACCGCTGCCATGGAAAAAATAGGCGTTGAACGCCGCTTAATCACCGCTGGCAGTGACAAAGGTTTTCTTGACCCCTTTTCACCGTTGAAAAAAACAGACGAAGCTTACGCACAACGCATGCTTGATGAAGTACATCAACAATTTATTCACGATGTAAAATTAGGACGCGGCGATCGCCTTAAAGTGACAGAAGCTATTTTTTCAGGCAAACCCTGGACAGGCATTGGCGCAAAACCCCTAGGCATTATCGATGAGTTTGGTAGTGTAGAGTTTGTCGCAAGAGAAATTATTAAAAATAAAAATATTGTTTACTACAATGGCGGCAATGCTTTTTTAGATCAATTGAGTGAACAATTCAGCACCTCATTGAAACAAGTTATTCATTCCGCATTATTCACAGGTATTGCTTCATGAAAAAAATAACCCTGCTCTGTTTTGCTTTGGCGCTCACCGCTTGCAGCATCATTTATCGCCCCGACATGCAACAAGGCAACCTCATCACTCCTGACATGGTGTCACAATTACGCATCGGCATGACGCCACAAGAAGTGCGTTATATCCTGGGCACCCCCGTGCTTTCACACAGCTTTGACATTCATCGATGGGATTATATTTATACTTACCGAAAAGGCACCGAACCTACTGACGCAGAAAAACTCACTCTCTTTTTTATGAATGGTCATTTAGCAAAAATTACCCCCTTAAATAAGTACACTTTACTGACGCCTTGACTAGCAAGACGAAGAAACACTTGAGGAAATATGCATTAATCCGCACTATACTTCGGATTAGTGAGGAAATTACGAATCATTGTTTCTAAATAGTAAGGATTTTTAGACATGTTTAAGCGTTTATTAAGCTTACGACTACCGGATAGAAAATCGGCATTTTTATGGGGTGCCCGACAAACAGGGAAGTCGACCTATCTAAAAAGCCATTTTCCACAGGCGCGGGTCTATGATTTATTAAAAACAGATGTTCACTTTAGACATGAGAAAAATCCTGCCTTACTCCGTGAAGAAGTGTTAGCGATGCCCGCTACCGATTTGGCATCGCCCATCATTATTGATGAAATTCAAAAAGCGCCACGCCTTTTAGACGAAGTGCATTGGTTAATTGAAAATACCAAAGCACAATTTATCTTGTGTGGATCAAGCACAAGAAAACTGAAAAAGTTAGGGACCAATTTATTAGGGGGGCGTGCCTTACGTTACCATTTTTACCCTTTAGTCTCTCAAGAAATTCCGCACTTCAATTTACTTGCGGCACTGCAGAAGGGCATGATCCCTTCACATTATTTATCTTCAGAAATCACATTATTGTTAGAAGCTTATGTTACAGATTATCTCAATCAAGAAATTAGAGAAGAAGGTTTGGTGCGCAGTTTGCCAGATTTTTCTCGGTTTTTAGATAGCGTGGGTTTTAGCAATGGGCAAATGACCAACTTCAGTAATATTGCACGGGACTGTGGTGTCAGCGCTAAAACAGTTGAAAATTATTATCAAATTTTGATTGACACTTTATTGGGATATTACTTGCCACCTTATCATACGAAAAAAAGCAGAGATATCATCAGTAAAACGCCAAAATTTTATTTATTTGATGTGGGTGTTGCCAATTATTTAGCACGAAGAGAGATTTCGGCGTTGCGTGGCGTTGCTGCAGGAGAAGCCTTCGAGCATTTTATTTTTATGGAGTTAATGGCCTACAACGGGCTGAATAAAAAAAGGTGGGAATATAGTTATTGGCGCACTAAAACAGGGTTGGAAGTGGACTTTGTCATTAATGATGCTGAAATAGCGCTTGAAGTGAAGATTAGTCCCATGGTGCACAAGCAAGATGTGAAGGGATTAATTGCATTTTGTGAAGAGTACAAGCCTCGCAAAGCCATTGTGGTGAGTCAGACGCCTTGCCCCAGGTTGCTCGCTATCAGCCAGGATATACAAATTCAAATTTTACCGTGGCAAGTGTTTTTAGCACGCCTGTGGGCAGGTGATTTATAAACTATTTTTAGTGATGAAAAAACTTATGTCAAAAACCGAGATGAATTCAACCATCGCCTATCAGGATAATAGGCCACGATAACGGTATCATTTGAAATAACATCGATGACGGGTTTCACCACGCGTGGGCTTAAAGCAGGACAGCCCCAACTACGCCCCACGCCCCCATGTCGACGTGCAAATTGCGGATCAACATACCAAGCGCCATGCACCACAATCGCGCGATCAAATGCGTTGTCGTTAAACCCAGGCTCTAGCCCCGTCAACCGCAAGGAATAACCATGCTGACCCGCATAAGCCTGGCCTGTTGCATACACGCCAATACTCGATTTCAAGCTATTCGGTTGATTAGAAAAAGAGGTCGCCACCACATCACCACTGTTACGGCCATGAGAAACTAATTCATCAAATAAAAGCCGTTCGCGGCGCAAGTCGAATACCCAAAAACGACGCTGACTGGAGGGCTTAGAAAAATCAATTACGGTCAAAATTTCTTTGTTGTCATACCCTTCTTGACGCGCATTGTTATACGCTTTTAACGCAAGTTTTAGCACCTTAGGGTTGAGATCTTTTGCTTGGTAGCTCAGCTTTTTCGCCGTGCGATCAGGGTTTTGTAGCCCCGGTAAGCTGGTACGCGCATACCCACTGGCATTACAACAGCCTGCGGATATCATCAAAAATAAGCACACCAAGCCATGAAGATATTTTTTTTGCATTGCTCGCCCCAAATCTTAAAAATAAATTAAATTGTAATTTATTAGGTCCTGTGGAGGGCAATATCATAGCACGCGGAGTATAAATAATACACAAACTAAAGAGATCACTATAAAATATCCGCGCCAATTAAGAATTCAACCAGCACCAAACTGCCCACCACCAACAAGATTAAAGAAAAAATTAAGAGCACAGGGTGACGATCACTGAACTCTTTCTCATTTTCCATTGACGCTTTAGTGACCTCCCCCGCTTCTTCTGCGGCAGCTGTTTTTTGGCGTGATACAACGAGCGCCTTGTCTTTTTTTTCAATCGTCGTTGTAGCATGCCAAGAGAGCAAAAACAGCACCCCACTGACCACCAAAAAGGGCGCCACAATCACTGCCCGCTGCAAAAAACCTTCTAAGCCATTCTGCTCTTCCAACCAACGTGACAGTTGAATAATAAAATCGGGCACCGTAGAGGTTGCATTAAAGAAAACATAAGGCAACATCACGGCCACAAACAGCAACAGAATTAAACCAAAAACAGAGCTAAAAACACCCATAAAAAATAAAGGCGCATCTGCGTTAGCGGGTTGATGAGGCATGCAAACTCTCCTGTTCTGCCAAGCCTATTAAAAAGTATAGCCAACTTTCATCGTCATTTTTGGCACGCTATTCACAAACAAAATGTAATGTGTAACCATGAACACACTTTTTTATCTAGAAAAATGCCCTCAGGACCGAAATGCTTTTATTTATTGCAGGTTTTTTTTTATTAGTTTATGTTTTTTTGTGGGCGTTATTTAAATTAAAACTAGACAAGCCGTTAGCGATATTGGCATCGCGATTAGAAGGTTTAGCACAACAAGCATCCAGCACAAAAGATGACCAACACAAGCACTTCCACCTGTTTAAACAAGAGTGGCAATCTCAGGCAAGAAATCAACAAGATCTGCTATTAAATCAACTCTCTTCCGCACACCAAACCCATATTAAGCAATATCAAAGCACGATGGAATACCTCCATGACAGCACCTTAAAAATGAACCAACAGCTTCACACCTTAAATGAACAACTTAAACACGAATTGAATGAATACCGACAACAGTTTGATCAACACCAACTGACGGCGCTGCATACCTTGCAAGAAAGTTTAGGCCAAGGGCTACACAGTCTGTCGCACCGCCTCAACGAAACATTAACCTTAAACGCAGACATGCTGGGCAAACGCGTCGACAAGCTCACCCTCGACACCGATCAACGCTTAAAAGAAATCAGTGGACAAGTTGAAAAACGCTTAGCCGAAGGATTTGAAAAAACCACAGCCACCTTCTCTGATGTATTGACTCGCTTAGCGCTCATCGATGAAGCGCAAAAGAAAATTACGGAGTTATCTACTAATGTCGTGAGCCTGCAAGAAATCTTGGCAGACAAGCGCGCACGCGGCGCATTTGGTGAGGTGCAATTAACCTCCCTCATTCATAATCTGATTCCTCCTTCACATGTGCGTATGCAGCATGAATTCAACAATGGTAAACGTGCAGACTGTTTATTGCTGTTACCTGAACCCACTGGCAACATTGTCATTGATGCAAAATTCCCGCTAGAAAGTTATCGCACCATGACCAACCTACAGTTAGGAGAGAATGATCGTCGCATGGCTGAAAAACAATTTCGCCAAGACGTACGCAAACATGTTCAAGATATTGCAGAAAAATATATTATCCCTGGCGAAACCTCTGATGGCGCCATGATGTTTATTCCTGCCGAAGCTATTTTTGCTGAAATCCATGCAAATCATCCAGAAATCATCGAAGAAGCACATAAATTACGTGTATGGCTCGTCTCCCCCAGCACCATGATGGCCATCCTCACAACGGCACGCGCTGTCATTAAAGATGCGGCCACACGCAAACAAGTGCATGCGATCCAAGAACATTTGAGTTATTTGGCGCGCGACTTTTCGCGTTTTCAAGAACGCATGGATCAACTGGCAAAGCATTTTGAACAAACCCAAGGGGATATTAAAGAAGTGCAAACGTCTGCACGAAAAATCACAAGTCGCTTTATCAAAATTGAAAAAGTAGAACTCGAACACCCCGAGGCCGCTAAAATAGAAGTTGAAGCCCCATGACCGCATTACACATCGAAAATTTAAAAAAAATTTACAATAATGGCACGGTCGCATTACAAGGCATCAGTTTTAACGTGAAAAAAGGGGATTTTTTCGCGCTACTAGGCCCCAATGGCGCAGGCAAATCGACCACCATCGGCATCATCACTTCATTAACCACAAAAACCACCGGCACCGTAAAAGTATTTGATCATGATCTTGATAAAAATCCTGCCGCCGTTAAACAATGCATTGGATTGGTCCCGCAAGAATTTAACTTCAATATCTTTGAGACAGTCGAACAGATCTTATTAAATCAAGCGGGCTATTATGGTATTCCACGCACGCTTGCCAAACAGCGTAGCCAACATTACCTCACCCGCATGGGGCTATGGAAAAAACGAAATGCCCCTGCGCGCACTTTATCTGGCGGGATGAAAAGACGCCTCATGATTGCGCGCGCTTTAATTCATGAACCCGCGCTTTTAATTTTAGATGAACCCACTGCAGGCGTAGACATCGAACTAAGACGCACCCTGTGGGAATTCATTCGTGAGATCAATGAAAACGGCACCACCATTATTTTAACAACACACTATCTTGAGGAAGCAGAATCACTTTGCAAACACATTGCAATCATCAATCATGGAAAAATTGTTGAATACGCAGAAAAAAAATCCCTGCTTGCCAAACTCAAAAGAGAAACATTTATTTTAAATTTAAAACACGCTCTCACACACTTACCTGACATCACCTACTTCCCTATGCAGCAACTCGACAGCCACACAATTGAAGTTGACGTGACGTCCAATCAAAACATGAACTTACTTTTTCAAAAATTAACAGAAAATAATATCGTCGTGACAAGTTTGCGTAATAAAACAAATCGACTAGAAGAATTATTTTTAAAATTGACGACAGACGCTTAACATGAAAAAAATGCACATCAATTTAGTTGCTTTCAACACGCTTATCATCAAAGAAGTTACCCGCTTTACGCGCATCTGGACGCAAACACTGCTGCCCTCCGCCATCACCATGACGCTTTATTTTGTTTTATTTGGCAACCTGGTTGGCTCACAGCTGCGCCCTATTCAAGGCTATAGTTACATGCAGTTTATTGCGCCAGGCCTTATCATGATGTCGATCATTACAAACGCTTATGGCAACGTCGTCGCTTCTTTTTTTAATATGCGTTTTCAAAAAAGCATCGAAGAAATTTTAATCTCTCCCACCTCAAACTGGGTTATCTTACTCGGCTTCATGGTAGGCGGCATTTTACGTGGCATCGCTGTCGGCGTGATTGTAACGATATTAGCGCTGTTTTTTGCTCATTTACATTTTCAACATATCTTCCTCATGCTCACCGCCACTTTTTTTACATCTGCTTTTTTTTCATTAGCGGGTTTTACAAATGCATTATTCGCAAAAAAGTTTGATGATATTTCTATTATTCCCAACTTCGTTTTAACCCCCCTCACTTATCTGGGCGGAGTTTTTTATTCTATTCAACAACTTCCAGAACACTGGAAAATTATTTCTAAACTTAATCCCATTCTTTACATGGTCAATACGTTTCGTTACAGTTTTTTAAATATTTCTGATGTGAATATCACCATGGCCTTATGGACCATCATTGCTGGCACAATTTTATTGTTTTATTTCAATCTTTTTTTGTTGAATAAAGGGGTTGGGTTAAAGTCATGAATGATGGATTGCTTCGCTACGCTCGCAATGACGGCCCGGAGGGAGAGATTGTTTCGCTTAACGCAGCAAGACAACCCAAAGGGAGAGATTGTTTCGCTTAACGTAGTAAGACAACCCAAAGGGAGAGATTGTTTCGCTTAACGCAGTAAGACAGGCCCCAGAGGGGGAAAAGCGTCATTGCCCCCTCCCTCCGGGCCGTCATTGCGAGCGTAGCGAAGCAATCCACCTTAACGATGAGAATCAGCTGTTACCATGAACAAGCAAAAAATCGGCGTTTTACTCGTTAATTTAGGCACCCCTAGCGCGCCTACCCCAACCGCCATTAGACACTATTTAAAAGCTTTTTTATCTGATCCCGCCGTTGTTTCACTTTGGCGCCCATTATGGTGGCTCATTTTAAACGGATTTATTTTACCAATACGCTCACAGCAGCTTGTAAAAGCTTATCAACATATTTGGTTACCGCAAGGATCGCCTCTTGCTGTTTATACTGCACAGCAAGCGCATGCATTACAAACCTTGTGTGACAAAAACAACAAAAATATTAAGGTCGTTTTTGCTATGCGTTATGGTAAACCCAGCATTCAAACAGGTTTAGACACTTTAGAAACTTATCAACCTAATCGCTATCTTATTTTGCCGCTCTATCCGCAATACTCTACTACCACCACGCTTTCTGTTTTTGAAGAAGTAAAAAAAATATTTCAAATAGGGCACACCACACCCACTCATCATTTTATCCCTTCTTTTTTTGATGACGAAGGTTATATTGCAGCGTTAGCACATCATGTTCAAACGTATTGGCAACATCACCCACGCGAAAAAAAAATATTATTTTCGTTTCATGGCTTACCTACCGCATTGTGTAAAAAGGGAGATCCTTACGAACAACAATGTTATGCCACCGCAACACTATTGGCAGAAAAATTAAATTTAACATCGGATGAATATTGCGTTGTATTTCAATCTCGCTTTGGCAAGCAACAATGGCTACAACCTTATTGTGTCGATACGCTCAAGCATCTTCCTAAAGCAGGCTGCAAACACATCGACCTCTTTTGCCCTGGTTTTGTTTCAGATTGTTTAGAAACACTCGAAGAAATTGCCGTCACCCATAAAAAAATATTTTTTGAAGCGGGAGGGGAACAATTTAATTATATTCCCGCCCTAAACAACGACAGTGTTTTCATTGAAGCGTTATACCACCTCATCACAAAACAAAAAATCTAGTGAGAAATTGGGTTGGATTGCTTCGCTTTGCTCGCAATGACGGCCGGAGGGAAGAAAGAACAACGACAGCGCCTTCAGGGAAATATTTGGTTTGGAATAATATAAAAATGAAGTTTCGCTGAAATAGGGCGTAGAAAACAAATTTTTTTGCCTCTTCACTAATATTTAATTTTTACAACGTAAAATACCCTCTTATCAGCAATCTACCGTCATACGCTATGTTTCCTCAAAAAAATAAAATCTCACACATTGCCTTTTTAAAAGCTGCTGCAGGCCGTTTTTTCAGAAAAATACTTTCCTTATTACAAAAGATATTGCCTGCTACAGTTGCTGCATCAGCACCACCCATCACTAACGATACAACACGCATACAACAAGCACTCAAAGAAAAAGTAAATTTCACTGACTTACCCGATGACACCATCGGTTGTATAGGCCGTTTTCTATCCCCCATTGATTTATTTCACTTGAGCGCAACTTCACGAGAAATGAAAATCATCGTAGAAAACAATGTTGATACTCATTTTAAACACTACTGTCTGCTCAGAAAAAATCTGCTAAAAAGAGGTCTTAAAAGAGAGGTGTTACGTGGGTTATTTCAACGAACAGATATTTCACCTGACTCACTTTCAGAAATTTTTAAAATACTTCGCCACCTCACACAAGATTTTATAAATACAATTGATACCCCTTTTGAAGCCTTATTTCTCGCAGGCGAAATTAACTTAATCACCCAAGCAGAAATGGACCTCATCAGACAAAAAAACTTTGATTGCCCACTCTCTATTATCTCGTTAACAGGCAACGTTAAAAAAATGATACTGGCTAAAGAAAAATGGGGGCTCGACGAACATGCTGTCACGGAAGATAACATCTCTGTGCTCCACCATGCCGCACTCAGCGGCTCAGTCGAAGCCATGGAATACGCAAAGCAAGTATGGCAGCTAGACAAAGACGCCGTTACCGATCATGGCATCACCCTCTTGCATTGTGCGGCACTCAGCGGCTCACCTGAGGCTATAGCCTGCGCGGCCGCATGGGGATTAGATGAACGAGCACTAAATAATGATCGCGCTACAATAGTACACCTTGCAGCAAGAGGTGGCTCTGTACCCACCCTGCAATACCTATGCACTCATTGGGACTGGCACCGAATACACTTAACAGACACTGACGCTTCTAATAAAACCGCGCTTCATTATGCTGCAGCAGGAGGGAGTCGCTCTACATTTAGATGGCTCTTACAGCAGGGGGTCCCTGTCACGCTGAATGACGATCAAAAAACTCCTTTTGATTTTGCGCCTGATAAAACCACCAGAGAAGAACTCGAAAAAATCCACGATGAATTTCTTTTATGGTCAGCACTACCGTTCACATCCAGCGCTACCTAAATTAAATACTTACCCTACCAAACAACCCTCTTCAATGCGCACAACCCGCTGACAACGCTTTGCAATTTTTTCTTCATGCGTAATCACAACGACTGTGGCTTTTTCATTTTTATTTAACTCAAGAAACAATGCCATGATTTCATCACTCGTACGGCTATCTAAGGCACCTGTGGGCTCATCCGCCAACAGCAGATGGGGATGCCCCACCAACGCACGCGCAATCGCCACGCGCTGCTGCTGCCCTCCCGAGAGTTGATCAGGCTTTCTATCAAGAAAATCGCCCAACCCTACTTTCGATAACATTTCTTTTGAACGCGCCTGTATAAGCGCAGCCGGCATATTGCGATATAACAACGGCAAACCAACATTTTGCAGCGCTGTCATTCTTGGCAAAAGAAAAAAAGATTGAAAAACAAACCCTATCGTTTGATTGCGCAGCGCCGCTAACTCATCTTCTGAATAAGTAAACACATCATGATCATTTAAAAAATAGCGTCCTGCATCCGCATGATCCAACAACCCCATGATATTCATGAGGGTCGACTTTCCTGAACCTGACATCCCTGCAATCCCTACAAACTCACCCGGATGGATCACCAAATTAATATTTTTCAAAACAGGATATGCCACGCCGCCGACCACATACCCTTTAAAAATCGACTCTAATTTAACGATGGACAAGAATATGATCTCCTGGCAGCAAACCCTGCGTCACCACTACTTCTTGCAATGTGGTTTGCCCTGTAGAAACAGGCACTTCAATAATTTTATTTGTTTTTCGATCAAACATTTTAATTTTGCTGACATCTGCACGCGCGATAATCGCTTTAATCGGCACTAACATCATCGGTTCATGCAAAACCGTAATTTTCACCATGGCTGTCATGCCCACTGCAATTTTCTTGCGATCACGCTCAGGTAAATTTTTAATATCCACCCGCACAGGAAAGGTAGGCAAACCCCCGCCCACACCCGTTGACACTGCTTGCGCACTCACCTCTGCCACGTCACCTTGCAAAACAACCCCCGGAAAACCATCGCTGGTCACCGTGGCTTTTTGGCCTATTTTAATCGCATTAATATCGACTTGATTTACAGACACCACAAAACTCACGCCCGTCATATCACCAATTGAAGCAACCACTTGGCCTGTTTTCACTTGGCTACCCACAATAAATTTTGTAGAACCTGCACTGCTGTCGCTTTCCCCGCTTGTGCCCGCCCCTTTTTCGGGAAGCAAAGCCACACCATCAACAGGCGCAACTAACGCTAATACATCAAATTTCGTTAATAGCGCTTTATTCACCGCCGCTCTATCACTGATCATGATCTTTTTAGCGTCTTCTATTTTGGCATTGGCTTTTTCTAAAATTTGTTTAAGCGCTTGCTCAGATTGAAAAAAACCTAAATAAGTATCATTAAAATTGATTTGCGACGCATGATATTCATTCGTCGAAATGATGCCCGCCTGATGCAACACTTCATCTTCTTGTAGCTTGATGTGATTATTTTCATACTGCTCTTTTGTTTTTAAGTAGGCAGCCAACGCATCACGATAATCTTTTTCCAACTGACTTGATCGCAGTGAAAATAAAACCTCACCTGCTTTTACTTGTTGACCATATTCAAAATATTTTTTTTCTATCATACCCTCTGCAGGGCTTGTCACCATCACCGCTTTTAAAGGTTGCACTGTGCCTGTAAAAAACAATTCGTTGGTAATAGGCTTTGCTTGCACAGTATAAATATCGTAGCCATCAGGCGCCTTTAGGCGATGTTTACAACCACCCAAGCCCAATAACAAACATAGAAATAAAATACTGCTTTTTTTCATCTTTGTATCTCTCATCGATCTCGAAGATGGATATCCCACGTTTTCAATGTTGTCCCTAACAAAAATTGTAATTGTGATAGCGCATTTAAATAATTAATTTGTGTTGCAACCACAGCAAGCTCTGCTGACGTTAATGTATTTTGCAAGCTACTTACTTCAAACATCGCTACACGCCCATACTTCAATTTAATCTTAGAGGTTTCTAAATTTTGTTTAGCCAAATCACACGCTTGTTTAGACAATTCGATTTGTTGTTTTAATATTCTTAAATTGGTGATCGCGTTAATCACTTGTGTTTCTAGATTACGACGACTTTGCGCTATCGCAACCTCTTGCTGCTCAATCGCTACTTTGGCCTGCAACACGGCTTGCTGTTTTGGGAAGTTTCGAATAGGCACTGAAACTTCCACTTGCACATTTTGCTGACTACTATCGTTATTGGTTAAATTACTTAAATTTAACCCCTGCCCACCCCCTACCGTGCCTGACAAGGTTAAGTTCACGGCAGGCTTTGCTTGATCTTTTGCCACCAACAAGTTTCGCTTGTTTTCACGCTGCTGCAGTACCGCTGACTGGTAAGCAAAATTATTAGCCAAACCAATCTGGACACTCTCTTCCAGTATAGGCACACCTGCCCTCTCTGTGTTGATATCTGCCACCACGGCAACGCGGGTATTGGGCGGAAGACCAATATCATTCAATAAGGTTTGTTTGGCTTGCGCTAAGGTGTTTTCCGCTTGCTTTATATTTAACCTATCTTGCGCAATGGCCGATTGTGATTGCACCGCTTCTGCAGGGGCTTTTTGCCCATTTTTAATTTGCAGCACCAGTTGTTGATAGGTTTTTTCATCGTTACTCAAGGTTAATTTTTGAATGCGCAATTGGTTAACAGCTGCCACCACTTGCCGATAATCCCCAATCACTGTGGTAATCGCTTGCTCAACTGTATTTTTTAAGTTCATTTTACTTAAAAATTCATTGTCTTTCGCATTGCGCAAAGACGCCAGCGTCACATCTCGACCAAACCCTTGCAGCAATGGTTGCGTTACACTAAACGTCAGGTTAGTACTATTGGCGCCTTGCGTTGTCGTTGTATTATTTACTTGCGCAGAAAATTGCGTCCCCACGCTGTTATTTAAGGTGGTGGTTTGCGTTATCTGCGTACCACTGGAATAGATAGGAATATTGTTGGTGATCGACCGCCCATACTGCCCATTGGCAGTGAGCGCATATTGTAGCTCAAAGTTATTTTCTGCCACGCGTAAAGAAAATTTATCCACCACACGCTGCAATTCTTGCGATTGCACACTGGGGTTATAACGCAGCGCCAATAAAATGGCCTCTTGCATCGTCAATGTTTTAGGCGTAGGCGGCACACAAGGAGCTTGCGCTTGCGCCCCCAAGAGATAAAGCAGCGCACCCAGCATACAACCTATTTTCTGGATTTTTTGACACACGACCCAATAACCTCATGACAAAAACGGGTGTGACCCTATTGAAACCCCAACGCTTTCAAACGATCTTTCACGCTGGGATGCGTAGAAAACAAACTGCTGATCGAGCGCACAGGCTCAATCCCTGCCTGTATCGGATCATAAAGATAAGCTGCTCGACGCACTTCCTCATGCGCCGTCATATCATACTGCTGTCGGTAAACTGCCTTATTCGCTTGATGATCTTGATCAATTTTAATCAATGCACGCGCCAGAGGCGTATTATCACGCATTAACTCCACACACCCTGCATCCGCCATATATTCACGCGTGCGGCTTAAATACAGCATCAACAACAACGTCACGACCGGCAGTAAAAACCGCAGCAACAAAACGATCGTCACCAAACCTTGCGACCGTTTATCCCGGTCATCACGCCCATATAACAACCCATAAAATAAAATATCTACCACCATCAAAATAATATTACTTAACACCGACGCCGTTAGCGTAAGTTTAATATCTAAGTGACGAATATGACTGAGCTCATGCGCCATCACCGCTTGCAGTTCACTGCGATCTAATTTATTCATCAGCCCACGCGTAATCGCAACCATTGCGGATTTTTCACTATACCCACTGGCAAAAGCATTCATATAATCTGCATCAATTAAAAAAACACGCGGCATAAAGCGCAAGCCCGCTGCCAGCGTTAACTCTTCTACCACGTTATATAGTTTTTTTTCGGCTGCTGTATGGGCAGACTGCGACGTAACCTCAAGGTGATCCGTGCCCATCAAGATCACTTTGTCATACAACCCATAGGTCACCCACAACGAAATCGCAGCAATCCCAAACAAAATTAATGTTGCGTAAGGGATAAGATGCAACGTTAACAACGCCTGCGCAATCAACGCCAACGGCGCAACAGGATAGAGTCGAGCATAAAAATAAAGATCTAACAAAAACCCCAAACTTAAATAAATTAAAAAAAAGATTGCAATAACCCATTGCGTGCGCGATTGGTTACGTGATAATTGACCGCGCCAATCTGGCGCAGCTTCAGAAGCTAATGCAGGCGTCATAAATCAAAGTTTCACTGTGTAATTTTCTTTTTGCTGAAGTTGATCTGCTGGCAAAGACCAATAAATAAAATCTTTGTAAAGCTTAGGGAAGCCACTCACCACCAACGACTCAAAAAAAGATTTTCGCGCAACGTTATAACGTTCAACGCTGTCATTATAAGCTTGTTTAGCAAAAGCCAATTTATTTTCTGTGTTAACGATTTCTTCTTGTAATTGCAATGCATTTTGGTTGGCTTTTAAATCAGGGTATTGCTCAAACACCACATTAAGCCCAGACACAATGTTAGAAATATCATTTTCAGCAGCAATCCTACGCTTTTCATCGCCAGCCGCTTGCGCTTGTTGTGCTTGGTTTCGCAAGGCAACCACCTCTTTTAAAGTGGATTGCTCATAATTCATATATTGCTTCACCACATTGATCAAAGATTCAAACACCTTGTAACGACGATCAAGCTGAACATCAATTTGTTTGTAATTATTATTTGCCGCTTCAATTAAACCAATCAGCTTGTTATAAATCATGACGATCCACGCTGCCAATACAACAAATGCAATCACCAGCGCAATAACGATACCCATGCTATTTCCTCCTTCATTAAGAACGCTTTATTATACGCACAATCGCAAAATTTTCAGGTCTTTTCCTTCCTTGCTTGGCTTTGGGAATCTGTGTGATAATCGCCCCTGGATCTTATCTAAATGGAGTTTTCTACGTATGAAACCCTTCAAATTATATTCTGCAGCAATATTAACCATAACATCGCTTGCTGCTGCAGTTGTCCATGCCGTTGCTGTCCCCAATGGCGCAATGCCTGGTTTTTATTTAGGGGGGCAATTAGGTTATTCAGAGCTCTATTACGGCAAAAATGATTTTAACGCTTCCAGCATCCGCATCAATAACACCGGCGTAGGGGGGCGCGCTTATTTTGGTTATCAACTCAATCATTACATCGGCGCAGAAGCCGGTTTCACACAATATGCCAGCAGCAGCGTCGAGTCCCTGAATAACAACAGCGGCATCGCAGGAAACATTGACCAATACGCTTACGACGTAGTGTTAAAAGGCACCTACCCTTTAGTCGACAGTGGCTTCAACCTCTATGCAAAAGCGGGGGGCGCCTATGCAAAAACCTTTGTATCAAGAACCCTCTGCGCCTATGGCGTCTGTGACTCCACACAAGCGCTTTTCACTTATGGCGCGGGGGCGACCTACAATATTTGGCCACATGTCCCCATTGATTTTTCTTGGACACATTTGCAACAAAGTAATGGCGCCATTGCCAGTGCTGACTTAGGCGCTATCGGTATTGCCTACTATTTCGGATAATTGCAACTAAAAACCGTTGCTTGTTCTCACCCTGAATTTAAAAAAGTGTACCCTTAATAAAACAAGGCTTCTATGTTTAAAAAATCACTTCCATTGCTCATCAGCCTGTTGGCCACAACTGCCCATGCTATTACCATACCTGGCCTTTATGCTGGCCTCATTGTTGGCGAAGGCTACACCAACTACACCGCCTCTACACTGGGTGTGCCAACCAGTCGCGATATCAACACCGGCATCGCCGGCGGCATTTTTGGTGGTTACCAATTTAATAACATGATCGGCGGCGAAATCGATTTCATTCGTTTTCCAGAAGCAACTTTTTCAAACATCAATAATGTCACGGGTGTCACAGGCCGAATAAAAGAAAGTGCGATTGAGTTTTTACTCAAAGGTACTACTGCTGTCAGCAATCTGGGTTTTAACATCGTGGACATGGGGTTCACGGCCTCAGCCAAGTTTGGCGGCGCCATCTTATACCCCCGCACAGAAAACTTACCCGCTAACAGCACCGCCCCTGACTCTGCGCGCGTACGCCCCGTTTTTGGCCTGGGCCTGGGCTATGAAATCACCCCCTACCTCCCCTTAGAAATTTCTTGGACGCGAATTCAATCAGAAAGCAAGACTGAAAATGCAGATTTAATTGGGTTAAGCTTGTCTTACTCTTTTAGCTAACCTGCCTTATAAACACCTATGTCTACTTTGCTCGACGCTGCCCAGCACACGCCGATGATGCAGCAATATTTGCGCATCAAAGCACAACACCCCCACATGTTATTGTTTTATCGCATGGGGGATTTTTATGAACTTTTTTATGATGATGCAAAAAAAGCGGCGCAGTTATTAAATGTCACGCTGACCAAACGCGGTCAATCCGCGGGTCAACCCATCCCCATGGCAGGCGTGCCTTATCATGCTGCTGAAAGTTACTTAGCAAAACTCATTAAAGCCGGTGAGTCAGTTGTCATTTGTGAGCAAGTGGGTGACCCTGCTACCAGCAAAGGCCCCGTTGACCGACAAGTCTCTCGCATTATTACCCCAGGCACGGTCAGCGACGATGCCTTTTTAGAAGAAACACGGGACGCCATTTTACTTGCGATTTATCCGCAGCAAACCCACTTTGGTTTAGCATCACTCAATATTAGCAATGGGCAATTACATATTTTGCAAGTCGACTCCGTCACTACCTTGCAAGATGAAATTGCGCGTTTGAGCCCAAGCGAAATATTAATCCCTGAAACCAGCACGCTCTCTTCCCTTTTAAAAGAACACCTTGCCATCAAAAAACGCCCTGAATGGGCATTTGAATTCACCACCGCACAACAATTATTAACACAGCAATTTCAAACAAAAGATTTATCAGGATTTGGTTGTGACCATCATCCCCTGGCTGTAATTGCAGCGGGTTGTTTACTACATTATGCGCAAGAAACTCAGCGCACCACGCTAAAGCACTTACACACACTGCGTGTAGAACAACGCGAAGAGTGGATTACGCTAGATGCACATACCCGTCGTAACTTAGAAATCACTGAAAACCGTCAAGGCGAAAAAAATCATACGTTAATTGCCGTATTAGATCGCACGCAAACCCCCATGGGCAGTCGTTTATTACAACGTTGGTTACATCAACCTTTACGCGCACATCAAAAAATTCAATTACGTCAACAAGCGATTGCTGATTTAATGCAAGATGACAGGCTCACACACTTACAAGAAACACTGCAACACGTGGGTGACATGGAACGCATTTTAGCGCGCATCGCTTTAAAAACAGCAAGGCCACGTGATTTAGCAAAGTTACGTGACACCTTAAAACAATTGCCCGCCATAAAGGCGCATTTAAATCAGTTGTCTTCTCACGTCTTGCAACAACTCAATCAAGCGATTGCTGAATTTCCTGCGCTCTCACAACTATTGAATGCCGCTTTGGTAGAAACACCGCCTTCGCTATTGCGTGAAGGTGGCGTTATTGCAACAGGCTTTCACGCAGCATTAGATGAATTGCGCGCATTACAAGAAAACGCAGGCGATTTTTTAGTGCAGTTAGAGCAAACTGAAAAAGCCAGAACAGGCATTGCTACCCTCAAAGTAGGGTATAACAAAATTCACGGCTTTTTTATTGAAATCAGTCGCGGCCAAGCAGAACATGCACCGGCAGATTACCTCCGTCGCCAAACTTTAAAAAATGCAGAGCGTTATATTACGCCGGCACTCAAAGCGCATGAAGAAAAAGTATTAGGCAGCACCAGCCAAGCCTTGGCGTTAGAAAAAATGCTTTACGAACAACTGCTCGATACGCTTGGCCATGACATTATTAACCTACAAAAAACGGCTGCCGCATTGGCCACGCTGGATGTGCTTAGCACTCTTGCCGAACGCGCGCACACCTTACAGTGGGTCAGACCCATGCTCAGTGACACTCCCGGTATTAACATCCAAGCAGGTCGTCATCTTGTGATTGAGCATTATGCACAAACCCCCTTTGTGCCCAATAACACGCTCTTAAATACAGAAAAACGCATGCTCATTATTACAGGCCCCAATATGGGAGGAAAATCTACTTACATGCGACAAACTGCGCTCATCGTGTTGTTGACGTATGTCGGCAGCTTCGTGCCCGCCACCGCGGCTTGCATCGGGCCTATTGATCGTATTTTTACGCGCATCGGCGCAAGCGATAATTTAGCGCAAGGACACTCTACCTTCATGGTAGAAATGACAGAAACCGCAAACATTTTACATAATGCCACCGCTAACAGCTTAGTCTTGCTCGATGAAATTGGGCGCGGCACGAGCACTTACGATGGCCTAGCACTTGCTTTTGCTTGCGCGGATTACCTTGCCACACACATCAAAGCATTTACTTTGTTTGCCACACATTACTTTGAGTTAACACGCTTACCTGACACCATCGACACGATTAAAAATGGCCACGTAGAAGTCATCGAACACAAAGACAGCGTTGTTTTTTTATATACGTTGCTTGAAGGCGCAGCGAGCAAAAGTTATGGCTTGCAAGTGGCGCAATTAGCAGGCGTTCCGCTGCCCGTCTTGCACCTGGCTAAAGCTAAATTACAAACATTGGAAGTTCAATCACATGCGACCACGCCACCCTTAGAAAAAAAGGTTACAGCTACCACCACACACCCCTTGCTTGAAAAACTGGCTGCCATTCACCCTGACACACTGACACCTCGCGAAGCGTTAGATCTGCTTTATCAAATTAAAAAAGAATTATCATGAAAACAGCCCTGGCTTATTGTCACCCACTTGTTGCACCGGTTGGCTCAAACTTATATTACAGTTTACTGTTCACCCCAACAGAAAAAAAAGAAGCGATCGTGGCTTTACATGCTTTTTATCATGAATTAGAAAGCATTGAAGAAAAATGTAAAACACCAGAAATGGCGATGCAGCGTTTTCAATGGTGGCGCGGAGAATTACATCGTCTCTTCAACGGCACACCCGAACATATCGCAGGTAAAGCGCTATACCCTTTCATTCAGAAGTATCATTTACCAAAAACCATTTTCAGCGCGTTGATAGAGGGCATGGAAACAAAATATCTGCACCCTTACTATGAAACCATCGATGACTTAGTCAATGACGCACACCACAGCTGGAGCTTGATCGCTATATTAAGCGCGCACGTATTAGGCGATACGTCGAAAGAAGCTTTTTTGTTAGCACGTGATTTAGGCGTTTGCTGGTTACTCAGCCAATGCATTAAAAAATTACCCTGGCATTTACATCAAAAGCGATATGCTATCCCTACTGAATTATTAACAAAACACCAGCTGACACAAACCACCTTCACGGTACTTTTTACAAAAAAAAATCCGAAAAAAAAAATATTAAAACAAGCCGGCCAAACCTTAAAAGAGCTTGCTGAAATCGCAAAAAAATATTATCAATCTGCTATAGAATCCGCACCCACTACAACACAAAAAACACAAACCTCAAGCCTGATTTACACGCAATTGGCTTTGGCGCCTTTAAAAAAATTAAATAAAACAACTTTCTCCCCAAAAAATTACCCGCTCTTAATCTCACCCATCAGAAAGTGGTGGATAAGCACAAAAATCCATCTTACCCAGTGAGTATGTGAACGATTACCAATTGACGTTGGGTAAGCAACTTTAGTATATCTAGGATTCTCTCGTTATCATTACAAGGATGTAAAATGATTAACCATCTCATACGTTTATTCTGCTGCATTGCATTACTGATCGTTTCCGCTCAAACACACGCTGCAACCGTTGCTTCTATCTGGGTAGGCGGCCCTGTGACCGTTAACCCCCAAGAAAAATCAAGGTTAGATCTTTCAAAGCTAGAACCTGACATCAACTATAAAATCGTTTGCTGGTTAAAAAACAATACACAGCCGTTTGTTGAAAAAAAGGTCCTCGTTCTCTCTGATCTTGCGAAATCTACGCTGGGGAGTGTGTTAGTCAATGGCACAGTTTATGGTCTATTGCGCGATCACCCCGTCATCTCTCTCAAAATCATCGATAATATGCTAGAAATTTATGATTATTACGCTAACAACGGCTACCTTTATTTATTAAACGCGGACACAGATAGTCCTTTGGTCATCAACGAGTGTAGAGCATTGGTTGTCCCACAACCTTTTTAGAAGAATAACCACCCCGTTCACTTGAATTCAAGTGAACGGGGTGGTTATTCTTCTAAAAAGGTTGTGGGACAACCAATGCTCTACACTCGTTGATGAC
>OBEQ010886982.1_pt1 | contig 115593 bp, 119 predicted proteins | sample 1670901 | NCBI WGS metagenome assembly OBEQ01 (sample SAMEA104232315, study PRJEB22302) | groundwater metagenome | biome: forest; feature: aquifer; material: groundwater | place: USA | collected 2011-08-07 | depth 5.4 m
GAGCGCCGCCCCCGGCCCCCCTGCGAGCCCCGCCGCCCCCGCGAAGTCGATCGGCTCGCGGACCCGCCGCGGAGTCTCGTGCAGCACGACCGCCGCCGCGACCAGGGCCACCAGCGAGATGGGAGCTTGCACGACGAAGATCCAGCGCCAGCCGAAGGCGTCGACGAGGGGCCCGCCGGCCACGAGGCCGATCACCGGCGCGCCCGCGCCCACCAGCGACCACCAACCCATGGCCTTCACGCGGTCCTCTTCGGGAAAGGCCTGCATGATCAGCGCCATCGACGCGGGACCGGTCGCGGCTCCGGGGATCGAGCCGACGACTCGGATGGCGATGAGGGTGGGGCCGTCCACCGCGAGCGCGGTGAGCGCGGCGGCCACGGTGAAGCCGGCGAAGCCGAGCAGGTACACGCGCCGGTGGCCGTACAGGTCGCCAAGCTTCCCGAACAGGGGCATCGTGAGGGCCAGCGTCAGCAGCGGGCCGGTGACGATCCACGTGAGTGCGGTGGGGCTCGAGTGGACGTCGCGCGCGACCGTCCCGAGCGATACCGCGAGGATGGTGATCGTGAACCCGGTGGCGAAGAGCCCGGCGAGCACGGTCCACAGCACCCAGCGCCGGTAGCGATCGCTGCTACGCACCCGGCGGCCGAGTCGCTCACGCCAGAGCCGAGGCCAGGCGACGACCGGCACCTCCTCACCACCGGGGTAGTCGCCCGGGTAGCCCGCCGAACGGTCGTCCAGCCACTCGACCGGAGGAGTGGTGGCGTCGTGGTCGTCCATCAGGCGGCGATCGGAGCGGTCGGCATCGCGAAGGCCTCGCGCGCGACCGGAAGGCCGAGCCTACTTGGCCATCGGTTCAAGCCGGCCGTGAAGACGCGGCGCGAGCTCGGGATGTCCGCGCTCAGGGCCGATCGGAGGTGTGTCGCGCGTCGACGTCCGAGCGGTCGCCGTCGTCCTCCGGCCACCACGCGGGGTCCAGCCAGGGCGGGTGCTCGGCGGGGCCGATCTCGCGCGGGCCCCCTCGGATCGGTCGCCCGTACCCGTACCCGGGTCGGACCGGGCCCGGCCGGGTCGTCCCACCGTGCGGCGGTCGTTGCATCGCCTCGCCTCCCCCTTGCGGTCTCGCCGGCCCGCCCCCGAGGCGAGCGCCCGGCCCACCCGAGGGTGAATCGTGCGCCCCGCTCGTCGGCCCCGCTGCCCAATTGCGATGGCCACGCTCCGTAGGGAGCGTACGGGAGTCGGCCGGGTTCGACAACCCCCAATCTGCCATGACGCCTAGGTAGTAATAGCCATGACAGGTCATAGCCCTTGATCAAATCCGCTGGTGCGGGCACCGTTACCAATCGGTAGCCGTCCAGCGAAGGTGCAGAGAGTCGCGCCCTGCGTGGTATCTCGGCTACTGAGTCTCGGACGCAGTACGCGTCGGTAATGCCAGGTTCGACCGACACGACCCTTCCGAGCGGGTTGGCCGCAACGCTCGGTTTCGGCGCCGGCACCACCCGTCCGATCGTGGGCCCCGGATCAGGCCGACGCGACCGCGTTGAAGAGGAGCTCGTAGACCCCGACGCCCTCGAGGCCGTCCGACGCGAGGTGCATCGGGACCTCCTGCACCGTCGTGGAGCCGGGGCGCAGCGCGACCGACGTGTGCGAGCGCCGCGCCGCGAACTCGAACACGCGGCCCCCCTCGACCTCGAGGGTGAGCTCGTAGCCCTCGGGCACACGGCCGTCGCCCTCACGTGTCCGGCGATCAGCGCCCACGATCGGACGGGCGGTGCCGGCGTCGTAGACGTAGCCGCTCGCGCTGACACAGCCCTGCCCGTCGACGACGTGGAACAGGTTGAACGAGCGCGTCGTGCCGAGCAATCCCGTGACCCAGTGCCACTCGCGCACGCCGTCCCACTGGCGGAAGCCCCAGGAGTGATCACGCTGACCCACGCCGTCGAACGCGATCCGGTGCTCACCGAGATGCAGGTCGCCGCGCACCGTACCGCTCTGCTCGAAGTGGCCCCAGGCCACCGCGCGCGGGAGCGGCTCGCGGTTGTCGGCGTAGTCGAAGCAGGGACTGAAGCCATCGAACTCGAGGAACGCCTTGTCGTCGCCGTCATCGAGCGCGAGCGTCCACCGGCGTCGCGGCTCGATCATTCGGTACGTGACTCCGTCGATGCTGGTCGCATCCCAGTCGGCCTCGGGGAGCTGCTTCGTCACACGGTAGTAACCGTACGCAGGCTCGCCGTCGAGCCAGGCCAGCCATAGGGCGTTCGCGCTCGGCTGGTTGGCGAGTACCGCCATGCGGGTGAGGAAGCACGCGCCGGTAGCGAGGTCGAAACCGTTGAAGTAGAGCGAATCGCTCCAGTGCTCGTGGGTATCCTCGACCGGGTGGCGGCGCTCGTCGAGATCGGTGACCGGCATCGCCGGAGGCTAGCCCGGCCATTCCCCGTGAGCCGGGTCGAGCATCTCGCTCAGGCCGACGCGAGCATCACGTGGACCGACCCTGATCTTCTGATCATGCCCTCGACGCATCGTCGGCAGACTCCGCCATCGCGGAGGTCGCGCGCCAGTGCACCACGAAGACGGCGGCCGCGGCGAGGGCGAGATACGCGTACGCGATCAGCTGCGCGGCACCGTGCTGGCGCTCCGTGGTGGCGCCGTGGAGCGCCGTCACACCCGGTGCGATGATCCGGAAAACCCCGTAGCTCCCGGTGGCGGCGGCGAAGATGATCACGAGCGCGGCGGTGAAGCACACGGCGTAGAGGTAGGTCGTGTCGACCCGCCACGCCGCGCTCCGGTCGAACTCGTCACGGGCGGCGAGCTGGTCGCGGCGGCGACGGTGGAGCACGAAGATGACCCCCGCGGCCACGGCCACCAGCCCCGACTGCACGGCGATCCGGTAGTCGCGGTCGTCGGACGCTGGCTGAACCTGGGTGCGGAAGCGCGGGAGACCCTGCATGTGGTCCCCGTTGTTGCTCTCCAACATCTGGCGGGCTTCCGACTCGCCGCGGTCGTGATCGACGATCAGATCGCTCAGCGCGGCGACCGCGAAGTAGGTGGCGAAGAGCGTGGTGAACAGGGCCAGGAAGCACAGCGCGCCCAGATAGCGGGCGAGCGTGCGCTGCGCCCCGGGATCGGCCTCGCGGCGCCCGGCGACGAGGATGACGATCGTCGCCACGACCACCGCCAAACCCACCAGCACGGCCACCACGATCGGGAAGAACAGCACTCGCTCCCCCTTCGTCACGCGAGAACCTAAGCTCGCGTGTTCCGCGACGGGTGGATGTCCCCCTCCGCCCTCTGCTCACACACTCAGCTCTGGAGCTTCTTCATCTCCGTCTCGAGCTCGGCGACCGTCCAGCGGTCACCCTTGTCGATCTTCTCCGTGAGCTTCCACGGCTGGAAGAGCTGCACAACGCCGCCCTGCACGAGGAAGGTCGTTCCGGTGAACGGGCAGTTCTCGGTGGCGAGGTAGGCGACCAGCGGCGAGACGTTGGCCGGGTCCCACACGTCGAACTTCGACGCGTCCTCGGGTGGCTTCACGGCTTCGCCGAGCCCGGGCGTCTGCAGCGTGAGGCGAGTGCGCGCGGCGGGCGCGATCGTGTTGGAGCGCACGCCGTAGCGGTTCAGCTCCTGGGCGAGGATGTTGGAGAACGCGGCGATCCCGGCCTTCGCCGCGCCGTAGTTGATCTGGCCGGGGTTCCCGAGCAAACCCGACGTCGACGACGTGTTGACGATCGACGCCTTGATCTCCTTGCCCGCCTTCGTCTGCTCCCGCCAGTACGCGGCCGCGAACCGGGTCGGGCAGAAGTGGCCCTTCAGGTGAACGTGGATGACCGCGTCCCACTCGTCCTCGGCCATGTTCACGAGCATCCGGTCTCGCAGGATGCCGGCGTTGTTCACCAGGACGTGCAGATCGCCGAAGGTCTCGATGGCGGTGTTGACCAGACGCTGGGCGCCGTTCCAGTCGGCGACGTTGTCGACGTTGGCCATGGCCTCGCCCCCCGCGGCCTTGATCTCGTCGACCACCTGCTGCGCGGGAGCGCGATCGTCGCCGGTGCCGTGGATGTCGCCGCCGAGGTCGTTGACGACGACCTTGGCGCCTTCGGACGCGAAGAGCAGCGCGTGCTCACGGCCGAGGCCGCGGCCGGCGCCGGTGATGATGACGACACGCCCGTCGAGTGCACCCATGGAGGTTCCTCTGCGTTCGGTTCGGCTGTGAGCGGTTCGGCTGTGAGCGGTTCGGCTATGAGCGGTGTTGCTGTGAGCGGAGTGGCCGGTGACGGCGGCATGCTACGCCGCGCCTCCGCTCAGCGGCCAAGCGACCCGGCCCGGCTCACAGGAAGAGCGTGACCGACTGGCCCTTTCTGAGCTTGCCGCCGGTGGGGTCCTGGGCACGCACGCGGGCACCGGGCGAGTAGTTCCTCACGTCGGGCACGAGCCCGAGCGCCCGGAGCTGTTGGCTCGCGACCTCGACCGCGCCGCCGACGACGTTGGGCACGGGCACCAGCTCGGGGCCCTTGCTCACCACCACGGTGACCACCGAGTCGCGCGGCGCCTGCTGGGCGGCCGGCGGGTCGGTGCGGATGATGAGGCCGGGTGCGACGGTGTCGCTGAAGTCTTCGCCGCGCGTCGCCCCCAGCCGCGCCGCCGTGAGCACGGCGGCCGCGTCCTCGAACGTCTTGCCGCTCACGTCGGGCACCTTGACCGGCGCGGGCCCGTTGCTCACGATGAGATGGATCACCGAGTCGCGCGGGGCACGACCGGCGGGCTCGGTGCCGAGGGTGACGCCCTTCAGGACGTTCTCGTCGAAGCGCCCGTCGATCGTCACGACGAAGCCGAGCTGCCTGAGCGCGCCTTCTGCCTCGGCCGGGGGCCGCTTCGCGAGGTCGGGCACCGGTACCAGTGGCGGCCCGCGTGACACGACGAGCCGGATCGTGCCGCCGCTGCGCACCCAACCGCCGGCCGGCGGATGCTGAGCGATCACCACGCCAAGCGGATCGTCGGCGTTTCGCTCCTCGACCGTGACCGCGAGCCCGACCTTCTGGGCGATCGCGGTGGCGCCGGTCTGCGTGGCGCCCACGGTGTTGGGCACCGCGGCCGTCGCGCCCGCCGTACGAGTCAGGGCGAAGCCGGCGGCGAGGAGCGCGAGCACGGCGATGAGCGCCACGATCGCACCCGTGAGCCGGCGCTCGGACCGGCGCGGCCCGTGGATGACCAGGGGCTCGTCGACCACGCTGATCTCGGCGTCCTGATCGAAGACGGGCGAGGCAGACGAGCGCGGCAGCTGGGTGGGAAACGGGTCGTCGACGACCTCGCCGAGACCCGCGAGCGAGAGCGGGCCCGGCGGCGGGAGCGCGGCCTCGGCGTCGGCCAGCGCCGATCCCATCGTGATCGCGTCGGGGTAACGCTCGGCCGGCTCGGGCCGCCCCGCGCGCTCGATCACCGCGCCCAGCGGGCCCAGCTCGGGCGGCGCGGTGAGGGGCCGCTGCTGACGCGCCGCGAGCGTGCCGATCGGCGTGTCGGACACGTGCGGCACGCGGCCGGTCACCGCTTCGATGAGCACGAGCGCGAGCGCGTACAGGTCGCCTCGGCCGTCGAGCCGGGCGCCGGTGGCCTGCTCGGGCGCGGCGTAGCGGGCGGTGCCGAGACCCGTGCCCGCGGGCTCCGTCCAGCTCGCCTCGGCCAGGGCGCGAGCGAGGCCGAAGTCGGCTACCCGCACGATGCCGTGCTCGTCGAAGAGCAGGTTGGCCGGCTTGATGTCGCGATGGACGAGCCCCCGCGTGTGCGCATACTCGAGCGCGGCCGTGACCTCACGGCCCACGTGCGCGGCCTGGGACGCGCTCAAGAGCCGGTCGTGGTCGAGCATGCCGCGCAGTGAGCCGCCCTCGAGCAGCTCGAGCACCATGAACGGCACACCGTCCTCGCCCCAGTCGTAGACGGTCATGACGTTGGGGTGGTGCAGCGACGCTGCGAGCTGGGCCTCCGTGCGGAAGCGGCGCAGGAACCCCGCGTCCTCGGCGAGGGCCGCGTGCAGGACCTTCACCGCGACCCGGCGGCGCAGGCGCACGTCGTCGGCCAGGTACACGCGACCGCTCGCGCCCGCTCCGATCGGCGCGAGCAGGCGATAGCGGCCGGCGAGGACACGGCCAGCGAGGTCGGCGACTCCACTGATGGCCATCCGCGCCACGGTATCGGCCGGTCGCGCTCCTCTCGTGCCACCCCGCCCGATGCCCCCAATCGATGACTCCCGATCGGACTCCGGATCGATGACTCCGGGCCACACGCCTCGCGATACCGTCGCGACGTGCCTCGCGATCCCGCATCGATCCCCGGCGCGTCGGGAGGCGCGCTCGTTCGCCGCCGGGCCGTGCGCCATCCGTGGCGAATCGCGATCACGGTCGGTGGGCTGCTGCTCGCCGCCAACGTCTTCATCATCGCCGGCATCACCGCCGACACGAGCAACCAGAACCGCGCGACCGCGCCGGGCGAGGTCGAGCGCCTCGACCCCGCACCTGGCTCGCTGCGGAAGCCGCAAGAGGGGGTGTCCGTCGACCTGCGGCCCGGCTACCAGGGCGTGCTGATCATCGACGGCAAGGAGCTCCCCGAGGACCAGCTCAACCATCAGACCGCGAGCTCGGTCGGCTTCCAGCCGGGGCCGGGGAAGGACCTCGAGCGGCTCGACGCCGGTCCACACACCGTCACCGTTGTCTACTGGAAGCAGCCGAAGACCCGAGACGACGCGAGCACGTACTCCTGGTCGTTCCGCACCGCGGCCTAGGTACTACGCCGAGCGCGGGCCGACCTCGAGCACCGCGGCTCCCTGCACGCCGTCGCCCGCGATCGCGACGAGGGCGTCATTGGCCGCCTCGAGCGGGAACGTCTCCACGACCGTGCGCACGCCCGCCTCCACGGCCAGCGCCATGAACTCGTCCGCATCGCGCCGGGTCATGTTGGCGACCGACCGTATCGACCGCTCGCGCCACAGGAGCGCGTAGTCGAACGCGGGAATGGTGGTCATGTGGATGCCGGCCAGACTCACGGTGCCGCCCGGGCGTACCGCTTGCAGCGCAACGGGCACGAGCTCGCCGGCCGGCGCGAAGACCACCGCCCGGTCGCACGGCTCGGGCGGGAGGTCGGCCGCGCCACCAACCCATGACGCGCCCAGCTCGCGAGCGAGCGCACGGTGACGCTCGCCGCGCGTCATCACGACGACGTCGCACCCCCAGTGCCGCAGCACCTGGATCGCGAGGTGCGCCGATGCACCGAACCCGAGCAGCGCGACCCGCTCACCCGGCTGCACCTCGGCCCGACGGAGGGCCCGGTAGCCGATGACGCCCGCGCACAGCAGTGGCGCGGCCTCGAGATCGCCCAGCCCGTCGGGCAGACGCACCGCGAACTCCTCCGGCACCGTGAGCGCGTCGGCGTAGCCGCCGTCGGCCGTCCAGCCGGTGAACACGGCCCGCTCGCAGAGGTTCTCCTCGCCGTCTCGGCAGAACCGACACGTGCCGCAGGTGTGATGCAGCCAGGCCACACCGACGCGATCGCCCACCTCGAGCCGCCGGCAGCCCTCGCCGCGGGCATCGACGACACCGACGGCCTGGTGGCCGGGCACGAGCGGCAGCTTCGGCAGCTCGAGATCGCCCTCGACCACGTGGAGATCCGTGCGGCAGCAGCCACACGCCGCCACCGCGACCCGCACCTCGCCCGGTCCGGGCTCGGGACGAGGGACGTCGACCAGCTCGAGCGCGCCGGAGGTGACAGGCGCGGGGGCGCGGAGCACCTGCGCGCGCATGGCCCCTACGGCACCACGAAGGTGGCCCAGCCCTTGATCGCGGTGCCGCCGGTCTGGCGGGTGCAGGTGAGCTCGAGGTCGACGAGGCGCTCGTCGTTCTCCCCATAGCGCTTCGCGACCCGGCCCGCGCATGTGAGCGAGTCGCCGGGCCACACCTGCTCGCGGAACTGCACGCCGAAGCGACGCACGTTGGCCGCGCCGAGCCAGTCGGTCGCGAAGGTCGCGAGCACGCCGGCCTGGAGCATCCCCACCGAGAACACGGTCGGGAAGCCGGCCGACTTGGCGAACTCCTCGTCGTGGTGGATGGGGTTGAAATCGCCCGACGCGCCCTGGTAGCGGACGAAGTCGGTGCGGGTGAGCGGGCCGACCTCGAGTGGCTCGGGCGTCGTGCCCTCGGTGAGCTCGTCCCACTTCGCGCTCATCACTTCGCCTCCGTCGGGGGCTGGCCGGTCTGGATGGAGGTGGCGCGCGACTCGACGACGAGGTTGCCGTGCTCGTCGCGGAACTCCTGTACCGTGACGACGAACTTCATCGTGCCGCCGCGTTTGCCTTCCTTCTCGTAGATGTCGTCGACGCGCGTCTGCGCGGTCAGCTTCGTGCCCGCCTTCGGTGGCGGCCCGTGGAACACGTACTCCCGCCCGCCATCCAGCACACGCCGGAGGTCCATCTTCACCTTCGAGAACACCGAGCTCCTCGGCGGCGTCCAGAACGCGACCGAGGTGAGGAACGTGGGCGGCGAGACCGGCTCGGGTTCGAGGAGGTAGTCGGGGTTCGACGACATCGTCGCCCGCGCGAACTCGCGGATCTTGCCCCGCTCGACGACCATCTCGAACGGCTCGTCGGTCGTGCCGACCGCGGACCTGTCAACCATCGTCGCCTCCGGTGCCGGGACCCTCGTCGAGCAAGCGGCGAAGCCCGGCCTCGTCGAGGATCGGGCGCCCCAGCTCCTGGGCCTTGATGACCTTGGAGCCCGGATTCTCCCCCACCACGACGTAGCTCGTCTTCTTGGACACGCTGCTCGTGACCTTGCCGCCCCGGGCCTCAAGCTCGGCCTGGGCCTGCTCGCGGGTCAGGCCCTCCAGGCTGCCCGTGAGCACGAAGGTCAAACCGGCCAGGGAGACGCCGCCCGCGTCGACGGGCGCGACGCGTGCCGGGCCCTCGAGGTTGACGCCGGCCCGGCGCAGCTTCCCCACCACGGCCTGGTTGGGTGCGAGGGAGAAGAAGCGCTGCACGCTCTCGGCGATCACCGGGCCGACGCCCTCGACTGCCGTGAGCTCCTCGACGCCGGCCGCCGCGATCCGGTCGAGGTCCCCGAGCGCGCGGGCGAGCGCGATCGCGGCGGTGGGCCCGACGTGCGCGATGCCGAGCCCCACGAGGACCCGGGCGAGCGGCTGCGTCTTCGACGCCTCGATCGCGCCGATCAGCAGCTGCGCCGACCGCTCGCCGATCCGCTCCAGTGGCACGAGCTGCTCGGCGGTGAGGGCGTAGACGTCGCCAGCGTCCTCGAGGAGGCCCGCCTCGACGAACAGGTGGACCCGTTCCTCACCCAGGCCCTCTATGTCCATCGCACCCCGGCTCGCGAAGTGCACGATGCGCTGCTCGCGTTGCATCGGGCAGTCGACATTGATGCAGTGATGGTTGGCCTCGCCCTCGAGCCGAACGAGCGGCGCGCCACATACCGGGCAGTGCGTGGGGAACTTCCACCTCCGGGCCCCGCGCTTGCGCTTGGCGAGCACCGGCCCCACGACCTCGGGGATGACGTCGCCGGCCTTGCGCACGATGACGGTGTCGCCCACCCGCACGTCCTTGCGGGTGACCTCGTCCTCGTTGTGCAGCGTGGCGAGCCGGACAGTGGAGCCACCGACGAACACCGGCTCGAGCGACGCGAACGGGGTCGCCCGCCCGGTGCGGCCGATGCTCACCGCGATCCCGCGCAGCAGCGTCGTCTTCTCCTCGGGGGGGAACTTGAACGCGACGGCCCACCGAGGAGCCTTGCTGGTGGCACCCATCTCGTCGCGCTGGGCCAGATCGTCGACCTTCACGACCACGCCGTCGATCTCGTAGCCCAACGAGTGACGCTGCTCGAGCATCGAGTCGCAGAACGCGTAGACGGCGTCGAGGTCGTCGTACCGGTCGATGAGCGGGTTCACCGGGCAGCCGAGATCGCGCAGCCAGGCGAGGGTCTCGGTGTGCGACCGCAGGTGCGGGCCGCCCTCCTTCGCCCCGAGCTGGTAGCAGAACACGTCGAGGTTACGGCTCGCGGTGATCGTGGCATCGAGCTGGCGAAGCGAACCCGCGGCCGCGTTCCGCGGGTTGGCGAACAGGCGTTGCTCGGCCTCGCCCTGTCTACGGTTGAGCTCCTCGAAGCTGGCGAACGGCATGAACACCTCGCCCCGCACCTCGAGCACACGGGGCGGGCTGGCGCCCTTCAGCTTCTTGGGGAGGCTCGCGATCATCCGCACGTTCGCGGTGACCTCCTCACCGCTCTCGCCGTTGCCCCGCGTCGCGCCCCGCACCAGCCGACCGTCCTCGTAGAGGAGCGAGATCGCGAGCCCGTCCAGCTTGGGCTCGGCTACGAACGCGATCGGGTCGGTCACCAGCTTCGCGATGCGGGTGCCCCACGCCATGAGCTCGTCGCGTGAGAACGCGTTATCGAGGGAGAGCATCGGCAACAGGTGGCGCACGGAGGTGAACGTCGCCGACGCGGCGCCGCCGGGGCGTTGCGTGGGCGAGTCGGGGGTGACGAGCTCGGGGTGCTCGGCCTCGAGGGCGGCGAGCTCGCGCATGAGCTCGTCGAACTCGGCGTCGGCGATCTCGGGATCGTCGTACACGAAGTACCGGGTCGAGTGGTAGTCGATGAGCTCCCGCAGCTCCGCGGCGCGGGCGGTGGCATCGTCGGGCGCGGCCATCGGCCGAAGATTACCGACGCGCCACGCGTCGGGACGTTCCTCAGGCGCCGAGGGTGAGGCGGGCGGCGACGGCCTGGTCGTGCACCCGGTCGGCGAGCTCCACCGCGAGCCGCAGCGCCCGCTCGGCCTGCGTCGGGCCGTGGCCGGCCAGCCCGCACGCCGGCGTGACGAGCCCCTGGGTGCGGACCCGCACCGGATCGCACCCGTGCCGGGTGAGCTCGCACCACACCCCGGCGAGCACGCGCCACAACGGCTCGGACGACTCGCCCACCGGCCGGTCGGTGGGCACCGCGCCCCACGCCACCCAGCCGTCGGCGTCGAGATGACGCCCGATCACGGCCGCGTCGTCGACGAGGTCGTTCCGCACCTCGACCGCCAACAGGTCGGGACCGGCCTCGAGCGCGATCCGGCGATCGCCCCGACCGCACACGTGGACACCGGTCACGCAGGCCGGCACGGCCAGCGCGGCAGAGAGCAGGTCGACGGCGCACTCGCGTTCGAGCGGGCCGTCACCACTCCGCCACACCACGAGGCCCGGCTCGTCGAGCACGAGCAGCAGCGCGGCGCCCGGCAACCGCCGCGCGACCAGTGCCTCGATCGCGCTCGCCCATGCTCGTACCGCCTCGCCGCTGCGCCGGAACGCGTCGGCCACGGGCAGTCCCGCTTCGCACAGCGCGAGACCGAGCGTGAGCGGCCCCACGAGCTGCACCTTGATCCGGCCCGCCGGATCGTCGCGTGACGCGGCCTCGTCGAGGAAGGCGAGCAGCCCGCCATGCGCCTGGCAGTCGAACACCGCCTCGGGAGCCTCCGTGGGTGCGTCGTGATCGACACGCAGCGACCCGTCGGGTTCGATCGCGACCTCGGGGAGCGCGCGCGCCCACTGTGCCACCATTCCCTCCAGCGGCGTGCGCGCCGGGAGCTGCGGCGCGGCAGGAAGCCGCGGATGGCAACGCAACGACACCGCTGCCGCGGCGTGCGGGTCGGCGTGAGGGAGACTGCCGATCCCGGTCGCGAGGCCGGGCGCGAGCGGTGTTGCGTACGAGCGATGAGGCATGAGCTTCGTAGTATACGGAGACTTCTCCGACGACCCCGGGCCGGGCGGCCGCGACGATGAGCACGAACGTATGACGATCTGGCTGCTGCGCGCCGCGTGGGCTACGTTGCCGCTCACAGCCGGCGCGGCCGCATCCGACGCGCTGCACGGATGGTCGACGCCCACGACGGCCGTCGCGGCCGGGCTCTTGTGGGCCACGTGGGCGGTGCTGCTGGTGGCGGTGCTCGCACCGCACCCCCTGGGTCTCACCGCGCTTCGCACCGGCACGCCCGTGCTCCTGGGCCTCGCGGTCGCGGTCGCAGTCTCCGGCCGGGCGTCCACCGTCGACGCGACCATCGCGGTGCTGGCGGCCGGTGTTGCCTTCGTGCTCGCAGCGAGCCCACCCGTGGGTCGCGCCTGTGCAAACGGCGCCGCCTACGGCTCGGAGCGTCGTTTCCCGCTCAAGGTGCCGCCGGCGTTGTTCCTGGGGCCGCTCCCGGTCGCGATCGCGCTCGTCGGCGCGGCCGTGGCAACCGGCCCGCTCCTGCTCGCAGACGGGCGGATCGTCGCCGGCGTGATCGGCTCCGTGATCGGCATCCCGATCGCCGCGCTGGTTCCCCGCTCGCTTCACGCGCTGTCGCGACGTTGGGCCGTCCTCGTACCCGCCGGCCTGGTCGTGGTCGACGGCATGACGCTCGCCGACACCTTGCTCTTCCCACGCGAGCACGTGCGCGAGCTCACGCCGGCCGACATCCGCAGCCGGCCCGAGGCCGCCGTGCTCGACCTCCGGCTCGGCGCGTCGCTCGGGTCGGTCCGGCTCACGGTCGACCCGCCGGCCGAGATCGTGCTCGCCCACCGCGGCCGCCGGGCCGGCGAACGCGTCACCACCACCCGGCTGCTGTTCGCCACATCGAGCGCGCGGCAGTTGCTCCGCGAGGCAGCGGAGCGACGCCTGCCGGTCGCGTAGTCCCGTCAGCGCAGTACGACGAACGCGACGAAGGCCGGGTACGCGGCGAGCAGCACCAAGCCGCGCGCGCGGTCGAGCCGACCTCCCCATGTGCCGAGCGCGAGCACCAGCAGGAGCGCGCCGAGCATGACCACGAAGGGGCCGTGGAGCAGGCCCTCGTCGACGAGCACCAACGGCCGGACGAGCGCGGCGACGCCCATCGTCATCGTGACGTTGTACGCGAACGATCCGACCACCGCGGCGACCACGGCCTCGCTCGCGCCCCGACGTGACGCCGACCACGCCAGCGCGACGAGCTCGAACGCGGTCACGAAGCCGACCAGCGTGAGGCTGAGGTCCGTCTGCGTCGACTCCACGTGCGTCAGTCGCCGCACCGCCTCCACGAGGATCGACGCGCCCGCGGCCATTGCCGCCACGCCCACCAGGACGAGCGCCAGCTCGCGGCCGACCCGGGCCCGCACCGGCAACGAGCCGGAACGAGCCTCCTCCACCTCACCCGTCTCGCCCAACGCCGGCGGCTTCCGCTCCACGACCCAGATCACCGCGACGTAGGCGACGTAGAGCGCGACCAGCAACGCGCCGGCAAGCCGCCCGACCCGGCCGTCCCATGCGAGGCTCACCGCGACAACCGCCGGCGGGAGCCCGAGCCACGCATAGCGACGAACGCGCGGGCCGAACGGGAGCGGCGCGACCAGCGCGCCCACACCGAGGGCCACGAAGCACATCGCGACGTTGGCACCGACCACGTCGCCCAGGGCCAGCGCCGGAACCTTGCGCAGCGACGCGACCACCCCGGTGACCAGCTCCTCGGGCTCCGCGCCGGCGAGCAGCAACGCGAGCGCGAACGTGCTGACGCCGAGCCGCGCCGATGCAGACCCGAGGTGCTTCGCGAAGCTCTCGGCTCCCCACACGATCCCGCCCACGCCGATGGCGACCGCGACCAGCGAGAGTGCGGTGCCCATCGGGGCTCAGGCGTTGTCGGTCAGCGTGACCGCGGCCCGGTCGACGTCGGGCCCGAGCTCGACCGGATCGGGCCCGGCGCCGAAGTGGTCGCGCTCGAAGGCCAACCCGCGGGTCGCGGCGCCGGTCACGGAGGCGAACGGCGTGACGCGCGCGGCCGAGCGGCATTGGCGCACGCGCCCCTCGCGCACGTCGTGGAGCCGCACCACAGGCGAGGAGCTCGGCGGCGTATCGGTCGTGAAGCCGTCGAGCTCGAGGTCGGCTACGTCGTCGACCAACACCGTGGCTCGGGCGTCGGCCGCCGCGACGCGAGCGTCGAGGCCCTGCAGCGAGAGCGCCCGCCCGTGCCGTGCGTAGAGCCCCGACGCGGGGAGCACGCCGAACATGCCGGCCTGCGGGTACTCGCCCTCCTGCTCCGGGACGTCGAGGCCCCCGGGAGCGGTCACGCCGCCACGCGAGCCGATGCGCAGGCCGCGGATCGCGACCCCCGCGACCGCATGCCCGGGGATGCCCGTGATCGAGCTCGTCTCGCTCACTCCGTCGGCCACGACGTTGACGATCTCAACGTTGCGCAGCGCTCCCGGAGTGGGCGGACTCTGGCCCCGGCCCCGGTTCCCGAGCCGGACGAAGACCGGCGTGAGCACGTCGCGCACGACGATGTCGGACACGGTCACGCCGTCGAGCACGCCCCCGTCCACCATCTCGATCGCGATCGCGGCGTTCTCGTCACGCGGGCCTCGGCGGGCGTCCCGATCAGGCGTGCCGAGGAGCGTGCAGTTGCGCACGTGGACGTCGCGGACGTCGCCACTCGTCTCCGTCCCGATCTTGAAGCAGTTCGCGTAGCTCCGGAGGGTGCAGTCGCTGACGACCACGTCCTCGGTGGGCACCCGCTTGCCCAGGATGAGGCTGGTCTTGAGCACGACGGCGTCGTCGTCGCTCTCGATGTCACAGTGCGAGATGCGCACGTGGCGGCAGCAGTCGGGGTCGATCCCGTCGGCGAAGGCGTTCCGGATGGTGATCCCCTCGACCACGACGGTCTCGCAGCCACCGAGGCTCACACAGTAGTTGGGTGCATTGCGGATCGTGACGCCCTGCACACGCACGTCCTTGCACCGGCGCAGTGCGATGGGCTTGGGCCCGAACCGCTTCGTGCGGTTGGCGTCGATGGTGCCCTCTCCCACCACGGCCACGTGCTCGAGGCTCTCGCCGGCGAGGAGGGCGTTGGCGAAGTCGCTGGTCTCGAAGTCGGAGTAGGTCTGGTACGGGAGCTGCGCGCGGGCGGTGAAGTCGTGCTCGTCGGGGCTGGCGAGCAGCGTCGCGCCGTGCGCGAGCTCGACCGTGATCCGGCTCCGCAGTGTCAGCGTCCCACTGAGGAAGACGCCGGCGGGGAGGAGCACCACGCCGCCACCGGCCCGGCCTGTCGCGTCGATCGCGCGCTGGATTGCAGCGGTGTCGTTCGTCTTGCCGTCGCCGCGAGCCCCGAAGCTGCGCACGTCGAACCGCCGCCGCGAGCCCTTGCCGTGTCCCGAGCTCCCGGTCGCGCAGCCGGTACCGACCCCCACCGCGGCTGCGCCCACCACCACCGCAAACGTGCGCACGAACCGGCGGCGGGTCACCCCAGGCTCCCGTCCGGACGCGGTCGTCACACCCGGGGACGCTACTGCCGGGCCTGCTCGCGCGCGGGGCCCCGCTCGCGCGCGGCCCCGCGGCCCGCCGCCGAGGCGTCGAGTCAGGCGGCGATCCCGCTCCCGAGCACGAGGTCGCCGTCGTAGAGCGCGACCACCTGACCCGGTGCGACGCGGGGCTGGGGCTCGGCGAGACGCACCCGGCTGCCGCGCAGCCTCCCAGTAACCGGCGTGCCGTGCGCGCGCACCTGCACGAGCAAGTCGCGCCCGGGACCGGGCCGCTCGTCGACGAAGGCGAGATCGCGCACCGCGATCTCGTCGCGCAACAGATCCTCGCGACGACCGAGCGTGACCGTCGCGGTGGTGGCATCGAGATCGACGACGAACCGGCGCTCCCCCGAAGCCACACCCACGCCCCGGCGCTGGCCGATCGTGAACCGCGCGACGCCCTCGTGGCGGCCGACGAGCGTGCCCGACGAGTCGACGATCGGCCCGGGCGCGGCACCGAGCCGCGTCTCGAGGAACCGCGCTCGCCCTCCGCGCGTGACGAAGCAGAGGTCCTGGCTGTCGGGCTTCGCCGCGGTCCGGAGCCCGAGCGCGGCAGCCTTGGCCCGCACCTCGGCCTTCGTGAGCTCACCGACCGGGAGCAGGACGCGGCGGAGCTCCGGCCCTCCGAGCATCGCGAGCACGTAGGACTGGTCCTTGGCGACGTCCGCGCCGCGGGCGAGCCGATACACACCCTCCTCGGTCCGGTAGATGCGCGCGTGGTGCCCGGTCGCGAACGCGTCGAAGCCCAGCGCCTCGGCACGCGCCAGCAGCCGGCCGAACTTCATCCACCGGTTGCACTCGACACACGGGTTGGGGGTCTGTCCGCTCGCGTACGCGTCCACATACGGAGCCACGACGGTGGCCTCGAACTCGTCGGTGAAGTTGAAGACGTAATGCGGGATGCCGAGCTGCGCGGCGGCACGGCGCGCGTCCTCGACGTCGGCCACGCTGCAACATCCGGAGTCGGACTCGCCGCCCCAGAGCTTGAGCGTCACGCCGGTGACGTCGTGGCCCTGCTCGAGCAGGAGCGCGGCCGCGACCGACGAGTCGACCCCTCCGCTCATCGCGACGAGCACCCGCGCGCCGCTCATCGGCCCGCGACGGCGGCCGGGTGGAGTTGCGCGACCGCGGCCGGGATCACGGCGAGCGCCTCGTCGACATCACCATCGGTGGACGCGAAGCCGAGGCTGAGGCGGATCGACGCCAGCGCGTCGTCGCGCGAGAGGCCCATCGCGGCCAGCACGTGCGACGGCTCGGTCGCGCCCGACGAGCACGACGACCCGGCCGCCGCGCACACGCCTTCGCGATCGAGGAGGACCAGGAGCGCCTCCGCCTCGGTCCCCGGGAAGCCGACGTGGCAGTTGCCGGCGATCTTCCGGCTGCGGTCACCGTTGAAGAACGCGTCCGGCACCGCGGCCGCGAGACCGTCGGCGAGCCGGTCGCGGAGCACACCGATCCGGCGGGCGTCGTCCTCGCGGCGTTCGGTTGTGACCGTGAGCGCGACCGCCAACGCGACCACGCCGGCGACGTTGGACGTGCCCGAACGCAGCCCACGCTCCTGCCCGCCACCCTCCACCATCGGCACGATCGGTCGGTCGCCCCGGACCACGAGCGCGCCCACGCCCTTGGGGCCGCCGAGCTTGTGAGCCGAGATCGCGACGAGATCTGCGCACGAGGTCGCGGCCGCGACGTCGAGCCAGGGCACGGCCTGCACCGCGTCGGTGTGGAGCGCGGCACGCGGCGCGCGCTCGCGCACGAGCGTCGCCACCTCGTCGAGCGGCTGGATGGTGCCGACCTCGTTGTTGACCAGCATCACCGACACCAGCACGGTGCGCCCGTCGAGCGAGTCGGCGAGCGCGTCGAGGTCAACGAGCCCGCCCCCGTCGACACCGACTCGTGTGACCCGGAAGCCCTCGTGCTCGAGCCGGTCGACCGATGCGAGCACGGCCTTGTGCTCGAACGCGGTGGTGACGACGCGATCGCCGATACCGGCCTCGCGGGCGGCGTACGCCGCACCCTTCACGGCCAGGTTGTCGGCCTCGGTGCCGCCGGCCGTGAAGACGATCTCGCCCGGCTGCGCGCCGAGGGCAGCGGCCACCTGCTCGCGCGCCTCCTCGAGTGCGGTCTTCGCGGCACGGGCCGCGGCATGCCCGCCCGAGGGGTTGCCGAAGTGCTCCGAGAGGAACGGGAGCATCGCCGCCACCGCCTCCGGGCGCATGGGCGTGGTCGCCGCGTAGTCGAGATACGCCATGCGACGAGTGTACGTAGCATCAAGAGCAGGCTCGCCGCGTGGTCGTGGGGCGCCGACCGCGCCTGGCTCCGTCGGAGCGCTACTTCAGCCCGTCGGTCGGGAAGCCTCCGAGGTAGGCGAGCATGCGGCCGCCCACGAAGCCGGCCCAGTACTCGCTGAGCGCGTCGAGCTTGTCGCTCGCGGTGCCCTCACGGTCGACTCCGGCGACCTCGTAAGCGGCCACCACCAGCGCCGGGTCGACCTTCTTCGACCGCAGCACCGACACCGTGCGCGCGAGCTGGCCCTGCCCGAGCTCGAGCGCGGCAGCCAACGCCTTGTCGTGCTTGATGCCGGTCACCTGGAGCGTCTTCGTGTCGATCTGGGCCAGCGAGTAGTACTTGGCGAGCAGGCCGCTGGTGCGAGCGTAGAGGCCCAGCGCGCCACCCAGCTCCGCGTAGGCGCTGGTCTTCACGTCGCCGAAGTACTGCTGGAGGCCGCCGATCACATTGAGGCCGGTCTTGGCGAGCGCGTACTCGATCTCGTTCCCGGCGAAGTTGGCCTTGGCGGTCTCGGCGCTGACGTTGGCCTCCTGGGCCGCCGGCGCGACCACGACCGTCTCGAAGGCGGTGAGGTTGGCCTCGGCCGCCCGGCGGAAGAAGTCGGCCACCGCCGAGAGGTCGGTGCCCTTGGCCAGGCCGGCGCCGCCGAGGCCCCGCCCGACCTCGAGCGAGTCGTGGGCCGCCTCGGCCAGGGTGCCGGCGAGCTCGTAGTACACCGCGCCGACGGTGGCCTGCTGCACCACCTGCTCCGGGGTCGGGGCCGGCGCGGTGAGCTGGCTGTCGCCGAAGGTCGAGAGGCTGATGGCGTCGATGGCGTCGCCATAGGCGGAGACGAGGGCGGCGGCATCGCTCACCGTCTGCGGATCGACGGTCTTCAAGCTGTCGACGAGGCCGTTGATCTGCCCCGAGATCGACAGGCTTCCCTTGATCTTCGAGGCGAAGGCCTCGGCGCCCTGGGTGAGGAGGACCTGGAGGTTCTGGCCGGTCTTCACGGCCGCGTTGGCGAGGGCGGCGGCGAGCACGGCCTTCTGGTAGGCCCCGGCCTGGAGGCCCTCGTCGGCCAGCTTCTTCGCGGTGGTAGCGTTCGAGTCGGCCTCGGTTCCGATGCTCTGCAGATTGGTCTGGATCGTCGGGTCGAGGCTCCCGAACTCGCCCACCGACTGCTGGTACTTGGCCAGCCAGCTCTCGGTCCTGGCCTTGAGCTTCGCGTAGGTCTGCTCGTCGAGCTTGACGTCACCGGCCTCTGCCGGGCGCGGAAGGTCCTTGCCGGTAAAGGCCTTGTAGGCCTCGTAGACGTCCTTGACCTCGCTGACCTCGATCCCCTTCTTGCGTCCCGCCTCGACGATGTCGACGAGGTTCCCTTGCGTATCGGAACTGTTGCGCTGGCCGGTCGGGATGAGCATCCGCTTCTTCTTGGCGTCGACCACCCCGTCGACCTTGTAGGGGATGCCGCCGACCGGGCCGATGGTGCCGTCGGGGTTGATGGTGCCCGTCATCGTGATGTCGGGCTTGAGCGCGTCGCCTCGGGTGAGGGCGAGGACGGCGACGGTCATGAGCCCGCCCGCGCTCGGGCCGTCGATCTTGCCGGTCACGTCGAAGGTGACCTCGCGGTTCGTGAGCGCAGACCCGGTGAGCAGCGTCGCGACGGTCGTGGCGCCCCAGCCCGCGGCCCGCCACTGGTCACCGGTGCCCGCCACCTCGTCCTCGGTGAAACCGACCCGGAACTTGCTGTCGGCCGACGTGCTCAGGCGCACCGTCGTCGGGCTGGTGCCGCCCTTGGCCTTCCCCTCGCCCAGGTCCTGGAAGAAGAGCGGGGAGATGGTGACCTTGCCCCCCACGGTCCGGGCGACGTTCCCCTTGCCCCCGCCGGTCTTCTTGCCGCCACCGCCTCCGGTGCACGCCGACGCGACCAGCGCCAGGGCCAGCAAGAGACCGATGACGGGCTGCACGCGACGCTTCATCCGAACCTCCGGGACGTCACCGATCTCGCTCACCGGCCAAGTTGGCAGGCGTCTCCACGGCGAGCAGGGTACCGAGCGCGGTGGGCGCGCGGGGGTATCCCGCCATGAGACCGGAGGAGATCCTGGAGCGGGCGGGCGAGGTGCTCAGCGTCAAGCGCGTCTTCGGCGAGCCCTACCAGCTCGACGGGGCCACGATCGTCCCCGTCGCCCCGGGTGTGGGGCGCGGGCGGGGCGGCTGCGGCGGCCGCGGCGGCGCCGACAGCGAAAGCGGGGGCGGCAGGGAGGAAGGCGGGGGCGGCGGGCTCCACATGAGGGCATCACCGGCCGGGGTCTTCGTGATCCGCGCCGGCGAGGTGCGGTGGGAGCCCGTGGTGGACGTCACCCGGCTCGCCCTGGCGGGCATGACGACCGCCGTCGTGAGCCTGCTGGTGCTGCGCTCGACCTTCCGGCAGCGTCGGAGGCGTCGAGCCGCTCCGTGATCGCCCGCGAGCGGCCACTCGGCCCGCGGCGGGGTAGGGCGGATGTCCTACGAGAACGGGAAGGAAGGCCCGGGATGACTGTCACACCCCCGGGCGATACTCGGAGCATGAGCACGCAGCTCCGCCTCATCGACGGCGGCGCCCGCCCCACCTGGCGGCTCGACGCCCGCACCCGCCGCATCGGGCGGCGAGGCGTCGCCGAGGCCCGTCGCGCGCTCCGGCGGGCACGGCGCCCCGAGCCACCGCAGCCGCTCCGCGAGGCGGGCTGAAGGCCCCGCCGACACGCCCGCCCGCGAGCGGGCCTAGTGAGCGGGCTGGTACACGCCGAGCTCGTCGCGTAGCACGTCGCTCACCTCGCCGAGGGTCGCGAAGCGGGACAGTGCCACCTTCATGGGCGGCAGGAGGTTCCGCGTGCCGCGGGCCGCGGCGCGCACCTCCTCGAGCGCGGCCTTCACCGCCGTGTCGTCGCGGCGCTGGCGGAGGTCGGCGACACGGGCGGCCTGGCGGCGCTCGAGCTCGGGGTCGATGGGGAAGATCTCGGGCTCGTCGGGCTCGGGGTCGACGTACTGGTTGACGCCGACGATCACCTTCGTCCCCTGGTCGACGCCCTTGGCCCACTCGAACGCGGCCCGCTCGATCTCCTCCTGCTGGAAGCCGGCCTCGATGGCCGCAACTGCGCCACCGAGCGCGTCGATCCGCTCGATGTAGCCCCATGCCCCGGCCTCGACCGCGTCGGTGAGCGATTCGACGAAGTACGAGCCGGCGAGCGGGTCGGCGGTGTCCACGACGCCCGACTCGAAGGCGATGATCTGCTGGGTGCGCAACGCGATCTTCGCCGCCTTCTCCGTGGGGAGGCCGAACGCCTCGTCGAAGCCGTTCGCGTGGAGCGACTGCGTACCGCCGAGCACCGCGGCCAGCGCCTGGAGCGAGGTGCGCACGATGTTGTTCTCCGGCTGCTGCGCGGTGAGCGTCGATCCGCCGGTCTGGGTGTGGAACCGGAGGAGCTTCGAGCGCTCGTCGGTGGCGTCGAACCGGTCGGTCATGATCCGGTACCACATGCGGCGCGCGGCCCGGAACTTGGCCACCTCCTCGAAGAAGTTGCTGTGGCCGTTGAAGAAGAACGAGAAGCGTGGCACGACCTCGTCGACGGGAAGCCCGGCATCGACCCCCGCTTGCACGTACGCGATCGCGTTGGCGAGCGTGAACGCGAGCTCCTGCACCGCCGTCGAGCCCGCCTCGCGGATGTGGTACCCGGAGATCGAGATCGTGTTCCACTTCGGGATTCGCTCGCAGCAGTACGCGAACAGGTCGGTGATGATGCGCAACGACGGCCGGGGCGGATAGATGTAGGTACCGCGGGCGATGTACTCCTTCAGGAGGTCGTTCTGCACGGTGCCGCCGATGGCGGTCGACGCCACGCCCTGCTGCTCGGCGACGAGCTCGTAGAGCAGGAGCAGGATCGCCGCGGTCGAGTTGATCGTCATCGAGGTGGTCACCCGATCGAGCGGAATGCCGGCGAGGAGCAGCTCCATGTCCTCGAGCGAGTCGATGGCCACGCCGACCTTTCCCACCTCACCCTCGGCACGAGGATGGTCGGAGTCGAAGCCCATCTGGGTGGGCAGGTCGAAGGCGCACGAGAGCCCGGTCTGACCGGCGTCGAGGAGGAAGTGGAGCCGCTGGTTGGTCTCCTCCGCGCTCCCGAACCCGGAGTACTGGCGCATGGTCCAGGGCCGGGCCCGGTACATCTGCTCGTAGACGCCCCGGGTGTAGGGCGGCGCCCCGGGCCGGCCGAGCCGGTCCTCGGGGTCGAACCCGGCCAGGTCTGCCTCCGTGTAGACGGGCTCGATCTCGATCCCGGAGTCGGTGCGGCGCTCGATCCCGGAGTCGGTGCGGCGCTCGGGCTCGGCCATGCGTCCAGCGTACCGGCGACCCGTCCCCGCGATTCCCCAGGAATGCCGCGCTTCGTACCAATCCTGGCTAACCTGCCTAGGGCCTCGTCCGGCCCGCGACCCCGATTCGCGGCGGTGCGAATCCGCTCAGGCCGGCTCCGAGACCTGCCGACAGGAGGCTGTGGAGCAGGGCGCCCGCGAGCGGACCGAGCGCGGGCCGTCGACGGGATGGCAAGCGCTCGGTGGAACGTCGCGCGGTGAAGCGCGGCCCGATGTCTACGGACACCGCCGCGTGCGCTCTCGCTGGACGGCCTGGATCCTCCTCGTCGCCGCCATCGGCGTGTCGATCACGATCTGGGGCGAGTCGCTGCGCGCCCGTGACGCGACCCTGAGCAAGGAAGACCGCCGCACCGAGCGCGCGATGGCGGCCTCCTCGACCGACATCGTCGGTTCGATCGAGCGCCTGGCCTCGGCTGCGCGCGACAACTTCGCCGGCGCCGAGACCGTCGACCCGAACAAGCTCCAGGCCTTCCTCGCGGCACGGGGCCTGACCGCACACGCGACCGGCGTGATCGGGATGGCCTGGGTGCAGCTCGGCGCGTACTTCGGAACCCTCGACGTCACCTACGCCGAGCCCAGCGGCATCTCGGCGACCACGAGCTTCCCGGCGTCGGTCATCCAACCCGCGATGCCGGCGCTGGGCCACGCGCAAGGCACGGGGCAGGGCACCCTGAGCAGCTCGTTCGAGCTCCCCATCCTCAGCGACTCGCCCGACGGCCGCCCGCCGATGGTGTTCATCGTGGCCGTGCCCGTCTACACGGGCACACCCTCCACGGCCGCCGATCGTCGCGCCGGCCTGCGCGGGTGGATGGTGGCGGTGGTCGACGGCGTGTTCTTCGAGGGCGAGGTGCTCGCCCGGTCGCCGCGGGTGCAGACCCTGACCATCTTCGACGGTCGCCAGCCGGTCGACTCGGCGATCGTCGGGACCGCGAAGGCCTCGCGCCACAGCTCGGCGCCGCTCGGCCCGACCCGTACGACCACCTTCGACCTGCTCGGCCACACCTGGACGCTGCGCTCACGGTCCACGCCCTCGACGGAGAACCCGCAGGTGGCCGACGCCCGCCGCCTGCTCCTGATCGCCGGCCTTGCGTTGAGCCTCCTCGTGTTCGCGATCGCGGTCCTCGTCCGGCGCTCGGAGCTGCGCGCCTGGCGGATGGTCGACGAGGCCACCGGCTCCCTCGCCGAGAGCGAGGAGCGGTTCCGCGCGATCGTCCACGGCTCCACCGACATCGTGCTCGTGATCGACGCGGAGACCCGCCTGAAGTACGTGAGCCCGGTGGCCGAGCGCCTCCTCGGCTACGAGGCCGAGTCTGTGATCGGCCGGTCGGCCTTCGACTTCGTCCATCCCGACGACGTCGATCGTGTGATGCAGTCGTTCGTGGAGCTGCTGGAGGGGCCCCAGACCGGCGAGGTAGAGGGCGTCGAGATCCGGGTGCTCCGCAGCGACGGCACCTACCTCGACGTGGAGGCCGTCGGCACGAACTTGCTCGATAACCCGGCCATCGGCGGGATGATCATCAACATCCGCGACATCAGCGAGCGCAAACGGGCCGAGCGGGCCCTCAACGAGGCTCAGGAGCGGTTCCGCAGCGCATTCGAGCACGCGCCGATCGGCATGGGCCTCGCCGGCGCCGACAGCGTGATCTTCCGCGCCAACCGCGCGCTCGGCGAGCTGGTCGGGCGCACACCGGAGGAGCTGGTCGGCACGAGCATCAAGGACATCACCCACCCCGACGATTGGGAGGTGAACGCGGTCGAGATGCGCCGCCTGTTCGCGGGCGAGATCCAGTCCTACAAGATGGAGAAGCGGTACCTCCACGCCCACGGGCACGCGGTGTGGGGGGCGCTCTCCGTGTCGCTCGTGCGTGACGTGGACGGCGAGCCGCTCTACATGGTCGGCCAGATGGAGGACATCACCGAGCGCAAGGCCATCGGCGAGCGCCTCGCCCACCAGGCCATCCACGACCCCATGACCGGCCTGCCCAACCGGGTGCTGTTCATGGACCGGCTCGCGCTGGCGCTCAAGCGAGCGCAGCGACGCCACCACCGTGTGGCCGTCGTGTTCCTCGACCTCGACCGGTTCAAGCTCGTGAACGACAGCCTGGGCCACGCGTCGGGCGACCAGCTCCTGATCGCGGTGGCCGACCGGCTTCGCAGCGCGTTGCGCCCGAGCGACACCGTGGCCCGCTTCGGCGGTGACGAGTTCACCGTGCTCTGCGACGACCTGGTGGAGGACGGCACCGCGCTCGAGGTGGCACAGCGCATGGCCCGGGCCATCGAGCGGCCGGTGCTGTTGCCCGAAGGCGAGGTGTTCGTGAGCGCCAGCCTCGGCATCGCGGTCTCCGGCAACGGCGACGACACCCCGTCCACGCTCCTGCGCGACGCCGACACCGCCATGTACCGGGCCAAGGACCAGGGGCGAGCCCGCATCGAGCTGTTCGACGCCCGCACCCACGACCGCGCCGTCGACAGCCTCCGCACCGGCAACGCGCTGCACCGCGCGCTGGAGCGCCGCGAGTTCGAGCTGCACTACCAGCCGGTGATCGACCTGGAGACGGGCCGAGTCCTCGGGTTCGAGGCGTTGCTGCGCTGGTGCCACCCCGAGCGGGGTCTCGTGTACCCGGCCGACTTCATCCCGCTGGCCGAGGAGACCGGCCTCATCGTGCCCATAGGCGCCTGGGTGCTGGAGGAGGCCACGATGCAAACGCTTCGCTGGCAGCAGACGCGCGGCAACGGCCACCAGCTCATGATCAGCGTGAACATCGCGCCCCGCCAGCTCGCCGAGCCGAGCTTCCCGCAGGAGGTGGCGAGCATCCTCGACCGAACGGGCATCGATCCCGATGTGGTGTGGCTCGAGATCACCGAGAGCACCCTCATGCACGACGCCGAGTCGGCCATCAGCGCGCTGCGCGCGCTGCGGGCCCAGGGCGTGCACCTCGCGGTCGACGATTTCGGCACGGGCTACTCGTCGCTCTCCTACCTGAAGCGCTTCCCGGTGGAGGCGCTCAAGGTGGACCAGACCTTCGTCGACGGGCTCGGCCGTGAGCCCGAAGACTCGGCGATCGTGAGCGCGGTGGTGAGCCTCGCCCACGCGCTCGGGCTGGTGGCGGTGGCCGAGGGCCTCGAGACGCCGGTGCAGCTCGGCGAGCTGCGCGTCCTCGGCTGCGACCAGGCCCAGGGCTACCTCTTCGGGCGGCCCCAGCCGGCCCGCGTGATCGGCGAGCGCCCCGCCGACGACCTCCGCTCCTGGCACCAGGCCGAAGCCAAGGCCTGACGCCCCTCCCCCTCCCGCCCCTCCCCGCTTTGGCGTCACCAAGCCCTCGGAATCGACGGCCCAGTGACGCCAAAGCGCCGGGGAGCTACTTCGTGCGGGGCGACGCGGCCGCGCTCGCGCCGATCGCCTCCTCCCCGAGTCCGATGATGCGCAGGAAGGTCATCCGAACCGGGCGCGACAGCCGCACCTCGACCCTGGTGGAGTCGACCTTCACGTCGACCACCGTCCCGCGCGGCAGGTTCGAGGCATCGAGCACCTGCTGGACCGCAGCCCGCGCACCTGCTGGATCGAGCCGTGTGTCGCTGCCCGCGCTCTCCCGGTAGGCCGGTTCGTCGATGGCCGACGCGCCGGCCAGCGCGGCGGAGTCCGCCACGTTGTGCAGATCGCGGCGGGCGGTGAAGAGTCGGGCGCCATCGATGCCGAGGCCGGCGAAGGCGAGCCCCATGACCAACGCGCCGATCAGCAGCACCGACGCCTGGCCCTGTCTATTGGTCGCGCTCGCTGCGGGCCGGGGTCCCCGGCCCGCGGACGCTCGCCGCTCCTGCGAGCTCGCTCGCTTCGCGCGCTCGCCGCCCCGCCGGGCCCTGCGCTCCCGTCGGGCGGACCGGCTCCATGCCAACTTGCCGGCCAGGAGGCTCATCGGTCGAAGCTTCGGTAGCGGTCCACCCGTACGACATGGGTGGCCTCGACCGGAACCGAGAGCGACGGCCAGACCTCACCGATGAACGGCACCCGCACGAGCGGAACGTCGGTCGCGACCGTGACCCGCAGCACCTGGCCCCGAGCGAGCGACCCTTCGACCTTCGGTCGCAACGCGCCGCCGGGCAGTCCGTGATTACGCGCCGCCTGCTCGACGACCACCGAGCCGCGGCGCGTCGCGTCGTCACCCGAGTCGGCGAGCACCACCGTACGACCGAGCTCGCGCGCCGCGGCCGACGTCGCCAGCGTGGCCCGGTGGAGAGCACCGAAGAGCACGACGACCTGGAGCAGCACCCCGAACACGAGGGTCCCGAGCACGGCGAATTCGACGATCGAGCTCCCATGCTCGCGCCGACGTGGGTCGAGGGAGTGCAGCTGGAGTGGCCTCACGGCAAGACACCGTCCTCGTCGAACGCGGTGGCTTGTACGCGAATCGTGAACTGGGGAAGGAACGGGACGATCGCCGGCGCGTCGCCGTGGGCCCGCACCGCCACCGTGTCGCCCTCCTGTGCTGCTTCCACCTCGAACCGGGCGGCCCCTCCGCCGAGCCCGTCGCGAAGAAGCGTGCGGGTCCGCACGACTCCCTCGTCAAGCCGACGACCCCGCTCCGCCGCCGTGCGCGCGCCCTCATGCGCGGCGCTCACGGCGACATTGCGTGCCCACACCCACACCGACATCTGCGCCAGCCCGAGCAGGGCGACGACAGTGAGCAACGCGACGGCGAGGAACTCGATGATGGTTGCGCCGCGCTCTTGCTCCCAGTCGGCCCCGAGCGCGTCAGCCGCGTAATCGGTTGAGCGCATCGGTGACGATCGAGCTGAGATCGGGCTGCACAACGGCCCAGAGCGCCATCACGATGCCGATCCCCATCACGAGGAGCATCACCCATTCGGGGATCGATCCCCGATCATCTTGCAGCCGTTCCATCACGTCACTGCCTCCCATCCTTCCCATCACGGTTCACCGCGCCAACGTCCTGATCGCCACCACTCCGGGGAAGAACGCGAAGACGATCGCGACCGGGAGGACGAGGCCGACGACGGGCACGAGCATCGAGATCTGCTTGCGACCGGCGGCCTCGATCACGGTGCGCTTCTGCCCCTCGCGGACGTCGAACGACATCGCACGGAGTGAGTCGGCGAGTGGCATCCCGCGGTCCTGCGCCGCGAGCACAGCGCCCACGAACCGCTGGAACGGCTCGACACCGATCCGGATGGCGCACTCCTCGAGCGCGGGGGCGAGCGGACGGCCCGTGCGCGCGTCACGCAGCACCCTCCGCAGCTCGGAAGCCAGCGGCCCCGGGCCGGCACCCGCGACGAGGTCGAGGGCACCCCGGAGACTCTCGCCCGCGGTGACCGCAAGGCACACGAGGTCGACAAAGGTCGGGAACTCGGCGAGTACCTGCGCTCTTCGCCGTGCGACGGCACGTGTCAGCGCTCGATCGCGGAGCATGATGCCGACGACGCCGAACGCGCACGCGGCAACGAGCGCGCCGATCGGCGACACCGCACGGCCGGCCGCGAAGAGGAGCACTGCGCCGATGACTCCGCACCCGAAGCCGACGAGGCCCCAGGCGACCTGCTCGGCACGGAACGCCGATGGCGATACGTCGAGCCCCGCTGCCGCGAGGCGCGGTACGAGGTCACGACCCTCGTCGCGGAGGAGCCCGTGCAGCCGCGCGCCGAGGTCGTCGAGGATCGGTCGCAGCGCGGCGCCGATGCTCCCACGCGCCGGGATCGACGCGTACGGGTCGGCCAAGAGGCCGGAGCGGCGGGGTCCGAGCGCCCCGAGATAGCCGTGCAGCCGGTCTCCGAGCGAAGGACGGCGCAGAGCCGGGAGGCACGACGCGAGCGTGGTCAGCCCCAACAGCCCGCTCGCGACCACCGCGACCGCGCGAACCGGGCTCACCAACGTGTCCCGATCACGCGAGGCTCCTCGGGGAGCCGCCCGAGCGCGATCATCAGCCGGTAGCCGATCGCGGTGGCCGCCGCGCCCGCTAGGAGGACGACGAGACCGGCGACGGAGTCGTAGGCCCGCATCGCCTGGGGACGGGTCGCGACCAAGAGCAGCACGAGCCATGGAGCACCCGCCGCGACGCGAGCGGCAACGAGCGTCCACGATTGTCGGGCCTCGATCTCCTTCCGCACCGCGAGGTCCTCGCGCAAGAACGCTGCCAGCGTCCGCAGGACGCGACCGAGCTCCCGACCGCCGACCCGGTGCGCGACCTCGAGCGTGACGACCACCCGGTCGGCAGTCGCGTTACCCATCGCGTCGCTCATCCGCTCGAGCGAGCTGACGAGGTCACCCGACACACCGTGGTCGGCGACGAGCCCACGGAACGCGCGGCGGAGCAATACGGGGCCTCGCTCGGCGACGACCGCGACCGCGGCCGGAAGTGTGTCGCCCGCCCGGACCGCGGCCGCGAGCAACTCCACGGCCTCCGGCCAGCACTCGAGGAGCGCGCGCCGACGGTTCCGACGGCGGGCACGGAAGTAGGCAACCGGCAGGTAGAAGCCGGCCACGAACGCGAGAAGGGCGACGGCGAGCGAGCCGATGACGAACGCGACGAGGCACGCCGCCCCGAGCCCCGCGCCCGCGCAGGCCGTCGCGAACTGGCGCGGCGTGACCGCCGCGAGCCCCGCGCCCGCCGACCACGACCCCCATTGTTCCCGGTACCGCAAGCGTTCGCGCGACCGGCCGACGGCGGGCCTGGTCCAGGCGTCGTAGACGAGAAACATACCGGAAGCGAACAGAACGACGAGCATCGTGCTCATCGCAGCACCGCCGCGAGATCGATACCGCGTTCGGAGAAGCGCTCCGTCGCGCGTGGGAGCTCGCCCGTCCATCGGAGCTCGGACCCCCCGCCAACGAAGATCGGCCCGGCCGTGGGCTGGTCGCCCTCGCCCACCTGCTCGCCTATCGCCAGGATCTCGCTGATCAGCCGCCGCTTCTCGGTCCGCCGGCAGAGCACGACGAGGTCGATGCAACCGGCCACCGTGGACGACACGAAGCGGCGGTCGACGTTCTCGCCGGCGAGGAGCGGCAGGGTGGTCAGCTTGCGCAACGCCTCACGTGCAGTTCCCGCATGAACGGAGGTCATGCCGCCCGCGCCACTGTTGAGGCCGAGCAGCATGTCGAGCGCCTCCGCGCCGCGTACCTCACCGATTACGATCCGATCGGGACGCATGCGGAGGCTCTCTCGCACGAGATCGCGCAAGGTGATCGCGCCTTCGCCCTCCAGGTTGGGCTGCCGGCACTGCATCGCGACGACGTCGGGCCGCGCCACCTGGAGCTCGAAGACCTCCTCGCACGTCACGATGCGCTCGCCAGCCGGTATCGCCGACGCGAGGCAGTTGAGCAAGGTCGTCTTGCCCGCGCCGACGGCGCCCGTGACGAGCAGGTTGAGGCCTGCCCTCACCGCGGCATCGAGGAAGGCGGCCGCCGACCTCGAACACGACCCGAGTGCGACCAGCTCGTCGAGCGTGTGCGCACGCAGCCCCACGAACTTCCGTACGTTGACGGCCCAATGGTCGGTGATCGGAGGGATCACGACGTGGAGACGGCTGCCGTCGGGGAGCCGGGCGTCGACGAAGGGCTGCGAGCGGTCGAGGCGCCGGCCAGCGCGAGCCAGCATCCGTTCCACCAGCTCCTCCACCTCGGATCGGCTGAGCACCACCGTGGTGAGCTCGTGCTCGCCGGAACGGGCGACGAAGACCCGACCCGGCTCGTTGATCCAGATCTCCTCCACCGTCGGATCCTCGAGCAGCGGGGTGATCGCCCCGCAGCCCGCGATGCGCTGGTGGAGCAGCGTCACGTCGTCGTCCACGAGCGTCGGGAGCCCTCCACCGAGGAAGCGCTCGCGGTAGTCGGAGACTGCTTCGTCGATCAGGTGGGCGAGCGCGGCGTCGCCGTCGGAGCCACCGCTGTCCGCGTGGTCGCCGATGACGAGCTCCCGATGCTGGATCAGCTCCCTCACTTCGTGCTCGAGGATCTCGACCGCGTCGCGCGCGTTCGGAGACATCATCGGCCCACGTCGCTCACGAGCACACCGAGCTCATGCAGCTCACGGAGCCATCGACTCCGGGGCGCGATCTCGTGGAGGATCCGCCCTTCCCACACGACGCGGCCGAATGCCGGCTCCTCGGGGAGCAGCGCGACCGGAGGCCGACCGGTCCACTGCTCGATCGCGATGGAGCACTCCTGGACTCGTCGGGCCGCGACTGGTATCCGGTTAAGGATCACCTCGGTGCGCTCGGCCGCGGCCGGCAACGACTCGCGGAGCTGCTGGTAGGCGAAGATCGCGCGGCGAAGGCCGATTGGATCGCCGGCTACGACCATCACGACGCGATCGGCCGCGCCGAGTGCCAGGCGAGTCATCATGTTGCGCCGATATGGCGCGCGGTCGAACGCGAGCTCCTCGTCCTCGTCGATCGGTGCGGCGAGGTCGACGACGACCAGCTCCGCGTCGTCCCGCGCCGCGTCGAGCACGGCCTGCCACGCGCGCTCGCGCACCTCGGACCACAGATCGGCGCGCGGGATCCCGGCCAACACCGCAAGCGCATCGGCCGCGGGGTGCAAACAGCTTGCGAGCGGATCGGGCCATCCATCGCTGGCCAAGCGGGCTGCGTTCGTGACCGCCGGCGAGTCGGGCACTCCGAGTAGCTGCGCAGCGGACGCGGACCACACATCGCCGTCGACGAGGATCGTCCTCCTCCCGGAGCGCGCGGCCTCCGCCGCGAGGTGCACCGCGACCGACGTCCGCCCGGGCGCGCCGGGACCGCCCCACACCGCGACGAGCGACCCCGCCGGCCCGCCACCGAAGGACGGATCGGTCGCGTGGGCTGGCTCGCCCGACAGGCCCGACGGGTCGGCATCGCCGTCACCCAGCTGATGGAGGAGCGCGGCGACCTCTTCTGCGGTCGACGGCGCCGAGAGCCGGTACGAGACACCGATGCGGTCGAGCGGACGGAGCCCTGGCGTGCTCTCGACCGCGACCACAGCGACGCCGGCATCGTGCAAAGACCCGACCAGCTCACGATCGAGCCACGGAAGCTCGGCCGCGAGCACAACCGCACGCGGTCGATCGCGGAGCGCCACTCCGAGCAGCTCACCGTGGTCGATGCAGCGTCGGAGGACCTCCACGCCGAGCTCTCGTCGCTGGAGGCCACGTACGAGCAGCGCTTCCCAAGGTGCTCCACCACCGCAGGTCACGACCCGCATCGAGACCTCACGGGATCTGTGAGACGTCGAATCGACTGCGCGCCGCTCGATTGGTACCGGTCGCCCGCACGACGTCGAGCTCACCGTTGCGCACGGCGAACGCGAGGTACACCGCGTCGTCGGGTGGCACGGAGAGCGTGAGCGCGCTGAGTTGGCCTTCGTGCTGGCCGAACAGTCCCTCCGTGTGGACTGTGTCGACGACGGTCGCGCCTCGCACCACGGTGAGTGTGCGCGCATCTTTCCCAGCCTTCGAGAAGCTGGCGAGCACGTCGACCCGATCGCCGATTCGAAGCGCGCCACCGAGTGCGTGCTCCGGTGCAACGGGGATGGTCATCTCACGGCCCTCGCGGGCGGCCTTGCCCACCGACGACGTACCGACCAAGCCGTCGGTCGCGACAGGGAAGAGCAACACCTGCCCGGTGAGTGACGCGATCCGACTGCCCCGAACGAGACCGTCGAGGACCCGAGTCGAGGCGTGCACGCGGGCCGTGCGCAGGTCGCCCCGCTCGATCACGTGGTTTGCCGGCAGCTCGTGCGCGGCGACCACGACGGCAGTCGTGTGCTCGGCGGCCGCGACCAGGCGCAGCCCGCCGAGCACCGACAGGGCCACCAGGGCGAGACCGGTACCGAGCCGGGCGTCGAGCCGTGGGAATCGCCGGGCCCGGCGCCCGATCGCCGGCCCGGTGAGAGTCGTCACGGTCGCTGTCCGGGAAGATCACCGGGACCCTCGCCGCGAGTTGCTACGGTACGGAACGCATCGCGAGTCATCGCGAGGCAACGCCCCAGATCGAGGGGGCGGAGAGCGAGGAGCGGAGAGGTGGACGACGTCCCGCGGTTCCTCCGGCCCGAAGAGGTCGCCAAGGTCCTCAACGTGACCGTGTCGCAGGTGTACACGCTCATGCGCACGGGCCAGCTCCCCGCGGTGAAGATCGGCCGTCGGGGGGTGTGGCGCGTGTCGCAGGAGTCGCTCGAGGCCTACATCGCCGAGCTCCAACGCGACGCGGAGGCACGCCGCCGGGGAGTTCGCGCCCAGCCGGGGTGACGGCGGCCGCGCTCGGGGCCGACGGGCCGAGCTCAGGCATCGGGCTCGCGCGTCAGCCGGACGATGGCGTCGAGCCGCACGTCGTGCACTCGCACCACGCGGATGCGGCCGGCCCCGGCCGCATCGCTCACCTCGGCGATGCACGCATAGTCGACGCCGGCGGCGAGGATCCGGCCCCGGATCGACGCGCCGTCGACCGTCGCGAGCGTGACGACGTCACCGGGAGCCAGCCGCCGCAGCTCGTCGGCGAAGCTCCGTGCCGCGCGACCCGCAGCCACGATCGAGCGCGCCTCGCCCCGCTGCTCGTCGCGCGGCGCGCCCGCCAGACCGGCGGTGATCTCCCAGAACTCGTCGTCGTCCATGACTTCCCGCCCGAAATGACTTCCTGCCCGAAATCTCCGACTTCGAGAAAGTTGGCGTACTGAAGCCGATGTGGCCGGAGCGTGTCAACCGACGTCGGGCCCGCGCCCCCGACACCGCTCCGCCACTTGACGGCACCCGATCTATCTGCGACATTCTCCACGGTACTAGAAGGTAATGCAACGTATCGTGCTCAACGTGGTGGATGTGGTGAATGTTGCCCCGTGATGCCGTCGATGCTCTCCTGCACCCCGTGCTGCTCGCGACGGCCGCGGTGCTGCTCGTGGGGACGTCGGCCGCGCTGGCAGCGGCGCTCGCCTCCGAGCTGCTCCGACGGTGGCGACGGGCCCCGCGGGTAGCGGCGCTCCTCGAGCGACTCGCCCCCTGGCCCCTCCACCGCCTGGCCGTGGTGTGCGTCGCGACCTCAGCCACGGTGCTGGCCGGCATCAGCCCCGCTCGCGCCGACTCGTCGGTGCGCGACTGGCTGGCGCGAGGCGACGCGACAACCACAACCACAACCACAACGGTCGCACCCGGTGTCGCCACGGAGGACGGCCTCGACCGACGCAGCGCCGTGTCCCGGGCCGACCCGGCCCATCGCGGCTCCGCGGCCGCGGCGGCCCCGCTGCCCTCTCGCGATGCCGCGCCCGATCCGGGCGCGGCCGCTCCATCCGTCGGCGCGGCACGTGGTCCCGAAGCCGGCACGCGGGAGCCTGCAGTTCCGGAGACGGCGCCCGCGGTCACGGCCACGACCTACGCGGTCGTCCCGGGCGACTGCCTCTGGTCCATCGCGGCCCGCGCGCTCGGTCCGGGCGCGAGCAATGCCGCGATCGACGCGGGCTGGCGCCAGATCTACTCGGCGAACCGCGCCGTCGTCGGCGACGACCCGGGCTTGATCCATCCCGGGCTCTCCCTCACGCTTCCCCCGCTCGGCACTGGCCCGTGACCCGGAGGAACGATCATGCCCACCACCATCGCGATCAAGCCCTGGCCCGACCCGGTCATCGACACGCTGGGCCACGATCCGCGTTCGCTCTATGTCGAGACCTTCTGGCTCCCCACGCTCGGCCCCACGACGTTGCTCCTGCTTCGGCACCTCGCGGCCCGGTTCGACCGTCAGCCCGAAGGCCTCCAGCTCAAGGTGGCCGAGACGTCACAGGCTCTCGGCCTCGGCCAACGCGACGGCACGTCGTCACCCCTCCTGCGGAGCCTCAACCGCCTCACCCAGTTCGACCTCGCGTGCGACGACGGCAAGGGCACGATCGCGGTGCGGCGCAACGTCCCGCCCGTGAATCGCCGCCACGTGCGCCGGATGCCGGTCGAGCTCCAGGCCACACACGACGAGTGGACCGAGGCCCAACTGGCCGAGCCGCCGCTCTCGACGGCACGGCGTCGGGCGCGCCGCCTCGCGTTCACGCTCCTCGAACAGGGCGACGATCCCGATCACGTCGAGCGGGTGCTGCATGGCGTGGGCTTCCATCCCGCGCTGTGTCGCGACAGCGCGCAGTGGGCCTACGATCGCCATCGAGAGGCGCTCGAGGCCATAGCGGGTTCTCCCTCCGACTCCGCCGCCTGAGAGAGTCGCCGGCACGCGCGCCCGAGCACCCGACGTAGGGTGTCGCCGACGGTCACGCTTCACGGGAGATCGAGATGAAAGCCCTGCTCTTCGGAGTCGCCCCCGAGCCGCAGCCCGAGCCCGAGGGCGACAACCCGCTGCTCGCCGGCCTGGCCCACACGCCGATGAAGCTCGTCGACCTCGACGAGCCCGGCTTCCTCCTCCCCGACTGGGTCGTGACCAAGCCGAGGATGACCGGCATCTGCGGCTCCGACTCGAAGCAGGTGTTCATGGACTGGGGCGACGTCGGCTCGCCCGACAACCCCATGAAGAACTTCTTCTCGCTCCCCCAGGTGCTCGGCCACGAGGTGGTGGCCGACGTCGTCGCGCTCGGCCCCGAGGCCGAGGGCCTGGCGGTGGGCGACCGGGTAGTGCTCAACCCGTGGCTCTCGTGCGGGCCGCGGGGCGTCGAGCCGGTGTGCCCCGCGTGCCAGGTGGGCGACTTCAGCCTCTGCTGGAGCTTCAGCGTCGGGCCGATCGCGCCCGGCATCCACATCGGCACCTCGAAGGACGCTTCGGGCGGCTACGCCGAGCTCATGCCCGCCCACGACTCGCAGCTGTTCAAGATCCCCGCCACCGTGCCCGACGAGCTGGCCGTGTTCGCCGACCCGTTCTCGGTGTCGCTGCACTCGATCACCCGTCACCCGCCGCCGCCCGGCGGCAAGGCAATGGTCTACGGCGCCGGTGCGCTCGGCACCTGCGCCACCGCGATCGTGCGCGCGCTCCACCCCGATGTCGACGTGCTCGTGGTCGCCCGCTTCGAGGCCCAGGCCGAGATGGCCCGCAAGCTCGGCGCCACCGTGATCGGCCACGAGCCGGCGATGCAGGTGATCGAGGAGGCGGCGGCGTGGTCGGGCGGCGTGCTCCGGCCCAGCGACGGCCTGCCGATGGCGTACCCGGGCGGCATCGACGTCGTCTACGACACCGTGGGCAAGAAGGAGACCTTCGAGGTAGGCAGCCGGGTGCTCAAGGCTCGGGGCACGCTCGTGAAGGCCGGCGTGCACGGCCCCACCAAGTGGGAGGACACCCCGCTGTACTTCAAGGAGCTCTCGATGGTCGGCTCCAACGCGTTCGGCTTCGAGGAGGTCGAGGGCCTGCGCCAGCACGGCATCCGCCACTACCTCGACCTGATCGACAGCGGCCGCGTCGACCTCACCGGCATGCTCACCCACACCTTCCCCCTCGATCGCTGGCGCGACGCGTTCGCCACCATCGCCACCCAGGACCACACCGGCGCGATCAAGGTGGCGTTCGACTTCCGCGACTGACGGGGGCAGCGCGATGAAGCTGGCCTGCTTCCACTGGCCCGACGGCCTGCGCCTCGGCGTGGTGGAGGGCGACGAGCTGGTCGACGTGACCACGGACGACCCGGGCCTGCCACGCGACACCGCCGCGCTCCTCGCGATGGGCGACGGGCTCGCCGCGGTGCAGGCCGCGGCCGCGCGACGCGACGCCGTCCGCCGTCCACTCGCCGACGTGCGGCTCGCCGCGCCGGTCCCCCGCCCTCCGAAGTTCCTCGCCATCGGGCTCAACTACGCGGCCCACGTGGCCGAGTCGCGGATCGAGGCGCCAGAGCACCAGCTCTGGTTCAACAAGCAATCGACCTGCGTCGTGGGGCCGGGCGATCCGATCCACATCCCGCGCGTGTCGGCGATGGTCGACTACGAGGGCGAGCTGGCGTTCGTGATCGGCCGGCGGTGCCGCCACGTGCCCGCGAGCCGAGCCTTCGAGGTGATCGCCGGCTACACGATCGTGAACGACGTGAGCGTGCGCGACTGGCAGTTCCGCACGCCCACGATGACGATGGGCAAGAGCTTCGACACTCACGGCCCGATGGGACCGTGGCTGGTGACCGGCGACGAGCTGGGCGACCCGCACACGTTGCGCCTCCGCACCTGGGTCAGCGGCGAGCTCCGCCAGGATGCCAAGACCGACGACCTCGTCTTCGACTGCTACGAGCAGATCGAGCACCTGAGCACCGCGTTCACCCTCGAGCCCGGCGACGTGATCTCGACCGGCACGCCGGCCGGTGTGGGCGCGGCGATGCGGCCACCGCAGTTCCTGCAGGCCGGTGACGTCGTGCGCATCGAGATCGAGGGCATCGGTGTGCTCGAGAACCTGGTGATCGACGAGCCCGACGGGTTCGTGGCCTAGTTCGGGCCGTCGGCCGCGGTTTCTTTCAGCGCTCGGTACTGATCACGCAGCAGCCGCTTGTAGATCTTGCCGTTGTCGTCGCGGGGCAGGTGCGGAACGAGCTCGACCTGCTTGGGGCACTTGTAGTGCGCGAGCCGGTCGCGGCAGAACGCGATGAGCTCCGCCGCGAGCTCGCGGCCGGCCGTCACGCCGTCGCGCGCCTCCACGACCGCCACCACGTCCTCGCCCCACTCGGCGTTGGGGACGCCAATGGCGGCGGCGTCGGCCACCGCGGGGTGCTCGAGCAGCACCGCGTCCACCTCGGCGGGATAGATGTTGACGCCCCCGGAGATGATGAGGTTCGCGCTGCGGTCGGTGAGGAACAGGAAGCCGTCGGCGTCCAGGTAGCCCAGGTCGCCGAGGGTGAAGTAGTCGCCCCGGTAGCTCGACGCGGTCTGCTCGGCGTCCTTGTAGTACTCGAACCGCCCGCTACCCGGTGCCTTCAGCCACACCAGGCCGACCTCGCCGGCGGGAAGCGGCTGTGCTTCCTCGTCACCCACGATCACCTGGTCGCGCGGAGCAGGCCGGCCCACGGTGCCCGGCCGCTCGAGCCATGTCTTGGAGTCGACCAGGGTTCCGGCGCCCTCGGTGGCCGCGTAGTACTCGTACAGGACCGGTCCCCACCACTCGATCACGCGCTGCTTCACGCTCACCGGACACGGCGCCGCGCCGTGGACGACTCCGACCAGCGAGCTGACGTCGTACCGAGCGCGCGTCTCGGTCGGGAGCGACAGCAGCTGGTGGAACATCGTGGGGACCATGTGGCTGTGCGTGACGCGGTGCTCTTGCACCAGGCGCAGGAACTCCTCCGGATCCCAGCGGTCCATGAGGACCACCCCGATCCCGGCCAGCAGCGGGAGGCTGAGGGAGACGCCCAGCGGGCCCAGGTGGTACAGCGGGCCGGTGCAGATGTGCACGTTCCTCCCCGGCCGGTAGGCGTACGCGGGAAGGGCCGCCAACGCGGTGGCCGGCGGCTCCTGGCGGAAGACGCCCTTCGGTCGCCCGGTGGTGCCCGACGTGTAGATCATGGTGGACCCGCTGGTCGCGTCGTCGATGTCGTGGGCCTCCTCGCTCGCGAGCACGTCGTCGTAGGACGTGAAGCCGTCGATGGCGCCGCCGATCGCGACGCGCGCCCGGAGCCCCGGCTCGGTCGCCGCCTCGAGAGCCATGGCGGCGAACCGGCTGTCGGCGATGAGCGCCTTCGCGTCGCAGTCGGCGACGATGTAGCCGGCCTCGCCGCCGGTGAGGTGCCAGTTGACCGGGGTGAGACGCAGGCCGGCGCGCTGCGTCGCCGCGAGCACCTCGGCGAACTCGGGCCGGTTGCCGCAGACGAGGACCACGCCGTCTCCGGCCTCGAGGCCGCGCGCTCGCAGCGCGCGGGCGAGCTGGTTGGCCCGGGCGTTGAGCTCGCCGTACGTGCGACGCCCTGCCGGAGCGACGACGGCCATCCGGTCGGGCTCGGCCCCGGCGTGGAACGCGACCCCCATCCCGCGCTCGACCGCCTCGCGGAGCGCCGCCACGTCGTCGTCGCGCTGGGCCATCGCTCGCGAGATTAACGGCGCGGGGCTGCGCCCACGGGCCGGCCCACGACCTCGATGGCGGCGAGCAGCGCGAGCACGAGCAGCGCGAGGAGCAGGACGACCTTCGGTGTCGGCCGCTCCCAGAACGCCAGTGCCGTGAACGTGAAGACGAGCACCGCGGCCCGCAGGCCCGGCTTGTGGCGCGCCACCAAGCCGGCGACCGGTCCGGCGTCGAACCCCGACTCCTCGGCCTGCTCACCCAGCTCGTCCAGGCCCCGGCGCGACGCGGACCGCAGCCGCACCGCGACGCGCGACGGCCCGGTCAGCACCGCGCCCACCGCGACGACGAGGCCGAGCGCGAGCGTGGTTCTGATCGCGGCGCGCAGGAACCGGAGGAGCGTGTCGAAGACGGCGGCCGCCGCATCGCGGTGCTGGCCGACGACAGCGTCGAGGTAGAGCGACCGCCCGATCGAGAAGCCGGCCGCCAGCGCACCGGCACCGATCGCGATCCCGATGGCGGCGTGGAGCACCGTGCGCCGGCGATTGCGCGAGAGCACGGCGGCGCCCGCCAGCGACGCGAACATGAGGACGGGGAGCACGAAGGCCACCTTCCGCAGGATGTTCACGCCGCGCCGGACCTTGACCACGTCCTTCGACTGGAAGAGCACGAACTTCCCGCCCACCTCCTTCAAGGGGACCTGGTCGAAGATGTCGATCCCCGCGTCCTTCAAGCGCTTCTGCACCGCCTGGACCACCGACGACAGGTCGAGGGTGACCTTGCCGTTGGAGATGGAGACCGACTTGGTGCCCTCGCCGAGCACGAGGGCGACCATCTGCGAGTGGGCGAAGCGATTGGCCTGGCCCCAGAGCCTGTGGAACGCGTCGGAGGCGAGGAACTTCTGCGCGGTGCCGCGGGTGAACTCCCTCAGGCCGGCGGTCAGCGGGCCGGCGAGGAACTCTGCCTTCTGCGGGAGCGCTTCACGCGCCAGCTTCTCGACGTCGACCTGCTGAAACAGCTGCTTGGTGACGTACTCGGCGACCTCGCCCTGGATCGCCGGGTTGGAGGCCAGAGGCCCGACGGTCGCGACGTAGCGGTCGGTGGAGACGACCGTGTTGCGCACCCACACCGCGAGCAGCGAGAGGGGCGCGAGCACGTACGCGACCGTGAGCAGGAGGGCCACGGTGACGGTTCGCCACCGCGGCCCGCCGACGGTGCGACGGGGATCCGGCCCAGCATCGGGCGCGGCGTCGGGCAGGGGAGGCTCCTCGTCGGTCAGGTTTCCCCGCGAACCTCGAGAGGCTAACCGCGCTCGGCTTCAGTCACCCGGGCTGATGTCGACGTTGTAACACTCGTAGACGAGGTCGGCGCCACGATGGCGGTGCCGGGAGAACCGGGTCAGGACGTCGAGGAGCTCGCGCCGGAGCTCGGTGACCTCGTCAGCCGCGGTCGAGCCTCGAGGCCGCTCACCCGGCGGGTGGAGCCGCTCGGCCAGTGCGTCGAGGGACGCCCCGAGCGTGACGTGGTCGTCACGCAGCTTCTGTACCGCGTGCGCGAGCCGGGGCTCGCGACTCAGGATCTCGGCGAACAGCCCCTCGGGGCCTTCGGTGGTGTCGACGTGTGAGTCGAAGGCCGCTCTCACCTCGTCGAGGCGCCGGTCGACCAACGAGGCCCACTGTTCTGGCCGTCCGAAGGCCGGCGCGGTCACCGCCTCCTCGAGGTCGACGAGCGCGGCCTGCAAGTCCTGTCGGCGACGGCGCGCCTCGTCGATCGCCGGGGTCGTGTGCGCCTGCGGCGTGCCGGACTCGGTCATGCTGCCTCGCTCGGCTCGCGCGCGATGCGCCCGTCGATGAGCTGCACCACCCGGTCCGCCGCGGCCGCGACCGTTTGGTCGTGCGTCACCATGACGATCGTGACCCCACGCTCGGCACGGAGGCGCACGAAGAGATCGAGCACTCGCCGCACCGACTCGGAGTCGAGGTTGCCGGTCGGCTCGTCGGCCAGGAGGACCTCCGGATCGTTGGCCAGTGCTCGGGCGACGGCGACCCGCTGGCGCTCCCCGCCCGAGAGCATGGGCGGGCGCTGACCTCCGCGACCGTGCAGCCCCACGTCGGCGAGGAGCTCCGCGGCACGTTCCCGGCGCGCGCGGCGTGGTAGATGGCGCCCGAACATCGCGATCTCGACGTTCTGGGTCGCCGTCAAGTGCGGGAGCAGGTTGTGCAGCTGGAACACGAGCCCTATCTCGGTGCGCCGGTAGCGGTTGAGGTCGCGAATGGCGTCGAGGGCTCGGCCGTTCACCAGGATCGCGCCCGATGTGGGCCGATCGAGCGCGGCGAGCAGGTGCAGCAAGGTGGACTTCCCGGACCCCGACGGGCCGGTGAGCGCGACGAACTCCTTGCGCTCGACCAACAGGTCGAGACCGTCGAGGGCGCGAAGCCGGCCTCCGTCGAAGACCTTGACCACGTCGCGCGCCTCGACGGCCGGTGTCTCCGGACGCGCCTCCCCGTCACTCACGGCGGAGGGCCTCGAGCGGGGCGAGCAGGGCGGCCCGGGCAGCCGGGTACAGGGCACCGATGAAGGCCATGCCGGCCGCGGTGTAGAGCGCCCGGAGGAAGATGCCGGCCGAGTACTCGGGATGGAGGAGCCCTACGAGGCTCGGGAGCCGTTCGAGGACGCGCGTGCCGATGTACGAGAACGCTACGCCACCCGCCGCGCCGACCAGCCCGATCAGCAGCGCCTCACCGATCACGAGCACCACGACCCGTGTTCGCGACCAACCCACGGCGCGCAGCACGCCGAACTCACGCGTTCGCTCGAAGAACGACAGGAGCATCGTGTTCATCACGATGACCGCGCCGATCAGCAGGGCCACGATCGTCGCGCCACGATCGGCGGCGGTGATGAGTTGGAGATTCCTGTCGACCCGCCCGAACTCGGTCTCCGAGCGCACGGTCGCGAGCTCCGGGTTCTCACGCTCGATCGCCTTGCGAAGTGCCGTGACATTCGTGCCCGGCTTGACCCGCACGAAGCCGAGCGTCATGTCCTCCGGTTTGCGCTCGTACGCTTGCAACGGCGCGAGGGGAAGCATGGAGCCCGAGTCACCGAACACCTGCCCCGTCGTGTAGATGCCAACGATCCGATACTGAGACGACTCGATCGTCATCGTGTCGCCGACTTGCTTCCCGAAGCTCCGCGCGGCCCGCCAACCGAGCATGACCTCGTCCGAGGCCGTCGCCCCGAAGGGCCGACCCCCGACCACGCGCACGCCGAACTCGGCGAGTTGATCGGGTGGAATCCCGATCTCCAGGAACAGTGGGTTCTCGGCGTTGAGCCGCGTCGTGGCGACCAGCACCCCGACCGCGCTCTCGACCTCGGGGTGCGCCTTGATCCGGCTGAGCTCTGCGGCATCGATCACGCTGTAGAGGAGGTCGGACGAGCCCTTCTGCGCAATCGTGAAGTCGGCCTTCCCCGTGCGCAAGACCGCCACCGCAGTGGTCCGGAGGCTGTGCGTCACCACGCCGAGCGTGACGACCGTCATGACCCCGACCGCGACCGCCGCGGCGGTCAGGGCTCCTCGGACCTTGCGAGCCAGCACGTTGTTGACGATGAGGGCGACGAACGACATCGAACCGATCGTGGACCCGGCACCGAGGTCGGGCCAGGGCCGAAGGCCGAGGTCGGGGCGGCCGAAGGTCCCGTCGAGCCCGTCCGGTCAGACGATCCGATCCCGGACCCGGCGGACGAGCTCGTCCAGGCCTCTCGAGAGGCGCACCGGATAGGGCGCATCGACGGGCTCGAGCGTGCGGAGACGCTCGGGGAGCGTGGCGACCGCGGCGTGGGCACGGTCGCGCAACGTGTCGAGCGGCTCGGGAGGGCCGGTCCGGCGGCCGTCGGCCATCACGTGGACGAGGAGCGGGTGACCCTCGGGGACGTGCTCGTCGGCCAGTGCGATCACATCATGGTCGGAGCATCCGTCGGCGGCGACCCGGAACACCTGCTTGCGTCCGGGAAGGGTGACCTTTCCGGTGGAGAGCTTCATCTTCGGGCCGCCGATGTCCTCGACCAGCTTGTAGACCACTCCGAGGTTGGGCGCGTCGCCGCTGGTGCCGAGCTGCGTACCCACGCCGAAGGCGTCGATCGGGGCATCGGCGGCAACGAGCTCGGCGATGCGGTACTCGTCGAGATCGCCGGACACGAAGATCGAGACGTCGGGCAGCCCGCCGTCGTCGAGGATCCGCCGCACCGAACGCGCCAGCACGTCGACGTTGCCCGAGTCGAGCCGGACGCCACGGAGCCGCACTCCTTCCGGGTCGAGCTCGTGCGCGATCTTGACCGCGCGCCGTGCTCCCTCCTCCGTATCGAAGGTGTCGATGAGCAGGACCGCATCGTGTGGGAACGATCGTGCGAACGAGCGGAACGCGTCGAGCTCGTCGGCGAAGCGCATCACGTAGGAGTGGGCCATCGTGCCGCTGAGCGTGAGGCCGGAGAGCCGACCGGCGAGCACCAAGGACGTGCCCGCGGCGCCACCCACGTAGGAGGCCCGGGCCGCGCCGAGCCCGGCGTCGGCGCCGTGGTCACGGCGCGCGGAGAAGTCGACGAACTGCCGGTCGCCGCACGCGGTTGCCACGCGCGCGGCCTTGGTCGCGATCATGGTCTGGAACCCGATGCAGTTGAGGAGGAACGTCTCGACGAGCTGCGCCTCGATCAAGGGTGCAGTCACACGGAGGAGGGGCTCAGCCGGGAAGGCGAGCTCGCCCTCGGGGATCGCCCAGACGTCGCCGCGGAACCGGAGAGCTCGAAGGTGGTCGAGGAAGTCACGGTCGAAGAGCCCGAGCGAGGCGAGATACGCGATGGCGTCGTCGTCGAAGTGCAGGTGCTCGAGGTAGTCGAGGGCAACCTCGAGCCCACAGGCGACCAGGTAGCCGCGGTGCTCGGGCAGATGGCGGACGAAGAGGTCGAAGGTGGCGGGTTGGTCGAGCCCGTGGTGGTAGTAGCTCGCGGCCATCGTGAGCTCGTACAGATCGGTGAAGAGCGCGACATTATCTTCGCCCACTCGGTCCATGACGCTCAGACGACCTCCACACCCGCGCGCTGCAGCTCGTCGAGCGCACGGTCGCCGTCACCGGGCTCCCGATCCACGGCCCGTATTCCATCGCGCAACACGACGGCCCAGAAGCCCCGTAGTACCGCGTCGAGCGCCGTCTCCTTCACGCAGTAGTCGGTCGCCAACCCGACCACGACGACGGTGTCGATGCCGTGCTCCTGCAAGATCCTCTCGAGCTCGGTCGCCCGGGTCTCGGCAGTCTCGGGGTGACGCATGGTGAACCCCGAGTAGCCGTCTTCGCCCTCCGTGCCCTTTCGCACGACGCTCCCGGCCATCTCGAGATCGGGATGGAGCTCCGAGCCCCACGTGTCGCGGACGCAGTGAACCGGCCAGATCCCTCCGTCCTTGGCGAAATGTGGCGTGCTCGGCGGGTGCCAGTCCTGCGTGTAGACGACCGGCGCGCGCTGAGCCAACGCTGCGCCGATCTCGCGGTTGGCGAACGCCACGACCTCCTCACCGCCGCTCACGTAGAGGCTTCCCATGGGGTCGGCGAAGTCGTTCTGGACGTCGACCACCACCAAGGCGGTGTGCTCGTCGTACCGGGTCACGCAACACCTCCGGTGCGCGAGAGTGGTCGCGTCTCTCCGTCAGCCCGTAGGCACCGGGTCAGCCCGTAGGCACCGGCGCCTGATGGAGGTCCGGGTGCCCGAAGATAACCTCACCCGTGACCGGACGGACGACGTCCCCGAGGTCGGCGATGAGATCGACGAGCAGATCGTCGACCGTGAGGAGGCCGACGACGCGGTCGCCGTCCACGAGCGGCAGCCGCCGGAACGCATGGGTGCGGAAGATGGGCAGGGCCGCCCGCAGGTCGGCGTGGGCGTCGAGGACGATCGGGTCGGGCGTCATCACCGAATCGACTCGCGCGTCGACCGGGAGCTGACGGGCGACACCTCGTACGACGAGGTCGCGATCCGTCACGATGCCCAGCAGTCGCTCCTCCTCCATGACGACGAGCGCACCCACGGCGTGACGGTCCATGAGCGTGGCCGCCTCGTGCACCGGCGCGTCGGGCGCGATCGCAACGAGCTCCTTGCGCATCGCCTCTCTTGCTTCCATCACACCCTCCTTCGTGTCAGGCTCCGTTCGGCCGGCTCCCGCGGCCGGCTCCCGCCGGCTCGCCGCGACCGTACGGCTCACGGCGCGCCCAAGGTAGAGACGAAGGTCCTACCGGCGGGGTGACCGGCGGATCCGGTCGGTCAGCTGATTGGTGGGGACCCACGGCTGATCGTGCTGCGGCTCCACCGAGAGGCGACGCGGTCGCGTGCCGCGTCGCTGCTCCCTCGTGCCACCGGCGCGCTCACGACAGCGCCAGCAGCGCCCGTGCAGCACGCCCTCGTGGCTCCCGCACTCCCGACACTGCTTCATCGCTTCCCTCCGGATCTCTCGGCCTCGCCGGCACTCCGTCGGGCCTCGCCGGCACTCCGTCGGGCCTGGCCGGCACTCCACCGACAGCGTGGCGCATGCCGGGGGCGCCGCCCAGGGCCGGATGTCCCGATCGGCGAGGCTCCCACACCGAGGGAGTGTGACGTTGGGCCCTGGCCTCGCATCGACCCACGAATCACGCTGAGATAGAGGGACGGAGGACAGCCGTGCGCTTTCGAGACCGCTACGACGCCGGCCGGCGACTGGGGGAGCGCCTGCTCCACCTGCGGAGCGAGGACCCGATCGTGCTCGGGCTCCCGAGAGGCGGCGTGCCGGTCGCCTCCGAGGTGGCGCGGGCGCTCGACGCGCCGCTCGACCTGATCGTGGTCCGCAAGCTCGGCGTGCCCTTTCAGCCCGAGCTGGCCATGGGCGCGATCGGTGAGGGCGACGTTCGCGTCCTGAACGACGGCGTCATTCGCGGCTTCGGGATCACCGAGCGGGAGCTGGCTCGGGTCGAGAACGTCGAACGGGTCGAGCTCGAGCGACGGGCAGGGCAGTTCCGGGGTGGCCGGCCGATGACACCCCTCACCGGGCGGACAGTGATCGTGGTCGACGACGGGCTGGCCACCGGGGCGACGGCTCGCGCGGCCTTGCACGTGGCCCGGGCTCATGGCGCGCGGTCGGTCGTGCTCGCGGTCCCGGTCGCCCCCGCGGCGACTTTGCGCGCGCTGGCATCCGACGCGGACGAGCTCGTCTGCGTCGCGACCCCCGCAAGGTTCTGCGCCATCGGCGAGTGGTATGACGACTTCACCCAGGTCTCCGATTCCGAGGTGATCGACCTCCTCGCCGACGCGGGCCCGACGGCGGGCCGAGCAGCGAACGACGCGGGAGTCGAGCGGGCCGACACGTTCTTCCGCCAAACGGTCGATGCCGACGTGCGCATTCCGGCGGGCCGCCTGGAGCTGCCGGGCCACTTCACCCTCCCGGCCCCGGCCGTCGGGCTCGTGGTCTTCGCCCACGGAAGCGGGAGCAGCCGCCACAGTCCACGGAACCGCGCGGTCGCGGCCGCATTGAACGAGGCCGGGCTCGGGACGCTCCTCCTCGACCTGCTCACGACGGACGAGGCCGCTGACCGCGCGCTCGTCTTCGACATCCCCCTGCTCGCGGAGCGCCTCACCGCAGCCATCGACTGGCTACACGAGCGACCGGAAGGCCGCACGCTCGGCATCGGCTCCTTCGGCGCGAGCACCGGTGCGGCCGCGGCCCTGTGGGCCGCCGCCGAACCCGGATCGGCGGTGCGAGCCGTGGTGTCGCGTGGAGGTCGGCCCGATCTTGCCGGCCCTCGGCTCGAGCGCGTGACGGCACCGACGCTGCTCGTCGTCGGCGGTGCGGACACCACCGTGCTCCGACTCAACGAAGAGGCAGCAGAGCTCCTGCACTGTGAGCACCGGCTCGAGGTCGTGGAGGGCGCGACCCATCTCTTCGAGGAGCCCGGCGCGCTCGAAGCGGTCGCACGCCTCGCGACCACCTGGTTCGTCGACCATCTCGCGCCCTGACGTAATCCACCTCGACCCGTCCGAGCGGGACAGGATCGTCAGGTGGGCTCTTCGACGAGCGCGCGAAGCACGTCTCGCGCGGAGACGACCGTGACGACGACGCCTTCGTCGACCACCGGGATGTGGCGGACATCGTTGGCGAGCATCGTCCGGGCGACGTCGGCGATCGAGTCACGGGGCGCGGCACACGCGACGTCGAGGGTCATGATGCTCTCGACCCGGTCTTGGTCGGGGTCGGCGCCCTCGGCGATCGCCCGCACGATGTCGCGTTCCGAGACCAGGGCCGGCGGGTGGTAGCCGCGCACCACCGCGACCCCGATCAGCTCCTCGGTGAGCAGCTCGGCCGCCCTCCGGAGGTTGGCCTGGCCGTCGATCCGCACCACCGGTCGAGCGGCGATCGTCTCGATCGCGTCCTGCCTCGTCAGTTCCACGTTCCACGCTCCTGTGTCTCGATCCCCCGGGCTGCTTCGAGCAGCAGCCGTCGTTCCGCCGCGCCGATGACTCGCCGGGCCGCATCCACGGCGTCGGCATTGACGGAGACCGACGTGATGCCGAACCGCACGAGATGCTCGGCAAACTCGGGCTTCGTGGACGGCGCCTGCCCGCACAGCGAAGACGTGATCCCGGCGTCGCGCGCGGCTCGGACGATGTCACCGATGGCAGCGAGCACCGCTTCGTCCGACTCGTCGAACAACGCTGCACACGTCTCGGAATCGCGGTCCACGCCCAGCATGAGCTGGGTGAGGTCGTTGGAGCCGATCGAGACCCCGTCGATGCCGAGCGCCGCGTAGTCCGGGATGCGGTAGACGACCGACGGAACCTCGGCCATGACCCAGCGGTGCAGGCCGTGCTGGCGGCCGAGTGGGCTCGCGTCAACGAGCTCGAGGCACGCTTCGAGCTCCCAACGAGTGCGGACGAACGGGATCATGAGGTGCAGGTTCGGGGTCTCCTCGCGAACGCGGGCGAGGAGCTCGAGCTCGAGCCCGAACAGCTCGGGCTCGCGCACGTACCGGAAGCAGCCTCGATACCCGATCATCGGGTTCGCCTCGGTCGGCTCGAATTCCTCGCCGCCCTTCAGTTTGCCGAACTCGTTGGTGCGGAAGTCGATGGTGCGGTACACGACGGGGCGAGGTGCGAACGCGCGGGTGATACGCAGCACCGACGCCGCCATCCGGTCGACGAACTCGCCCTGCCGACCCTCGGCGAGCAGGCGTCGTGGGTGCTCGCCGCCGAGCGCGTCGGTGATCATGAACTCGGCTCGCAGGAGTCCCACTCCGTCGACCGGCAGCGCCGCCACCTCCTCGGCACGTTCGGCGATCGCGAGGTTCACGTAGAGCCGCGTGGCCAGGGGCTCGACGCCGACGGAAGGCATCGAGGAGGCCCCGGGGGCCGGGGCGAGCACCACCGCGGATCCGGTACGGCCGGCGTCGAGCGCGGCAACCCGGTCGCCCACGTACACGCGTCCGGCCGCGCCGTCGACGGTGACGAGCTCGCCGTCGCGCAAGACCGCGGTCGCGTCGCGAGTCCCGACGACACAGGGCACTCGTAACTCACGACTCACGATGGCTGCGTGACAGGTGATCCCACCACCGTCCGTCACCAGCGCAGCCGCGCGGCGCATGGTCGGCACCCAATCGGGGGTGGTCATAGGCGCGACGAGCACCTCGCCGGCCTGGAGTGAGCCGCCGTCCTCGACGCGACGCAACACCCGTACGCGTCCGGCCACCACTCCCGGCGCGGCGCCGAGCCCGGCGACCAGGGGCTCGGCCTCGTCTCCGGAATCGAGGGTGGTGATGGGGCGGGACTGGACGAGGTAGACGTCGTCGCCGGCCGCGGCCCACTCGATGTCCTGCGGCTCGCCGTAGTGCCGCTCGCCCCGGATCGCGAGGCCGGCCAGCGTGACGGCCTGCTCGTCGGTGAGCACGCGGCGAGCAGCCTCGTCGGTCGGGAGCTCCTCACGGCGATCAACCCCATCGGGGCCGCGGCGAATCGCGATCGCCTTCTGCCCGACGCGGACACGAACGATGGCGGGCCCCTCTTTGGCAACCACGTAGGTGTCGGGCTCGACCAGGCCGCCGACGACGACCTCGCCCAGGCCGAAGGCCCCCTCGATCACGACCCGGGAGGGGTCGCCGCCGGCCGGGTCCACGGAGAACATCACGCCCGAGCGGTCGGCATCGACCATCTGCTGCACGACGACCGCGATGGCCGGTTCCTGCGTCACTCCCCGGCTGGCTCGATAGACCACCGCCCGATGGCCGAAGAGCGATGCCCAACAGTCGACCATGCGATCGAGCACCGCATCGTCTCCGACGACGTCGGTGAAGGTCTGGTGCATTCCCGCGAACGACATTCCCGCAGTGTCCTCGACCGTGGCCGACGAGCGCACCGCCACCCGCACCCCCGATCCGAGACGGTGGTACGCGTCGAGCACCGGCCCACGAAGGTCATCGGGGACACCGGCCTTGTGGACGAGGTCACGCAGCTCGGCGGCGCGATCCTGGAGCGCCGCCGAGTCGTCGGGATCGAGGCCGGCACTGAGCACCCGGAGGTCATCTCGCACGCCGCCGCGCTCCATGGCGTCGAGATACGCCTCTGCGGTCACCACGAAGCCCGGCGGAACGGGAAGCGCGGCGCGGACGAGCTCCCCGAGATTCGCGCCCTTGCCCCCGGCGCTCGCGGTGTCCTGCTTCGTGAGCTCGGAGAACCACGCGATGGGCGAACGGTCCACCGCTCCCTGCATCCTGCCCTCCTGCTCCGGCTCGTGCGTCCCCCGTCATCGATGACGCGACCGCCGGTCGCCGGCTAGAGCACAAGGTCCCGGGCCACACGCCCCGTCGGCCCGGGTGTGACCAAGGGCCCTGGCAGCTCGCGCGCGTGTAGTGCAGTGTCGGTCCCGGCGGAGCCGGCCGTGCCGCCCCGGGCCGGAGTTGCCGGCCAGACCTGCGGGACTGGCTACGTTGCAGGACTAGCTACCGGGCAGATTTGCCGAGCGAGTTGCCGAGCAGACTTGGAGGACGTGATGTCGCGAGGGAAGACGGCCGCCGCGGGCGGCGCATCCCGGCTGACCGAGCCGCTCGTCCGCGACGACGGCCGGCTGAGGCCGGCGAGCTGGGACGAAGCGCTCGACCGGGCCGCGGCGGGGATACACCACGTCGTCGACCACCGCGGGGCGGGGGCAGTCGGGCTCCTGAGCTGCTCGAAGTCGACCAACGAGGTGAACTACCTCGCCCAGAAGCTGGCTCGGGTGGCGGTGGGCACCAACAACGTCGACAGCTGCAACCGGACCTGACACGCCCCCAGCGTCGTCGGTCTGGCGACAGTCTTCGGGGCCGGTGGCGGCACCAGCTCGTTCCAAGAGGTCGAGGACACCGATGTCATCGTCCTGTGGGGCTCGAATGCCCGCGAGACACACCCGATCTTCTTCCACCACGTCCTGCGAGGCGTTCGGAACGGCGCTCGGCTCTTCGTCGTGGACCCGCGACGCACGGCGACTGCGCAATGGGCCGATGCCTGGCTCGGGCCCGACGTGGGGACCGACATCGCGCTCGCCAACGCCATGGGACGCGAGATCCTGGACGCCGGCCTCGAGAACGCCCGATTCATCGAGCGGGCCACGACCGGCTTCGAGGCATACGCGGCCGCGGTGCAGCGCTTCACGCTCGAGGTGGTCGAGCGGGAGACCGGAGTGCCCGCGCGCCTGGTGCGCGAGGTCGCGCACGCGTACGCCCGCGCCGACCGGGCAATGCTGTGCTGGACGCTGGGGATCACCGAGCATCACGACGCGGTCGACAACGTGTTCGCGTTGATCAACCTCGCGTTGCTGACCGGGCACGTAGGCCGCTTCGGCTCGGGGCTCAACCCGTTGCGGGGCCAGAACAACGTGCAGGGTGGCGGCGACATGGGCGCACTGCCCAACCGGCTGCCCGGCTTCCAGAACCTCGAGGACGACCGCGTGCGGGCTCGCTTCGACGACGCGTGGAGGACGACCATCCCGCCGAAGCGAGGCTGGAACATGACCGAGATGTTCGATGCAGTCGAGCGAGGAGAGCTCGCCGCGATGATCGTGATCGGCGAGAACCCGGCCCGATCGGAGGCCGACACCCACCGCGCCGAGCGTCTGCTCGACCGGCTCGAGCATCTGGTGGTCCAGGACCTCTTCATGACCGAGACCGCCGCGCGCGCCGACGTCGTGCTCCCGGCGGCGGCCGCGTGGTGCGAGACCGAGGGCACGGTGACCAACAGCGAACGGCGCGTGCAACGTGTCCGGCGCGCGGTCGATCCTCCGCCGGACGCGCGCGACGACCTCGACATCCTCAGCGATCTCGCCGCCCGGCTCGGCCCCGGCTGGGGCCGCCCCACCGCCGAGCAGGTCTGGGACGAGGTGCGCTCCCTGAGCCCGCTCCACACCGGCATGAGCTACGCGCGTCTCGACGAGCTCGGCGGCATTCGCTGGCCGTGCCCGGACGAGACCCATCCCGGCGAGACCTTCCTCCACGGTCGCCTCTGGGCGGAGCCGCGGCGCGGCGCGCCCGCTCCGTTCCACGTGGTCTGGCCGACGCCACCCGCCGACCCGCTCGACGAGCGGTTCCCGCTCCGCCTCACCACGGGTCGCCGGCTCGACTCGTTCAACACGGGGGTCCAGACCCGATCCCTCCCCGCGCCCCGTCGGCGGGGCGAGACCATCGACCTCTCGCCCGAGGACGCGGCACGCCTGGAGCTCGCCGACGGTGAGGAGGTGCGCGTGAGCTCGCGCCGCGGGTCCCTCGTCGTGCCGGTCCGTGTCGACTCGACCCTCAGGCCCGGCCTCACGTTCATGACCTTCCACTTCCCCGATGCTGCGCCCACCAACCGGCTCACGATCGACGCGACCGACCCGAAGTCGGGGACCGCGGAGTTCAAGGCCACCGCGATCCGCATCGACAAGCTCGACGGGACCGGCTCCCCCGACAACTTCACCGACAAGACGCGGCGCGAACGCGCCGACCGCTGATGGATCTCCACCTCTCCGGTGCCGTCGCCTCTTCCGAGGAACGGGCTGCCATCGACGGCGTGCTCGCCTCACCCGCACCCGGCCTCCACGCGCAGGGCCGCGACGACCTCCGGGCACAGCGCGAGCGACGCCACCTCCTCTTGCCGGCGCTGCGCGCGGTCCAGTCGGGCGTGGGATGGATCAGCCCCGGTGCCCTCGAGGAGATCTGTCGTCGCCTCGCGATCCCACCCGCCGAGGCCTACGGCGTCGCGAGCTTCTACGCGCTGCTCTCGCTCGAGCCGCAGCCGCCCACGATGGTGCACGTCTGCGACGACCTCGCCTGCCTGCTGAGCGATGGCGACGCCTTGTCCGCCGAGCTCGAGCATCGACTCGGGCCTGACGGCTCCGGACGCGTCGGACGCGTGGGCTGGCGCCGGAGCAACTGTCTCGGCCTCTGCGACCGTGCTCCGGCCGCACTCGTGACGGTGGCCGGCAACGAGCCCGCCGAGACGGTGCTGGCGCCCGCCGACGCGAGCATCGTCGCGAGCATCGTCGCCGGCGACACCAGTGTCATCGGCGAGATACCCCGACCGTCGAACGATCACGCTCCCGCGGTGTCGGCGGGATCGCCGTCCGTGCTGCTTCGCCGAGTCGGTCACGTCGACCCGTCGTCGCTCGACGAGTACCGCGCGCACGACGGCTACGAGGCGCTCCGGCGCGCGATCGAGCTCGGCCCCGAGGCCGTGATCGGAGAGGTCACCGACGCGCGGCTCGTGGGGAGAGGCGGCGCCGCGTTCCCGACCGGCCGGAAGTGGGAGGCGGTTGCCCGCGCTTCCGCACGACCGCACGAGCTCGTGTGCAACGCCGACGAGTCGGAGCCCGGGACCTTCAAGGACCGGGTCCTGATGGAGCACGACCCCTTCGCGGTCATCGAGGCCATGACCGTCGCCGGGTACGCGACCGGCTGCGAGCGTGGCTTCCTCTACGTCCGGGGCGAGTACCCGCTCGCGGCGATGAGACTCGGCACCGCGATCGCCCACGCCCGGGCCCACGGCCTGCTCGGTGACGACGTCATGGGCCGCGGCGTCCGGTTCGACGTCGACCTCCGGCGTGGCGGCGGCGCGTACATCTGCGGCGAGGAGACCGCGCTCCTGAACTCGATCGAGGGACGCCGCGGCGAGCCGCGCAACCGGCCCCCGTTCCCGGTCACCGAGGGCCTGTTCGGGCGGCCGACGGTCGTCGACAACGTCGAGACGCTCGTCGACGTGCTGGCCATCGTGCTCGAGGGGAGTGCGGCCTTCGCCGCGACCGGCACGCCGAGCTGCACCGGCACGAAGCTCTTCTGCGTCTCTGGGCACGTCGAGCGGGCGGGGGTCTTCGAGGTGCCGTTCGGGACGACCCTGCGCGAGCTGGTCGCGATGGCGGGCGGTGTGCGCGCCGGCCGGCGCCTGCAGGCGGTGCTCCTCGGAGGCGCGGCCGGGAGCTTCCTCGGCCCCGAGCATCTCGACACCACGCTCACGTTCGACGGCGTCAGGGCCGTGGGCTCCGAGCTCGGCTCCGGCGCGGTCATCGTGGTGGACGAGACGGCCGACCTCGCGCTCCTCCTCTCGCGCATCGCCCGGTTCTTCCGCGACGAATCGTGCGGGCAGTGCGTGCCATGTCGGATCGGGACCGTGCGTCAGGAGGAACTGCTGGCCCGCCTCGGGGCCGGACGCGCGCTGGGCTCGGTCGACGACGAGCTCGCGCTGCTCGCGGAGCTCGGCCGTACGATGCGCGACACCTCGATCTGCGGACTCGGCCAGACCGCGACCACGGCCGCGGAGTCGGCGGTGACGGGTCTGTCCACCTTCGGGGCGACACCATGACCGGCACGCCGAGTCCCGCTCCCGAGAGGCTGGTCGAGGTCACGATCGACGACCGTCCGGTCCGCGTGGGCGTGGGCGGCACCATCCTCGATGCCTGCCGGCAGTTCGAGATCAGCGTGCCTACGTTGTGCTTCCTTCCCGGGTTCGAGCCACCCGGCGCGTGCCGACTGTGTGTGGTCGAGGTCGACGGAGCCCGCACATTGGCGCCGTCGTGCATCCGATCGGTCGAGCCCGGGATGATCGTCCGTACGCAGACGGAGCGTGTGCGTGAGAGTCGCCGTGTCTTGCTCGAGCTCCTCGGGTCATCGGTCGACCTCGGCCTGGCGCCGGACCTCCTCGACGAGCTGCGTGCACTCGGCGCCCGGCCCGAGCGGTTCGCCGGGTCCGGTGAGATCGCGACCGTCGAGCAGCCCCCCCTGCTCGACAACGACCTTTACATCCGCGACTACGCCCGCTGTGTCCACTGCTACCGCTGCGTCCAGGCCTGCGGTGACGACGCGCAGCACACGTTCGCGATTGCCGTCGCCGGACGCGGCTTCGACGCGCGCATCTCGACCGAGCATGGAGTACCGCTCCCCGACTCGGCCTGCGTGTTCTGCGGCAACTGCATCGACGTCTGCCCCACCGACGCGCTCATGACGCGCACGGAGTTCGACCTGCGACGCCTCGGCGACTGGGACGAGACCCGGCAGGAGCACACCGACACGATCTGTTCCTACTGCGGCGTCGGGTGCACGCTCACGCTCCAGGTGCAAGACGGTGCGATCGTGAACGTCGCGTCGCCCATCGGGCACGAGGTCGCGCGCGGTCAGCTCTGCATCAAGGGCCGCTTCGGCTGGAGGTTCGTTCAGGGAGCGAACCCGAGAGCATGAGGCCGGTCGGCGGCCCAATCGTCGACAGGGGCCTCCGCCGAAGGGGACCTTCTCCCCTACTCAGTGCCTTCGAGAACCGTCTTTGCTGAGGACGCAGCGCCAAGCGAAGGGAGGAGCGGATGCCAACGGGAACCGGCCGCCCCAAGGCCCGACGGAGCCTCTCCCTCCCGCTCGGGCGGATCGCGGGCATCCAGATCCGCGTACACGCGACCTTCGCGCTGCTCGTGGTGCTCTTTGCGGTCGCGTTCTCGGCGCCCGGTGCCGGCGGCCCGCTCGCCGGGCTGACCTGGCTCGTGATCATCTTCGCGTGCGTCGTGGTCCACGAGCTTGCTCACAGCCTCGTCGCGCGGCAGCGGGGCGCGGTGGTGCACGAGATTCTGCTCCTCCCCATCGGCGGTGTCTCGAAGCTGGAGAATCTCCCCGAGACTCCGCGTGACGAGCTCGCCATCGCCATCGTCGGGCCGCTCGCCAGCCTGGCGATCGCGGGAGTAGGTGCCGTGCTGGCGACCGCCGCCCGCGTGCCGCTGCTTCCGATCGACCTCCTCGCGGGCTCGCTCGTCTCCCGGATCGTGTGGTTCAACCTGATCATCGCGGGATTCAACCTCCTCCCGGCGTTCCCGCTCGACGGAGGAAGGGTGCTGCGCGCGTGGTTGGAGCGGCGTCTCGACCTCGAGACCGCGACCCGCCACGCGGCACGCATCGGCCGCTCGCTCGCGGTCACCCTTGCCGTGGTCGGCCTGTTCGTCGACATCTGGCTCACGTTGATCGGGGTGTTCGTGTTCTTCGGCGCGTCGGCCGAGGAGGCCGCAACGATCGTCCACGCTCGGATCGGCCGCCTCCGTGTCCGCGATGCGATGCTGCTCGACCCGGTCGTCCTCGATGCGCGAGCGCGCGCGGACGACCTTGTGAGCCTGCTGAGACGAACGCCGCAACGTGCCTTTCCCACGGCCGGCGACTCGGGGTACGAAGGCATGGTGACCGCCGATGCCATCGAAGCCGCTCCGCCGGCAACCCTCGTCGCCGACCTGACGGATCACGACGCGCCATCGCTTGCACCGGACGCATCGCTCGAGCAAGAGGCCGTGCCACTGCTCCAGCCATCACCGCACGGCGCCCTCGCCGTGCTCGACGCGGGCCGCGTGGTGGGCCTCCTCCGCATGGAGGACGTCGTCCACGAGGTGGAGCGCAGGGCACCGCCCGGATCGGAGCGCGACAGGCGACCGGGAGCGGGGCGCGGCCCGTGGCGCTGATCGAGCTCAACGGCGTGGCCCGGCCGGCACTCGCCACGTCGCACCCTTCATTGCAGCATCAGCGCCGCATACCGGTGTTCATGCTGCAATGAACGCTCGACCGGCGGCATGAGGCGCCGGTTAGCGTTGGCCCCGTGAGCACGCTCGGGCCTCTCCTCCCCGCCGACGAGGCCCTGCATCACCAGATCACCGACACCTTCGCGACCATCGGGCAGGCCGACCGTTCGTGGACCGAGAAGGTCTGCGCGATGGCCTGCGCACGCGACGGCTCGCTGCAGCTCGCGTTCGGCCTGGGAAAGTACACGAACCGTGGGGTGATGGACGCGTACGCGGGGGTGTCGCGGGGCGTGGAGCAATGGACGGTGCGCGCGAGCCGCGCGCTCACGCCCGATCCCGAGACCGGCTCGATCGGCCCGGTGCACTACGAGGTGATGGAGCCGCTGCGGGTCGTGCGCCTCGCGCTCGACGCCAACGACGTCGTACCGGTGAGCTTCGAGTGGATCTTCGAGGGCGTCGTGCCGGCGTTCCTCGAGCAGCGCGAGCAGCACCGCAGCCGCGACGGCTACCGGCTCGACGCCGACGTCGTCCGCTACCACCACACCGGGACCGCCCGCGGCTGGGTAGAGGTGGACGGGCAGCGAACCCAGCTCGACGGCACGACGTGGGTGTCGACCCGCGACCACTCGTGGGGTGTGCGCTACATGGTGGGCGCGCCCCAGGAGGACGTCGCGTCACAACCGGCCCCGCCCGATGTGTCCTCGCTCGTACTGTGGTGCCCGGTCCTGTGTGAGCGCGAGGACGGGTCGCGCTACGCGCTCCACTGGTACTACCAGCGTCACTCGCTCGGCGACTGGCGACGGGTGGAGATGCAGGGTGGGGTCGAGCACCCGGAAGGAACCAAGGATGCGTTCGTGTCGCTGGAGCCGGAGCTCGCGTTCCGCGACGACAACCGCCGTCTTCTCGGCGGGGTGCTGCGCTTCGTGATGGCGGACGGCCGCGAGCGTCCGATCACGATCGAGCCGGTGTCCGACACGGGGTTCCACCTCGGCACCGGCCTGTACTTCGGGTTCGACGGGAAGTGGCACGGCCAGTGGCGCGGCGCGCTCGCCGTGGACGGAGAGCACTTCGCGGACTGCTCCGACCCGGTCGTGGCCCGGCGGCTCCACCAGCACCGCGACTGCGTGGTGCGGATCGAAGACCCCCTGGGCGGCGGCGTGGGCTGGGGCAACCTGCAGAGCCTCGCCGTCGGCCCGCATCCCGACATGGGGCTCACCGGCGAGGCGTCGTTCATGTGAAGGGACTGTGACGCGGTCCGGCTCAGAGCTCCTCACCGTCGACCAGGCGGGCCAGCAGCTGCAGCGACGGGTTGTCCCTGGTGAGCCAGCTGTCGTCGACGCCGGCGTCGGCGAGCAGGCGCGCCAACCGGACCATGATCGCCCCGCTTCGGACGAGCGCGAACGCCTCGAACCAGCGCAGGTCGGCGAGCTCCCGCCCGAGCCGTCGCTCGTAGCTCGCGATCGTCGCGGCGCGGTCGGGGAAGCCGGGGAGGTCGCCGCCGATCGTCTCCACCGTCATCCGGTGGAGGGCGAGGAACCACCCGAGATCCATCTCGGCCGGCCCGATCGACGCCATCTCCCAGTCGAGCACGGCGGCGAGGCGCAGCTCGTCGTCGAAGACCGCGTTCACGAGCTGCACGTCGCCCCACAGCAACGACGGCGGCGGCTCCGGGTGGGGATGACGCTCACGGCACCACGTCAGCGCGTCCGCGATCACCGGGAGCGGCGCGCCGTCGGATGCCCACGCGAGGTAGTCCGACCACCACTCGAGCTCGGCCGACAACGCCGAGCGGCCGGGCCGGGTCGCGAAGCCGAGGCCGAGCGCCTCCCAGTCGAGGCGGTGGATCCGCGCGAGGACGGCGAAGAAGCCGTCGTGCAGGCGAGCCTGGTCGGGAGGCGGCGCGTCGTGGAGCCAGCCCGTGCGTAGGAACGGCGGGTTCGAGACCAGGACCCGACCCGGCACGCGGGGCATGAGCAGGAAGGGCGCGCCGACCCACGCATCGTCGTGCTCGAGCGCGATCGGCACGGCGACCGGGATGCCCGCGGGGGCCACCAGCTCCTGGAGACGGGCCTGGAGCGTGAGGTCATACCGGGGGAAGAGTCCCTCGCCCGCAGGTGGCAGCCGCGCCACGAGCGACTCGCGACGGTCGCCGCCGCTCTCGGTCCAGGCCGCGTCGACGAACAGCGTCTCGCTCGACAGTCCGGCAGGGGGCCGACTCAGCGCCGCGACGCGAAGGTCGTCGGCCTCCGGCCGGCGCGCCCGCAGCCACCGCTCCAGCCCGGCCCGGACTGCCTCGAGGTTCCGCTCCTTCTTCGCGATCCCCACGCCGCCTCCGTCGCGCCCACGTCTAGCCAGTCGTCTTCCAGACCGTGTGCTTCGGGTCCGTGTCGCCGTGCCCGGTGGTCTCTGTGAGCAGGCAGGTGTCGACGAGGAACTCGAACAGTCCCTGCTCGTCCCACCCGGACGGTGGGCTGTCCAAGCCACGCTCCTGGAAGAACATCGTTGCGAGCGAGTGGCGCAGGCTCTGGTCGGGTCGCGCCTCGGCCCTCCCGGTGAGATAGAAGGCGTCCTCGTTCTGCGGTGACGGGAAGGCGTGCATGGCGTAGCGGCCGTCACGGATCAGATCCGAGAGCTTCGGCGACACGACGATGAAGGCGAAGAGCCCGTCGTCGGTGATCACGGGGCACATCGGGTGGACCCGTGGGCCTCCATCACGCCGTACGGTGGCGAGAAAGGCGAGACCGACGCCGAACTGGTACAGGAGCGCGCGACCGGCGTCGGCCAGGTCGGGGCGGGTGGCGCGGAACTCTCCCCACGCGAGCATGTCGCGCACGTTCGCGGATTCCGGGCCCGGAATCAACCGTCCTCACGTGCCACGGTCAGGCGGAAACGAGCTCGAAGGCGTGGAACAGGTTCGGCAGCGTGATGTCACGGCCAACACGCAGCCCGGCCGCGGAGAACAGGGCCTCGAGCTCCGCCCGGGTCCGTTCGCGGCCGGAGCCGGTGAGGACGAGCATGAGGACGTCGAACTGCTTCGACAGATCCGGTCGGTCGTGGTCGGGCATCACCGACTCGACGACGACCGCTCGGCCGCCGGGCGCCATCGCCCGACGGACGTTCGTCAGGATGGCAGCGGCCGGCTCGTCGGCCCAATCGTGCACGATGGCCAGCAAGAGGTAGGCGTCGTGGCCGCAGGGGACCTCGCGGAAGAAGTCGCCGCCGACGATCTCACAGCGGTCGGCCACGTCGGCGAGCTGCTCGCCGGCCCTGGCGACGACGTCCGGCAGGTCGAACAGCGTGCCCCGCAGACCGACGTGGCGACGGAGCACCTCGGCGAGCACGGTTCCGGTGCCACCTCCCACGTCGCACACCGACGAGGCGCCCGAGAAGTCGTAGCGCCGGAGCAGGAGGTCGGCCTGCAGGCGCGACCCCGAGGCCATCGCGGCGTCGAACTGAGTACCGGCAGCGGGGTTGCGGTGCTGCACGTATTCGAAGAAGGCCGTCCCGAAGGCGGCTTCGGTAGCACTCGCGCCCGTCCGGACGCTGTGGTCAGCGTGGTTCCAGATCGCACCGTGCCACGACGAGCCGATGAAGAGCACCCAGTCCCGCATCGACTGGGGGTGATCGGAGCGCAAGAGGTCGGTGACGGCGTTGTTCGCGTAGCGACCGTCCCTCGTGCGGGTGAATATCCCGCGAGAGACGAGGAAGCGCAGCACGCGGCCCAACGCGTCGGCGTCGGCGCCGACCCGGCCGGCGAGCTCGTGGGCGTCCTGCGCCAACTCGTGCAGACGGTCGGGGATGCCCAGCTCGGCGACGACCGCCAACAGCCTGACCTCGAGCAGCCCGCTCAGCCGCTCGAGGACGAACACGGCCGGCGGCAACATGCGGTCGTGGACACGACCGACCGCGGCGCGGACCCGGACCGCGCCGGCCACGACCGACGGCGGTGGCAGGATCAGCCCCACCGCGCTGCGCTCGCTCCGCCTCTTCCGGCCCATCGCCGCTCGCTCCCGACGCCCAGACCCGGCAGAGGCTAGTTACGGTCCCCCCGCGCCGTCACCGCTCCCGGCAGGGAGCACGGCGCCGCTCGGTCACGAACGCCTTCAGGCTTCCGATCCTGCCGACGGTGCCGGACTGTCTTCCGCGCGCGGGGTCGGACCGGCGCCCTCGGACAAGGGGATAGCCGGCTCGCCGGCGGTGGCATGGCGGCGGGCGCGCTTCGCTTCCTGTTTCTCTTGTCGCGCCCGTTCCTTCTGCAGCTTCGCGAAGGTGGTGCGCTGCTTTCCCTTCCCGGCCACGTGGATCTCCTCGAACTCGAACGTGGTGTCTTCGATGCCGTGCCGTGGGTGGCCTGGCCGCGTGGTCGGGCCACCCACGTGCGCAGCGGAGCGGCTCAGACCCCCCGGACGTTCTGCGCCTCTTCGCCCTTGCGGCCGGGGGCGGTGTCGAACTCGACGCGCTGACCCTCCTCGAGCGACCGATAGCCGTTGCCCTGGATCGCCGAGAAGTGAACGAACACGTCGTCGCCACCCTCGCGGGAGATGAAGCCGAAGCCCTTCTCCGCGTTGAACCACTTGACTGTGCCTGTTGCCATGCTATTGCTCCTTGAATTTTGTCTTGGGATTCTGGTGTTGGGATTCTTGTGTTGGATTCCGATGGTGCGGTGTCGGCTCCGCCGACGGGTACCCGTCACGTGGTTGACGCGGCGGGGAGCTTGGGTGCGTGTGGTAGTGGATGCTCCGTGGGTGGCCCGTTGACTACCGACGGGCATGCGGACAGGTCTCACGAGGGCGAACAAACCTCGAGACGCGTGCCCGGATCTTGCAGCGCCGCAGCGCCGCACATCACAGAGATGCGCAAGAGAGCTGGTGTGTGCCCGTTGCGGCAACCCCACGCCGTCACCGGCGCAGTGGGGAAGCCGAAAAGCAGTATACCAGCGCATCGGCACGCTTTGCAGACTCCACCGGGATCGGCGAGCCCAATAGGTAACCGGCGATCAGCAGCGGGCTCGGCGCACGCGCAAGACGAAGACGCAGGACCGAGCGTATCGTGGGCCGGATCGAGCCCAGCACTCCCGGCGAAGAGGAGAGCTCGCGATGGACGTGCGATCGATCGAGGATGTGTCACCCGTCGTCGAGCACAACGGGACGGTTCCGGTGTGGTGGCTCGTGAACCCGCGCGAGATGAAGGAGGTAACCGACGGCGGCTACCTCGAGCTCGCCAACGAGTTCGAGGTCCCGGGCGGCTCCTTCGTGTTCCCGCACTCACACCCGACGCACGAGTTCTATTACGTAACCTCCGGCCGCGGGATCATGACGATCGCGGAGGAGGAACGCGAGATCTGCCAGGGAGACCTCGTGCACATTCCGCCCGACACGGTGCACAGCTTGAAGCCCGTCAGCGAGCATGCGCCGATCCACTGCTTCTGCTTCGCGGTCGGTGTCAAGGACGCGCCGCCGATCGATTACACCCATCACGACTAGCGTCGACCGTCCGAGCCCCGGGCAAGCTCTCCCCGCGTGAGGTCAGATCTTTCGACCGGCGAAGGCGAGGAGCCGGTCGCTGACCGGGGCGTCGTCGGCGATCGGCTGCTCGGGGTCAAAGATGCCGGGCTGGCGCCACTCCGGTCCGATCATCCGGTGGCCCATCGCGAGCGCGGCCTCGAGCAGGTCGGTGTCCTCGATCGACTGACCGCTGGCCTTGGCGAGGTCGGTCGCGTGTGTGGCGACGTCGAAGACAGCGATGTTCAACGCGACGCCCGCGGGCATCTCGCCGAACGGCAGCGTGACGATCTTCTCGAGGACGCCGGGCTGGTCGAAGGCCGCCATCGCCCGCTTGGAGGCGGTGGCCCACGCGTCCTGCGGGTCGTCGCCGAGGTTGTCGCCGCCCATGAGCCGGCCGAGCACGTCGTCGGGCACGGAGCCCTGCTCGGCGGAGATGGCGAACATCGTGGCGCCACCGGTGATGTGGTTGATGAGGTCGCGGATCGTCCAATCAGTGCACGGCGTGTCGTTGCCGAGCTGGTCGGCGGAGACGTTGTCCACCAGAAGGGTGGTCTCGTCCACCACTCGTTGCAGGAGCTTGACGCTGTCCACGGGGTCCTCCTCTGTGTGGCTCATCTCTGTGGTCTTCGGCCGTCGGCGCGGCACCCGACCTGCCGACGGTGCGTTTAGGTGCCTTGGCAGAACCCGACCTTGTCGCCCTTGTCGGTGCCGTTGGCGCAGTGCAGGTTCGGGTTGCTGTGCGAGAACACGCCCAGAGGACTCTCCCAGCCCGGAACGACCCAGGCGTGGACCATCCAGATGGTCTGCTTCATGAACGTGCCGTGGACCCGGTCACACTGCGCCCTGGTGACGTCGGAGTCGGCCGGGAACGGCACCTGGATCCCGCCGGCGCCGTACTTGATGCAGAGGTTCGAGTGGCGGTGCCAGTGGTCGTTCGGTCCTGCGAAGCCCTGTGGCGGGCGCGCTGTCCCCAGCGACTGGTACATGAGCCCGACGAGTCGAGACGTCGGGCTTATGCCGTCGTAGATGAAGGACCCCGGGCGAGAGGGATCGACCTCGCCGTTCGGGGTGATCCCCCTGGCGGAGCCGAGCAATGACACATAGTGCGCACCGACGCCGGGCGCGAACTCGCCGGCTTGGATCATCCCGGCGCGCTGCGCGTCGGCGACAGTCGGGTACCGGAGAGCGACCTGCCGGGCCGCCGTCAACTGCTGCGCGACCTTGTCTCGGGTCGCGTTGTCGAGCGGCTTGTCGGGTTGCAGCTCGGCGACCTCGTCCGCGTTGCGCGAGCCCGCGCCCGCGATCCCGTGGACATGGCCCGTCGCGGCGAGAGCACCCGTCGCGCCCGCTTGATTGTGGCCGTCGCCGCCGGCGAACGCGGGACTGAACCCGAGGCTCGTGAGCGCCGCGACCACCAGCCCGACGAACCCGATGCCCGCCCATCCGACACCCGCGCTCATCGGGCGGCGCGCGATCGCGCGGGCGAGGACGAGGAGAAGGAGCCCGACGGCGACGGCCTCGAACACCGTGCACAACACGTCGATGAACTTCGCCGGGTCGGGCGTGCCATCACTGCCGATCGCGATGCCGACGGTCCGCGACACGGCCCATACACCGATGATCGCCGAGTTCGCGAGCACCGCGCCGACGATCGCCAGCCTCGTCGGCCTGAGGACCAACAGCCCCGCGAGCCCAACCTGTCCCCATGCGACGACCGCGAAGAACAGCCCGTGCGTCCACGAGACACCGGCGTGCTGACCCATCACCCCGAAGTGGATGCCCGCAGCGCCGAGCAACAGCAGCGCCGCGGTCCAGCGCAGCACGGAACCCGCATCCGTGGCCCGCGGCGCTCGCATCCGCGAGATCTCCCGATCCACGCGGATATCGATCTCGAGATCGACGTGGTCTTGGCGCGCCAACGCGACTTGCTGCTCGTGGTCCAGCGTCTGCATCACGGCCCCCCGGTGCTGGCAAGACTCGTGGCACTCTACGCGCGGACGGGCCGGCGCGCCCGCACCGCTGCTCGATCGTGGGTCTTCTCCCCACCCGAGCGATCTCGGGTCGAGCCGGAGAGGCCCGCCGGGCGGGGCCTCTGACCTGGGTAGATCGCGGCGGAGGACGGCTGTGAGCCTCCGATCTTCACCGGCGCGTCTTCACCGGCGCCGCCGCGCCGCGCCGCCATACGATCGGCGCCATGCCACCGGACGCGATGCCCGCTGCCGTCTACGTCGGGGCCGGCACGATCGCCATCCGTGAGCTGCCCGTCCCCGCGCTCGGCGCGGACGAAGTGCTCGTGGAGGTGTCGCACTGCGGGATCTGCGGCAGCGATCTCCACCTCGTGCTCGAGGAGTACGCGCGGCCGGGCTCGGTGCTCGGCCACGAATGGGCGGGCACGGTCGCCGTCGCGGGTCGGGGAGTCGAAGGCTGGGAGCCCGGGACGCGCGTCGTGGCAAATCCGGAGCCGGGGTGCGGGGAGTGCCGGGCTTGTCGGCGCGGCCGGCCGTCGGTGTGTATGCACCGGCCGCCGGCAGATCACCTGGCGTTCCGCGGCGCGTTCTGCCGGTATGTGATGGTCTCGGCGGAACGCCTCCTTCGCATCCCGGACGCCCTCTCGACGCGCGCCGCGGCGCTCACCGAGCCAACGGCGATCGCCATCCACACCGTCAGCCTCGCCGGTGCCACTCCGGCGGATCGCGTGCTCGTCACGGGCGCCGGGCCGGTGGGCCTGCTCACGATCGCCGTGCTACAGGCGCGCGGCGTACGCGACATCACGGTGTCCGAACCGGCACCGGCGCGCCGCACCCGCGCTCTTGACGTCGGCGCAGGCCGGGCGCTCGCGCCCGACGAGCTGCCGCGCGCGCCAATGGGCCGAACGGTCGACGCGCCATACGCGGTTGCATTCGAGTGCTCCGGTCACGCCAGCGCGGCCGAGGCGGCGCTCGACCAGCTCGACTACGCAGGGACCCTCGTGTTCGTGGGCACGGGAAGCAAATGGCCGAGGATCAACCACAACCGCATGATCGTGCTCGAGCTCACCGCCATCGGCGCGTACAACTACGACGCCGACGGCTTCGCGCCCGCGCTCACGCTGCTGGCGTCGGGCGCGCTTCCACTGGACCTGCTGATCGAGCCCGACGACGTGCTCCTCGACGGCGTGCTCACCGCGATGAAGCGGCTCTCCGCGGGAGAGCTCCCCGGTAAGGTGCTCGTACGACCGGAGGTGTCGCCATGAACGAGCCCGCGTTCCGTCCCCGGCTCAACCACGTCGCGATCAGCGTCGACCCGGCCGTCCTCGACCAGCGCGGGCGCGCCGAGATCCTCGGCTTCTTCGGCGAGGTCTTCGGGTGGACCGAGGGTGACAACACCGGGGAGTCGGGGAACCCGCTGATCATGTACACGGGCTCGTTCGGGCAGTTCGTGTACCTGCTCCCCGCCGATCCCTACCTGGTCGCACCGTCGCTCGACCACTTCGGCTTGCAGGTCGCGACCGTCACGGAGCTCGAGGCGATCGTCGACCGAGCGAAGGCGTACCGCTCGCGTGACTCACGAGTCCGCGTCGTCGACATCGCGTCTCGAACGACGCACGGGCCGACGCACGACTACACGTTGACGAGCGCGTACGTCGGGTTCCTGCTCCCGCTCATGGTCGAGCTGCAACACCTCACGGGCCGCGACGGTTCGGGCGACTGATCCGACGGGCGCCGATACACCGCTGGTGGATCGGTGTGCATCGGCCGGGCAGGAGGCTAGGAGAGGATGTCCTTTCGCCCGAACCACCACCACGCCACGGAGTAGAACACGATGAGGTAGGGAATCTGGAGCAGCGCGCCGCGGGCCATGTCGGCGTCGGCGGTGCCGTGGAGGAAGAGGTGCTGCCATGCGTCGAGATAGTGGGTGGGAAACACGTAGCGAATGGAGCCGATGGTTCTCGGTCGGGGCTCGACGACGCGCCGGTCACTACAACGAGCGACCCTGGGCGGCAGGCGCACTCTCGGTCGCCGGCAAGTCGATGGCGCGCCCGCGGCTGCTCCCGAGCCACCCACGGAGCAGCGCGATGATCGCCGCGGCGCGAAAGAGCACGAAGACGAATCGCACCCACGCCCATGTTTGTGTCCACGCGACCTCGTGCTCGAGTATCGCGAAGGTCACACCGAAGACCACCGCATCGGCCGCCAAGAACCACGCCACGTTCTTCCACGGCACGGCAAGGAGCACGAGGAAGGGCACGAGCCAGAGGTCGTACTGGGGCGAGTAGACCTTGTTGGCGAGCAGGAACACACCGGTCACGAAGGCCGCGGCCGCCATCGGCCCGAGCCTCCGGAGCCAGAGGCGTCGGAGTGCGATCCCGAGTCCGAGGGCCAGCACCAGCGGGGAGCCGACGCTGGTGACGACGCTGAACGCCGTGCCGTGGAGCCAAGGCTGCAGGCTTGGAGTGCGCCCCACGTAGTTCCACAGGCTGGCCGGGGTCGGCTTCCGTGCGGCTTGGAACCGGAACGGGTGCGCCCAGCCGTGCGGAGCCGCCAGCAGGATGGGGACATTGAGCGCGAGCGCGGTCACTGTGGCCGCGGCCGCGACCCGTCGCGCGCCACGTCGATCGCGGGTCGCGAGGCGGTCGACGACGAGCACCACGACGTAAAGAACCGGATACACCTTGGCGGAGGCTCCGACCGCGAGGAGGCAGCCGGCGAGCGCGAACGCTCCCGTCTCGTAGGCGAGGAGACCGGCCACAGCCGGCGCCACCGCCAGCAAGTCCCAGTTGAGCGCACCGTAGAGCGCGAGCGGTGGCGCGAGGGCCCACAAGAAGGCCCGTGTGCCGACCCGTCGAACCAGGAGCACGGTGACGCCGAGCGCGAGCATGCCCATGAACGCGGCTGTCACGAAGAAGAAGGACCGCGAGGTCCCAGTGACCAGCGTGACCGCGTAGAAGGCGCCGCCGATCACGACGGGATACTCGAGGTTGCGCCTCAGGTAAGGCAGCGCGTCCGGGCGGATACCACGCGAGTGGTACAGGATGGGGAAGTCGCTGATGCACGGCCTCGGGCACGGCGCGCGCGCAGCCACACCGACGCCGAGAGTCGCGAGCGTCAGCAGCAGTGTCACGAGCAGCACGCGCCAACCCGGCCGGCGCGCCCCGGGCGCGGAGACGTGGAGCCTGCTCCGTGGGCGCTCCAGCGTCAGCTTCACCTGCCCCACTACGCGGCGCACCCTTCCCGGACCCGACGGGATATTCGTGACGTGATGAATTGGCTCCCGGTGGTCACGATAGGTAGTAACCGCGACCGAAGAGCGAAGCGAACGCGACGAGGCCCGCGCCGCTGGTAACCAGGATCACGAGCCGAAGCCCGCGACGTTGCGCGAGCCACAGACCGGCGATCGCGAAACAAGGGAAGGCCGCCAGCACGTAGCGGCCCATACCGAAGAAGTCCTTGGTCGAGATCGCCGGAAGCGCGAGCACGAGGAGCGCGTAGACACCGTACGCACGACCAAAGCGACGCACCACACGCGGAACAAGCGCTAGCGCACCCAGTGTGACGAGTGGATGCGCCAGCCGGATCAGAGCCCGATACGACGACGACGAGTGGGACAGCTCAGAGAAGAGGCGGACCTTGAACCATGTTCCGGGACCCGGACGCTGGTGCCACCCACGTTCTGCAGTGACAAACGCCAGCGGATCGCCGAATCGCCACCAGAGGTACAACCCGTAACCCACGAGGCCGAGCGCGGACACGAGGACGCCACCGTCGATCCACCAAGCGCGCCGCTTGCGACGCGATGTCCATTGGTCTTGAGTCCATTGGTCTTGGCGTGATGCGTGCCCCGGGTCTCGCGCCCTGCGAAGCTCGACCGCCCGCAACACCAGCCCGACAACCAGCACGGCGCCAATGGGACGCGCCACGGCAGCAATCGCACCGAGGGCACCTGCGGGCCAGGCATGCCCGCGTTCCAACAGCACGAAGGCGGCGAGCGCGCCCGCGAGGAAGAAGGCATCCGCGTACAGTGGACCATAGAGATAGAACGCGTAGGGAAAGAGCAGCAGCAGGAGCAGCGCACTCCACGCGACCTCGGGCAAGACCCGGTCGTGAAGCCAGAGGCGAAAGAGCAACGCCGTACCGAGCCCACACGCGATCGTCAGCGAGACGCCGGTGACGACGGCGTCGGCCCCCAACCACACACCCGCCCGCAACATGAGCGGGTATGCAGGGAAGAACGCCACGCTGAGCTGCCCGTGCCGAGTGTACGAGTAGCCACGCTCAGCGATTCCGCGATACCACGCCCCATCCCAGTTCGCCCACACCTGCGCCCAATCACCGCGCCCGGGAGTGACACGGATCGAGTGGTGTTGGAGCGGGAGAAACCTCGCCGATGCCGCAGTGACCACGAGCAAGAGCAGCGCGACACCAAGGAATGCCAGCGCCGTGGACCACAGGCCCACACCGAGCCCCGGCGCGACACCTCCACCCTCTCCGCCCCGCGTCGCAACCGTGCCCAAGGCGCGCCCGCCCAAGCCGTCGCCGGGCACGCCCTCACCGATCACGGGGTCCAGCGTGCATCGCGCAACGTGAGAGCTTCGTGAGAACGCGCCTGTGGTGCGTTACGCGCTATTGCCTGTTGAGCTCGATGAGGTCGAGGCCCTCCTTGGGACCCTTGACGCTGACCTCCTGCACTTGACCGATCCCGCGTACGTAGTACTTGTGGTCGAGGACGTCGGGTGCGAGCGGCGTCCACTCCTTCGTGAGCATCGCGCCCTGGAAGGTGCCGTACGCGACGGTGACCGACGACGACAGGTCCAGCACCTGGTACCAGTCCTCGGCATGGCCCTTGTAGTACTCCTGACGGTACCGATGCCCCGACACGGGGCTGGCTTCCATGAACACGCCGGGTTGCGCGCCGTCCACTCCGGTCCGCCAGGTTCCCTTCGTGCCGGTGACCTTGCCGTTGGCGTCGAGGGTCTTGGTGTCCTCCCCGAAGTACCAGACAGTGCCCGCCCTGTCCTGGCTGTAATAGTCGATGGTGGTCTCTTCAAGGCGGCCGTCGAGGAAGAGCTGGTCGTCGACGACCCTGCAGGTCACCCCGTCGATGACCTTCGTGTCATGCGTCACTGTGTAGACGTCGCGGGCCGATTTGCCGTCCTTGGTCCCCGTCGAGATGCGGGTGGTGCCGGGGGCGAGCGGGAACCATGGGTTGTCGACCGTCGCGCTGAAGCTCGCCGGTTCGATCTTGGGGTGGTAGCCACCGGCAGTCTTCGTTCCCCTGCCTCCGGAAGTGCACGCCACAGCGACCGCGACCAGCACACCGGTGGCGGCGAGTCGTCGAGCGACAAGCACCGGAGCTCTCTTCACTACTGGCTTCACTACTGGCCCGGGGGTTGGGCCGTGGTGGGCGCGTCGGGGCGCTCGGGACCGTCGGGACCGTCCGGGCCGTGCTGGTCACCTGCCTGCACGTTGTCGTTGTCCGCGGCTTCGGGCGTCTCGTGGGCGTCCTTCTTGTCTGGCGCGTCCTTGTCGTCATGAGTGTCGGGGCCCTGCTGGTCGCCCTGCTGGACGTTGTCGGCGTCGGGACCCTGCGTCGCGGGAGCGTCCGTGCCGGAACCGACCGGGCCCGGGACGCTCGACGTCGCGTCTGTCCGGCTTGGTGCCGGCGCGCCGTTGTCGGCCAGCGCGACGCCCGCGCCGAACAGCCCCGCGAGACCGACGGCCCCGGCGAGAATGACGAGATATTTTCGATTGCGGGTCACGGCAGACCTCCAACTGGTCGGATACCTCTTCGGACCTGGCACCTCTTAGGACTTGGCCGGTTCAGCATGCACGGCTCAACCTTGGACAGCCATGTGAACCGAGTGTCAGTGCCCATCTGCGGCGGGGATCCGCAGGCGCACAACTGCGCCGCCGTCCGGTCGGTTCTCGGCGCTGGCAGTGCCGCCGTGGGCTTCGGTCACGGCGAGCACGATGGCGAGACCGAGTCCGCTGCCGCCGTCGGCGCGGGACCGGGCGTCGTCGGCGCGCCGGAACCGTTCGAACGCGTGGGGAAGGAACTCGGGCGAGAACCCGGGTCCTTGGTCGGCGACTTCCACGACCGCGTCCGTACCATCGCGCCGCAGGTCGACCGTGACGGTGCTTCCGGGCGGCGCGAACCTCAGCGCGTTGTCGAGGAGGTTGTCGATGGCGCGGCTGAACTGTTCCACGTTGAGGGGGGCAACCAGATCCTCGTTGCCGCGCACCTCCACCGCGACCTCGCGCTCTGCAGAACGGGTGGCGACCATCTCGACGGATCGAGTGACCAACGGAACGATCGGCTCGAGCTCCAGGTGAAGCTCCCCACGGCCGTGATCACTGCGGGCCAAGAACAGCAGCTCCTCGGCGAGTCGCACGACGCGGTCGGTATCCTCGGCAGCGCGTCGGATCGCGTCGCGCAGGTCCTCACGCGTTCGACTCGGATTGCGAGCGAGCTCGAGCTCGGTGCGCAAGGCGGCGAGCGGCGTGCGCAGCTCGTGACCTGCGTCGGCGACGAATCCCCGCTCACGGGCGAACGCAGCCTGTAGCCGAGCCAAGAGCTCGTTCATGGTCCCGGCCAGTGCGGCGATCTCGTCGCGAGTGCCAGGTACGGCGAGCCTCGCCGCGAGGTCGTGCTCGGAGATCTCGGCTGCATCGCGGCGCATCCGCTCGACCGGTCGGAGGGCCGCGCTGGCGAGCAGCCACGCGCCGAACCCGGCAAACACCACCGCTGCTCCCCCGCCGATCACGAAACCGTGCTCGACCCGCGACACGGCCGCGTTCGCCGACTCCAGTGAGCTCGCAACGACGACGGTCCACGTGCCGTCCGCCCGGCGCGCGGGAGCAGCGAGAACGCGGAACCGGTCGCGATCCAGCGTCGCCGTCGCGAACACCGGCTTGGTCCGAGCCACGACCCGCTTCGCGGTCGAGATCATCGGTCGTTCGCCGGCCTCGCCGGACGATTCCGCGACCCGTCCGGCCGGATCGAGCACTTGCGCGACGGCCTCGCCGGGTCGAAGCAGACCACTCTGGCTCGGGTTCCCGAAGTCGACAGCAACGGACGCCTCACGGACTCTCTGCGCGAGCGAGTCGGCACGCGCTCGCAACGCCGTATCGAGGGAGGTCTCGAGTCCATGTCGCAGCGAGCGGACGAACAGAGACCCGCTCACCCCGAAGAGGACAAGGCTCGCGAGTCCGAACAGGGCAGCGAGTCGGATGCGGATCGGCACGGCTACGGCTCAGTCGCTCGCAACCGGTACCCGACACCGCGAACGGTCTCGATGTCGGTGCGGTCGAACGGCCGGTCGACCTTCCTGCGGAGATAGGAGACGTACTGGTCGACGACATTGGACAGTCCGTCGTACGCGAAGTCCCACACGTGCTCGAGGATCCGGGTTCGCGTCACGACCTCGTCGGGGTGGCGCATGAGCAGCTCGAGGAGCGCCATCTCCTTCGGCGAGAGCGAGAGCTCGGTCTCCCCCCGCCAGGCACGATGGGTCGCCGGATCGAGCCGGAGCTCGCCGACCTGCAGCACCGCGGGTCGCTCACCGGACCGTCTCCGCACCAGGGCGCGGACCCGGGCCGCGAGCTCGGCAAAGCTGAACGGCTTCACGAGATAATCGTCCGCGCCGGCATCGAGGCCGTACACCCGATCCTCGACCGACTCCTTCGCGGTGAGCATCAACACGGGCGCCCAGCGTCCGGCGGCACGCAGCCTGCGGCACAGCTCGAATCCGTCGATGCCTGGCAGCAGCACGTCGAGGACGACCGCGTCGTAGTCGTTCTCGGTGGCGAGCCACAGCCCGTCCGTCCCGTCGGTGGCGACGTCGACCGCATACCCCTCGTCACGGAACCCACGCTGGAGCAACGCCCCCATTCGAGACTCGTCCTCGACCACCAGGAGCCGCATGGCAGTCACGGTACGGCCCTATACATGTGAGTTCGATGTGAGCCGCCGCCGGGGCACCAGACCGGCTCGGACCTTCCTCTGGCCCAGGTGGGGGTGGTCGCGTCGTCGCGGACTACAGCGCTGTACGGCCTGGGGGTCGGAACACGAAGTCGGCGCCGGTACTGAAGCGCGTGAGCGTCACCTCGCGGGGCTCGGGCGCCGGCGTATCGCCGATCACCACCTGCCACGCGTGCTCCTCGCCGGACGCCGGCACCTGCCGGCACCGGGCGCGCGGCTCGACGGCCTGCACGATCGCCTCGAGGGCGCGATGGTCCTGCGCGAGGAACGCGGGCCACGAGCACCCGCTCGGCTCGGCGAGGCCTTCGCACGGCCCGAGGTGCACCACAAGGTCATCGCCGTGCTCGACCCGGACGTCGACGTAGGCGCGCGGGTGGAACGCGGGATGCAGCTCGAGCACGGTCGCGATCGCGTCCGGGCTGGCATCGAGCCCCAGCGCGCGGTGGAGCCGACTGGCCGCGACGCCCGCGACGCCGACGAACTGCTTGCCGCCGATCTCGATCGCGGCCTCGCGGCCGAAGCGGTGCTCGATCGCGGCAAGGAAGGAGAGCGTGAGGAGGTGGCCCTGGAGGCAGACCTCCTGCGCGACGGTGAGCAGCGTGCTGCGCGCGAAGTCCTCGAAGCACAAGTCCGGGTCGAGCGGACCCCCATAGTCCCGGCGGCCACCGCCGTCGGGCTCGTCGCCGGAATCATCGGTCTGGGGGATGACGACGCCCGCGGCCCGGGTCTGCGCGATGCGCAACGCGGCTTCGGGCTCGGGGAGCAGCTCGGCGTCCGGCTCGATCTCGACGGTCCAGCGGCAGGGGGGGTGGCGGTCCGCGGGGACGCGCGGCGGTCGGTGGATCGGGCGCATGCGCGCCCGCGGGTTGGTCGCGCAGGCGGTGGCGTCGAAGGTCGGGTCCTCGATGTGGTGGCACATCGCCACGACGAACTCGTCGCCCAGCGGCTCGACGTCCATCAACGCGCCGCACGAGTTCAGCCAGAACTCGCCGTGCGCGCCGTCGTATACGTGGTACCGGAAGTCCATGAACTGATGAGGAGCGCCGATGTCGAACTGCATGCCCTTGAAGATGGTCGCGACGTCGTCGCCGCCGAATCCGAGGGCCTTCTGCATCCGGCGTGTGTACACGGAGCTCGCGCCTATCCACTCGTCGATCGCGACGTCGCGCATGGCCTCGAGCCCGTGCGGCCGCACTACGTGCGGCATCCCGGCGCGGTCGACGAGATGGCCGGCGAGCAAGTACTCACGCACGAGGACGGCCAGCTCGGCACGCGAGCGGTCGGCGAGCCCCCGGACTCGGATCACGGTACGTCCCAGAGATCAACCGGCGCCTTGCCCCGGGTGTAGTAGCCGGGCCGGTCGGCCTGCATCGACCGCTCCATGCGAGTGGTCATGCCGGCCGACAGCGTGTCGTCGCGCATCATCTCGAGGAACAGGGCGGTGGCGTTGCCGAAGTCAAAGAAGTCGCGTTGCCAGGACCACCGAAAGTCGCCCGCGTAGCGGAACCAGCTGCCGCCGATGCCACCTACTTCGTAACGGCTGCCGTCGACGCGGGTCGCGTCGGCGACCTGACGCCAGACGCCGAGTACCTGGCCCTTGCGGTCGTCGATCAGGATCTCCTCGTAGGGGTAGGTCCACCCGTCGAGGCCGCCCATCTCGAGGCCGAGGGCGATGTCACGGATCTCGTCTCGCCCGATCGCCATGAAGTCGGTGGTCGGGCCGTAGTTCCAGCCGTAGGTCGCGTCCTCCGTGTACATCTCGGCCATCGGGCGCCAGTCGCCGGCCTTCTCCGCGCGACGGTTGGCGTCGAGCCACCGCTGGACCATCTCCTCGAGCTCTTCACGCGGGAACACGGGCATCAGTCCTCCTCGACGAGCGTGATGGCATGTGTCGGGCAGTGCTTCACGGCGAGGTCAACCTGAGGTCGCGTCGCGTCGGGTGGAGTCTCGGCGAGCACGGTGAGCTCACCGCGTTTGGACACCGAGAAGACGGTGGGCGCCTCTGTCTCACACACGCCGTGCCCCTGGCACAGGTCCCGATCGACGACAATGCGGTACCCCATCACTGCGCTCGGGCTCGATAGCGCACAGTGCACGGCTGCGCGAGCTGCACGACCATCTTCGAGTGGTCGTTACGGTAGCTGTCGAGCGGTTGGGCGGCCTCGAAGGTCCACTGCCCGAGCAGCACCGAGAAGATCGCCTTGAGCTGCATCATCGCGAACGCGGCGCCCACGCAACGGTGCCGCCCGGCGCCGAACGGGATCCAGTTCCAGGGGTTCGCGAGGTCCTCCTCGCGGGGCGCGATGTACCGATCGGGGTCGAAGGCGTCGGGGGCGGGGAACGACTCGGGGATGCGGTTCGAGACCGCCGGGGACGCGCCCACGAGCTTGCCGGCCTCGATGTGGTAATCGCCGACGTCGAGGTCGACCTTCGCGACGCGCAGCAGCAGGATCAGCGGCGGGTGCAGACGCAGCGCCTCCTTGATCGCCGCTTCGAGGTGCGGCATCTCCCGTAGCGCCTGGTAGCTGACGGCGTGGCCCTCGGCAGCGAGCGCGTCGAGCTCGGCGACCACCGCGTCGAGCTGTGCGGGGTGACGGAGGAGCTCGATCAGGGTCCACGCCGCGGTGCCCGACGTCGTGTGGTGCCCCGCGAACATCATCGCGATGAACATGCCCGTCACCGCGTCCGCGCTGAACCGCGGCGCGCCGTCGCTGCCCGGGATCGACATGAGCACGTCGAGTAGGTCGCGGTCGTCGTCGGTCGCGGGTGTACCGGCCGTGCGGATGTCCATGATCGCCTGCACCAGCTCGACGAGGCCGGCGCGTGCCGCGTCACGACGGCGAAAGCTCTCGATCGGCGCGTGCGCGTCGACGAACGCGATCGCATCGGTGCCCCGCTCGAGGTCGTGATACAGCTCGGCAAAGCGTCCGTCGAGCTGCTCGCGGAACTTCTGGCCGACAAGACACGCGGACGACGTGTAGATGGTCAGCTCCGCGAACCAGTCGAGCAGGTCGATCTCACCGGACCGATCCCACACGGCCACCATGCGCTCGACCTCGGCCGCGATCGTCTCGGCGTGTCCGCGCATGAACTTGTCGCGCAACGCCTGGTTGTGGAGCATCTCGCGCCGTCGTTCCGGCGACGCGTCGAACACGATGCCCTCACCGAAGATCGGCGTCATGAACGGGTAGGCCTCGGCCTGGTCGAGGTCCTCCTCGTCGGCGCGGAAGAACACCTCGTTGGCCTCCGCTCCGGTGAGCAACACGACGCGCTTCTCGGCCAGGCGGAACTCGCCGACGTCGCCGCACTCCTCACGGAGGCGACGCATGAGCCCGATGGGGTCGCGGCGCAGCTCCTCGAGGTGCCCCGTCTCCTCCGTGCCCCCCGAGACCCTCGGCGGCTCCATCATCGTTCGCTCCCAGCTCTCGCGGGCCTCACCGCAACGCCACCGGGGAGGGGAGCGCAGCGAAGCCCCGCACGTTCACGGAATGGACCCGCCGGATCGCGACCGGGTCGATGTCGTAGTCGACGACCCGAGCGACAAGCTCTTCGAGCGCGATCCGCGCCTCGAGCCGCGCGAGGAACGCCCCCATGCAGAAGTGACGGCCGAACCCGAAGCTCGCGAGCTGGGGTTGCTCGTCCGGCCGATCGAGGTCGAAGCGGTCGAGGTTGTAACGGTCGGGATCGGCGAACACCCGTGGGTCGCGGTTGGCCGACCCGGCGAGCAGCACCACGCGCTCGCCCGCGGGGATGACCCCACCGTGGAGCGGCACGGCCCCCGTCGTGGTGCGGGCGAGCAGCTGGCTCGAGGTGTCGTAGCGCAGCGTCTCCTCGACCCAGCCCGGGATCCGGCCGGGGTCCGCGAACGGCTTGGCCCGCTCGTCTGGGTTGCGCCAGGCCCAGTACCAGGCGTTGCCGAGGAGCTTGGTGGTGGTCTCGTTGCCTGCGACCACCATGAGGAACAGGAACCCGATGATCTCGTCGTCGGCGAGCCGGTCGCCGTCGATCTCCGCGCCGAGGAGCGCGGTGGTGAGGTCGTCGGTGGACCGGCGCCGCCGGACAGCGAGCATGTCGGCGTAGTAGCCGCCGAGCGTGAGCGCGGCCTCGATCCCCGCGGGTGGCACGTCGTGGACGCCCTCGTCGCGGTGCACGAGCAGGTCGGCGAGGCGGCGGACCTCGTCGCGGTCGGCCGCGGGCACACCGATGAGCTCGGAGATGACGTCCATCGGCAGCCTGCCCGCGAGGTCGCCGATGAAATCGAACGAGCCGCGTGCGAGCGCAGGCTCCAGGTGACACCGAGTCAGCTCCCGTATGCGCGGCTCGAGGTCGAGCACCCGGCGGGCGGTGAAACCCCGCGAGACGAGCGACCGCATACGCCCGTGCCGCGGCGGGTCCATCGCGAGGAACGACATGGTTCTCCATGCGTGCGGGCCCGACGCTGCGGGGTCGAGGGACACGCCCTGCGCCGAGGAGAAACGCTCCGAGTCGCGGAACCCCTCGAGCACGTCACCGTGGCGCGAGAGGGCCCAGAAATCGAGGTCCTCGTTGTGATACAGCGGTGCCTCGTCGCGCAGGCGCGCGTACGTGGGGTACGGGTCCTCGTGGATCTCGTACGCGTACGGGCTGTACACGAGCGGCTCGGTCATCGCCGGCCTCCCACGACGAGCGCGGCCACCTTGGCGAGCAGGTCGGGTAGCTCGGCATATGAGAGGTGGCCCGTCCCGGCACGCACGAGCGCTCCCGCGAACGCAAGCTCGAGCGCGCTCAGCACGGGCGGGTCGGCATCACCGAGCGCTACGACGAGGCGGCGGCGCATCTCCGCGCCGATCCGGTCGCGTAGCAGCTTCACATCGGGGTCGCCCGCGAGCATCGCGACGGAGCAGGCCGCTGCGAGCTGCGGCTCGTCGGCGACCAAGAGCGCGAGGTCGGACAACGCCGCGGTCACGCGTGTCGCGGGCGAGCGCCGGTGGTCGAAGCTCGTCTCGGACAGCGCCTCGAGCCGCCGCCAGAAGATCTCGGTGACGAGGTGCTCCTTGGAGGCGAAGTAGGTGTACGCCGTGGCCGGCGCGACGCCCGCGCGTCGCGCGACGTTGCGCACGGTCAGGTTGTCGTAGCCACCGGCCCGTAGCTCGTCGACCGCGGCCTCGGTGAGCCGCTGCACCGTCCGCGCCTGGCGCACCGATCGCGCCCGGCGCATCGAATCGGTCGAGTCCGGGGCCGGGGACACTGGTGTCGGAGAACTGGACATCTGTCCAGAAACCTATTCCGGGACGGGCATTGCCGCAATGGCATACGTCGGCTTCTATGAGCGGACGCGACGGGCAAGCACTTCCGTCCCGTCGCCGGAGAGATCCTGAATCGCGCCGGCGCGGCCGTTGACCGCCATGAAGATGGCCTCGCCGGGGCCCCGCACCTCCGGTCCGGTCCCGGCCGACCACCCGATGTCGGTGCCCACCAGCCGGAGCCCCTTCGCACGTCGACGCGAGAGCGCGACGGACGCGCTCCCCACGCGGGTGAGGCCGAAGTCGAGGAGGACCGACAGCCGCTCGGCCGGGAGCCGACGGACGATCCCGAGTGGCCGCCGCACGTCCTGCTGGTGGATCACGAGCTCCGCCAGCTGTGTGCGGATGTTGATCGGGCCGGCGAGGTTCGCGGGTGACGCCAACCAGTCGATCAGCTCGTCGGTCGGGCGAGCCCGGTCGCGCTCAAGCTGGCGGGTTACGGAGAACCCGACGCGGGCCAGTTGGGCAATGCGCTGACGGGCGGTGGTGTGGGCGTGGTTGGCGATATGGATCACCACGTCGTGGACGGACCAGCCCCGACAGAGCGACGCTGCTGCCCACTGCTCGGGCGTCAGCCCTCGCAGCAGCGCCGCGAACTCGACCTGCTCGGCCCCGACCATCTCGCGCAGCACATACGCGTCAGTCATCTTGTACTACTTCGTCTCGGGTGCGGTGTTCCACTCGATGTCCTGTACCGCGACGCGATTGCTGAGACCCTTGAGCACGACCTCTCGCGCCGGCGCGGCCGTCGTCGCCCCTGCCGCCGTCACCGTCGCCTGGCTCGCGAGGATGCCGCCGCCGTCGGCGAGTGCCGCGATGCGGGCGGCTTCGTGCACGCCGAGTCCGGCGAAGTCGTTTCCGCTGAGGAGGGCGTCGGCCTCGTGAACGCCGATGCGGATCTCGGGTGCGAAACCGTGGGTGTTGCGGTGCTCGGCAAAGCGGCGCTGGATCGCGACCGCGCAGTCGATCGCTTCGGCTGGGGCGGCGCATACGGCGAAGAACCCGTCGCCCCCACCGCGTTGTTTCACCTCTGCGCCGCCGTGCTGGGACAAGAGGTCGCGGATCGCTCGGTCGTGCCAGCGCAACACCGCCGACCATCGTTCGTCGCCCATCCCGGCGACCAGACGTGTGGAATCAACGATGTCGGTGAACATGAACGTGCGTCGAACCTGATGCCCGATTGCGGTATCGCCGAGACGATCACGAAGGCGTTGCGCAGCTTCGATGTCGCGCATCGCCCCGAGGCTGGTGAACACAGCGAGGGCGGCTTCGACTTCGACGATCGCGACTTGCCGGTCGTCGGTGCGTGTCGCGGCTTCGGCGAGGAGGTGCTGCGTTTGCGCCGCTTCATAAGGCGCGCCCGCGTCGCGCCACAGGTTGACGGCGGTGCGCGCAGCGGCGAGGGCCTCGTCGGCCGCGCCGGCGGCGAGCGCCACCTGCGCTCGGCTCGTCGCCGCCCGCGCCTCCAAGACCACGGTGCCGTACACGCGCGCGATGCCTGCGAGCCGCTCCGCCGCGTCCTCAGCACCCTGCACATCGCCACACGCCAGCTGCACTTCGACGATCGCGGGCAGCAGTTGACCCACCGCGAGCGGATCAGCGTTACCTGCATTCGCCGCCGCGACGCGCAACAACGCGGACGCAACTGTCTCGTCGCCTTGCTCGAGCCGCAACATCGCGAGGCCCGGCTGAGGATCCTTTCCACAGGAGGCGGCGCGATCGAACGCGTCGCCGGCACCGACGAGATCACCACGCCGCAACGCGATCTCGCCGAGCTCATACCAGGCCTGGCCGACATGACCACCATCCGACCAACGCTCAAGTTCGCCCATCACGCGATGAAGCTCCGACTCCGCCGCTGCCCAATCGCCGCGCAGTCGCGTGATCTCAGCGCGATGCATTCGGCAATCACCCGGAAAGTCACCCATCCCCGGACGAGCCGAACACGCCACCGCCTGCTCGGTCCACTCCGACGCCCGCCGGATATCACCCAACGCCTGACACAAACTGATCGTTCCGCAATAGATACGAGCGGTCATGAGATTGCCGAGCACCCCTGATACGGCGTCGATCATCGCCTCATCAACCAGCCGCAGTCCCTCGGCCACCCGGCCCTGTCGAACCAGCACCGTGCCCGAGCCGACCTGCGCACACGCGATCAGATCCGCGTCGTTACACATCAGCCCGATCCGCAATGCTTCGTCGTAGTGCTGCGACGCCGCCGCGACGTCGCGCTCGATCTCGAGCGCGACGAGCGCCCGCAAGTCCGCCAGCCGACCAAGCTCCGAACACGGTTCGCACCCGTCGAGGAGCCGCTCGGCACGCTGCATCCACCCGATCGCTACGGCAATACGTTCACAACGCGCCTGATCGATACACAAGTCGATCGCGAACCCAGCCGAGCGTCGCTCATCGCTATCGGCAACACACATCGCGAACGCACGCTGACGGAACTCGATACACGACTCCAGCTCACCCAGCCACATCGCCGAGACCGCAGCCCGCTCGAGATCATCAACCCCAAGCGACACCGCCTCGTCCGCCCGCCGGAACGCCTCAAACGCAGCCGACCACTCCGACCGCTCGAACGCAGCACGGCCCGCTACCATCTGATCCTGATCGCGCTCGTCGACGGGCATGCGACCCCGACGATAGTGACCAACCAGGCGCGCCAGCCAGAGTCGACGCGTGCAGGACGTTAGGCGGCCGGTGCGATCAGGCCGTAGTGGCCGTCGTAGCGCCTGTACACGACGTTGCCCCGACCCGTGTCGGCGTCGAGGAAGAACACGAACGGCTCGTTGCCGACGTTCAGCAACTCGACGGCGTCGTCGAGGCGGAGGCGGGTCGGCACGAGATGGCTGGGGCGAATCGGCGCCGCGCAGCGCGCGACGCTCTCGGGCGTCGACGTGGGTTGGACGATCTCGAAGTCGCCGCTCGGCGCGCGGTACACGAGATTCTCCTCCGCCGACTCGACGTTCGTGAAAAGGAAGAAGTCGTGGTGGAGCGACTCCATGTCGAACACCGCCTCGTCCGGCGTCTCAGCCTCCACGGCGAACTCCTTGCGACGCACGATCTCGCGCTCGTCGACCGAACGATCGAAGAACTCAGGCCGGCGGGAGGGCGCGTCGCGGTGGTGCCACTCCCCCGGCCCCGCGTCCCGGTGCCGCAAGAGCAGAGACCGCGCCCGCTCGGCAACGCGTTCGAGACGCTCACGCATGCGCTCCTCGAACCAATCAGCCGCCTCGTTCATAGTCGGCGCCGCGACATGGGCTCGCACGAGGCGCCCATCGATATCGAGGGCGCCCTTCACGATCGCCGGGCGCTCCCGCGCCGGGTCGGCCTCCATGGTCAAGCGCAGTCGGGCGTGCAGTATCCGGCCCGGCGCGAGCTTGGCGACGCGCCGCAGCCTCTCCTCCACGTACACGCGTTCCTCCGCCGAGACGTCGCCTCGCGTCGACAGGGCGATCTGCAACTCCTCGTTCAGGCTCATCGACGCTCCTCCACTGACCGTGGACCCTGACCCCGCGGCCTCTTTCTCGACGCGTGGCGGACGACCTCGCTCGGAGCCCGCTCACGAACGAGCACGTGGCAGCGCTCGCCGCCCGGGCAGTCACCTCGGCCACGGTGCTGCAGCCCGAGCCGCACGAGGGCCGCTTCGAGATCGCGCGCGTCCACGTTCGCTGCCCGAGCTACTCCACGCAACCGCTCGATCGAGGGGCGAGCGTTCCCGAGCAGCCGAAGGTGGCGCGCGGCCCACGCCGCGCGCTCGTCGAACGGCGGGTCGGCGTGCGGCCACACACCGCGCAGCTCGCGCAGGAAGAGGCGCACGGTCACGGGTCCCCAACCGGGCAGCGCGTCGAGCGCAGCCTCGAGCTCCTCCGGGTCTCGCGCCGCCCGGCCGAGCCGGTTGATGCGCCCGCCGTAGCGTTCCTCCACACAGGCCGCGAGCTCCTGGAGACGAGAGGCGGTCCGGAAGTCGTAGCGCACGTACCCGCCGGCGTCGAGCAGCGCGACCAGCTCGTCCCACGTGCGCGGAGCCACGTCCACGATCGTCCGGACCCCCGCGTCGGCCAGCACCCGGTAGGTCCGCTCGGCGATCCCCACCGAGATCCGCGTTCCGAAGAGCGTCGCCGCAAGGAACCACCGCTCGACCTCGCGCCCACCCCGGTCGACCGCGATTCCCATCGAGGTGCTGAAGCGACCGCCCAGGGTCTCGACCAGCTGTCGGGCGACGCGGCCGCGTGCCTCGTCGGCGGTGATGACCGGCATGCGCTCACACGCGGTCGCGGACACCTACGACGCCGAAGCTCTTGTCGTATTCGTTGCCGCACACCTCACAGCGAACCATCACCACCACCAGCCTCGTGTTGTCAGGTCCACTCCAGCTCCACAGTCGAGAACGGGCCGCGCCATGGCCAGGGGACTTGGTCCCCTTCTCGCGCCAGGTGACCTTCGGCCCTTGGCCCCGCCGACGCGGAGGCGTTCACTGCGAGGAGGGACTTCGGATGGACCGAGCTGATCTCGAGAAGCTGCAGCAAGTCCGCGGCGTTCCCGCGGTGTCGCTCCTCGCGCCGACCGACCGGCGCCGGCCCGGCAACCCCGAGGACCCGATCGTCGTACGCGGCCTCCTCGCCGAGGCGAAGGAGCGGCTCCTCGCGCGCCACGAAGAGCGCGAGGTCGCCCCCCTCGTCGGGCAGCTCGAGGCGGCCGTGCGGAGCATCGACTTCGACCATCCTGCCGACGCGATCGCCGTCTTCGCTACACGCGACGACGCGCAGGTGTTGACGTTGCCGTTCTCGGTGCGGGCACGAGTCGTGATCGACGAGACGTTCGCCACCCGTGACCTCGCCGCGGGCTGGGCACGCAGCCCGCGCTATCGCGTGCTCGTACTGTCGGAGAAGCCCACCCGGCTGTTCAACGCAGTCGCCGACCAACTGATCGAGGTGCGCCACGGGGGGTTCCCCGTCGTCATCGAGGGTGCGCTCGGTGAGCCGCTTCCCTCCGGCGCCTACCCGCCCCACGCGTCGCGCAGCAACGAGGCGCACCGACAGTTCTTCCGCCACGTCGACCGGGCTCTCGGCAAGGTGAGCGCGGCCGACCCCACGCCGGTCGTCGTGGTCGGCCTCGAGCGAGACCTCGCGTACTACGACGAGGTGACCGGGCACGGTGAGCTGATCGTCGGGCGGGTGCAGGGTGACCATCACGAGACTGCTCCACGCGAGCTGGGTGCAATCGTGTGGCCCGCGATGCAGGACCATCTCGCCGGTCGAGATGCCCGGGCGGTCGACGAGCTGGTCGGGGCCGTTGGTGCGGGTCGCGCGGCCGTCGGGATCAAGCCGGTATGGGAGGCGGCAAACCAGGGTCGCGGGCACAGGCTCCTCGTCGAAGACAGCTACTTCGGCGCCCAGTACCGCGTCGTCGACGATGATCTCGAGCCGGCCGGCGACGTCGACGCGCCCGGAGTGATCGAGGACGTGGTCGACGAGATCGTCGAGATCGTGCTGGCCAAGGGCGGCGAGGTCGCCTTCGTCGGGCCCGGCGAGCTGCACGAGCACGGACCCATCGCGCTCCACCTTCGCTACTGACATGACCGCCGATGGCCGGCCCGCGGATCCGCCGCGGGGTCACCGGATCCTCCCCCATACCGCGGACCTCATCATCGAAGCGTGGGGCTCGAGCCGGGTCGCGTGCCTGGAGGAAGCCGTCGACGCGCTGGTCCAGTCGTTCTGCGACGCCGCCGACCCCAAGGCGACCGAGAGCGTGCCACTCGCCATCGAGTCGTCGTCCGACCTCGATCTGCTCGTGCAGTTGCTCGACGAGGTCGTGTATCTCGTGGAGGTGCTCGGCGTGGTGCCGATCGTCACGTCGATCGAGGAGATCGAAGACGGCGGCGTGGCCGGGTTCTTCGAGGTGGTACCGATCGGCGAGGTCGAGGCCACCGGCGCGGTGCCCAAGGGCGTGTCGCAGCACGACCTGCGCTTCGGGATCGAGCGGGGCCGCTGGACGTGCCGCGCGGTCGTCGACGTGTGACGCGGCGCCTCACGCCTTGACGACGCCCACCGGCCGGAGCCGCGCCACCCGCCGGGCCAGCCCGGCCCGCTCGCACGAGAAGACCACCTCGTCGACGTCCTTGTAGGAGAAGGGCGCTTCCTCGGCGAGGCCGCGCCACGACCGGGCTCGCACCGCGATGCCGGCCCGTTCCAGCTCCGCTTGCAGGGCCTGTCCGGTGATCTGCCGGCGGGCCGCATGGCGGCTCATGCGACGGCCGGCGCCGTGACAGGTCGAGTGGAACGCGCCGCCTCCCTCGACTCCGACGAGCACATGCGAAGCCGTGCCCATCGAGCCGGGGACCAGCACCGGCTGACCACTCGCACGCAGATCCGGCGGCAAGTCCGGGTGCCCGGGGGGAAGGGCGCGCGTCGCCCCCTTGCGGTGCACGCACAGCAGCCGTCGCTCGCCGTGGACCTCGTGCCACTCGAGCTTGGCCAGGTTGTGGGACACGTCGTAGAGCAAGTCGAGCGAGACGTCCCGGGCCACGAGGGCGAAGGCCCTTCGCACGAGCTCGGTCAGGAGCTGGCGGTTCGCTCGGCCATAGTTGGCCGCGGCGGCCATCGCGCCCAGATAGCGGGCGCCCTCGGCCGAGCGTGCCGGGGCGCACGCCAGCTGGCGGTCGGGGAGCCGGATCTCGGGGTGCGCGGCGAGCATGCTGCGCACGAAGTCGGAGCAGATCTGGTGGCCCAAGCCTCGAGATCCCGAGTGGATCATCACGCACACCTGCCCGAGTCGGAGCCCGAACTGCTGCGCGGTGACGGGATCGGAGAGCTCGTCGACCACCTGCACCTCGAGGAAGTGGTTGCCCGAACCGAGGCTGCCGACCTGTCCGAGCCCTCGCTCCCGGGCCCGCTCACCCACCTCGTCGACGGCGGCATCGGCCACCGCGCCGCCGTCCTCGCAGCGATCGACGTCGTGCGCCACACCGAACCCTCGCTCCACCGCGAACCGCGATCCGCCGGTCAGGACGTCCTCGAGCTCTGCCTCGCTCCGCAGTGGCCAGGCCGCGCCCCGGCCGAGGCCGCGCGGCACGTCGTGGTCGAGCGCGGCCATGAGCGGCGACAGGAGGGGTTCGAGCTGCCCCGCGTCGAGGTCGGAGAGGAGAAGCCGTACGCCGCACGAGATGTCGAACCCGACGCCGCCCGGCGACACGACACCGCCGCGTTCCACGTCGGTGGCGGCCACGCCGCCGATGGGAAAGCCGTAACCCCAGTGCACATCGGGCATCGCGTACGAGGCCTCCACGATCCCCGGCAGGGTGGCAACGTTGGCCACCTGCTCGAGCGACCGGTCCGACATGATGTCGGGGAACAGCGCGCGCGAGCCGAACACGATCCCCGGCACGCGCATCGGCGCCCGCTGCTCGATCCGCCATCGGTAGGGCGTCTCCTCGACGAGCTCCAGTCGGCCCTGGCTGCTCTCGTTCATGACGCCCCGCCTCGGCACCGGATGTTCGGAGTCGACCTCGTGGCTCAACCTTGCGAGACGGCCGCCGGACCCGCCAGAGGACTTGGTCCCGGACAGTCCGGCGGCCGTGCTCAGCTCACGGTGCAGCTACTTCCACTCGTAGAGGCGACCCTCCGACTTCCCGCTCTCGTCGATCTCGTACTCGAACAGGACGGCGATGCCGTTCAGCGACCCCAGCTTCTCTGACGCGGTCTCGTAGAGCAGAGCCCCCCGCCAGCTGATCACCCCAGGGCGCACGAACCGTCCGACGCCGGTGCCTCTGAAGGTGGCGGCCTCGCCGTCGGAGGTCATGGTCATCCCGCTGCCGCCACCAGAGATGGTGCCGTTGGGGCGCATGGTGCCAACGTAGGTGACGGTCTGTGTGACGCTCAGCCCGCAGAGCGTCCCCATTCCCTGGTCCGTGACCTCCATCCGAGGACCTTGTCCTTCGTCCGGAAGGACCCTGGTGCTGATGCCCTGGCCTCTGATCTCTCCGATCATCTCTCCCAGCATGTTCTGCTCCCTCGATTGCTCGATGTCGAGACCTTTGGTACATCCGGTGGAGAGCATGGTCAAGCGACGAATCTCGCCCGAGTCCCGCACCCACGCGGCCGCGCCCGCCGGCACGTTCGTGTAGGTTCACGCGCTCAACGACCGTCGGGAGGAGCACACATGACCGTCGCCTTGCGCCTTGAGTTCGCCAAACTCGGACTCGACGACCACGACGCGGTCTGCCGAGCGCTGAACTTCCCGGCCGACTGGCCGGACGGGCTGCTCACTCATGGCTCGACCGAAGTGGACAAGCGACTGCGCGTGCTCGACATCTGGGAGTCGCGCCAGCACTTCGACCGGTTCGTCGAAACCCGGCTCCAGGGCGCCATAGGCCAGGCCGTGGGGGACCGCGCCGAGGCGCCGGAGATCATCGAGATGGAGCTGCACACCTTCAACACCCGGTAGGCGCGACCGGCTTCCGATCAGCCGCTCACCGAACGAACGCTCCGACCTCGACGCCAGCTACTCGGGCGAAGGCATCAGGGTGAAGCAACAGACTCACCGGCTCCTACCTCGAGCACCAGGAGTTCGCGAGCGCGTCGCTCGAAGCCGGCGTTCTGGGACGTTTCGTGGACTACTACCGTCTCCGGTTGATGGGCGACGGCGCACTCTACGACGAGATCGGCCGCGGCTACGCCCGGCATCGGCGCCCCGACCCGGCGATCGCGGCAACGATCACCGACGCCCTCGGCGACGCTCGCTCCATCGTGAGTATCGGAGCCGGCACCGGCTCCTACGAGCCGGCCGACAGGTGGGTTGTCGCGGTCGAGCCGTCCTCGGGGATGATCGAACAACGTTCATCGGCGGCAGCGCCCGTCGTGCGAGCCGTAGCCGAGTCTCTCCCGCTGCGGTCCGGGTCCCTCGACGCGGCCATGGCCATCCTCACCATTCATCACTGGACCGATCCATGGGCGGGACTCGCCGAGATGCGACGCGTGGCGAGCCATCAGATCGTGCTCACCTTTGACCCTGTGGCCCACTCTTCCCACTGGTTGACCGACTACGTGCCCGAGATCGCAGAGCTCTTTCGTTCCGCGCCGCCGGTTGAAGCGGTCGTCAAGGCCCTGGGTGCCACGGAGGTGCGCACCGTTGCCCTTGCCCACGACACGCCGGACGGAATGACCATCGCGTACTGGCGTCGCCCAGAGGCGTACCTGAACACGGAACTGCGTGCGGGCGGCTCGGCCCTTCAGCAGGTCGATCCGTCGGCGCTCGAACAGGGCCTTCGTCGCCTTGAGGAGGATCTTTCCACGGGGGCCTGGCATCGACGTTATGTAGACCTCCTGGCAGCGGAGACTATGGACTACGGCTTGCGGCTTGTCGTTACCTGACTCTGTCGAACGTCTCGAAGCCGGCGTTCTGGGACCGCTTGGTCGCGAGCTCGCAGCCGCTTGTCGGGGACAGCTCGTAAGGGGCGGTCAACCGCTGGCTAGCCCGACGTAGCGATCTCGGTCTGCCATCGAGCTGTCGACCCGGTCGCCGTCGAGGCCGGCCGCCCGAAAGCATCTTCGTAGTCGGTGGGCTCGTCTCGATGGCTCACTTCCGAGCGTCACCAGCTACGCGATTTTGCCTCTTCTCGAACGCTCCGCCTTCTTCGCGTCCTTGATGGCGCGCTTCTCCTTGAGGCTCTTTCCCTGCTTCTTGTCGTTTCCCGACCGTGGAGCCTTGTCACCCATGCACAGAAGTCTACGCCCGAAACGACTCTCAGCTTTCGGACTGCCAAGCGTCATCACCACGCCACACGACGAGCCGACAGAGAGGCGACCCCGTGGACCTCTTCGAGAGCCCGCATGATCTCGCGCGAGCACCTTCGGGGTTGTGACTCGATCGTCACGAGTGCTGACCTGCAACTCCTCTCGTGTCTACCGATCGCGCTACCGAAAACCAGCCCCGACAGATCCCTCGCGTCCTCGTAGCGCCGAACGAGGAGATGGAACGTGGGCTACGTGGTTCAGCGACGCGGCCGCCACTGCGTCTACGAAGGTGTCGATCCGCGCACGGGACGCGAGCGGCTGCGCTGGCATCCAGCTGCCGACGAGCGCGAAGCCGAGCGGCATGTCGCCGGCCTTGCCGATGCGGCGCGCGATGCGCGACTTCCCGAGCGGCGCGACGGCATGACGCTCGGTCGCTACTTCGTAACGCGGTGGCTGCCCGCGAAGGAGCCGACGCTGCGACCGACGACGTTCTTCCGCTACGAGCGCAGCGTCGAGCACTACGTGCTCCCCTCCTTTGGCCGCGTGCCGCTACGGAACCTACGTCCGCAGCATCTCGAGCAGCTCTACGCCGACCTGCTCGCCACTGGCCGCTTCGACGGCCAAGGTCCGGCACCCAAGACGGGGCCCATCCTCATGGCTGGGCAGGGAGTTCGTGGGTTCGTGCTCCCGGCTACTCCCGTCCTCTTCCGGCCAGTACCGCAAGACACGGCAGAAATCGCGGCAGGAGTTTCGATGCACGAGAGCACACCACCGCGCGTGACGTGTCCCGACCGTCGGCGTGTCGCCCGGCCCTCTCCTTGTTACGCAGCCCGGAGGGGACCCCGTGAGTGGTGCGACCACGGTCCCGGCCAGCGCGGCAGTCGGCCGGCCGCGGTCTCGATCGACACCGCGCCACGAGACCGGCGGTCAGCCGTGCCGGCGGAGCGCGAGGCGAGCCGCGTGCAGGCCGCACATGCCGTGCACCCCACCGCCCGGCGGGGTCGACGACGAGCAGAGGTACACACCGGGCAGTGGCGTCGACCACGGTCGAAGGGAAACGATCGGACGGGTGAACAGCTGGCGGAGATCGCCCGCGCCCCCGTTGATGTCACCACCGACGAGTTCGCGTCGTGCGCCTCCATGGCGCGCGCGCTCATGGTGTGGCGGGCGGCGACGATGTCACGGAATCCGGGCGCGAATCGCTCGATCTGCGACTCGACCTCGTCGGTGCAGTCGACAGTGGAACCGTTCGGGACGTGGCAGTAGCCCCACGCGACGTGCGCGCCCGCCGGCGCGCGGGTCGGGTCCATCACCGTCGGCTGCACGACGATGACGTACGGCCGGTCGGGGTGCCCGCCCGCGTGCACGTCCGCCTCTGCGGCGCGCATCTCCTCCAACCGACCACCGATGTGCACGGTGCCGGCCTGCCGGACATCAGCGCTCGTCCAGGGGATCGGCTCGCGCAGCGCCCAGTCGAGCTTGAACACGCCGGGCCCGTAGCGGAAGCGGGTGAGCGCGCGGCGGTATCGCCCGGTGAGTCGGTCGCCCGCGATGCGGAGGAACTGCCGCGGCGTGACGTCGAGCAGCGTGGCCCGGGCCGGGGGCAGCGCGTCGAGCGCGGTGACCTCGTGGCCGGTCACGATCTCGCCTCCCAGGCCGGTGAGGATGGCTCCGAGCGCGTCGGCGAGTCGTTGGCTCCCGCCGCGCGCGACCGGCCACCCGCTCGCGTGGGCCAGCAACCCGAGGAACAACCCGTACCCCGCGGTCCCCGGCGCGGTCAGCGGCTGCATCGCGTGCCCCGCGAGGCCGGCGAGGAGCGCGCGTGGTGCGTCGCCGTCGAAGCGCGCGCGTGCGAGCGCGTCGACACTGCGGAGCGCGTGCCGACCGAACTCGGCGGCGACGATCGGTGAACGCGGCACCGAAAGGGGCGAGAGCATCGTCGCCACCAGCTGCGTTGCGTGCTCGACGCACGGTGAGGACCTCGCGTCGAGAGCGGCCGCGCACCGATCGCCGAGTATGGCGTCACGGCGATCGCATTGTGGACCCTCGGTCGCCTGGCGACCCCGCCGTTGAGCCGGAGTTCTGTGCGCTCGGGAAGATGAGTGCCGAAGCTGCGAAGTAACGCTGGAATCGGCAGATCGCGGAGCATCTTCGATGCTCGGCCCTTGCGTCCGCGAACAGCACGCTCGCGCGCAGATGGTCATGCGCGAGGCGTGGCGCGCGCGTCAGCGAACGAAGCTCGATCAACGAGGCGGCTGACCGGACAGAGGAACGGAGCAAGCTGGCGTCCCCGGAGCTACGCTTCGCTGGTCCCACGATGACGGAGGTGCCCAATGGCTGTGAAGAGCGCGGTGGACATGGTGACCCAGGCCAGGGCGCAGATCGAGAACCTGAACGTCGACCAGGTGGCGAAAGAGGTTGAGGCCGGGGCAACCCTCGTCGACGTACGCGACGCAGAGGAACGCTGGCGCAAGGGCTCCATCCCCGGGGCCATCCACGCCTCACGTGGAATGCTCGAGTTCTACGCAGATCCGGCACTGCCATCCCACAAGAGCGAGCTGACGCCCGACCGCCGCGTCATCCTGCACTGCGCGTCGGGAGGACGCTCGGCCCTCGCCGCTACGACGCTCAAGCAGATGGGCTACGCCGACGTCGCCCACCTCGAAGGTGGGTTCACGGCGTGGAAAGAGTCCGGCCGGCCGGTGGAGGGTGGCCAGGACTCCTAAGGCTTGAGCGGCCAATCCCTACCACGGCCGCTCCTGAGACTGACCCGGCGTTATGAGGCAGGCAGTCGTGTCCCGCTCTCTGAATGTTCGAGGGCACTCGGGGCACCACCGCGCCGGCTGTCGTCGTCGTGGTTTTCGGTCCGCTCTCCGACGAGGACATTCGCGCAAAAACTGACGGTAAGCGCCCTCAGTCCCCGAGCGCGCGGCGAAGCCCCCGGATCGCAACGAATAACAGCGCGGCCGCGAAGCCGCCGAGCGCGAGCAGCGACGGCAGGATCGCAACCATCCCGCCGTTGGTCGCGATGAGCCGATCGAACGCGTCAACCGCCCACGCGTGCGGCGACACGTGACCGGCTTCGCGCACCCAGCCCGGCAGCAGACGCAGCGAGAAGAAGCAACCGCCGACGACACCGAGCACGGTCATGAAGCCGTCGGTCAGCCAAATGGCCTGCTCGTGTGAACCGGCCAGCCGGCATCCGATGACGACCGAAGTAGGGGCCGCAACGAGCGCGAACAGCACAATCACCACGACCGTAGCCGCCACGTTGCCCCAATGGACGCCGAGCAACACTCCACTGATTGCCACGATCACGAACGCTTGAACGACGGCCATCGCGAATCGGCCCGCGATCTCTCCCGCCACGATCTCCCCCGGTGTGGCGTGGGTCATCGCCGCCCGTGCCAGAACGCCGCGTTCGCGGTCGTTGAACAAAGCGAGGGAGTGGCCCATCGAGAACGCGAAGACGAAGAACACGAGCATCCCCGCGACCGATCTGCCCAGGCCGGTCGCATTGGTCAACCGGTTCGCGGTTCGACGCTCGAGGGCAACAGACGTCGCACCGAGACGGGCGTGAGCGCGCGGAAGTGCGGCCCCGAGTGGCGTGGCGCTCTGAGCGGCGAGATGGCGCGCAACGTCCAGGAGCTCCGTTTCGCGGTCGACGACGAGCGCGATCCCGGCTCTCGCGGCGACGAATGTCGATTGCGATTCGTCTCCGATCACCTCGATGTTCGGTCGGTGTCCGGCGACGACTTGCACGTCGTAGTCGCCGGGAATGACGACACCTCCATACATGTCACCGCGACGCAGCGACCGGAGGAGCGCGTCCCGGTTGGCGAACTCGGTCGCGCGCAATTCGGGCTCGACGCGAATCTGCGCGCCGAGCGCGTGGGCCAAGGTGCCGGAGTCCAGGCGAACGAGGCCGATGGGCAACGAGTCGTTCGCTCGCTGGTCGGCGAGACCGAAGACGAGCGCACCGAGGATCGGTACGACGACGAACATCGCGACCATCGCCGGGTCCCGTGCGCAGCGGCGCACGAGGGCCGCCGCGATGACGCCAGCTCGGCGTGCGCTCACGACTCCACCGTCCGGCGGAGCTGCCATGCACCGAGTCCGCCGACGACGACCGCGAAGCCCACGATCTTGACGAGCGCGTCGGCGACGTCCCCGACTCCTCGACCGTTCGCCGCGATGTCGCGGAACGCCGAGATCGCGATGCCATTGGGAGTGAACGCCGCGATCCGCCGCATGACAGGGGGAAGATTCTGGAGTGGGACGAGGCTTCCCCCCAACGCGGCAAACGCCAACGCGACGAACGAGACGAGCACCCCGGCCGATTGATACGTGCGTCCGGCCGACGCGATCGCGATGGCGACAGCGGAGACGGCCAGCGCCATCGCGCCTGTCACGGCCGCGACCGCTGCGACGTTGCCCCAACTGGCGCCGAACGCGATTCGCATGACGACGAACACGGTCGCGAACTCGGCCGCGGCGACCGTGAGCATCACGAGGATTTTCGCTCCGATGATCGTGTGCATCGGGATCGGGACGGTGCGGAGCCGGGCGAGTGTGCCGCGTTCGCGTTCGGCGATGAGACCGCGCGCGACGAACCCGGACGCGAGGAACAAGAAGAACACCGCCATCACTGGCCCGTACAGCTCCCCGCCACTGAGAGATCGGCGTCCGATCCCAGAAACCGTGAGCGCCGGCGCTGCGACTTGGTGCACGTCAACAACCGTGCGACCGGCCGACAGCCGGACCGCAAGGGTCTTCGCCGCCGAGACGGCCAGGCCTTCGACCAATCGTGCGTGTTTGTTAACGATGACGGTGACGGTCTTCGACGCGTCCGTCTCTGGCATCGACAACGCCGCGACGAGTTCGCCACTGGCGACCATCTGGCGCGCGTGTGCCTCAGTGTCGACCGGTACCCAGCGAAGTGGTGATCGGGACGACCCGTTCGCGGTCGCGAGTGCCGCTAACCCGCCGAGGTTTCCGATGCTCGTGTTCGCACCAACGACGCCGATCGCCTCGTCGATCTTCGGCGGCGAGCCGAGGCCAGCGCTCGTGATCAGCGCCGCGAGCGCCGGGGCCAACAGCGTCAGCGCGAGCGTGACTGGGTCACGCAGAAGGGCGCGGAGCTCGCGAGCAACGAGCACGCGCCACCCCGCCCGCGGGAACGTCACGCCCCAGCTCCGCGGCGGTCGGAGCCCTTCCTACTGGTCACGCTGGTCACGTCGTGACATAGCATCGTTAGTGCTCAATCGCGCATCCGGCGACCCGTCAACTGTAAGAAGACCTCTTCGAGACTGGCGGTGCCGATATCGATCGAGTTGAGCGTCACGCCGAGCACGCTGGCCGACTCCACAAGTCGCGGAATGGCGGTCGCAGCGTCAACGACAACGAGCCGCGCGACCCCGTCGACGAGTGTCGCGTCGCGCACGTCTGCCATCGCCCGCGCGGCAGCGATGAACGCGGACATGTCGCCCTCGGCGCCGATCTGGAGCCGCTGTGTGCCACCGAGCGAAGCAATCAAGTCTGCAGGCCGACCGGTTGCGATCAGCGCGCCGTGATCGATAATGGCCACGGAATCGCAGAAGCGTTCCACCTCGTCGATGTAGTGGCTCGCATACAACATCGCGACTCCGCTCGCGCGCAGCTCCCGAAGCCGCTCGAGGATCGCGCCGCGGCTGTGGGGATCGACGCCGACCGTCGGTTCGTCCAGGACGAGCAGGCGTGGGTCGCCGAGCAACGCGACCGCCAGGTTCAGTCGGCGCTGCATGCCGCTGGAGAATTCGCGCACTTTGTCGGCGGCGCGCGGGCGCAGGTCGACGATGTCGAGCACCGAATCGATCTTCGCTGCGAGCGCGCGGCCCGAAAGGTCGTTCAGCCGCCCCCAGAACGCCAGGTTCTCGGTGGCGGTGAGCTCGGGATAGAGAGCGATCTCGTGCGGCACGTACCCGATCGCCCGCCGGGCGACCGGCGACCGGCGGCCGATCCGCTCCCCGGCGACGAGCACCTCACCTGCGTCCGGCCGAAGGAGCCCGCACAGCATCTTGATCGTCGTCGTCTTGCCCGCGCCGTTCGGACCCAGCAAGCCGACGGCCTCTCCGGGCGCGATCTCGAGGGAGATAGCGTCGACCGCGACGAGATCCCCGTAGCGCTTTCGCAGCCCATGGCACGCCAGCACGGGAATCGAGCGGTCCGTCGGTGCACGCGCGGCGACGCGTGGCGACGTCGTCCTGCTCTCCGTGTTTGGCACGCCTGCCACGGCGCCCCCCTGCCCGAGTTCAGCACCCCGCCGATCGTTGTTGTCCACGATGACAACGAATCGACGCGCGGTCAAGCACAGCGAGCGGATCCGTCAGGCGCGGAGTTCATGACGCGTCGGGGGTGGAGCTCGTGATGCCAACGGCCCGCGTGTGGCGCTGCTGCTTGAGCTCGGCCTCGAAGACGTGGCGCAGACCATGCAGCAGTTCGTCGCGCACGCGTCTCGGGGCACCGAACCGCCGCCCGGTTTCTCGCAGCCGCCGACAAGAAGCCCCGCTCCAATGCCGAGGACCAGGATTCGAATGGCTCGCATGAGCGTTGGACGCCACTGACCTGTTCCAGGTTCCCGTCAACGTAGGTCCGCGCGACCAAACCATGATCTCAAACGCCGACTCGCTCCCGCCGACAACCCCACGACGCGCGCGTACGCGCGATTTCGCTTCGCGACCCTAGAACTTCGCGCCGGGCTGCGGGCCCGTCGCGCCCCCCCAACCACACGCCGCCCTCGTTCTCGGGCGACCATTCGCCCATCCGAGTCACGTCAGAGACCATCGCCCACACCCGCTCCGCTGACGCGCCGATCTCCCGAGTCACGCTCACCTGCTCAGCCATTGCCGCAACGTAACGACCGAGGTCATCGATCCGCAACGTGAGGCAGCCACTCGGGCGTACATCCACGACCACGCGCAGGAGACACCCCGTGCGAGTACCCCGACGTCCTGGTCGGTCTTGATCGGGAGCGTCACGGAGCCGGCGATCTTGTGGGTGCCGAAAACTCGTCCGGGCCGTTGACCTGGGGTTTCGCGCTCGGCGTGATCGGCGCGACTCGAGCGCTGCAAGGATCAGCGCGTGGACCGTTTCTACCGTCTCGTCCGGCTCGTGATCGACCTGTTGGTCCTGCGAAGCCGCAGAGATCGGTCGAAGGATGTCGAGATTCTCGTGTTGCGCCATCAGCTCGCCGTCCTGGGCCGCCAGATCCCGCGGCCGCGCTTCGAAGTCCACGACCGCGCCGTTCTCGCCGCGCTCGCTCGCGTGCTCGGCCGCGACCGCTGGTCGATCTCCCTCGTCCGACCCGACACGATCCTGGGTTGGCATCGACGCCTCGTCGCGAACCATTGGACTTACCCACACCGGCCAGGCCGGCCATCAACTTCGGCTGAGATCCGCCGGACGATCATCCGCCTCGCCCACGAGAACCCGACCTGGGGATACCGCCGCATCCACGGAGAGCTTGCCCGGCTCGGCATCACGATCGCTCCGTCGACGGTGTGGGCGATCCTCAAGACCGCCGGGATCGACCCGGCCCCGAACCGAACCTCGGCGTCGTGGACGACGTTCTTGCGCGCTCAAGCCGCGGGGATTCTGGCGTGTGACTTCTTCACTGTCGACACCGTCATGTTGCGTCGGCTACTACGTGTTGTTCTTCATCGAACTCGACTGCCGCCGCGTGCATTTCGCTCGCATCACGACGAACCCGACCGGTGCCTGGACGACTCAAGCAGCCCGCAACTTCACGATGCGTCACCAGCGAACCGTCCGGTTTCTGATCCGCGACGGCGCCGGCCAGTTCATCAGGGCGTTCGACGAGGTCTTCCGAACCGAAGGCGCGACGATCATCCGCACACCACCGCGCACCCCGGTCGCGAATGCGTATGCGGAACGCTGGGTTGGCACCGTGCGCCGCGAGCTCCTCGATCGCACCCTCGTATGGAATCGCCAGCAGCTGGAAGAGCTCCTGCGCGAGTACGTCGAGCACTACAACACGCACCGGCCCCACCGGACCCTCGGCCAACGCGCACCCGACGATCGCGGCGTCGTCGAGTCTCGGCCCGGCCAACCGATCCGACGACACCCCACCTGCGGCGGACTCATCAACCAGTACCGCCAAGCAGCCTGAACCACCCCGACAACGGCCAACCCCTCGAACCAAGACCTCGGCTTCGACGCGCCCCAACGCGCCGCAGCCAACACGAACGACACCCGACCCACACCCATCGCGCAACCGGACGAGTTTTCGGCACCCACAGGTTCAGTCGACGAGCTGGTCGAGGAGCCAGCTCGGCCCGACGACCTCCGCGTTGGCGGCTCGGACCCGTTCGGCCAGTTCACGGTCGGCCGTGACCACGACCACGTCACGATTGGCCTCGGCGATGGCGGCGATCGTGTCGTCGCCCTCGCCGGGCGCATGCACAACCTCCACGCCGTCCACGTCCGCCTCATCGGCTCCGGCCCGGGCTCGGCCCTCGAGCACGATGGTCACGGGTGAGCCCAGCCGTCCCGCGGTCGCCGTCGCCCGCACTCGTTCCGTGAAGACTCGTGTAGCGCCTGGCCGATCGCGCCACCAGCCGGTTGGGCGAGACCCGATCACGTTGGCGGCGTCGATCACCAGCATCCGAACAGGGTCGCGCAGTCCCAGATCGCCGGCTCTGGGACACGCAGCGACGGACGCCGACGCCCTTCGGGTTCTCTGCCCGACGTGCTTGACCTACCTCGAGACTCACGCCCCTTCCGCTCCGGCGACTCGTCCGACAGGACGACACGGGACGGGAGCAGGCGGCACACGATGGGACTCGCCTCGCGCACTGAGTGATCGTCGAGCGCGACCTTCGGGTTCACGGGCAGAACTACCACGACGCGACCGGCAGAAGTTTCGGCAGAAACGCGGCCGGCAATGCAGAGGGGCCGGTCTCTCGCACCGGCCCTGACCTGCGCTTCTCGATGGTGGCGGGGGTAGGGTTTGAACCTACGACCTTCGGGTTATGAGCGCGACCGCGCCGCTCCCGTCTCGTCCCGGCTACTCCCGTGCAGCACGGCTGAGCAGGGCGTTCGCGAACACGTGCTCCCGTCTGGTCCCGTCCTCTCCCGGCCAGTACCGCGAGGCACGGCAGAAGTCGCGGCAGAAGTCGCGATGCTCGAGGCCACCTCACCGCGCGTGACGGCTTTGGGTGGCGGGCTATCAGCACCGCTCCCCCGCAGCCCCAGCGACGGCGAAACCCCCGCCATCTAGGACCGTCTGCATGACCCACTGCACCCGGTCGACACCGCGCCAGCTCGCCGGGATCGAAACCTTGCGACACTGGGCCCGCCCCGCCGCCCGCGGAACGACGCCAGCACCGCACCGACGCCACCTCAGGTTCCCGGATGAGTTTCCGGCACCACGGTTCCCGACCGACGCTCGGGAGCTCAGATCCCCGGGTTCGTGGCGTCCCGACTCGAGGGTCCCGCAGTGAGGATCGCCTCGAGCCGGGCGAGCAGCTGCGCAGCATTTCGGTCATCACGGAGTACCGCGATGCCCTCGTCGGCGATCGCAGTCTGATCCTGCGCGTCGCGCGCGGTTGCGCATGCGCGTGCCACATCTTCGTAGAGCTGGTCGCGTTCGTGTTGCGCGTGGCTGAGCGTGTCCTCCAGGCTGTGTGCCCGCTGTTGGGCCTGGTCGACCTGGTGCGTCCACGCGTACGGGACGAAGTCGTCGAACACGTTGGCGGGGATCGCGAGCGCCTGCAGAAGCGCTGGCTCGTCGGAGTGTGCATAGAAGCGGTTGAGCCCGTCGAACATGGCGAACCGGTAACCCACTTCGAAGAGCATCGGCTCCCAGCCCTCGTGGGCCGGTTCGTCGGACTTCGGCACGGTTGCTTCCATGACCACGACCCTGGGTCGGAAGCTGGACCAGTCGGCCCCGGCGAGCACCTCCCGCTCGAAACCCTCGACGTCGACCTTGAGGAAGTCGACCGGACCCGCAACGTGGTCGGCCACGACCTGCGCGAGCGTCCAGATGGGCACCTCGATCGGAGTGAACTCCTGGCCGTCGGCCCGGTAGCGTTCAGCGAGCTCGGGCACCATCGTGGACGCGCCGCGGTCGATCGGAGCATCGGGGTCCGGCCTCTCCCGCTCCTCAGCCGGCTCGACGAACAGCTTCCCCAGCCCGGCCGTCGCACCGAGCGCTACCCGAAGATTCGTGTCAGACGGCCGTGCCGCGCACAGTCGCTCGTGTTCGCGCGGGAGCGGTTCCACGTTCACGCCCCACCATCCCCGCTCGGCGAACGCGGCAGTGACCGAATCCAACACGGGATCGCCGGCACCGACGTCCACCCAGAAGCCCCGCCGGTCGTCAGGGTGTAGGGCGCGGGCCAGCACGACATCCTCCTGGTTCTGCGCATACGACACGAACCGATCACCGCTCATCTGTCGGCTCCCACACGGGTCGCGGCGCCAAACCGTTCGCCAAACGAGGCCGCCGCCCGAGCCGCGTCCGGTGTTCCGGGAACGCTCGCTCGCGCCCTACGCCGAGCTCCCTGGCGACATCTGTGTGACCGTAGCGGTGTCGCATCGCGTCCACCGCGGCGTCCAGATCGGGCTTCGCCCAACCCCCGTCAGGTGGATGCCGCTCGCCACCTGGTCCGACCTCGCCGAGCTCGAGGTCGGGGATCTGATGGAGCGGGACGCGGTCCGAGCCGCCGGTGCCCCGCTTGTCGAAGCGAATGAGTCGTGAGCACAACGCGGGACGAGTGTTGACCTGTGCCCCCACCGGGATCTCCCAGGTCGCTTGGGACTGGCTCAGCCCGTCGCCGACCATCCGATGGGCGATGCGAACGCCGCCAGCCGTCCTTGCATACCTCGTCTCGGACAGAACCCCCACGTCGACCAAGGGTACAGATCAGGCTTGACCCCAGCAGCCAGCCGCCTAGATGTACTCGGTCGCTCGACTGGATCGCCCCTCCGTTCGGGGCGCAGACCAGAATCATCGAGAGCGTCATCCGCACCGACCCGCACGGCGCTGCTCAGCTCACGCCCCTGTTGGCGCGCGCTCTAGGCTCGGTTCGATGGAACGCCAGGCATGTCTCAGCAAGGGCTGCGTCGCCACGTTCGAGGCGAGCCCGGCCCGTGAAGGCGAGGTCCGGCATTGCAATCGGACCGGTCCGGATGGCGGTCACGTACACCGATGGGACGGACAGCACTGGCAGGTCGTACCCGGAGACATGGAACACGACCGGAGCTAGTGCCGCGTCAGCCAACGTTTGCCCGGTTCAATGCCGCACGCGGTCGGGGCGATCCGGCCCACTCCTGCTTCGTCGATCCGTGCGGGCCCGCTCCCTTGTACAACGCGGCCCTACCGAAGGGCAATCTGTCGCCGCGACGTGGTGGGCCTCGGACGCACCAGAGCGCGCCATTGTCGGGAGTGCTACCAATAGGGGCCGCGCTTCCGCGCAGTCACCCCGATGAATGGACAGAAACTCATGTTTGTGACAGTCATCCACCGGATTCACGACCCCGAGGGCTTTCAGGCCGCCGAGGCCAAGGCACTCGAAGCTGGGCTTCCTTCCCACGTTGCGTTGCCAATCCACGCGGCTACCAACGATCACGGACTCGGCATCTGCATCTGGGAAGGCGAATCGGTCGACGCTGTGCGCGAGGTGGTTGAAGGCGCGGTCGGACCATGGGCGAACAACGAGTACTACGAGATGCACGTGGACGGACTCACGCCGCAGCTCGGAAAGTAACCGGCTAATCGCGGCGACCCAGATCTGCCGATATCGCGCACCTCGCTGACAGGTAGACACGAGCCGCATCGTGCGCACATAACGCTCGGCGGAGACTCCGCTGCGGGTGGTTCCGAACCCGCCACTCCAGGACGTGGCAAACGTCGGCTGACGCGGCACTAGATCGCTCGTCGGGTTCTTCGCCCGACGTGCTTGACCTCACTCGAGACTCGCGCCCCTTCCGCTCCGGCGACTCGTGCTACAGGACGACACAGGACGGGAGCAGACAGCACCCGATGGGACTCGCCTCGCGCTCATCGTGGTCGTCGAGCGCGACCTTCGGGTTCACGGGCAGAACCGAGGCGACGCGACCGGCAGAAGTTTCGGCAGAAACGCGGCCGGCAATGCAGAGGGCCGGTGCTCTCGCACCGGCCCTGACCTGCTGGTTCGTTGGTGGCGGGGGGAGGATTTGAACCTCCGACCTTCGGGTTATGAGTTTCGGATTGCTCCTGCCCTCTGCTCCCGGCTGCTCCCGTCCAGTACCGCTGAGCAGCGCCTTCGCCGTTCCGTTCTCCCGTCGACTCCCGTCGGGTGTCGGCGATTCCGGGAGTGGAGGTTAGAAATCAGGTTAGAAATCGCGATGCAGCGCCATGCGCCACACGGAGTGACCGGAAACGACGCGTATCGTGTCCGCCGCGCGACACGCACCATCGCCTCGGCACCCTTGCACGGCACGAGACGCACCTCCGCGCAACAAATCCACACACCGCGGCGACCCGGCAGTCGTCGCGTTGAGGTGAGGACTCGTGCTCGAACTGTCGGGAGACTGCCGAGACTGCGTATCGGCAACCCCTGTCCCCTACCGGCACATAGGTGACGCGTCGGGGGCCGTCGTGGCCACCGGTTATGGGACGCATGTTCTGGGGCACTTCCCGTCGAGCGAGATCCGCCTGCAACTGCGTCGGGCGTGTAGGCCGCGGCCGCGATGGCCATGCGCGAGCAGCGCCGCGGAGCGCGCGGCAACGACGCTGCACGACATGCTCAGGCGAGGGCGCCCAAGCCCGGGCGTCCCGGTCTCCGCTGAAGCTGGTCCGGCTCAGCACGACGGGCAATCCGATTGGGGCGCTACGTCACCGCGGCAGGTCCCATCTATTGTCGTGACCGTGTCCCGGGAGCCCAACGAGGCCCTGATCCGCCGCTTCTACGACGAGCTCTGGAACGAGTGGAATCTCGCCGTCGCGGACAAGGTCCTCGGGCCCGATGTCCGCTTCCGAGGGTCGCTGGGAGCGAGCCACGTCGGTATCGACGCTTTCAAGGACTACTTCGAGCAAGTGCGCAGGGCGTTCCCCGACCTGCACGCTCAGATCGATGAGCTGATCGTCGCGGGCGAGGTGATCGTCGCGCGCCTGACCTGGAGCGCCACGCACGCCGGTGAGCTCTTCGGCATCGCGGCCACCGGGCGACGGTGGAGCTACGTCGGCGCCGCGATCTTCCACCTCCACGCCGGCAAGATTCAAGACGCCTGGATCGTGGGAGACACGCAGGAGCTCTGGCGGGCTCTGGCCGTCGTCCCCCCGTCGTAATCGCACAGCGACCGCCCCGGAGGGCTTCGGTTCCAACCACCACTACTTGGACGCACTGGCGCCGCTCCCCTCAAAGACGAAGGCGTCGTCTCGTTGGACGCCTTGTGCCGGCCACGTACCAACCGGGGACGCCACTACGCCCGCTTTAACCCCCTCAGTCCCAACGGCCTCGCTCTGGCGGCGCCCTATTCGGCGTTCCGTTTCTGGCCGGGAGGACGCGCCGCGCACCGAACGACGCACAGAAGAACGTGTGCACTTCGTGGCCAACGCGCACGGAACGGCAGCTCGGCACAGGAGATGCCCCATAGCGACGTTCCGAGGACGGCATCGGACCGTCCCATACCGCCGGCTCGGTGCTGACTACCTCGGCTCGAGTGCTGCGGCGGCCCGGGCGTTGGCCACCAAGGTGACCATCGCCTGGCGGACCTGTTCGCCGGTGGTGCACTCCTGCGGGAAGCCGAGACGGACGGCGGCACGTCCGGCAGGGCTGACGGCGATCATCTCGAAGCCATAGCGATCAACCGCGGACATGATGGCCTCGGTGGTGTCGGGTCGATCGACGAGGTGACGGCACAACAAGACCTGCGCCTCGGCGTGGTCCGCGTTCATGTGCTCGATGATCCCTGCCGCCGCGGCAGCGAGCGGATCGGGTTCCGCCTCGGCGTACACGGCAGCGTCAACCCAGCTCATCCGCCCGTAGCCACCCACGTAGCGGATGCTCTGCACGTCGAGGCGGTAGAAGGTGAAGTCACCGAAGTCGATGTAATACGCCGATGCGGGGTTGGCCTCGAGGTACCGGTCGCGCGCGGTGAGGCGGTCGTCCTCGGCCACGAGTGACAGCAGACCCAGCAGCGTGGCTCTCCCGCTGGCGAGCGGGTCGGTGCCGTCGGGTACCGGCTCGGTCACGAGCAGACTCGCCCGCGGGTCGCGGATCGCGTTCTGGGTGTGCTCGGCCATCAGGCTGACGAAGAAGAGCGGGCTCCCGCGATCGTCGAGGCCGTAGCTGGCAACTGAGCCGTACGGGTAGCCCCGCGGATCGGCGGCAAGCGTGGAGAGTGCGCCCCGACTCGCCGAAGCGACGAGGGTGCGACAACGCTCGGCGTGCGAGGGCTCAGGCGGCGGAGGCCCGCCAGGCCGCGTACTCGGCGCGGCGCCACCCTCGTCCCCGGTGGGGACCTGGTGCCCGAAGGGTCGTTCAGCCATACGGCAAAGCTACGGGCTGGTCGAGGGCTCGATGCGCCGGCCGGTATCCCAGATCGCAATTCAGGGATACCCGCGCGCCTCCCGCTCACCGGTGACAGCCAGGTCCGGAACGCCGCTCGTGGGTCCACTGACCATTTGGGCTGGGCTGCGATCGTCGTCGTTAGGATCGCGGGCGATGGAGAGCCACGTGTTCGTGCCTTCTGGTCAGGTTCGTCCTGCCGTTGGGCGCTTCGTGGGGTGGCGCTGGGCGGGCGGGCAGGCAGCGGCGACGGTAGCGGTTCCTTCGCGGCATCTCAGCATCATCGTGAGCCTCGACGATCCGATCGATGTGATTCGCATGCCGACCCCGGTTCAGGGTTCGGCGACGTTCAGTGCGCTGGTCGGCGGGCTTCACTCGTCGCCGGCAACAGTGCGAGCCGGTGGTTCCGCGATCCGGCTGGAAGTGTCACCGTTCGCTGCCCGCGAGCTCCTCGGGCTACCCGCCGGCGAGTTGTCCTCAAGAGTTGTCGATCTGGCCGAAGTCTGGGGCAGCGCTCTCGCCGGATTGAGAGAGCAACTCGCCGAGGCGATGTCGTGGGCCGATCGCTTCCTGCTGATGGAGCAGTTCCTGGAAGCTCGACTGGACGGGGCTGCCTCTGCCGCGCCCGAGCTGCAGCGGGCGTGGGACCTACTCATTCGTTCCGGCGGTACGATCGGTGTGCACGAGATCGCCAGCGAGGTCGGCTGGAGTCGCCGCCATCTCGGGGAGCGCTTCCGTGTCGAGGTCGGCCTCACACCCAAGGAGGCGGCCAGGGTCCTGCGGTTCGAGCGCGCCTGCTGGCTGCTCGACACGACCGCTCTCTCACTCGCTGACGTCGCAGCGCGCTGTGGTTTCGCTGATCAAGCGCACCTCAACCGCGAATGGCAACGGCTCGCCGGCTCCACACCGACCGAGTGGCGCGCCCAGGAGCTGCACGACCCTCGTGACGACGCCGAGTTCCCATTCGTCCAAGACGACCGCCGCCCGCGGCATGCACACTCAGCGGCATGACGACAACTGGTGACAGACCAGCTGCTATTCCACCGTCGTTCATCGGCCTGCACATCACGGTCGCTGACATGGCCGCCGCGATGGATTTCTACCGGCGGACGGGGCTCTCCACTCCCGAAGGAGCCGACGAAACCGGCCATGTCGAGCTGGATCTCGGCAACGGTGCCCACCTCGCCTTCAGCACGATTCCGATCACCAGAGCCTACGACCCTGGCTGGCGTGAACCGGCGAGACCTCCTGGCAGCGTGCTCCAATTCCAGCTCGCCACGCGTGACGCCGTCGACGCCGTGTATCGAGAACTCACCAGCGCCGGCTACCACGGCCACCTGCCGCCCTTCGATGCCTTCTGGGGAAATCGCTATGCCGAGATCGACGATCCCGATGGCAACATCGTCGGGTTCCACAGCCCTACCGATCCCGCCCTGAGAGGCGTCGGCCCGGCCACCTAGCCCGGGCTAGCCGGCCGTGTCCCCTCTCGTGGTGTAGTTCCCTGCGCGCGTGAACGTCTGCGTGTGGGTCCGAGAGGCGCTCAGGACGCGAGTGTTGCAGGCATGACCTCCTTGGTGTCGAGGGGTGCTTCGCGGGCGGGCTTGTAGAGCTGCGTCATGGTGTGTTCGGCGAGGTAACGGCGTTCGGAGTTCTGCCATTCGTCGTGAGTTTCGGCGACCACCGCGCTCACGAGGCGGAGCACCGCGGCGTCGTTGGGAAAGATCCCGACGACTCTGGTGCGCCGCTTGATCTCGCCGTTCAGGCGCTCGAGGGGGTTGGTCGACCAGATCTTGCGCCAGTGCGCTTCGGGAAACGCGCAGAACGCGAGCACGTCGGCTCGGGCTTCGGCGAGGACAGCCGCGGCGTCGGGAAACTGGCGGGTGAGCATGGAGACGATCTCGTCGAACTGGCCGTGGACGTGAGCGGCGTCGGGTTGCGCGTAGATCGTGCGCATCGCAGCCGCGACCATGTCCGCGGAGCCTTTCGGCACTTTCGCGAGGACGTTGCGGGCGAGATGGACTTTGCAGCGCTGCCACGTGGCGCCGAGCATGACCGCGCTGATCGCCTCGCGGAGCCCGAGATGCGCGTCGGAGATCACGAGCTGCACGCCCGTGAGTCCGCGGGCTCGCAGCGAACGCAGGAACGCGATCCAGAATGCGCCGTCTTCGCTGTCGCCGACTTCGCAGCCGAGGACTTCGCGCTCGCCGGTGCGGGTCACGCCGGTGGCCACTATCACCGCCTTGGCGACGATCCTGCCCCCGCTTCGGGCCTTGACGTAGGTCGCGTCCAAGAACACATAGGGGAACTCGACGTGATCGAGGGGCCGGTCCCGGAACGCCTGGAGGGACTCGTCGAGCTCGGAGCAGATACGGCTCACTTCGCTCTTGGAGATCCCCGACGCCCCCCCGAGGGCCTGCACCAGGTCGTCGACCTTGCGGGTCGACACGCCATGCACGTAGGCCTCCATCACCACCGCGAACAAGGCCCGGTCGATCCGGCGGCGACGTTCCAAGATGCTCGGGAAGAAGCTCCCGTGACGCAGCTTCGGGATCGCGAACTCCACGTCGCCGGCCTTCGTGGTCAGCAACTTCGCACGAGTGCCATTGCGTTGGTTCGTGCGGCGCTCCGTGCGCTCATGGCGATCGGCACCGATGAACTCGGTGGCTTCGGCATCGATGAGCGCCTGGAGGACCATCTCCACGCTCGAGCGGATCAGATCAACATCGCCACCCGCGCGGAGCGCGTCGAGGAGTTCGGACAAGTCAGACTGGGACAGGGCCACCGTGTGGCCTCCTTCTGCATGATCTTTGGAACGGATCACACAGAGGTTCACGCGGTGGCCCACCTCACCAGTGGACCATCAGGAGTTACCCCACCCCAAGGGGCACGGCCGCTGAAGTCGGGGCTGAGCACGGTGGCGAACTGATTCTCGCGTCTATCCTCCATCTATGCGGATCCTGTTCGTTCCGACCCATACCTACGGCATCGTCAGGGGAAAAGTCGATGCTGCCAGCGACGCTGTGGGCTACGGGATCACCGCGGCTACGGTTTTGGTCGAACAGTTGAGGGTACGTGGCCATGCAGTCGATGCAATCGACATTGCTTCACGCGATCGGCAGAGGTGGTACGCCGAATGTCTGCAAACGATCGCGAGTCGCCTATGCACGGCGCGCTACGACGTCATCCTTTGCTTCCACTCGTTCTCGCCCTTCGCGTCCGAGGTTCGAAGGATCGTTGATGAGGCCCGGCAATCTGTCCCGATAGTCGCGTACAGCCATGGGAGTCACTGGGATCCAACCGACGTAGTCCGACAGGAGCGCTACCCAAAGCTTCGGTGGGCCGATCTGGGCAACCTTCTGTCAGTCGATGCGGTGCTGCTGGTTAGCGACTATATGCAGACTACGTTGCTCCGGCAGGTCAGTGCCGCGAGCGGGGAAGCAGCCGCGGAGCTCGCTGCGAGACTGTGGGTCGTGGGCCTACCGATCGACACGGGGTTGTTGGACGCTTGCCGGACGGAGAAGGAACAAGAGCCGACGGTCGTGTTCAACCATTCTTTCTCTGAGGGTAAGCGGCCAGGCGCCTTCCTCGAGGTCGCGGAGGAAGTTCTCGAACGTCGGCCGGCGCGGATCGTAATTACACGAGGGGCGCCCGTGAGCTCGCTCCATCATTCCGCCCTGTGCCGGCTCGTAAAGCGGTTCGGCGACCGTATTAGAGTTAGCGAAACTCTGGCGATACCAGAATACTTCCGCGCGTTGTGGGGCTCGCACGTTCAGGTGAGCACGGCGGTCCATGAGAGCCTGGGGATCGCCACCCTGGAGGCGATGTACGCCCGCAACTGCTGCTTTCTACCAGACCTTGGGGCGTACCCGGAGGTGGTGGGACCGGTTCGAGAAGCGCTGTACGATCCGACGGACGAGCGCCTCGCTGATCGAATTGTTGGCGCGCTCGACGATCCGGTGGGGCGTGTCGCCCTAGCAGATCGACTTGCCGATCGGGCTTGTCGTTACCGCCCTGACCTCATCGCCCGTGAGGTCGAGAAGGTCCTTCTTTCGGTGTGCCTCAGTCCGTGATCCCCCACCGGGGCATCAGGTAGGATTCGCGTAGCGTTTAATCCACGCCAGACGAATCGCTCATTTGGCGCGTCGACGCGGTTCGGAAGGTGGCACGCGGGCTCAACGCAGCAGTGCCCCGAGACCCGCTACCGGAGACACCGGTTCGTTGTGCGCCGCACACGCGCCTTCGTCGGCCCGCAAGCGACGCTGTGGCCTGCGCCCCGACATGCCTGCCTGACACGAGCCGAAAAGGCAGGAGCCCCGAGGAAGCTTCTTCCGGTGGTTCTTTCGAAACCGCCTTCGGTCACCCTCTCGGGACTCCATGCCGAATGTAGGCCGGCCCTCCGTGACGCTCAAGCGGTGACCGCACGCGGCCGGGACCGGGAGCGATCGCGATCTAGTCGGCAAAGACGTCCCGGCTGAGCTGGATGAAGAAGGTGTGGTCGTGACCTTTGTTCGGATCCTCGGCGTTGTAATGCGTCCTTGCGGCTCCGTCGGGGACATGCTCTTCCGAGTAGATCGCTCCGACAGGACACACGTCGGGCTGATAGCACGCGGTACACGACGTGCACTCATCGATGTTCACATACAAGATGCTGTCTTCAAAGAGCGCGATCGCCTCCGCGTTCGGCTGATGGGTATTTTCGGTGACGCCACTACCAGCCTCCTCCTCGGAGAACAGCGCGTTGTTCTTGGGATCGAACTCGTAGATGCACTGCACGGGACAGACATCCACGCACGCACGATCCTTCACATCGATACACGCCTCGGTGATGATCGCAAGACCGGGCATCTACAGGTCCTCCTCCGACCCACGGTAATCGGCGCCGCGTCAATGCTCGGCTGAGACCGATCAGCCCGCCAGCACCGAGAGGGTGCGTAAGCGCCGACGATCTCAGCGTCCGAGGACGCGCTCGAGCAGGGCACGCTCGTTGGCTTCAATGTCGAGCCCCAGGGCAAGCTCGACGGCGCGCTCGCTCATCTTTCGCGTGGTCTTCTCCAGGATCCCCGCGATCTTCGCGGGTTCCACCCGGCGTGCGAGGTCGCGGAGCTGGGTCTCGATGAAGACCAGGCAGAGCGCGTCCTCGAGTACCTGCACCTCTGGATCGTCGCCGAGGCCGCGCTTGCGGACGATGTCCTGTACACGCTTGATCGTCGCGTGGTCGTAGCCGACCTCCTCGAGGATCTCCGCGACCTCCAGTGCGTGCTGCTCGTGGAGCGCCCGACGCCACCGCAGATAGCCGGCGCGCCCTACCGGATAGGCGGACCGAGAGATCGTCCATCGTCGGAGGTGATGCGCACGCGCGGCGAGCAGCAACGCCTCGCTGGGCTCGGGAGCCAATCGACGGACCCAGTCGGTCACGAGCTGTGCGTGGGCGAGCTCCTTCGGGCGTGTCTCCCCACAGACGACGATCTGGTTGGGATCGCCGGCATTCGCGGCATCGACCACGCCGACCGCCCGGTCGAAACGATCCTCGTCCACGCCCCAAGGCTAGAAGCAACATCACACGGGAACACGCACCGAACGTGCACACCGAACGACTCGTCGTAGCCCCCTCCGAGAAGCACGGAATGGCACTTCTTGCCCTCCGTCGTCACGCCCGCAGAAGCTTCTGGTAGAGGGCGGTCTCGAAGGCCCACTCGACATCGGGGAAGTCCTTGTACCCCACGAGCTGGTAGCCGGCGCCTTCGTAGTAGCTGCGGAGTGTCCCGTTTCCCCTCGCACAGTCCAGTCGAGCGAGCTGGCGCCCGGAATCCAGGATGGAACCTTCCGCCCAGCCCAAAAGCGAGCGTCCGACGCCGTGGCCTGCGAAGTCCCGGTCGACCATGAGCAGGTGGATGTACCCGGCGGGTTCTGGCCGTTCGCCCCAGATGAAGGGGTCCTCCCACACGATGGTGACCGAGCCAACGAGCTTCTCGCCGCCGGGCACGAGATAGACCCACCCCCGGGAGGTGCACTCCTCGATCCACTCGAGCGGCAGCTCTCCGGGACGCCACTGCTCGATGCCGCGTTCGAGCATCCATCTCGCCAGGTCGTCTCGGAGCCCGAGCACCGCTCTCACCTGATCGGCGGCGGCGCGAACGACGACCAGGTCACCGAGAACGGTCTCAAGAATGCCCCCGTGCACGTGCATATCGTGCGCACAGATGCTCAAGGTCGGACCATCGAAATCGAGCGCCGATCGGCACCTCCGCGTGTGTAGGGCCGGGCCCGCGGTGGGTTCTGCCGTTCTAGGTGAAGAGCTTGATGGCGTTGAGGAAGTCGCCAACGTCTCGCCGTGGATGCCGGCACAGGTAGATGGGCTTGCCTGTGGGTGCCGGAAACTCGGCCGCGCCCGCTGACCTGCGGATTCGCCAATCCGGGAAGTAGCTGCCAGCGCGCAGCTTCGGGATCGCCAGCTCCATCGAGCCGACCCGGGTGTCGAAATCCCGGAGCCGGTAGCCGTTGCGCGAGTTGACCTGCTCGACGCTTCGCTCCCGATAACCGGCCCCGCAGAGCGCGTCGGCCTCCGCGGCCATCAGCACCTCGGCGAAGCTCTGCACCATCTCACGCAGCAGATCCACGTCCGCGGACTCGAGGTGCTTGCGTAGCCAGGCCAGCGCGTCCATGTTGGGTTGTCGGCGGCCGCTGTGGTCCTCCTCAAAACGATGGTTTGTCCTGTCGTCTGAGGTTGACGCGGTGGTCGACCACGACCCGTGCTCGCCCTCCCGTCTCGTGGGGGCGGCCGACGTCGATATCCTCGCCGACATGCCCATGTTCGTGATCTGGAAGCGGCACGACGATGACGACACGAACATCTACGAACCGCTGCTCGGTACAGGCAAGGCCTTTTATCACCGAGACGACGCCATCGCGTACGCACAGGATCACCTCAGAAAGACGCACGGCGCTGATCCGATGCCGATCACCGAAGAGGACGGCTCCGTCAGCTTCATGCAGGACGAGCAGGTCGTCCTCCGCGTCACCGCGTTCAACGGCTGGCTCTGAGCACCGCGACCGTCGCCTGCCCGCGGCCTAGCAAATCGCGCGATAGGCGCCGCCGCATCGCGCCTCGGCCACCCCTGAGTGAACCGCCCTGGGTTTGATGGAGGCTCTGAGCGAGCGGCACCAACCCGTACTTCGAGTCGGCCAAGAAGTAGATTGGGAGAAGCCCGGAGGCACTTTTGCGCTAACCCAGTCGGGGACGATCGGCGGCGCGGTGACGGTGCTCGTGTGGGCCGGAATCGTGCGGATGGCGCTTCTGCACCACATGACGTGGAGCGTGAACTCGTTGTGTCACATGTTCGGCCGCCGCCCGTTCACGTCACGCGACCGCAGCACGAACTTCGCGCCCCTCGCGATCCTCTCGATGGGCGAGTCGTGGCACAGCTTCCATCACGCGTGCCCGAGCTCGGCGCGCCACGGCGTCCTCCCCCACCAGCCCGACTCCTCGGCCGGCTTAATCCGGCTCTTCGAGCGCGCCGGCTGGGTCACGCAGGTGCGCTGGCCCACGACGGGCCGCGTGCAGACATCCACCGCCGGCTGAGACGCCGCCTGCTACGCGCGGTGCCGGAGGTACTGGTCGCCCGCCGGCGACTTCGTCCCCGCGCGTCCCCAACGCTCGGCGCGCCACGACCAACCGAGCGCGACACGTTCGGAGACGACCTCGACCCGGCACGACTCGCACAGCCTCATCGTCGTGACGTGCACCGTCTTGCCGGTGTCACGGTTGAGGAGCATGTGGAAGGTCGGCACCATCGCCGTGGTCGCCGTCGCGTCGCAGAGCACACACACGGGAGGCAGCACATCCGGGTAGTGAGCCCTGCCGACGTGCATCGCCGCGAGTCTAGGCGCGGCCGTCCCCGAGCGTGGCCGGCTCCAGCAAGAGCGCGACGCGAGCGCGCCGGCGCGGCGCGGTCCGCCGCGGCGGACCTCCGGGCGCACCCTTCCAACCGGCCTGGTACCCTTGCTGTGCTTCGTCGACGTGGAGGCTCACGTCGTCCACCTGACCGGCGGTGATCCTGGTCGCCCGTGAGAGGCCGGACGCCGCCGCACCGCGCCGCCGTCGTGCTGGCGCCCTGCACGCCATGAAAGCGCGCGGTGCGCACCCGCGTCAGCGCATCATCCTCACGCACATCACAGGAGCAGCACTGAACATGGCAACAGGCACCGTCAAGTGGTTCAACGCCGAGAAGGGCTTCGGGTTCATCTCCCGGGAGAACGGCGACGACGTGTTCGTCCATTTCTCCGCGATCCAGCGCAGCGGGTACCGCTCGCTCCAAGAGGGCCAGAAGGTCGACCTCGACGTGGCGCCCGGCCGCAAGGGAGAAGAGGCGCAGAACGTCCGCGCTCTCTGAGCCGGCGGCAACGCGTAGGGTTCAGAAACCCGGTCGTCACGCGGCTGTGGCCTGGTAGTACTGGTGGATCACACCGCCGAGGCGATCTTGTGGGTCGACGTTGCGGGGCGGGGTGTGATCGAGCGGGGTGATGGGACTCGTCGATTCGGGTGGGCGCTGCTCGAGGGCGCGGTGAGGACGGTGTTCGTTGTAGTGGCTGACGTAGACGTTCAGCACCCGTTCGAGTTGATGGCGCGAGAAGATCAGCATGCGGTCGAGGCATTCCTGGCGCAGTGTTCGGATCCAACGTTCGGCGATGGTGTTCGCGTGAGGGGCCCGCACCGGTGTTCGGATGACGTCGATACCGTCGGCCTGGAAGACGGCGTCGAAGCTCCCGGCAAACTTCGTGTCACGGTCCCGGCCCAGAAACCGAATGTGACGGGACCGCTCGGCGAGCGTCAGAGACAGGTTGCGGGCGTGTTGGGTGACCCAGGTTCGGGTTGGCGGTCACGCCAGCGAGATGGACGACGCCTGATTCGACTTCGATGAAGAACAGCACCGAGAGCCGGGTGAGGAACACGGCCTCGACCGTGAGGAAGTCACCGGCGAGAAGGCCGGCCGCCTGGGCGCCAAGGAACACCCGCCACGCGGTGGTGTCGCGGCGAGGAGCAGGTCGAGGTGGTGGCGCAGCATCACGTCGCGGACCGTGGTGGCCGACCCGCTGACCCCGAGACCGGCGAGCTCACCTTGGATCCGCTGACAGCCCCGGCGCCGGTTCTCTCGTACTAGGCGCACAATGAGCGCCTCGATCGATCGATCGGCGGGCGCCGTGGACGCCGGTGCGGATACGTCCCGCGCCGGGCCACCCATCCGGCGACGCCAGCAAAGCAACGTCTCGGGGGTCACGAAGAACGAGCGCCACCCGCGACGTGGCAACAGGCGGCTCAACGCGGCGAGCAGCGCCCGATCGGCGGGCCGCAACGCGGGGCGGTGGACCTGGCGGCGAAGAACCCCGAGCTCATGGCGAAGCACCAAGATCTCCACCTCCTTGGCGGCCTCGGAGCGAAACATCCACCACCACCAGCTCGACGAGCCGCAGGAACGACGCGTAGACAAACGACCAGAACATCGAGACGACATCCTCCAAGACCACCACAGAGACTGGGCTGGGGACGCTACTGGCCGTTGTCCCTTGTCGTGCCTGCGCCAACCGGAGCCGCCACCGAGTATTTGAACCCTACGGGTTCCGCTTCGATCACATGAGCTTCGCGGCCCAGCAGCGCCATGACCTGCCGACGCGACCGCGCCAGCCGCGTCGAGCACGAGCGCGGTGCCGTCCTCCCTGTGCGTGCCGAGGTTCCGCCACCCACAGCCGCCTACTAGCTGCGGTTGTGCTCCATTTCGCCGGATACGACCTGCCAGTGCTGTCCGTCCCATCGGTGCACGTGACCGCCATCCGGACCGGCCCGATTGCAGTGCCGGACCTCGCCTTCATGAGCCGGACTCGCCTCGAACGTGGCGTAGCAGCCCCTGGTGAGACATGACTGGCGTTGCATGGAACCGAGGTTAAGTGACGCATCATCGAAAACTCGGTTCGGGCAGCTGACCTGCACGTTCCCAGGATCGTGTGGTTGCGCGTGGGGGATCTCAGAAGCGCCTCTCGCTACCAGTCGAGGGCGAGCCGTGGGGCTCCCCAGGCCCCGCGCTCGGACGACCGCGCCATCGCGAACCTCAGGAAATGCCCCGATCAGCGCCGCGACCGAGTTCTCGGCACCCACAGGCTCCCGCGCGCCTCGCGGCCTTCCGGAGCCGCTCCAACGAACCTGCGGTTGACACGAGAGGGTCGACCGGGAGCTTGAGCGCGCTGACGCCCTGACGTACGACCTCTTCGTGGATCCGCTCAACAACGCGCTCGAGGGTCTGCTCGTCACGCTCGGCACGACGCGCACCGAGGTACGCGACACCGCCTCCTCCGCTCGGGCCCGCGCCGCTGGTGTCGTCGCCACGCCTTGTGGTCATCGCACGCTGCTTCCCACGTACTTCGGGTTCGCCGTTAGAAGCCTCACGACGCGATTGCGGCCAGAGGTTAGAAGAAAGGTTAAAAGTCGACCCCGGACAGCAGTGAGCCCCTCCGGCGGGAGGGGCTCTGACCTGCATGTTCGATGGTGGCGGGGGGGGGATTTGAACCTCCGACCTTCGGGTTATGAGCCCGACGAGCTACCAGACTGCTCCACCCCCCGGCGTGCCGAAAACCTTACCACCGCCTAGCCGAGGTCGACGAGGCGCTTCAGGCCGAGCGCGCGCATCACGTCCTGGAGCCGGGCGGTGAGCCCGTGGAACTGGTCGAGCAGCAGCACCACGCCGAACGCGAACAGCACCGCGGCCGACACGAGCGTGATCGCACGCGAGTAGCGCCGGAACCAGCGCAGCGCCCCCTCGAGCCGTCCGAGGCCGAGGCCGACCACGAGGAACGGCACGCCGAGCCCGGCCGAGTACGCGACGAGCAGCATCGTGCCGCGCGTCGTGTCGCTGGTCGCGGCTACACCGAGCACGGCTCCGAGCACCGGCCCGATGCAGGGCGTCCAGCCCAACCCGAACGCGGCACCGACAACCGGCGCGGCCACCGGTCCGAACCGCTCGAAGTGAGGGTGGAAGCGCACCTCGCCGAAGAGGCGCGGCGCGCGCACGAGCTGCGAGCCGGCGAGATAGAGCGCCATGACCATCACGAGCGCGCCGCCGACGCGCGTGAGCGTCTGCTGGTTGCGGAACAGGGTCTGGCCGGCCGCGGTCGAGAGGAGCCCGAGCAGCACGAACACCACCGTGAAGCCGGCCACGAACAGCCCCGTGTTCACCACGATGTGCAGGAGCGGCCGGTCGTCGCCCTCGCGCAGCTCTCCCACCGACACGCCGGTCACGAGGCTCAAGTAGAGCGGCACCACCGGCAGCACGCAGGGCGAGAGGAACGAGATGATTCCGCCGCCGAACGCGATGAGGACGTTGACGTTCTGCTGCGAGATCTCGGCGAGCACGGATACGACCCCTCCGGCGGATCGGCCACCATGCTACGACCGGCGGGGGAACCGCCAACCGCGGGCGCGGCTCATTCCCTGGAGCCGAGCTGCCCCCGTTCGGTCGCGAGGCGCGCCTCCGCCAACGCCGCGTACTCGGCGCTCGTCTCGTAGCCCACGTAGTGACGCCCGGAACGCAGCGCGGCGACGGCGGTGGAGCCCGAGCCGAGGAACGGGTCGAGCACGACCTCGCGCTCGTAGGTGTAGAGCTCGATGAACCGCTGCGGGAGCGCCGCCGGGAACGGCGCCGGGTGGCCCACGCGCTTGGCCGACTCGGGCGGGATGTCCCACACCGAGAGCGTGGCCGCGAGGAACTCGTCGCGCTCGATGGTGCTGGTACCGCGGTGCGCGCGGTCGAACCGGCCCTTCGAGAAACACAGGCAGTACTCGTGCAGGTCGCGCAACGTAGGGTTGGCAGCCGAGCGCCACGAGCCCCACGCGCAGCTCCCCGACGCCGCCTCGGCCTTCCGCCAGATCACCTCGCCGCGCGGCAGGTAACCGAGCTCGATCATCATCTGGGTGACATGTGACGCGAGCGGTATGTAGGGCCGGCGCCCGAGGTTGGCCACGTTCACCACCGCCCGCCCGCCCGGTTCGAGCACCCGGTACGTCTCGGTGAACACGCGCGCGAGGAGGTCGAGGTACTCGGGGAACGTCGTGTCGGCGTCGTAGTCCTTGCCGACGTGGTACGGCGGTGACGTGATCATGAGCGCGACCGAGCTGTCGACCAGCTCGCCCATCGTCTCGGAGCTGTGCGGGAACACGCGGTCGACGACGGGCGACACGTTGACGGTCGCATCGTCGCTCACCTCGGCCGTGACGAGCTCCCGGGAGTAGAACGCGGTCGCGTCGTGGCCCTCACGGTTTCCGGCGCCGAACGAGCGCGTGCGCGTCGCCATGACTGCACCGTAGCGGGGCCGCCGCGCCTTAACGACGACCGTCGGGCTCAACCCCTCGCGGCGCGGCGCGTCCGAGCCCGACGGGCAGCCACGATGCCGCCCCCGAGCGCGGCGAGCACGCCTCCGAAGCCCGCCAGCTGGGCAGGCGAGCCGGTCGGCCCCAACCCTTCTCCGGCCGGCTTCGAGCGGCGGCCGCGCGCGACCTGGCGCCCCAGCACTCGCACCTGGATCTGCGTCGACCCGTTGCCCGGGCCGCCCACGATCGGGGTCGCGGCGCCCGGGCCGGGTGCGCTCGTGGACGGGGTGGCCGAGCCGGTTGCCGCGGTGACCGGCGGCGCGTGCCCGGCCGCCGGGGTCGAGCCACCGACGGTCGCGTCCGCGGGCACGGTGGGCGGCGCGGGCGGGGGCCCGGCGAGCTCGTCGACGGAGAAGTACTGGGGCGCGGCGCCGGACCCGAACCGCCATCCCTCGACGTCGCCGTCGTGCACGCGGGCCGTCGACCCGGCCACGCTCGAGTACGAGAACGACGACGAGCCGGCCGGCGCGCGCCAATAGGCCCAGTACCGCGGGTCACTGCCGGTGCCGAGGCAGGTCGAGTCGGCCGGATGGCCGACGCCATAGAGCATGCAGACGGCGCCACCCTGGCCCGCGTAGCCACGCACGATCGGGTCGGCGCCGACGCGCTGGAGCGCGTCGACGCCGCTGATCGAGTCGTCGGAGAACGTGACGACCGTGCGATGCACGTCGCCGCCCGTCTCGACGATGACGGCCGCGCGGTGGAGCGCGACGGCGTGCACGCCTCCGGCCGGCCCGGCGACCAGGCCCGCGAGCGCGAGCACACCCGCCGCGAGCAGTGTAAGCCGCGGCCTACGCACGGTGACGGCTCACTGCGGCGAGCAGCCCGCCGGTGGTGACGGCCGCGAGCCCCACGAGCGCCAACCAGGCCTCGCCGGCCAAGCCGGTGGCAGGGAGCTGGCCGGGCGTGGTCGCGCCGCTCTCCACCTCGGTGCCGAGCACCGTGACCGGAGGCGCGGTCGTCGGGGGCGGCGACGGCGTCACCCCGCACGGCTGCGCGGGTGCCGGGCTCACCGGAAGCCACGACCCGAGCAGGGCCTCGACCGCCTGCGTGGTGCCGAACGTGTTCACGCCGAAGCTGTCGGCGGGGCCGGCGATATGGCCGTCAGCGGCCTGCTGCGCGCGCAGGAACGCGGCCGGACCCGTGTACGGGGTACCGGACGTGCCCGGCGCGAGCGCATCACGCCAGCACGACGACGCCGGGTCGTAGCCGGCCGCGGCGATGGCCAGCGAGGCGAGCGCGGTCGAATTGGGGTTTCCCCCACTGTCGAACGGGCTCTTCCAGCTCCCGTCGGCACCTTGCTGGCCGGCGAGGAAGCTCAGCGCGCGGCGGAGGTTGCTGTCGGACGCGGGGTTTGCTCCCGCGGCCACGAGCGCCTGCACCGCGAGCCCGGTCGTGTCGGGGTCGACGTCGGTGCCGGCCGGGTCGCCGGCGAAGCCCCAGCCGCCGTTCGCCTGCTGGTGCGAGCGGATGAAGGAATCGGTGGATGCGGAAACCGAACCGCCGACCAGCTTCTTCGCCAGCGCGGCGTAGAGCGTGTGGTTGAACGTGCCGTAGGAGCCGTCGGGTGCGACACCGGCATCGAGGATGGCCACGAGATCGCTGCTGCCGTCGCTGTCGGGATCGAAGTGGGCGGGGTCGAGGCCCAGCGGCACCACGTCGAGCACGATGAGCTGGGCCGCTTTGCCGGCGTCGGGAGGGGAGTCGGCGAGGTCGTCGAGGGCGTGGAGCCCCGAGTGGCCGCTGACCGTGACGGCCTGCACGGCTGCGAGGGCCTCGGAGCTGCTCCAGGTGGTGCTCGTTTGGCCGGCCTCGGCCAGCGCGAGCACAGCGTCGGGGGTCTCGAAGCCGGGGAAGCCGGCCATCTCGAAGCCGCCGTCGGGCTGCTGCTGGGTCTTCAGCCAGGCGACGGCCGAGCTCGCGGTGGTCTGTGACGCGGGATCGGCGGCGTCGGCCGGGCCGGCGCCGAGGACGAGAGTGGTGGACGCGAGCGCGCACGCGAGCGCGACGACACCACGGGAGATGACACGACGACGGGACATGCGTCCTCCGCCGGCCCCGTTCCACGAGGGCCGCTGCTCGACCGCCCCGCGGGGCGGTACCGACACGGGAACGCCGGTGGCCCGGCGGACGGCGGCGGGTAGCCTGGCTCACGGCTCGGGGCCTCTTGCAGGTCCCGGCCGCTCACAGTTGCGGGTCAGCGTCGGTCTCGCACCGACTTCCCCCGCCCCGCCCGAGGTGCGAAGCACCCCCGGCGGGACCGCACGCAACATCCGGGTTGCGCGCGACCGCTGTCGGCCCTCACCTTAGAGAGATGGAGGGCACCGTGGCAAGCTGCTCGCGATGAGGGATCGCCCGTGGCACGCGGTGGCGTGGCTGGTGTGGGCGTGCGCGGCAGCCACCACGGTGCAACTCGCGCCGAGCCCCGTGTACGTCGCGCTCGTGATCGCGATCTCGGCGCTGGTCGTGGAGGTGCACGCCCCCGATAGCCCGTACCGCCGGGCATTCCCCGTGCTCGTCGGCGTCGGTGTCGCATTCGCGACCGTGCGTGTGCTCCTCACCGTCCTCACCACGCACACCGGCCTCCACTCCCACCTGCTGTTCACCACGCCCGCGTTCACGCTCCCCCAGCTGCTCGGCGGCTTCACGATCGGCGGCACCGTCGAGCTGGCGGTGGTGCTCCAGTCGGCGGCGGAGGGGTTCGCCATCGTCGGCGTCATGGCCGTGTTCGGCGCGTTCAACGCGGTGGTCTCGCACTACGAGCTGGTGCAGTCGTCGCCCCGGGCGTTCTACGAGGTCGGGTTGGTGGTCACGGTTGCGTTGGCGTTCGTTCCCTCGACCGTGGAGGCGATCCACGACGTGCGAGAGGCCGACCGCGCCCGCACCGGGGGGCGGGCGATCCGCCGGGGCCGGCTGTTACGGCAGGCCGTGCCGGTGCTGGAGATCGGCATGGAGCGGGCGGTGGCGCTGGCCGAGTCGATGGACTCGCGTGGCCTCGCTCACGGCGGCGCGTCCTGGCTCGACCGGGTCGCGGGCTGGTGCGGCCTCGGCGCGCTCGTCGCACTGGCCGGGGCTTTCGTGGCCCTCGTGGGACGGTCATCGGCGGCGGCCGTCGCGCTCGGGACAATCGGCGCGTGCGGGCTGGTCGCCCCGGTGTGGCTCCCCCGCGCGGCGCGCCGGC